>PVML01017594.1_pt1 | contig 377378 bp, 359 predicted proteins | sample 1853371 | NCBI WGS metagenome assembly PVML01 (sample SAMN08533508, study PRJNA380276) | Human gut metagenome, whole genome shotgun sequencing project. | isolation source: participant 1, chromium library | host: Homo sapiens | collected 2017 | reverse complement strand
TTACTCGCATCCATATGGCTTGTTCTTCCCACGTATACTGCCTCCTTTGTATTTCATTCATATATCTGTACAGAATCGCAATGCACTTCCGCTTCTGTCTCCAGTGGACAGGAAAATCACAGATTATCTTCTCCATTAAAGACAGGAATGTTCAGACTTTGTTCTCTATATGCACCGACGGGGCTCTGCATACGCAGGCCCCGTATCGGACTACACATATTTTATTTATGCTTCAGGATGCATTAGTCAAGAACGTATACGTCGCCGTATTTCTCCTCGAAGGAAGCTTTGTCATTCGGAACAACAACGTCGCCGCTGATGATCTTCTCTTTTACTTCGTCAACTGCTGCGATAACATCCTCAGAGATCAGATCCTGAGACGGAGCGATATCAACACCACCTGCTGCCAGGTCAAAGGTCTTTACGCCACCCTCAAGAGTTCCGTCGATCAGTTCCTGAACTGCCTCGTATACAGCGTTGTCTACTCTCTTCATAGCAGAGGTAAGAACGGTGTTCGGAGCGATGCTGGACTGGTCAGAGTCAACACCGATTGCATATACACCAGCCTCCTGGCAAGCCTCGATAACACCAAGTCCGGTAGCACCTGCTGCCTGGAATACGATATCAGCGCCATTGGTGATTTCTGCATTAGCCATGGATTTACCAGTAGCGGAATCTGCGAAAGAGTTTGCATTCATCTGCTGAACAGTAACATCCGGATTCGCATCGATAGCACCTGCACAGTAGCCGTATCCGAACTGATTCATGGTCTCGTTGGTCATACCAACTACGAATCCGATATTGTTGCTCTTAGTTGTAAGACCTGCCACATATCCTACCAGGTAGGAAGCCTGCTCTGCTTTGAACATCAGACTGGTAACATTCGGAAGATCGATAGTAGCATCATCAATAATAGCGAATTTAGTATCCGGGTTAGCCTCTGCTGCCTCTCTGGTAGCATCTGCCAGCATATAGCCGACACTGATGATCAGATCGTAATCCTCATCAATGAAAGTCTCTATGTTCGGTTTGTAGTCTGCGTCAGTAGCGGACTCCAGATAGTTTACAGTTACGCCAAGCTCTTCGCCTGCTCTCTCAAGCCCTTCCCAGGAAGACTGGTTGAAGGAACCGTCGTTAACTCCACCTACATCAGTGATCAGACCGATCTTCAGATCAGATGCCTCTTTTGCCCCATCAGTGGATTCGGATTTGCTGCTTCCGCATGCGGTCATGGATGCAACCATGGATACTGCTAATAATGCAGCCAGCATTTTCTTTCTCATAAGTTTCTCTCCTTTTCTATTTGTAAACAATAGTAGTTAATACTATAACATCTTTTTCAGGAAAAGGAAAGATGAAATTTATTCATGTTTCCTTTTTGTTCCTCATCACAAAAATTCGTTCAGATCACAAAGAATATGATTTCAACATTTTATAAAGTTCCTGCTTCACTGCATCATCTGCAAATGCTGCTTCGAGCGCATGTTCCATCAGAAGGATCATCTCTGGTTCTGCGATCACACCGGCATTTTCAAGAGATGACAGCTCCTGTATCAGATTCGTTCCGCTTACAGTACGGTTATCTGTGTTGACCGTCACCATCACACTGTTATTCAGAAACTCTCTGATAGGATACTCCTTCAAAGTCGAGACTGCGCGAGTCTGAAGATTGCTGGTAGGGCAGATCTCCACGCCAATATGATGATCCCGGCAAAGCTTCTGTACTTCCTGGAATCCTTTCATGGCAATTCCATGTCCCACACGGGCTGCTCCTGCATCCACTGCATCGATGATATTCTGAACGTTTCCACATTCTCCTGCATGAATGGTATACGGATAATCCAGCTTCTTCGCCTCGCGGAACAATTCCCTGAACTGGTTCATGGGCCAGGAAGTCTCATCACCTGCCAGATCTGCCGCGCAGACACCTGCTCCTAAAAATTCCCTGCAGCCTTTCAGCATGGCAAGGTTGGTCTCCAGATCAAAATGACGCATACAACACACGATCACATTATAATAAGTTCCGCATTCTTTTCTCGCCTCTTCCAGGCCATCCAGAGTCGCTTCCATCACATCCCGGTAAGTCATATGGTCATTAATGGAACAGGTGGGCGCAAACCGAACTTCCATATAGCGGACATTTTCCTTTGCCACATCCAGCAAAAACTCCTTGCTGGCTTTCTTGATCCCTTCCCTGGTCTGCAGGCATTGGATCGGCAGATCAAATTTCTGCAGATACTCTGCCAGACTGCGGCAGTCCGGCTCCACCTGAAGTTCTGACAATGCCACCGGTCTTTCCATGATCTCCTCAATACTTTTCTGTGTCAGGGATCCATCCAGATGACAATGCAGCTCCAGCTTGGGTAATTCTCTTATAAAATTATTTCTGACAGTCTGACTCATAAAAGTCTCCTTCCCGCTTTAATAAGTCAATACCTCGTAACCATCATCCATGACTGCTACGGTCACTTCCCACTGGGCAGATGGCATACCATCCTCAGTGTAAACAGTCCAGCCATTCTTTGCATCTACATAAAACTCAGGACTTCCCATATTGATCATTGGTTCAATGGTAAATACCATACCAGGCACCATGACAGGTCCGCTTCCTTTTGGAGATACATAGCTGACAAAAGGATCCTCGTGAAATTCCAGCCCAACGCCATGACCTCCGATCTCCTCGACAACTGTATATCCCTGGCTCTTTGCATACATATGGATCGCATGCCCCATATTTCCAAGAGGTGCAAAAGGCTTCACTTCCATCAATCCCACCTGGATAGCCTCCTTCGCCGTCTTAACCAGCCGCTTCTTGTCCGCACTTACATTGCCAATACAGAACATACGGGATGCATCAGAAAAATATCCTTTATAAATGGTAGACACATCCACATTGATGATGTCCCCTTCCTTCAAAATCTCATCTTTACTCGGAATTCCATGACAGATCACACTGTTGACAGAGGTGCACACACTCTTTGGAAATCCTTCATAATGATAGGGTGCACAGATGGCTCCGTTATCCGCGGTCACTTTCCGTACCCAGTCATCAATCTCCTGGGTGGAAATACCTGCTTTGATATGTTCTTCCACATAGTCAAGCACCATCGTGTTGATCTTACCGCTTTCACGGATACCCTCAATTTGTTCACGGCTTTTTACCGGTACATTTCCTACTTTGATAACTCTTTTTTTCCCTCTCATGATGATCCTTCTTTCTTATTTTCAATATTATTAACCCTGCATTTGCTCCAGAATTGGAATTACTTCTGCAAGATTTTCTGCAAGACCTGTCAGCAGTTCTGCTGTCTCTGGCTTTGGCCCTGCCAGATCCGGCACCATCACTACGTTGCATCCTGCACGATATGCGGACAATACTCCATTATCAGAATCCTCAATAGCAATGCACTCCTCTGGCTTTTCTCCAATCTGTTCACATACATACAGATATACATCAGGCATAGGCTTGCCATGTGGAACCATAGTTGCACATACAACCTGATCAAATTTCTCATAGATACCAATACTGGTCAAATACTGTTTTGCCCGCTCTGGATCAGTTGCTGTTGCAACAGCTGTTTTATATCCATGTGCATGCAGATAATCCAAAAGTTCATCTACCTTTGGTTTTTTCTCCACTCCATTTGCTGCAATATGCTGACTCATCAGTTCTTTTCTGCGACTGCGAATGGCTGCATAATCCGCATGTTCTCCCACATATTCCTTAAAATAGGGAACCGCAAACTCTGATGCAAGGCTTCGCATTCCCAACAGAATCTGATCCGTTAATTCATAGCCTGCTTCCGCTGCCGCCTGTTTCCAGTATCTAAATAAATATTTTTCAGTATCGATCAGTACTCCATCCATGTCAAATATAACTGCTTTTATCATCTGTTCTTCCTCCCACACATATTCCAGATCAGTTCCACCAGTTCCGGGATGCCTTCTCCGGTCTTAGCAGACATATAGATCTTATGATCAATTACCCTTGGAAGCTTCCCTCCATCCGCTGTCTCTACCAGATCCGCTTTATTATATACATAGATTACCGGAATATCTCCGGCTCCCAGTTCTTTCAAAGTCATATCTGTCACTTCCCGCTGCATCCGGCAGGACTCATCAGAATAGTCCAGTACATGGAGCAGAAGATCCGCTTCCCTTGCCTCTTCCAACGTGGAACGAAATGCTTTGATCAGTGCTGTCGGAAGCTGATGGATAAATCCAACCGTATCAGACAGCAGAAAATCTCTGCCGCCTCCCATGCTGATCCTCCGAACAGTGGTATCCAGAGTGGCAAAGAGCATATTTTTTTCAAGCACCTTTTTAGATGCATCCCGCGTATATTTATCCAGAAGTTTATTCATCAGCGTGGATTTTCCTGCATTGGTATAACCAACCAGTGCCACTCTTGGGACTCCGCTTCCCTGACGCTTCTGTCGCTGGGTCTCCCTCTCTTTTGCAATTCTATCCAGTTCTTTTCGAAGTTCCGATATTCTCTTTTCAATTCTCCGGCGATCAAGTTCCAACTTTTTCTCTCCGGCTCCCTTATTCGCCACACCACTTCCACCACCCTGACGACTCAGAGCTTTATGCATGCCTGTCAGTCTTGGCAATACATACTGAAGCCTTGCAGATTCCACTTGCAGCTTGGCCTCTCTGGTTCTTGCTCTCGATGCGAAAATCTCAAGAATCAAAGTTGTCCTATCAAGGATCGGGCAGTCCAGAATATTCTGCAGGTTCCGCATCTGAGATGGTGTCAATGATCTGTCAAAGATCAGCACGTCCACCGGATGTTCCAGCATATAGTCCTGCACTTCTCCCAGCTTTCCTCTGCCCATATACAGGGACGCATGTGGCTGCCGATCCATATTTTGGGTAATGGTCCCCACCACTTCCATACCGCAGGCCTCAGACAGAGCTGCCAGTTCTTCCATAGATTTTTTGAAATCTTCCCCGTCATTTAATTTTACACCAAGAAGCAGGGCACGCTCCTTCTGTTCTTCTCTCATTCTTCCCGTCTCCCCGTTTCTTTGATATATGCTTTCAAAAATTCGTACATCTCGATCTCCGTTGGCGGACATCCTTTCAGGCTGTGCGTAAATGCTTTTGTACAGTTGCCAACTCCCAGGTTACCACTCTTTCCACGATATCCTTGTCCGATACAGATCTTTTCCTTAAAATCTTTGAGCAATCCATCCTGTTCCAGCATATTCAGTGCAGGAATCAGATAGCCATAGCAGGCGCTGCAGGAATCCACATCTTCTGCCAGTTCCGCCAGTCGTACCATGCGCTCCTTATCCGGTCTTGCCTCTTCCTTCTTATGAAGAGGTGCATGCAGTTCCAGGATCCTGGCTTGGGTAAGATCTGTGGATCCAGCTCCCATCTGCTCCGCAATCCCTATATAAGGCACTTCCTTAGTGTCATACTCCAGAAGCTGACACACATAGGAATCACATAGTACCGGATCCAGACACGCAAATATCCGATCCATCTTCGATGGATTACCTCCATCTTCAAAACACAGATCTCCACAGATACTGTCCACCAGAATAAAATTCTGAGAAATGCCAAGAGCCAGATGACCAATGGGATCATGAAGACCCATGGCATGAAATCTGCGTTTCTCAGAATTAGGCAGCATGCCTTTCATGTTTTTCAATGCACAGGTAATTCTTGTCTGACAGTGTCCTTTCATCACCGGCACGTTGATCATATAGTCCACTTCCGTGGCACAACGACAAATATGAAGTTCCAATCCTCCACAATCCATGGTTACTGCAGGTTCCTTCTGAGCATCGATCAGCTTTACCTGATATTTCTCTGCCAGTTCGTTATAGCCACAGACTTCAAAGGATTCCTCTGTCTTATCTCCCACCCAGGAGCCCTCCATGATCGTCAGATCCTGAAATCCATTTGCCTGCAGATACCGGATCAGTCCCTCCACCACTTCCGGGTGAGTGGTTCCGCCTTCGGCTGCCAGCACCGGTGCCACCAGATTAGGCTTGATACCGATCCGTCTGTTCCGGTCACCAATCAGCTCCGCAAGCCCTGCCTCACGGAGCAGCTCTTCGGTCATATTTACATAGTCAGTTCCATAGGTCACCAAGATCTCATTTTTCTTCATCATTCATCTTCCATTATCTTTCCAAGTTCTTCCATATCCATGATCCATACTTTACGTCCATCCACTTTGATCAGTCCCATCTTCTGAAGCTCCATCATGGTTCGGGACAGAGATGGTCTGGTCACTCCCAGATAATCTGCCAGTTCTTCCCGGTTCATATCCATAATGACCTGCTTCTGATCGAGACTGTTGTCCATCAACCACAGAGCAATCTTCTGACGCAGAGTGGTATTGGTAATAATATGAAGTTTCTTTGTCATCTGCAGGTTGTTTCTCGCCTCAATATCCAACAGATTCCGTACCAGCATCCGATGATGCTCACAGGCATTTTCGCAGAATCCATATACGAACTGACTGGGCAGCACCAGCACTTTTGAAGTCTTCACTGCCACCGCCTCATACCAGCAATATTCATCTCCTGCCACAGAAAAGCACTCACCAAACACTTCCAATTCATGGATCTGAAACAACAAATTACGCTTACCGGAGGGAAGATGCTTGGCAATCTGTACTTTTCCATCCAATAATAAATACAGATACCGGGATCTGTCTTCTTCTCCGAAGATCACACTTCCCGCCGTATATTCTCTTACCTGTGATTTGGAACATTCCAGCATTCTCTCTGCTTCCTCCCTGGTGATCTGGCGGAACAGACTGCTCTTCAGATAATCTTTCATCCTTTGTTAACCCTCTTTTTCAGACACGAAAACGGGAATGCTGTAAGCATTCCCTCTTCTCTTACATGTATGATATTATACTGTACCAAATGTTACTTGTCTAGCCCTGTGCTTCCATTCTGGCTTTCAGAATCTGCTGCTGAAGCTGTACATTTCGGATCTGTCCTTTCAGATTATCCAGTTCTTCCGTATCTGCACCAGAAGTCTCTTTTTCCTCCAGTGTCTCTGTCAGTTCTTCCTCTGTCTGACACTGTCTGTTATACTCTTTTTCCATGGAACCGGTACTGTATCCCATTGTCTGCGTGTTTTCCTCCAGGGCAGCTTCTTCTGCAGCCTGCACCTGCAACATGGCATCTTCGTGAGATGCAAATCCTGCCCCTGCACCTACTGCCAGCATAGCTGTCAGCAAATAAATCATCCGAACTTTTCCTATGAGCATCACTGCCACCCTCTTTCTGTCTTGATAGATGTAGTATAACCCATGTTTTTTAAATTCAGGCAATGAAATTATTAAGATTTCCGAAAGATTATCTGAAATATCTTACATTTCTCCTTCTTCCATCATATTACGGATCTCCTGCATGCGCAGATCCACACTGCTGATGGTATCAGCACATTTCTTCAGCTCTGCTGCGATCAGTTCCGGATTTTTTACATTTTTCTTGTATTTCAGCTTGTGGTCCAGACTCGCCCAGAAGTCCATGGCAATCGTACGAAACTGCACTTCTACCCGCACATATTTCTTCTCACTGGATAAGAAGATCGGAATACCGATGATCAAATGGAGACTACGATATCCATTATCCTTGGGATGTTTGATATAATCCTTCACCTGAATCACGTTCAGATCATCCTGCGCTGCCAGCATATCTGCCAGATAATAGATATCCTCCACAAAGGAACAGATCACGCGGACACCTGCCACATCATTTAATTTGTCTTCAATATTATCTACAGTCAGATCCCAGCCCCGGCGACGCATTTTTTCAATGATACTCATAGGTTCTTTGACACGACTCTCAATGGACTCAAATGGATTTCGCTCATGCTGCAGGGAAAACTCATCATTTAACACCTGCAGCTTGGTCTCCATCTCACGAATCGCACAACGATACTGCATCATCAGCTTCATAAAAGGCTGAACTCTTCCCAGAAGAAGATCTCTCTCCTCTGATGTCATGGACGCCAGAAATTCCAGTTCCTGGTTTGTTCCCTTTTTTGCCTGATCTCCACTTTCATACATATGTTTTTACCTTCCCCATCTGTTGTTTTGTATATTCTCTGTAAGTCTATGGGAATTCTTATATTTCATAAAACTGACGGTACAGTGCGTCTCTCCGGTCCTTCTTTACCGGAAACTGTGTTCTGACTTTCTTTACCTGATCGTCAATCTCATAAATAAACGCACACTCGCCCGGCTGTGCATCGGCAGGCATCAATGTCTCCCCGCTGCACAGCGCTCCATCTGGTCCATACAGTCTTGAATCCCCCGTGTATGTCTGACCATCCATATCTCCCACACAATTTACTCCAGCAATGTAACACTGGTTTTCGATGGCTCTCGCCTGTAAAAGACTGATCCAGTGCTCACGTCTTCTTCCCGGCCAGTTTGCCGGGACAAGGATCAGATCTGCCTGACGGGACAAAGCCTGAAAGGCTTCCGGAAAACGCAGATCATAACAGATCTGCACTCCCAGATGATATCCTCTATATTCGCACACCGGCAGTAAAGTCCCTCCCTGAAAATACCGATCTTCCCCACTGTAACTAAACGGGTGGAGCTTCGTGTATTCCAGAATCTCACCTTCCGGTGTCACAATGGAATATCGGTTCTCGCAGAACTTTCCCACATCTTTCACCCAGCCGATTCCCACAGCCATCTGATACTTACGGGCAAGTCTTTCTGCTTCTGCCACTGTGATGTTATCTGTCTCTTTTGTCAGTTCCGTATGCATGGAAAACCCTGTAAGGCTCATCTCCGGCAGTACGAAGAGATCTATGTTCTTCTCTTTCAGAAGTTCCACCCAGTTCTCTACTCTGGCAAGATTTGCCGCCTTATCTTCCCAACGGATATGCATCTGTCCCAAAGCAATCTTCATAATTGAATTATTTCTCCAGACTGTTCAGCCATTCTCTGCCGACTTTGATCTGACGACGCACCTCAGACGGAGCAGTTCCGCCGAAGGATACCCGTGCATCCACACAGTTCTTGATGCTGATATCGCCCAGAAGCTCTTTGGTCACACGACTGTCGATCGACTGCAGATCTTCATCTGTCAGATCTTCAAAATCGCAATTCTTATTCTCACACATTTTTACCATATGTCCGACAATAGAATGTGCCTCACGGAACGGAATCCCCTGTTTTGCAAAATGTTCTGCGATATCTGTTGCATTCAAGAAACCTTTGCCTAACTGCTTCTCAATCTGATCCATACGGAATTCCGTCTTATCTAACATCTTTGCAAAAATATCAATGGTTGCTTTCCACGTATCAACCGCATCGAACAGACTCTCTTTGTCCTCCTGGAAATCCTTATTGTAAGCCAGCGCAGTTCCTTTCATAACAGTCAGAAGCTGCATCAGATCTCCGTATACACGACCCACTTTTCCACGGATCAGCTCTGCCATATCCGGGTTCTTCTTCTGGGGCATAATGCTGCTTCCCGTGCAGAAGCTGTCATCAATGGCAATATAAGAAAACTCAGAAGAATTCCACCATGCGAACTCTTCTGCCCAGCGGGACAGATGCATCATGGAAATTGATGCATCGCTTAAAAATTCCAGGCTGTAATCGCGATCACTGACTGTATCCATAGCATTCTCTGTCGGTGCTTTGAAGCCCAGCAGCTCACTGGTCAGATGACGGTCAATGGGCATGGTAGTTCCTGCCAGCGCACAGGCTCCCAGCGGATTGTAATTCAGTCTCTCCAACGCATCATTCAGACGCTCGATATCACGCTTGAACATCTGAAAATATGCCATAAAGATGAATCCGATGGTGATCGGCTGTGCATGCTGCAGATGAGTAAAACCAACCGTGATCTGATCTGCATATTTCTCTGCCTTCTTAAGGATCACGCTCTCCAGATAGCACAGACTGTTCAGGATCTCATAGATCTCTTTTCTCAGATACAGCCGGGTGTCTACCTGGCACTGATCGTTACGGCTTCGGGATGTATGCAGCTTCTTGCCCACATCACCGATCTTCTTGATCAGACGGCTCTCCACACCCATATGAATATCTTCATCATCCACATTAAATACGATCTTGCCATCTGCGATCTCCTGTTTGATCTCTTTCAGACCTGCAATGATCTGCTCTTTTTCTTCCTCGGATACGATGCCCTGTCTGCCCAGCATGGTCACATGGGCAATACTGCCGTCAATATCCTCATTGTACATTCTCTGATCAAAAAAGATGGATGCATTGTATTTTTTTACAAGCTCATCCATGTCTTTCTCAAATCTTCCGCCCCACAAACTTGCCATCTGTCTTTGCTCCTTTATCTCATATGTCATTATGCGTTATTTATGCAATTCAATTTTTTAATTATACGTTATGATCAGCGTATGCGTCAAGGGGAGGAAGTTTTATTCATCATATGTCTTCTACTAAATATCCAGGTTTTCCTACACAATGTACCCTTGCAATGCATCCAATATCTGCCTGTCATCGGAATGGATCAGTAACTCCACAGGTCTGGAAAGGTCACAGCTGCAGATTCCTATAATAGATTTGGCATCTACAAGCCGATTACCTCTGCCAAGATCAAATTCCCCGTCAAACCGATTGATAATATTGACAAATGCACGGACAGAATCAATATCCCGAAACTGAATGTTCACTTTCTGCATCATAAGTCCTCCTTGTCAGACTCTTTATTATATGATATGGAAATTGTTTCCAGTATGGGAAGGAGTTATACCGGAATCATCAAAGAATGATGTTCCTTTCCTCGTTTTTGTGATATAGTAATGCTATTCAGGCAAGGAGGATGATCTATTATGAAAGAAAAGCTTACGCCAAAAGACATTGAAAAAATACAGGCTGAGATCGACCACCGGAAGCTGGTGCTTCGTCCACAAATTCTGGATGCAGTACGCGAAGCCAGAGCCCAGGGCGATTTAAGTGAGAACTTTGAATATTATGCAGCCAAAAGGGAAAACGGAACTAACAACAGCCGGATCCGCTATCTGGAAAGAGTTCTGAAAAATGCAGTGATCGTAGAAGATCATACTACTTCCGATGAGATTGGATTGAACAAGACTGTGACTGTCTATATTCCGGAAGATGACGAATGTGAGACTTATAAAATCGTAACCAGCATCCGCGGTAATTCCATGAAGAATCTCATCAGCATCGAGTCCCCCCTTGGTAAAGCACTGCTTCGCCATCATGTAGGTGATAAGGTGATGATTCCGGTCAGCTCAGATTATAGCTACGAAGTAGAGATTCGAGAGATCAAAGATACCAGCGATGAAGAAGATGATAATATCCGGGCTTTTTAAGTTTGTGATAATATTTCATATTATTATCTCGGCAGACCTGTGTCACAAACAGACCATAAGCTTCCATGGAAGAGATAGCCTTTTCCGGAAATCTGCAGGATTCCGGATATGCACATTATTTCTATAAAAGAAAGGTGTCGATCAATCCTTTTCAAGACTTTACGGCACCTTTCTTTTTAATATATATTCTTTTTATTCAACTCCATGCACCAGTTTAACCAGCATCTCGTTATACGGTGTCGAAATTCCATATCCGTGTGCCAGTTCTACGATCACACCATTAATTCTGTCAATTTCTGTTTTTCTGTGGTTCAATCGATCCTGATACATACTGGCCAGTCCTGTGGCATCATTGATGCATACTTTTTTTACAGTTTCCAATGCTTCATCTTCTTTAAAAACAGTTCCATCTGCAGCCGCTACTTTTACACATTCTTTTACAATTTTTTTACATATCTCCCATAAATGCGAATTGCTGTATATCTCTCCGATTTTATTTTCTGTTACCATAGATAATCCATTGATTCCACAGTTTACAAAAAGCTTCTGCCAGAGAACACGCTGAATGTCAGCAATGACGTGGGTTTCAAATCCGCAACTGTTTAATACATCAGCTACCTTTTCAGCCTTCTTCAGATTTTCATCATTTTGTACATCCGGACCAATATTAGTCGGTCCCTGACCTGAATGATAAAAAATTCCTTTTCCTTTGATGACACTGTTATGACTGCTGGTTCCAACCAGAATATTATCCTTTGCTACAAACTGTGCTATATCCCGATTATTTCCGGCACCATTCTGCAGTGTCATCACAATGGTATGTTCATCTATCAGTGCCATATTCTGTTCCACTACATCTTTCGTAAAAATACCCTTTACAAAGACAATGACTAAATCCTGTACACCAATATCGGTTCCTGTCATAGCGGCTTTCACCGGATAAACAACTTCTGTTCCATCTTTCTCAAGACATTTTAATCCATTCTGATTCATATGGTCAATAAGTTCGGCATTCACATCCATCAGAGTCACATCTTCTTTCTGAGAAAGCAATGCTCCATAGAGGCTTCCCATTGCACCTGCTCCCAATATTGTTATTTTCATTTTCTTTTCCTTTCCGTCACTCCCGAAGAATTGCACCCTCATCCGCAGATGTCACCAGTTTCTGGTAACGTTTCAACCAGCCACCAGTCACCCAGGACTCATAAGGTTTTTGTTCTTTTCTTCTTCGTTCAAACTCTTCCTCTGTTACTTTTGCATGAATCATATAATGTTCCATATCAATTTCTATCAGATCACCATCACGCAGAAGCCCGATTTCTCCACTTGCTGCGGCTTCAGGTGACACATGTCCGATAGAAGCCCCTCTGGATGCTCCGGAAAAACGACCATCAGTAATCAAAGCCACATCCTTATCTAACTTCATTCCAGCAAGTGCAGAAGTTGGAACCAGCATTTCTCTCATACCAGGTCCTCCTTTGGGACCTTCATACAGAATTACCACAATGTCATCCGGGACGATCTTTCCTTCATAAATTGCTTTCACTGCGGCATCTTCTCCGCAAAATACTCTTGCCCTGCAAGTGTGTACCCGCATTTCTTCTGCTACAGCACTTCGTTTTACGACGCATCCGTTCCTCGCAATATTGCCAAACAGAAATGCAAGACCACCGGTTTCTGAATATGAATGAACAATTGACCGAATAATTTCCGGATTATGATTTTCGGCATTTTGAACATTTTCCCACACTGTTTTCCCTGTCACAGTCTTCTGTTCCTTATGTATCAGATCCAGTTCTGTCAGTTCCTTCATTACCGCAGAAACACCTCCTGCTTCATGAAGTTCCTCCATAAAATGATTTCCTGCCGGAGCAAGATGACAAAGATTCGGAGTTTTCTCACTGATTTCATTGAATAAATGCAGATCAAGCTTAAGTCCTGCCTCGTGAGCAATCGCCGGAAGATGTAAAGAACTGTTCGTAGAGCACCCAAGAGCCATATCTACTGTTATCGCATTTTCCAGTGCTTCTCTGGTCACAATATCTCTTGGTTTGATATTTTCATTCACAAGCTCCATAATCTGCATACCTGTTTTCTTAGCAAACTGTATCCGTTCCGAATAAGGTGCTGGTATCGTTCCATTTCCCGGCAGAGCAATTCCCAGTGCTTCACACAGACAATTCATAGAGTTAGCCGTAAACATACCGGAACAGGAACCGCAGGTAGGACAACTGTTCTGTTCACATTTCTTCAGTTCTTTCTCATCTATCAGATTTGCTTTATAAGCACCTACTGCCTCAAACATCTGAGACAGACTGGTTTTTCTGCCATTCACTCTTCCCGCCAGCATAGGTCCGCCAGAGCAGACAATGGATGGAATATTTATTCGGAGTGCCGCCATTACCATACCTGGAACAATTTTATCACAATTCGGAATCAGAACCATTCCATCAAAGCAGTGTGCCACAGCAAGTGTTTCCACTGAATCAGCAATCAGTTCCCGGGAAGCAAGTGAATAATGCATTCCTTTATGTCCCATCACAATACCATCACATACACCAATGGCCGGCACAACGACTGGCGTTCCTCCAGCCGCATATATCCCCGCCTTCACTGCCTCCGCCAACTTGTTCAGGTGTGTATGTCCCGGAATCATCTCACTCTGCGCCGACACAATTCCTATCAGTGGTTTCTGCAACTCTTCTTCCGTAAAACCGGCTGCATAAAACAGAGATCTTTGAGGTGCACGTTCAACACCATTTTTCACTTTATCACTTATCAAAGCAGTTCTCCTTTTATATCACGATATGTAATCAGCTCAATGTCATGTTCCTGAATATATGATTTCACCCTGTCACTTGTGGCTGCCTGCAGATCCAGCATTCTTTTCAGATTCAATGAAGAGACCTGCATCAATTCACAGTCCACATATCCACAATGAAAAATATAATATCCCGTTTCATTTTCCCGAAGTGATGGAAGACTTTGAGTCAGGAACTCCATCTCAACATTCTGAGCCAACTGTTCTTCCAGCGATGATCCTTTTTTCAGAGAAATCGCTCCTGGCAGGCTATGATAGTTCGGATGATTCATCATATCTGTACTATGCAAAATATTGTATTTATGTGCCACTTCACTGGCTGCACGTTCTGTATTTGGCGTACATATTGAATGAGGATGTAAATATTCCGGTAATTTTCCTGTCAGTTTTTCAAACTGTTTTACCTGATTTTCTGTTTCCAGAAGAATCTCTTCATAAGGATACGGATCCTCTGCAAAGTGATAAATAATCCCATCAATATACTCTACCCTGTTTTCCTTCAGTATTCTTCCCGATTTTCGAAATGCACCTGTATCGTCCACAAGATGCGGGATTTTTTCAGGGGCTGTGACCGGTTTCCCGGCCACATAATTAATATCAATTCCCAGACATACATCGACATCTTTTATTTGCTCCGCTGCTGTCGCAGAACTTTTCATATTTACAAACAAACCCGTATTCCGGATCATTCCGTTTCTGACTGCCTGCAGAATTCCCGCACTTACACCCTCTGTAATTCCATAATCATCACTTTGAAGCAATAATCTTTTCACGATTTACTCCTACTTGGTCTTTTTCTCATTTTTTTCAAAACCAACTACCATACTAAGTACCAAAGTCACTACAAATGCAATCGCACTTGCTATAATTCCATGTAACAAGCTTGGTGCATACTCTCCGGCGAATCCAAGGCAGGAAAGTACATTTCCAGAACCCGCAAAATATACTGCAACCTTCATAATACCTGCATAAATACCACCGACAAATCCACCTGCCATCATACAGGGAATAATTCTCTTATATCTCAGAATAATTCCGAACAAAGTCGGTTCACTGACTCCACCAATCACCAAAGTAACCAGAGCACTACTTGCATATGCACGATTCTCTGCATTTTTTGCTTTCAGAAGAAATGCAAGACAGATTGCCATCATTGCATAGTTTGATACAATTGCTCCTACCAGAATACTGTTATCAAATCCAACACTTGCAATATAAGAAAGGGCAATGGCAATTAACGCCTGATGCATTCCGGTTACAATTAAAAGCGGCCAAAGTGCTCCCACAATTCCAATTGTAATTGGTCCAAATACCGTATGCAGTGCTACAATGGCATCTGCAATACCTTTTCCGATGATTGCACCTAACGGCCCAAGTACGCATAAAGAAATCGGCAACATAATAAAGATCAGCAATACCGGGAACAGAAGTGCCCGAAGGCTGTTCGGAATGATTTTGTTCAGACCTTTTTCCACGTAAGACATTGCCCATGTAATAAGAAGCATGGAAATGAAATTTGAGGAATATGTCGTCATTGTCATCGGAATTCCATATACATGGAAAGCCTCTCCGGCATTCACAATATCAATCAGACTTGGATGCAACAGAATACCTGCAATAAACAATGCCATCGGAATATTTGCACCAAATCTCTTTGCTCCGGAATATGCCACATAAACCGGGAAGAAATAAAAACCTGCATCTCCAACCAGTGCCAGAAGTCTCATGAATTCGCTGGTTTCCGGAAGCACATTCAACATGCTTGGTCCAAGAAGAGATGCAATCAGCTTGATGATTGCCGCTGCTGTAATGATCGGCAGCATAGGTGTAACACATGCTCCAATCGCATCAACTACACTTCCAACAACTTTTTTTATTGTCATTTTTTCTTTCGGTTTTTCATCATTTTCTGAAGCTTCTACAATTGCTGTTTCTTCCATTCCAGCCTGTTTACAGAAATTTTTGTATACATATTCCACATCCTGTCCGATGATTACCTGATACTGGGTTCCGACATTTTTAGTGCCGATAACTCCGTCCAGTTTTTTGATTGCCTCATCGTCTACCAAACCTCTGTCCTTCGGTGTCAGACGAAGCCTTGTCACACAATGGGTAACTGCAGATATGTTTGCTTTTCCTCCTGCCAGCTCTAATATGCTGGCCGCTGTCTTTTCATAATTCATATTCTCTCTCCTTCGTATTTAATGGATTATAATATTATCATCAAACAAAATGCGCGCTTATCTTATCTGATTTTTAACAAAAAAATCCCGCAGAAAATACACTTTCCATGTATTATTCTGCGGGTTATGCCCGTTTCCGGTTACAGTCCCTCTCGTTCACACAAACGATTTACATGCATTATAAGATATAATTTTTCTTCCTCGTTGAGGTAATAGCCATTCTTTTTCAAAATGCGCTCAATTCCATTTACACAACGATTAATGTCTGGAAACTCCTTTTTAAGTGCCCGGTACATTTTCAGATTCTCTTCTGATACTTCCCGGTACTCTTTTGCTCTTCGCAGCAGATATTCCATATGTGAAACAAATCTGGTATAGTTGAATTTTTTCCTGCTGATTTTTATCTGAAAACTGCTTTCTATGAATGTCGCAATACTTTCTACCAATTCTCCTTTGTCTTCCTCTGATGTTCCCATATCAAGTTCAGAATTGATAATATTCAAAGCGATTCCTGTAAGTTCTGACTCTGGAAGTTCAACACCAAGTTCCCTGTGTATCATCCACATCGCATATTGTGCGATCTCCACTTCCACCGGATATAAAAGATTGATATCATAATAAATTGGCATTCGAATCTTCATATCGTTCTTATAACGCTCAATGCTGAACTGAATATGATCCGCCAGAATAAAAGTCAGACTCGGACTCAGCTTGTCCCCAATTCTGTCATTCGCATACGCTGACACTTTACTTGCCAGTTCCATGATTTCATCATCAATACTTTGAATCAGACTGACATCCTGATCTTTCACTCCGTAATAAGTTCTGCTTATCACAGACAAATCTGCCAGTTCTTCCGGCATCTTCCGAAATCCGATTCCTTTTCCCTCCACAATAATCTGCGTGCCTTTAGAATCCAATGCTAACGCAAAATTATTATTGATTTTCTTTAGTAGCTTCATTTCTACTGAATATCCCCAAATATTTTTGTATCATTATCAACATTGCATCCAACTGCTGTTTTTACGAAGTTTTTTCCATTTGTCATGATCACCATCGTTGCAGTATCGTATAATTTCTTTACTTTCTCCAGATCAAAACGAATAACAGGTTCTCCTCTCTTCACTTTCTGTCCCGGTTTTTTCAGTATTTCAAAGCCTTCTCCATTCAGATTAACCGTATCAATTCCAATGTGAATAAGGATTTCTGCCCCATTATTCGCTTCCATACCAAACGCATGTCCTGTATCAAATATCATTGAGATTTTTCCATCACATGGTGCTGTCACAATTCCCTCTATCGGAACAATTGCTACTCCATCTCCCATCATTTTAGAGGAAAATCCGATATCATCTACTTCTGTAATATCAATGCATGTTCCCTTAACCGGAGCATATATTACATTTTCATTTTTGTTCTTAAAAAAGCCAAACATCCGTAACTCTCCTTTTTGTCGTATAAAAAAAGGGTGCAAAACCAATTAACAACTTCAATGGTTATGCCTCCCTAAGAGTTACAGTCCAAACTTATTTAACTATTTGTAGACTATCACATTTCTTTTAAACTGTCAAGTAAAATCTTTCATACTATTTGCGATATATTTGATATCTTTGTATAGCTTTTGTGTACTGTTTTGCCAGAACAGGTAATGAGCCAGGCTCTGTTCTGCCAAACAATTGAACAATTCCTGCGCGGAATAGGGGCATGCTATCCAATACCTCCTTCGCGTGAAGCATTTTTCTGAGGTGTTGGACAATTCATGTTCCGTACCAATAGAAATTCTCCACTTTTCAAGCTTGAACTGTCTCTGACCACAAAATTCCAAACTAAATGTCGCCTCATTGCCTGAACTATGTGCTGGCACGGTCGTTTCTGCATCTGAGCTTATCAAAACAACACAAAAAAATCGGTTGCATGAGCCGTCACAACCTCCGGCCACCGTGCTGGCTGAAATATGCACGCTGTATGCATTGAAGCGGACAGTTTTGGGATATTTGTGTGGCTAAAACGGACGGTATCGTCCGATTGCAGACATACAAATGTCACGAAAATGTCAGATTCACTACATACGAGGCATATTCAGCCAACACGATGGCATGAAGCTATGACAGGTTGGCCCACTCAACCGATTATTTTTACACTGTTTAGATCAGTACATATTTCAGCAGGAACATCACTGCCAGTACATACATGACCGGGCTGATCTTCTTCTCTTTTGCTTTTCCGCTCACCAGATTCAGCACTACATAAGAGATCACACCCATGGAGATACCCTCAGAGATGCTGTAGAAGAACGGCATTGCTGCGATACAGATGAATGCCGGGATGCCTTCTGCATAATCTGTAAAATCAATCAGACCTACCTGATTTACCATGTAGAATCCTACGATAATCAGTGCCGGAGCAGTTGCGAAGGACGGAATAGCCAGGAACACCGGGGACAGCAGCAGAGACAGCAGGAACAGAATCGCCGTGGTCATGGAAGTCAGACCTGTTCTTCCTCCTTCTGTAACTCCGGATGCACTCTCTACAAAAGTGGTTGTGGTGGAAGTACCCATCACAGCACCAGCGGTCGTTGCAACCGCATCTGCCATCAAAGCACCTTTGATGCGTGGCAATCTGCCTTCTTCATCCAGCATGTCTGCCTTGGAAGCCACACCGATCAAGGTTCCCAGAGTATCAAAAATATCCACGAACAGAAATGCGAAAATGATCACTATAAACTCAGCAATCGGAATGGCTGTAAAGTCAAGCTTCATAAAGATCGGAGCCAAGCTCGGAATGGACAGTCCTGCGGAGAAGTCCGGCAGAAGACTGTAATATCCGATCTCAGCATTCGGTACATACAGGCCGGTAAACTGACAGATAATGCCCAGAAGCCAGGTGATCAGAATACCCCAGAGGATATTTCCCTTTACTTCTTTGAGCACCAGAATAGCTGTAATAAATACACCAATGATCGCCAGCAGGACACAGATTCCTGCATCATTCATCGTTGCCCCCTCTACCGCATCCAGTGAGAACAGCTGTACCAGCGTTGCACCGCCAACTACGATCTTGGCATTCTGCAGGCCGATAAATGCGATAAAGAATCCAATTCCTACAGATACCGCTTTTTTCAGGTTCATAGGAATAGAATTGAAGATTGCCTCTCTTACATTAAATACAGACAGTACAATGAAAATCAGACCTTCTACAAATACAGCTGCCAGAGCTGCCTGCCACGGATACCCCATACCGATGACTACTGTATATGCAAAATATGCATTAAGTCCCATACCTGGCGCGAGAGCAAACGGATAGTTTGCAAACAATGCCATGCATGCCGTTCCCAGAAATGAAGCAAGTACAGTCGCGGTAAATACAGCTCCTCGATCCATGCCCGCTGCACTTAATACGTTCGGATTGACTGCCAGGATATACGCCATGGTCATAAATGTAGTAATACCTGCCAGAATCTCTGTTTTCACTGTAGTGTGATTCTCCCTCAGCTTAAACACTTTCTCTAACATGATGTCAGATCCCTCCATAGTTATTTTTTTAAATTTTCAGCATCTTCACACAATACAAGGCCGGACAAAATGCAATCATTTTGTCCGACCCGCATCTGTGCTTTTATAACACTGTTACAAATAGTAACATATTCTATCTGAGTTAACAAGTTATTTCAGTAATATCTTCTGTAGTTTCCTAATTTTCCGTATTTTCTTTTGTCTGCGACTGTTTCTTCCATGTGATCGTTACTTTGAACAGATCTGCATCGGTCTCCACTTTAAACTCACCGCCCTGCAGTTCCGTAAAACTCTGGGCAATCGCAAGACCAAGTCCGCTTCCTTCTGTATTTCGGGACAGATCGCCTCTTGCAAATCGCTCGGTGATCTCTTCCGGTGTGAAATTCATCTCAACTGCCGACATATTTTTAAAGGATACCGTCACCTGCGTGGTCTGATCTTGCAACGCAATATACACTCTGGAATTTGGCATGGAATATTTCAGAATATTCTGCACCAGATTATCGATCACACGGAATGTCCTCTGTGGATCCAGTCGGAGGATACACTTCTCTTCCGGCAGATTCCAACGAAAATCCAGTGAACTGGAGGTTATCTTATCCTCATTCTCCAGGCGTACTTCCTTGATCAGATTGACAAGATCCACCTCTGCATAATTCATGACCAGATTGTCAGTTGTCGCCTTGCTTACTTCAAACAGATCCTCAATCAACACCTTCAGACGATTGGATTTTTTCTCCAATGTGTCCACATACTCCCGGCGCTCCTCATCGGTCAGATCCTCTTTTTTCAGAAGATCCACATAGGTAATAATCGCTGTCAGTGGCGTCTTCAGGTCATGGGACACATTGGTGATCAGTTCCGTCTTCATATTCCGGCTTCTGACTTCCTCCTGTACCGCTTTCTGGAAACCATCCTGAATGGATGCCAGTTCATCCCGGACGGAATTAAATAATCCCATTTCTTCCTTCATAGAAGTATTCAGATCTCCGGCTGCAATCTGCCTGGTCGCATCCAGCAGTCTGTCATACTCCTCCTGGATCTTGCCGCATTTATTTTTGATCAGAATAAATAACAGGATGGAATACAGCACTGCCCCTACGATCCCGCCAAACCAGATACAGCACAGCAGTGTGACGATCAGCCCATTGACTGCCACCAATTTTAAAATTGTTTTCGTCAGATCTTTCCCAAGCTGGATCTCTGTAGCCCAATGCCAAAGCTTTATGCACCATGTTTTGACTTTCCTGAAACAACGGATCAGCAGCCACCGTTCCTTCAGGGTACAGATCGGATGTGCAAGATAAGGCATCGCCACTGCCATCATCCAGTACCAGCCCAGTGCGTAAGCAGTCCAGGCCAGCCAGACCAGGAACACAGCCGCACCATTTGACGCAGTTCCCAGACCAAAATTATCTGCCAGTACACCAGCGAGTCCATCGGTGCCATTATGTAACGTTTCGATCGCCAGAGTATCAAACACCACAACTGTCATGACGATACCTCCGCCCCAGAGGATCGCGGTCACTTCTGTAGGCAGACAGAACACACGGGTTTTTCGAAGTTCCAGAGACGACAGGTTCTGAAGGATCAGTGCCAGGATCACCATAAATACTGTGATCAGGATCCCACCTGTCACGATGCCGCTTCTCAGATAGGCATCTCTGTCAATCCAGTAATCACGCCAGTCCTGATCGCTGTATCCGTTCTGGTTCATGATTCCGAACGCAAATGTGGTATTCTGGATCATAGGAAGCGGAAGTTGCCGGAGCAGGGCATTGCTCTCCTGAGTTACCTGATAATCAGATATCGATGAATCAATCGCATCTTCATAAGTCTCCGTCACATCTTCTACAGTGATCTCGGTATAAGCCACATCTTCCTCTTCAGAGTCGTAAGAGCCGTCCTCATCCATGCCGTTGTCATCCATAAGCTTTCCGACAGATGCATGAGTCAGGTCACTGATCAGTTCCTCATAATCCTCGACAATTCCCCAGGCATTCCGGACAGAAGGGATTCCCCTGCTGTCATAGGAGATCACGATCCCTGCCGCATAAGTATTCGCCGTCAGATTGGGATTATAGATGGCAGACTGCAGTTCGCCGGTAGGATCCTGTCCAAAGCTTTTCTCCACTCCATCGGCAAAGCCATTGTAATCATCCATGTTGTGCTCTGTCACATACTGATTTCTCATGGCTTTCATAAGTTTTGCGGCCGCTTTAGACAACTGTTCCTGATCTGCTTCGCTTAATTTCTCCACATCATAATTCTGGGTAAAATACGCATAGGCGTCCATGCCCGGCGTGATCTCATAGTTCAGATAATAGATAGAAGATAATAAATACCGTTCCAGATCCTCATCCATATCCAGAAGATATGTCGTCGTATCTTCCTGTTGCTTTTGCTTCATCTCTGTGATATTCGCCTGTGCCTTTTCCCGAAACATAGGATACGCATTGCACATGGCTGTACTTGCCAGCATGGCGCAGACCAGCACCAGAAGGATTCCTTTGACACTATTGTTTTTCCATTTTATAGCCAACACCCCACACCACCTTTAAATATTTTGGATTTTTCGGATTGATCTCGATCTTTTCACGGATATTGCGGACATGAACCATGATCGTATCCGAATTTACCGCTTTTTCGTTCCAGACCCGTTCGTAGATCTCATCTGCGGAAAATACTCTGCCCGGATGTTTCATCAAAAGAAGCAGAATCCGGTATTCCATAGGAGTGACTTTCACCGGCACACCATCCACCCGAAGTTCTACTTTCTCTTCATTGAGTTCCAGTCCACCAATCCGGTAGATATGCTGTTCTTCTTCACTGTCTTTGCCACCCTGCGCCAGCTTTTCCAGATATCTGCTGTACCGTCGGAGCTGAGAATTGACTCTGGCCAACAGCTCCAATGGGGTAAATGGTTTTGTCACATAATCATCCGCTCCCATATTCAGCCCCAGGATCTTATCAACTTCTTCTGATTTGGCCGACAGCATGATCACCGGGAAATCGTAATCCTTCCGCATCTCCATGACCATCTGGATTCCATCTTTTCTCGGCATCATCACATCCACGATTGCCAGATGGATCTCCTCCCTGTATATGATCTCCAGTCCTTCGATTCCGTCTGCTGCCTTGAACACTTCATATCCCTGACTCTTCAGATAGATCTCAATTCCATCTCGTATTTCCTTGTCATCCTCTACGACCAACACATGATATTTCTCCATTTTTCACACTCTCCTGCCCTTTTGCACTGCCTATGATACAGATGGTTTCTTAAAAACAAATGCAGGTATTTCTAAAGAAATTCTGAAGAATACCTGCATTTTCACATACTCCTATATATCGATCCTCTTTACTTCAAAGATATCTTTTTCAAGCTGGCTGACTTTCAGTACAAAATCAAACCGATCCACATCGGTACACATCCAGTAGTCCCTTTCTGGAAATACATCCTGCGTTTCAGACTTAAAGAATTTCGCCCCTGACGGTGTCTCCCTAAGCATGCTCAGTTCCTTTTCCATATCCATAGAGGTCCCTTCCAGAAGACTTTTGATATATCTGGCACACAGTACATCTTCCGGTGCCACCTCTTTACCTTCCCAGCCCATGGCAACCAGTGACACTTCTTCTGCATCAGATGCTTTGATATAGCGGGCGATGGCTGCCGCATTCACCAGACTTCCCGTCAGGATCTCTGTCGCTCCTGATGCATTCACGATTCCCTGTGTTCCGGCACTGGTGGTGTGAATCAGCATTTTTCCTTCCAGTTCTGCCGCTTCAGTCTGGGACGGTGAATTGCCATACTCGAATCCTGGAAGGATCACTCCATGACGCTCTCCGATCAATACCGCCTCCGGATACCGCATCTTCAGATCACGGGCTGTCTGTTCTGCTCCCACAGGGCAAAGTCTGGATGGATGCTTTGCCATCAGATAGCATTCCAGTGAAAATGCACGAAATACATCAATCACAACGGTCAGACCTCTCGCCTTTCTGGCTCCCTCTATCATCTGTAATATCTGAATCTTCATAGCTGCACCTCTTACTTCTGTCACCTTTTCAAGAATACGATTCTGTCAACACTTTCCGCAGGACTTCCAGCAGTTTTTCATTGGCTTCCGGAGATTTCACAGCAATACGGTAATGTGTCTTATCAAGTCCCCTGTAATTACTGCATCGACGGATCAGGATTCCGTACGGCAACAACCGTTCATAAAGATCAGTAATCCCAGGAGTCTGGAAAAATAAGTAATCAGCCTGTCCATTCCAGACCTGAAAACCAAAGATTTTAAGTCCTTCTTTCAGTTTTTCACGTTCTCTGCAGATCAGACGGCGAGCCTGCTCACAATACTCCACTTCCTGCAAAGCTGCAATTCCTGCTTCTGATGCAAGAACACTTACATTCCAGCAGGGACCACTTTTCTCCATCTTCTCTATAAGTTCTTTATTTCCGCTGATTCCATAACCAAGGCGGATACCCGGAATGGCATACATTTTGGTAAAAGATTTTAAGATAAAGAGATGCTGGCTCTTTACCGCCTGTGGAATCAAAGACTGGGACTCCTGATCCGTAAAATCCAGAAAGCACTCATCCAATACCAGAAGAATACCGCAGACTTCTGCTTTTTTCAGGATCTGTTCCAACAATGATCTGGGAGTAAGTATTCCTGTGGGGTTATTGGGATTACAGACAAACATCACATCCAGTGAGCTGTCCATATCATCCAGAATATCTTCCCGTATCTGAAGATCCGGCTGCATCTCATAAAAAATGCATTCCGTATCTGTCTGTCGAAGTGCTTCCTCATATTCTGCAAAGGTAGGGGCTGTCAGAAGTGCTTTCTTCGGTCGCAGCGCATAGACCAGCCGATAGATCAGTTCTGCCCCGCCATTGCCGCAGATCAGGCTTTCTGTCTTTATTCCATGCCGTCTGGCTAGCGCTTGCTTTAACTTCCTGCATTCCGGGTCCGGGTAGTGTTCTGCCGCCGACAGACTCGTCATGACTGCCTGTCGTACCGACTCCGGCATTCCCAACGGATTGATATTAGCAGAAAAATCAAGAATCTCTTTTCCCTCTTCCACTGTCTTCTGAATGTCTGTTCCGTAGATATCTCCGCCGTGTATTGCCATGCCCGGCTCCTTTCTGCTCCTGTATTTTTATATGCATTCCCGAGGAACGCTTTATTTTACCACTCTTTTATCATAGAGAAGCACATCTTTGATGCCTTCTGCTGTATAGACAACTGCAGACTGATGTACTGTAAGTCCAGCTGCCTTTGCTACCCGCTCTGTGACCGGTCCGATACAGATGATTCTTGGATCTGACTGCCTTCCTACTTCATCCAGCATGGACACATAAGCACGTACTGCAGATGCACTGCACAAAGTTACATAATCTACCTGTGGCAGGATTCGATTCAGCTCTTCGCTCTTTCGTTGATCCACCGCTGTATGATACAACGCCACATCTTCATAATCGATGCCTGCCTCTTTCAATGCATCAGACAATTCTTCGGATGCTTCTTCCGCTCTTGCCAGAAGCACTTTCTCGTCTGCCCGAAGAGTCGGGATCCACTCTGCCGCCAGTTCACGGCTGCTGTATCTGGAAGGAACAAAGTCTGCAAAGATTCCATGTTTCTCCAGTTCTTCTTTTGTGGCTGCACCGATCACTGCAAACTTCAAGTCAGCAAGGCTTCGCACATCCTTTCCCTGCTTTCTCAGCGCATCAAAGAAAATACGAACACCGTTGTTGCTGGTCAGTACGATCCAACTGTAGGATTCCACCTCTTCTGCCATCTTTTCAATAGCTTCTGTATGTAACGGTTCTGTCTCAATAAGACTGAATGCGACAGCCTCTGCGCCTTCCTCTTCCAACACTTCACACAGATGTCTGCTCATCTGCTCTGTGGCTGTCACCAGCACACGGGTTCCGTAAAGAGGCTTGCTGTCGACCCATTTAATTTCTTTTTGCAGAGTTACCACATCACCGACTACCGTGATCGCCGGAGTCTTGATCTGCTCTTCCTCTGCAATCTCGGCGATCCGTTCCAGTGTTCCTGTCACCACCCTCTGTCTGGCGGTCGTTCCTTCCTGGATCACTGCAGCTGGTGTCTTCGGATTCTTGCCATTGGCAATCAGATTGGATGCAATGGATGGCAGGTTTTTCAGTCCCATCAGAAATACCAGGGTTCCTTCTTCCTTTGCCAGCGTTGCATAATCCAGAACAGTTCCGGATTTGTGGTTTCCCTCATGACCGGTGATCACATGGAAAGAGGATGCATGATCCCTGTGAGTCACCGGGATTCCTGCATAAGCCGGTGCTCCATAGCAGGAAGATACCCCACACACGATCTCATATTCGATGCCTGCAGCCCGTAACTCCTGTGCTTCTTCGCCACCTCTTCCAAAGATAAACGGATCGCCGCCTTTCAGACGGACCACATTTTTTCCTTCCTTCGCCTTCTCGATGAGCAGCGCATTGGTCTCCCACTGACGCAGATGATGATGATCCGCCCGTTTTCCAGCGTAGATCAGTTCTGCGTCCATACGTGCTTCATTGAGAAGAGAATCTGTTGCCAGGCTGTCGTAGATGATCACATCTGCCTGACGGATGCATCTGAGACATTTCTGTGTGACCAGATCCATATTCCCAGGACCTGCGCCTACCAGCCAGACCTTTCCCTGCATAAGCTTCTCTGCCAGTTCTTCACCAAGACGGGCGCCTTTGTCTCCGTCAAATCCAGTCTCAAGAGTTCCGCTGACTCTCCGGTAATGCTTCTGATCCGGTGCAAACAGGGCATCCATCTGAAGCACTCCATTTTCATCCAGATGTGCCAGACCTGCTGCCGGTGCATTACAGCTTCCGCCGATGGCTTTTAAGAAGGCTCTCTCTGCACACAGTTCTACCCAGGCACATTTGTCATGGATTGCGTTAAGAACCTCTCTTAAATCTCCATTGCGGCTCTCCACTGCCAGGATTGCCTGACCAGCTGCCGGAAGACAGACTTCTGAAGATAAATGCTCAAATTTCCACTGATTTTCATCAGACAATTCCAACCGGTCAAGACCTGCTGCCGCCAGCACAATGGCATCGTACTGTCCTTCTTCCAGCTTCCGAAGTCTTGTCTGCACATTTCCGCGGATCAGTTTTACCCGAATCAGCGGATTGATCTTTTTGATCTGCAGCTCTCTTCTAAGACTTCCGGTACCTACCACACTGCCCGGTTTCAAATCTTTTAATAAAGTACCGTCTTTAGTCACGATCACATCTTCCACCGGACCACGTCTCAGGACTGCACCAATACCAAGACCCTCCGGGAATTCCATTGGCATATCTTTGGCACTGTGTACAGCCAGATCGATCTGTCCCTGCAGCAGAGCTGCTTCCAGTTCCTGGGTGAATACTCCCTTTCCTCCAAAAGAAAGGAGCGAGCGGTCTAAAAGCTCGTCCCCTTTCGTAGACATTTCACAGATCTCAATCTTCAGATCCGGAAATGCCTCCAATATCATTTTTTCTACCATATGGGTCTGCACCAGAGCCAGTTTACTCTTTCTGGTGCCGATCCTGATCGTTTTCTGCATCTGATGCTTCTCCTTTATAACCGATAGCCTCTCGGTGTGATCATTCTTCCGTTTTTCTCATAAGTCTGGGAATTACCAATGATCACAACGCTGAACATATCGATATCAGCATCCTTCAATGACCCCAGTGTGGTAATACAGTGACTCTCATCTTTTCTTCCTGCATTGCGGACAATGCCCACCGGAGTCTCTGCCTTTCTGTATTTCATCAGAATATCAGCTGCTTTTTCCACGTAATCTACACGTTTCTTACTCTTCGGATTGTAAAGACATACGATCAGGTCTCCCTGCCCTGCACAATCCACACGTTTCATGATCAGATCCAGCGGAGTCATCAGATCACTTAAGCTGATCACTGCAAAATCATGCATCAGCGGTGCACCCAGCACAGATGCTGCTGCACTGGCTGCTGTCACACCCGGAACAGTCTCGATCTCGATCTGTGCACCTTTTTCCTCTGCCACCTGATAAATGATACCTGCCATACCATAGATACCACTGTCACCACTGGATACCATGGCAACTGTCTGATCCTTCATCGCCTCTTCCACTGCCATCTCACAGCGTTTGACTTCCTGCATCATCGGAGTGGCAATATAATTCTTATCCGGAAAATACTCTTTTAAAATATTAACATAGGTGGTATAACCGGTCACTACATCTGCATTTTTGATCACGTCAATACATTTTGCGGTCATATGCTCATATCCGCCCGGGCCAAAGCCCACTACATATAATTTACCCATTAGTCGTTCTCCTCCATATGACTGAAAAATGCGTAGAGCTCTGATGGCTCTGAATGATCTCTCAGTTTATAAAGCATCTTGTCGATGGCTCTCTCAAATCCTTTTTTCTCTGCCTCTTCCAGCATCCGTTTCTTCAACTGCTCGATCTTCGGCAAGGATAACTGGAATACCATCCAGCGTTCAAAATCCTTCTGGATCTCAGCCAGGATCTGGTCTGCTGCCTGGACTTCATGCTGTTTCTTTTCATTGTTAACTCTTGCCAGCTCCTGGAAATCATCTACGTCAAAACGCTTTACTCCAGGGATCTGCTCCACCTTGGCCTCAATATCGATGGGCACTGCCAGGTCAATGAGTACACGAGGCTTCTCTGTCTTCAGAACTTTGGAAAGCTTTCCATAAGTCACTGTATAATGAGGACTTGCAGTAGCTGATATGATCACATCCATCTCATCCATCAGCTCATAACGATTGTCATACTCCATGACCTGATATGTGATCCGATGATGATGATCTTCCTTAGCCTGGCTCATATTCCTGGACGTAATACAGACTTTTGCTCCTTCAATGCACTGCAGATTCTTCAGTACGACACCGCCGATCTTGCCGGATGCACCGATCAGCATAACTTTCTTTCCGTGAAGTGTCCCCAAGCCCTGCTCAGCTGCTTTGATAGCCATGGTAGCCATGGATACCGTTGTTCTGGACAGATCTGTCTCTGTCTTTACTTTCTTTGCTGCAGTCACTGCATAACGGAACAGGGTGTTAAGATATACCCCACAGGTTCCAATCTGATGCGCCTGCTCATGAGCACGCTTTACCTGTCCCAGGATCTGGTCTTCTCCCATCACCATGGAATCCAGTCCTGCTGCCACATGGAACAGATGCTTAATGGCTTTGCTTCCCTGATACATACGGACATAGTCGCCCATCTCTTCCTCCACCTGAATTCCGGCAAATTCAAAGAGCAATGCCTGCATCTTTGTAAAATTGCTGCCCGGACAGGCATGATAGGTATAGATCTCGGTACGGTTACAGGTACTGATAAATACGCACTCCTCCGCTATATTCCGCGCAATTACCTGCCGCATCAGTTCCTCCTGCGCTTCCACCGGAAATGCAAAACGAGCCCGCACTTCCAGCGGAGCATTCTTGTGACTGATGCTGATCAGCGAGATATCCATTAGTCTGTCACTCCTTTACGGAATTCTGTTGTAAAGGTCTTATCATACAGCTTGGACAGCTCGTACTCATCCCCTAAGAAATCTCCCACAACTGTCAGTGCAGTCTTATGGATACCAGCGGCTTTCACGCGCTCTGCAATATTGGTCAGATCTCCGACTACGATCTTCTGATCTTCCCAGCTTGCTTTATATACCACAGCTACCGGTGTAGTCGGCCGGTATGCCTGACGAAGGATCGCAGACATCTCATCCAGCATACCTACACTTAAGAAAATGATCATGGTCGCATTGTGCTGTGCCAGATCGATCAGTTTCTCCTTCGGCGGCATAGGCGTACGGCCTTCCATACGGGTCAGGATCACAGTCTGGCTCACACCCGGAAGTGTGTACTCTTTCTTCAATGCTGCTGCAGTTGCCAGGAAAGAGCTGACACCAGGAATTACTTCATATTCGATACCCAGCTCATCCAGTCTGTCCATCTGCTCTCTGTGCGCTCCATAGATCGCCGGATCACCCGTATGGACTCTGGCTACTTTCAGGCCTTTGCTTTCCGCATCTTTCATTACATCAATCACTTCATCCAGATGCATGGTAGCGCTGTTATAGATCACTGCACCCTCTTTTGCTCCAGCCAGAACCTGCGGATTCACCAAAGATCCTGCATAAATGATCACATCTGCGCTGTCAATGATCTTCTTCCCTTTGATTGTCAAAAGCTCCGGGTCACCCGGGCCTGCTCCGATAAATGATACCATATCTTCTCTTCCCCTTTGTATTTTTTTGCCTTAATAAAGGTTTCTTACTTTAAACTCTTTTTCCGCTTCTCTTCGGATATCCTTCTTGGCAATATCCGCACGCTTATCATATAGTTTCTTACCTTTTGCCAGACCAATCTCCACTTTCACAAGACTGCCTTTGAAATACACCTTCAGCGGCACCAGTGTATAACCTTTCTCTGCGATCTTTCCGACGATCTTGTTGATCTCGCTTCTGTGCAGCAAAAGCTTCCGCACCCGAAGCGGATCGCGGTTGAAAATATTTCCTTTTTCATAAGGGCTGATATGCATGCCATAGACAAACACCTCACCCTTCTCAATCCTTACAAAAGATTCCTTGATACTGCATTTTCCCATACGAAGGGATTTTACCTCCGTACCATGTAAAGAAATGCCCGTCTCCCAGGTGTCCTCGATAAAATAATCATGATACGCTTTTTTGTTGTTTGCTATCAGTTTAATACTATCCTTCGCCATATTCCTCTGTGCTCCTGATTCCTTCCACCAGTTCAAAATCAATGGTTCTGGTCATTTTATCTGCGCCGGTCACCTGCACTTTCACCTTCTGTCCAATAGCATAGGACTTTCCGGTATGTACACCGACCATTGCGCATGCACTTTCATTATACTCGAAATAATCACCCTGTAAAGAGGCTGTGCGTACCAGTCCCTCTACTGTATTGGGAAGTTCCACATAAATGCCCCAGGCAGTTACGCCACTGATTACTCCATCGAACTCTTCCCACAGATGGTGACTCATATATTCTACTTTCTTAAGCTTGATGGTCTCCCGTTCAGCTTCATCCGCTTTCCGTTCCCGCTCGCTGGACTGACGGGCCACCTCTGGCAAAATACTCCGGTAATGTTCTTCTCTTGTTCCGTTCATCCGACCCCGGAGCACATCTTTGATGATCCGATGGATCTGCAGATCCGGGTATCTTCGGATCGGTGATGTGAAATGGCAGTAATACTTGGCGGCCAGGCCAAAATGCCCGGTGCACTCCGTCGTATATTTTGCCTGTTTCATGGAGCGCAGCGTAAGCCGGCTGATCAGATCCTCTTCCGGTGTCTCTTCCAGCTTTGCCAGCAGCTTTTGCAGTTCTTTCGGATGCACCTCGTCATCCTTCAGATGAATGGAATATCCAAAATTATTGATAAAGGCCGCAAGTTTGCGCATCCGGTCCGGATCCGGATTATCATGCGTCCGGTACACAAATGGCAATTCCTGCCAGAAACAGTCCTCCGCCACCGTCTCATTGGCTGCCAGCATAAAATCTTCAATAATGCGGGTGGCTGTATTTCTCTCATATGGACGGATCTCTATGGGCTCCCCCTTTTCATTGAGAATCACCTTGGTCTCCGGAAAATCAAAATCAATGGATCCTCTTGCCCGTCTCTTTTCCCGAAGAAGTGCTGCCAGTTCCTTCATCCGTACAAGCATTGGCATCAGCACTTCATATTTCTTCACGGTCTCTTCATCTCCATCCAGGATCTTCTGAACACCGGTATAACTCATACGTTGATCCACATGGATCACAGTCTCCGCAATCTCATGGTCAACGATGTTTCCTTTAGGGTCAATGGTCATGATACAGCTCAATGCCAGACGATCCTCCCCTGCATTCAGAGAGCAGATTCCATTGGACAGTCTGCGGGGCATCATAGGAATCACCCTGTCCACCAGATATACACTGGTTCCGCGCTTCAGGGCTTCCCGGTCCATGGCACTTTTCTCCTGTACATAATTGGATACATCTGCAATATGCACACCCAGTACATACTTGTCTCCTTCCATGGTCAGAGACACGGCATCATCCAGATCTTTGGCATCTTCACCATCAATCGTCACCATCTGTACATCCCTTAGATCCATTCTGCCTGCCATATCCGCTTCACTGATCTGGTCGGGCACACGTTCTGCCTGATTCATGACCTTTTCCGGAAATTCTGTCGGCAGATCATATCCTTTTACAATGGAAAGCACATCCGTTCCCGGATCGGTAATGTGCCCCAGAATCTCAATGACTTTTCCCTCTGGATTCCTACGTTCATCACCATAATCTGTCAAAAGCACAACTACTTTATGTCCATTCATAGCCCCTTTAGAGGCTTCTTTTGGAATAAATACATCTCTGGCAAACCGGTCATTATCCGGGATCACAAATCCATAATTCTTGCTCTGCTGATAAATACCTACCAGCTGAGTAGTTCCTCGAGTCAGAATCTGCTTCACAGAACCTTCTCGCCGCTTACCACTCTGCCCCGGCTTTACCACGATCTGCACCACATCCTGATGAAGTGCTCCATGTACTTCCTGTTCCGGAATAAAAATATCATCTTCCATTCCTTCTACAGTTACAAAGCCAAAGCCTCTTGCATGTGCAGTGAAGACCCCCGTCAGAAGCTTCCCTTTACCAAGACTGTACTTTCCTTTTGCCGAAACCTCTATCTTACCCTCCAGCATCAGTTCATCCAGCACTTCCTGTAATTCCTGCCTCCGTTCCTTGGGAACCTGCAGAAGGATCGCCAGTTCCTTGAGCTTCATCGGTACATACAAGTCATTGCTCATCAGTTCCACAAGCATTTCCTTTTTCTGTTTCTTCTGTTCACCAGTCATGATCTTCACCTCACTTACATTTTCTTATTTCATCAGATAACAAAAGGCACTCCTGATGTCCAAGAGTGCCCTGTAAATCTGTAAAGTTATTCAGAGACATTCACAGTCTTCTGAATATTAAAAAATATCCAGATTCAGAACGATTGCCAGCAAAAAGAAAACTACTGTCAGAATCTTCGTCCATTTCACAAGATTTCCTTCCATGGAACGTCCTTTATTCTTACCCCAGTAAGTCTCTGCAGCACCTGCGATAGCGCCAAGTCCCTGAGATCTGCCTTCCTGCATCAGAACCAGAACGGTTGCAATAATACACACCAGTACAAAAAGTACCATGAGGACATATTTTAAAATCGTCATTTACCCACCTCCTCTGTGTCAAACAGATATATATTAACACAGAACATTAAAAATCACAACACTTTTGCAAGAAAACTTTTCAGTCTCTCATTTTGTGGATTGTTAAAGATCTCCTGCGGAGTATTTTCCTCCATAATGATTCCTTCATCCATGAATACCACCCTGGTTGCCACTTCTCTTGCAAAACCCATCTCATGGGTTACAACCACCATGGTCATACCATCGTCAGCAAGCTTCTTCATCAGCTCCAGAACCTCGCCTACCATCTCCGGATCCAGTGCGGATGTCGGCTCATCGAACAGCATGACCCGCGGCTTCATAGCCAAAGAACGGACGATTGCAATACGCTGCTTCTGTCCACCGGAAAGCTGTGCCGGATAAGCATCTGCTTTTTCTTCCAGATTGACCAGTTTCAGAAGACGCATGGCTTCCGCTTCTGCTTCCTCTTTGGTCATCAGCTTCTGTTTCACCGGTCCCAGCGTAATGTTATCTTTTACTGTCAGGTTATTGAACAGATTAAAATGCTGGAACACCATACCCATATGACGGCGGACCTTATTGATATCAACACCTGGAGCGGTGATTTCCTGTCCATCAAAGGTGATGGTTCCACCTGTCGGGATCTCCAGCAGATTCAGACACCGCAGAAATGTGGATTTACCAGAACCGGACGGTCCGATAATAACCACTTTCTCTCCCGGAGTAATATGCATATCAATATTTTTAATGACCTGATTGTCACCAAATGATTTGGATAATCCTTTAACGTAAATCACTCTGTCTCAGTCTCCTTTCCAGTTTGCCCATGACCCATGTCAGGAACATTACGATCACCAGATAGATTGCTGCAATCGCAAAATACGGAATCAATGCCTGATAAGTCTTGGACTGAACGATCATAGCTCCCTTAGTCAGATCCCGAAGGCCAATAACGGTTACAACAGAAGTCTCTTTTACAAGAGTGATCAGCTCGTTGCCAAGTGCCGGCAATACATTTTTAAATGCCTGCGGAATAATAATATAACGCATGGTTGCTGCATAAGTCAGTCCAACCGAACGGCCTGCTTCCATCTGTCCTTTATCAATAGACATGATTCCGGAACGGAAGATCTCAGCCACATAAGCACCTGAATTGATTCCAAATGCCAGGATCGCACATTTCATCATGTTACTGTCTGTAGATCTGGCGCTTGCCCACACTACAAACCACATGATCAGAAGCTGTACCATCATAGGCGTTCCACGGATCACCGTCAGATACACTTTACAGATTCCATTAAGGATCTTAAGCAGCAGCCCTTTCTTTCTCTCCGGCTGCTGATCGTATGCAGAACGGATGATTGCCACCAGTACACCGATGATCACACCTATGACCAACGCAAAAACAGTTACCGTCAGTGTGGTTCCCAGACCTTTTACAAAATACTGGTAGTTATCTTCCAGTATGAATGTCTGATAGAACCCCATCTTAAGACTTTCCCACATAATTATGGCTCCTTTCATTTCCCTCACTTCATATCTAAGTACAGATAAACTCTGCCACTTGCTTTTACGCATAAATATGCATTTATTTTACAGTATGGATATATAAAAAGCAAGTCTTAGATTGTTTCTTATATATCCACGCAGTTTCAGTATGGTTGTTTTCTGCTTTTATACAGGAAAAACGGAGGTGCCCCATACGGAACACCTCCGCCTGTACTCTTTTCAGATTCAGAAGTTATTCTGCTTTGATGTATTTATCAAGGATTCCCTGAATCGTTCCATCGTCTTTCAGCTCCTGAAGTGCGCTGTTCAGTGCTGCAGTCAGTGCTGGATTGTCTTTGGATACAGCTGCTGCATAATCCTCTGTGGTGTATGCAGTCTCAAGAATCTTCAGTCCCTCGTTAGCCTCTACGAATGCTTTCGCCGGCTCCTGATCGATAACTACACAGTCAACCTTACCCTGAAGTAATGCCTGTACAGCAGTAGCTCCATTCGCATAAGGGATTACGTTATCCTCGCCGAAATCATCAGAACAGTACAGATGACCAGTAGTTCCCTGCTGAACACCGATCAGCTTGCCTTCCAGATCATCTGCAGAAGCGATGTCAGAATCCTCTTTTACAATGATAACCTGAACACCTGTTGCATAAGAATCCGTAAAATCTACGTTCTGCTTTCTCTCCTCAGTTACTGTCATACCAGCAAGACTCATGTCGATCTTGCCAGACTGTACAGAAGCAACCAGAGAATCAAAATCCATATCCACGATCTCAAGCTGAAGTCCTAACTTATCAGCCAGTGCTTGAGCGATCTCAGCGTCGATACCTACGACATCATCTCCGTCTTTGTACTCATATGGTGGAAATGTTGCGTTGGTTCCCATAGTCAGAACACCCGGCTCAACAGTGGTAACTTCTGCTGCATCTGTTGCCCCTTCAGCAGCCTCTGCGTCCTCAGCCTCTTCTTTAGCAGCTTCAGCCTCTACATCCTCAGTAGTCTCCTCGGCTGCTGCATCTGTAGATGCGGTATTGCTGCTTCCACATCCTGCAAGAACGGTGGTTGCCATTGCTGCGCAAAGCATCACGCTTACAATTTTCTTTTTCATAATGTTTCCTCCTCTAACAAATGGTCTTTATGACCTGTCTGGAGTTTATTATAATGCATTTTTTTGCAAATGCAAGTACTTTTTATACATTATATACGATATTCCATATATACCGTCCCATCCAGATCCTTCCACTGGAACAGTCCATCCTCATAAGTCATATAGCTGTGTGCACTGTTCTCTTTCGGAATTGATACAGATCCTGGATTCATATAAATATAGTCTTCATGCTCCCGACATACCGGCACATGAGTATGTCCATGAAGCAGGATATCTCCTTTGCCCAGCATCGGCAGGTTCTTTTCATTAAATACATGTCCATGAGTCAGGAAGATCATGCGCCCTTTCTCGTATAAAAATCCATAATCCGCAAGGATTGGAAATTCCAGTACCATCTGATCCACTTCTGTATCACAGTTTCCGCGTACACACAGCAGGTCCTTCTTTCTCGGATTTAACATAGCGATCACTTCCTTTGGTGCATATTCCTTCGGAAGATCATTGCGCGGTCCATGATAAAGGATATCTCCCAGGATCACCATACGTCCTGCCTTCTCCCTGTCATATGCCTCCAGTAATTTTCTGCAATAATATGCAGATCCATGAATATCAGATGCGATCATCAGTTTCATAATGTTCCTCCATTTCCGCCATCTGGCGCTTTACTTGTTGTTCTAATCTTTTTTCTATCATGAGTGGATCATACCCGGAGGCATCAAACCCACACCATTCATAATCTCCTTGTTCCCGGATTCCTCCCAGCCAGTCGGCCAGCTCCAGATCTTCTCCGAATACACTTTTCAGATCTTCCGTTGTTCTGGTAAGTGCTCTGACCAGTTCTTCCCGCTTTGCTTCCAGCCCGGCCTGCTCCTTGCGTATCTGCTCCGATGTCTGCTGTCCGGTCATCTGCCGCCCTAACAGACAATCTTTCAGTTCCCGATCCACATGGATTTCCAGCTTTTCTTCCCAGCTTTCTAAGATGCCATGTTCCTTTTTGATCCGGCGCGCCTGCTCCCGATCTGCAAAAAATTCTGCAGAAGTCCTTGTCCCTGCAGCCATCACCAACTGTTCCAGCACTTCTTTTTCCCGCTTCAGATATCGGCTCTCTCTTCCCAGGTCACTCATCCACCGGGAAGCTGCCGCCAGCAGATGACGCACAGCCATACAACGCTCTTCTGCTCCGGCATTCTTCCACTGTTCCAGAAGTGCCGCCCGTTCCTTAGCTGTCAGAGTTCCTTTCAGATACTCCGGAATCTTCCACGCTCCGGCCGTCGCCTGGTAAAGCCTGTAATAGGTAGAAAAATCCGCCGCGATCTGAGGACACCGCAGAAATTCTTCCATAAAAGCATCGGTCACTTGCAACTCCTGCCGTTCATATTCCTTCAATGTCCGTGACAGATCTTCCCAGCCTCTGGCAGTCACAAACTGTCTCTTTTCTCTGGTCAGCTCCACCCTGTAAAAAGATTCTGGATGCATAGCCAGATAGGACAATATCGCCGGATGCACCTGTCGCTTCTGTGCATAAGTCTCCCATACGCTAAAGTCTGCTTCCACATGGATCAGGCGCACCCGGTCCAGCGCCGCCATGTCAAGTTCCCGCACCGATGCATTGAATTCCGAAGGATTTCCTGCTGCTGCAATGATCCAGCCATCAGGAACCTTATGGGTTCCAAACGTCTTAAACTGTAAGAACTGCAGGATCGTAGGCGCCAGCGTCTCCGATACACAGTTGATCTCATCAATAAACAGAATTCCTTTTTTATGACCAGTCCGTTCCATATATTCATAGACAGAACCAATGATCTCACTCATCGTATACTGAGTAACTGTATATTCTTTTCCGTCATAGGTTCGGTGCACAAGCTCCGGCAGACCCACCGCGCTCTGTCTGGTATGGTGGGTGATTGTATAGGACAGAAGTCCCACATGGCAGACCTTTGCCGCCTGCTCCATCACCGCTGTTTTACCGATTCCCGGCGGTCCCATCAAAAGCAATGGACGCTGGGCAGATATCGGGATCACTGGCTGATCATCTTCATCCACAGCCGTATAGGCCTTTATGGTGCGAATGATCTCTTCTTTTGCTTCCTTTATATTCATGTGGTCGTCTCCTCGCATAGATCCAGTGTCAGGCTGTGTGCCCATGCTGGCGGTTTTCCTTTTTTCAGTGCTTCATTCAAAAATACAAAGGCGGTTTCATATTCTGGACGTTCCGTTGGATAGATACCATCTCCATCCGTAAAATAGAGAAGTCCTTTCAGATTTTTTAGCCTGCCATTTTTCTGCAGTTTTTCCACCAGCCGGAACACCGGCGTAAAATCTGTATCTCCTCCACCTTTTACGGTGATCTTGTCAAGATACTCTTTCCACTCTTCCTCGCAGGTGATCTGTTCATGTTCCTGGATCACACAGTCACACTGGATCACATGGAGGTTCATTTTCCGAAAGAATTGCCCTTCTGTATTGAGGATGCTCCAGGTCTCCTCCAAAAACCGCCGCACAATCTCCCCGGAACAGGAGCCTGATGTATCAATGGCGATCACCAGATCCGATAAACGGCGGACTTCCTTATATTCCAACGGTTCCAGAAGCACCAGCCGTTCATACATCCGACGGCTGTAATCATAAGGAATATAGTCAAAACTGTCCATATCCAGACATCGTTCCTCACCAGTCACTGCAAACTGCTGCAAAAACTGCCGGTAGTCATATCCTCGTTCCTTCTGAAGCACGATCATCTCTTCCGCGTCTCCGGCGCTTCCGCCCTTCTGCCGCCTGTGTTCACTTTTCCGCAGCTCCAATGACTCAAAGACCGTTCGCCAGCGATGCATTGCAGTCAGCTGCTTTTGCAGTCCGACAACTGCCTGATCTGGTATCTTTTCCCTGCGGATTCGCTGTTCTGACGGCAAGGATGCTTCCATCTGTCGCCAGTATGCATGCTCATCTCTTCGAAAAACATTTTCCAGTTCCTTTATCATCTCTGGCTTTAGCTTCTCCAGCCAGAGTGCCAGAGAATGTTCCTGAAGCACAACCTTTTCTTCCTTGAGCTTTCGATAGATCCGGCTTCTGCCCACAGGAACAGGGCGTTCAAACCCTGCTATATTCATTCGGTCTATGCGGTATTCCGTCAGCAAGTCACAGGCCAGCCACCAAAGGTATTCTGTCTCTTTTTTTCTGCGATAAGGATGCAGATAGAGAAGATGGAGGATCAGATGCAGATATCTCCGTTCCAGAAGAACGGGATCTTCTGCGTAGGTCTGGCAGACCTCTTCTGTATTCCAGCAAAGCCTGCTTCCGTCTGTTCCAGATGTCTGTTTTAAATCAAAACTACATTCCGGCAGATGAATGGCTTCCGCAAGCCACGGAAGCTTTGTATCCAACCGCATGGCGGTCAATTTGATTATTTTTCCCGCCAGTTCAGACTGACTAACCAGAGCCATAGCCTTTCCCCCTTTTCCATGCATCATTATACCCGCTTTCCACAGGATTTTCAATTGCAATCCAAGTTCAACTGTGTTATGCTGTGTGCATGACAATCTATTAATAACGGGGGAATGATCCTATGAAAATGCAGGAATCACCAGAAGATTATCTGGAAGCAATACTGGTTCTCTCAAGAGAACTTGGAAATGTCCGCTCCATTGATGTAGCTAACTATCTGGAATACAGCAAGCCAAGTGTCAGCGTTGCCATGAAGCGACTTCGTGAGAATGGCTTTGTAACGCTGGATGAACACGGTAATCTGATCCTGACTGGATCCGGCTTATCCATCGCACTGAAGATCTATGAACGCCACCTGGTTATCAGCCAGTTTCTGATCTCTATCGGTGTGGACGAAGCGATTGCAAAAAAAGACGCCTGCCGTATGGAGCACGTAATCAGCGATGAGAGCTTTGAAAAGATCAAGCAGCTCTCCCACAAAATAATCTCAGAATAACGAAACTTGACTTTCGAATGAATTCTTTCTATAATAGTAAACAAATTTTAACAAGGAGTTTACTATTATGAAAGAACATTCATTTAACACCGCAACTATTACAACCATCGGTATGTTTACTGCTGTTCTGGCAGTTCTCTCTATTTTACAGATTCCTATGCCATCCGGCGTACCTATCACCCTTCAGACATTTGCAGTGGCTCTGTGCGGTTATGTGCTTGGCCGTAAAAACGGAACCTTATGTGTCCTGTTATACCTTCTGCTTGGCTTTGCCGGAGTTCCTGTCTTCACCGGTATGACTGCAGGTATCGGAAAACTGGTGGGCTACACTGGCGGTTTCCTCTATGGTTTCCTGTTCCTGGCATTTTTCTGTGGTCTTGGGCTTCATCTGAAAAACAAAGCCACTTCCTTCGGTCTTGGTGTCTTAGGCTTACTGATCTGCCATGTACTGGGTTCCTTCCACTACTCTATCATTGCTCAGATCACTTTTCCGGCAGCCTTTCTGCTGGTATCCGTTCCGTATCTGGTAAAAGATGTGTTGTCCGTACTGGGTGCTATGCTGGTTGCTATCGTACTTCGCAAAACACTGGCTAAGGGCGGAATTGCCGTCCAGGAGTAACACACTATAAAGCAATGCCATTCGCAAAATCGCCTCTTCGAGGCTTTCCATTTTGCTCATGTGGCGCTATGCACCATATAAAATATCCATGGCTATGCCCCGCTCATGCAAGCATGCGGTTCATTTCCATGGATATTTTGCATTGCTTTATAGATTTACAACTTTTCGAGGATTGGAAGCATAGCATCGTATACCGTATCCATACTTTCCTCAAAAGGTGCCTGCTTCTTCATCTGTTCCAGCGAAGCTGCTGTCTTCTTGATCGGCTGAATAGTTCCTGCTCCGGCAATACAACCGCCTGGACAGGCCATGCCTTCCAACAGATATCCATTGTATTTTCCAGCCTTTGCAAGCTGCAGCATCTTCTTACAATTGGCAAGACCTTCTGCGCTGACTACTTTCACCTCACGGTTCGGCTCCATTCTGCGGATCGCGTTAACTACTGCAGATGCCACACCACCGCTTGACGCAAATCCACGGCCATCAGCACTTGCCTGCATCAGCGGTTCTCCATCCGGCAGTTCCTTGAAGTCTACTCCTTTAGCATCAAACATACCCTGAAGTTCCTCAAATGTCAGTACAAAATCTACATAGCTGCGGATCGTTTTACGGCTGGCTTCCAGCTTCTTCGCTGCACAGGGTCCTACAAAGACGATCTTGCAGTCTGGATTCTGCTGTTTGATCAGACGGGCAGTAAGCACCATAGGTGTCAACGCCATAGAGATACATTTTGCCTGCTCCGGAAACAGCTTCTTCGCCATCATGGACCATGCCGGACAGCAGGAAGTTGCCATAAATGGCAGCTCTTCTGGTACTTCCTTCATGAAGTCCTTTGCTTCCTCAATGGTACAAAGATCTGCTCCTACCGCTACTTCGACCACATCCTCGAATCCCAATGCCTGGAATGCCGGGCGGATCTTCTCCGGCTTCATATCCGGTCCGAACTGACCAGCTACCGCCGGTGCTACGATCGCATAAACCGGAGTACCCGTCTTCATGGCAAGAATGGTCTGGAAAATCTGACCTTTGTCAACGATGGCACTGAACGGACAGCTGACCAGACACATACCACAGGATACACATTTATCCTGATCGATCTCTGCTCTTCCGTGCTCATCTGAATGAATGGCATTCATACCGCAGGCTTTTGCACAAGGGCGCTCCTGATGAATGATCGCATTATACGGACAGGCATCTACACATCTGCCGCATTTGATACATTTTTCCGGATCAATATGAGACTTTCCATTTACCATAGAGACCGCGCCCTTCGGACAGACCTCTTTACACGGATGTTCCAGACAGCCCTGGCATCCTTCCGTCACAACCACCCGGTTCTCCGGACAGGCATGACAGGCAAATTTAATAATATTGATCAGTGGCGGCTCATAATATTTTTCCTCCACCAGACTGTTCTCCACTCCCTCGGAGATCAGGGAATGCTCGGAAATCTTTCTAAGAGAAAGACCAAGTGCCACACGGAGTCTCTCTCCTACAACCGCTCTCTCCAGAAAAATACTTTCTCTATAAGAAGCAACCTCCCCCGGTACGATCTTATAAGGCAACTGCTCCATCTGTCTGCAGTCTCCGTCTTCATAAGCCATGCGGGCGATCTCCGTAAAAATCTCATGACGGATCTTGGTCTTTGAAGAATATAATCCTCTCATTCACTTCATCCCTTTCTTTTATCTTCTGACATATATTTTTTGTATTCTATCATGAAACATTCTGCCAGTTCAACTGACATTTTGTTATAGGAACTTCTCGCATTTCGTGGTATACTTTCTTCATATATGCAAAAACGGGAGAAAAACAGTATGAAAAAACGAGAATCATTTAACAGCCAGTGGGGATTTATCCTGGCATGCATTGGCTCTGCCGTAGGAATGGGAAATATATGGATGTTTCCTACCAGAGTCTCTTTATATGGAGGCGGATCTTTTCTGATCCCTTACTGTATCTTTGTTATTCTGATTGGATTCACCGGCGTGATTGGCGAAATGTGCCTGGGAAGAGGAACCCGTTCCGGTCCCATCGATGCTTTCGGTACAGCCTGCGAGACAAAAGGGAATCGGAAACTTGGTGAGATACTGGGCTGGATCCCTGTCCTTGGTGCCCTTGCCATGGCAATTGGTTATACCGTGGTCATGGGCTGGATCTTAAAATATATGGTAGGAACTTTTACCGGTTCCACCCTATCTGCAGAGAATATTGATGGATTTACGGAAAGCTTCAGCACTATGGCATCTGCCGGAGGAAATAATCTCTGGCAGGTGCTGGCACTTTGCATCTGTGTCGTGATCCTTATGTTCGGTGTGGGAAGCGGTATTGAAAAGGCAAACAAGATCATGATGCCCATTTTCTTTGTCTTATTTGTGATCCTTGGCATCTACGTGGCATTTCAGCCAGGATCCAGCGCTGGATATCAGTACATTTTCCGCGTAGATCCCGCAGCATTATCTGATCCGAACACCTGGATTTTTGCCCTTGGGCAGGCATTCTTCTCCTTGTCCGTCGCCGGAAATGGTACCTTGATCTACGGATCTTATTTATCCGATAAGGAAGATATCCCTGCCTCTGCCGCAAGAGTTGGATTTTTCGATACACTGGCAGCTCTGCTGGCAGCACTTGTTATCATTCCTGCCATGGCAACCACCGGTGCACAGCTTGATCAGGGCGGTCCTGGACTGTTATTTATCTTCCTGCCCCATCTGATCCGTTCCATGCCTGGCGGATGGCTGATCGCCATCCTCTTCTTCACCGCAGTCTTCCTTGCAGGAATGACATCTCTGATGAACCTTTATGAAGCTCCTGTCGCAACGGTTCAGGAAAAGACCGGACTTGGCAGGAAAGCATCCTGCGCCATCATCGCTGGGATCGGTATGATCGTCTCTCTGCTGATCCAGGGGATCGTCTCTGATTGGATGGATGTGCTGTCTATCTACATCTGCCCGCTTGGAGCAGGTCTTGCAGGCATCATGTTCTTCTGGGTATTTGGTCGATCCTACGTAGAATCCCAGGTAAACAAAGGACGGGAGACACCTTTTATCAAGATGTTCTATCCCGTCTGCAAATACATTTATGTTCCTGTCTGTTTTCTTGTGTTGATCCTCGGGATCGCACTTGGCGGTATCGGTTGACCCCGATACCGCTTTTATGGACTCACTACTTTACCGCACGGATCACAAAATTCAGAATCAGGCGATGTCCATCATCCAGATCTTTTTCATTGGTTACTTCTGAAGTCACTTCCGAAGCCCCCAACGCACAAAGGGTTCTGTCATCCCATTGGGGACGAAGTTCTCTCGCCATTGGCAGGGATTCTCCGATCCGGTCAATGGGATTGGCGCAGACACCATTCATATGTTTGTGTTCCCATCTTGTCCGATCCCCGTACTCTGCATCGGTCACATAATAGTAAAAATTCCCGTCACAGTTTAATAAGATTCCGCCTGGCTTTAATACTCGGAACCACTCTTTATAAGCCTGCTCAGGATTTTCCAGATTCCACAACACATTACGGCTGATGACCAAGTCAAAGCTGTTGTCCTCAAAATCCAGCTGCTGAGCATCCATCTGTTGAAAATGCACCTGCACTCCATAATGTTCTGCATTTTTTCTGGCTTCTGTCAGCATGTTTTCCGTGTAATCAATGGCGGTGACTTCATGGCCCATCTTTGCCAGCAGTACAGAGAAAAATCCAGGTCCGCAGCCAACATCCAGTACGCGCACGCAGTCCTGTCCTCTCAATGCCTCCGTAATATGTTTTTCCCAGTAGATCCTGCTCTCGCCTTCCAGCTCTTCCCGGTTACTCTGTGTGTAACCTTCTGCCCGGCTGTTCCAGTAGCTGCGGATCTCTTCCAGTGTATGACTCATAGTTTCTCTCTCCGTTCTTTCTGTGGATATCATCATACCGGTTTGTTAAAACTTTTACAAGCCTCCCGGGGGGATATATTTTGCCAGTTCCTGAATCTGTCTCATTGGACCATTGCCACATGTCCAAGGCACCTTTCATGTTATGCCTTCCCAACCGCATGTTTCCGGTAGATATACCAGGACGCAGCTGCTGTGATCCACTCAGTGATCCAGAAGGCATGCCATACACCTGCAGCTCCAAGAAAACGGCTCAATACAAATGCAACCGGAATGATCAGGATCACATAACGGAGCATTGAAATGATCAGAGATGGAGTTCCCATATTCAGTCCTTCAAGCGCACCACATGCAGTTACTGAGATGGATGACACCGCAAATCCAATACTGATGATGCGAAGAGCACTGGCACCGATCTGAATCGTCTGCGTATTGGTTGTAAACATACCGATCAGATGCTCAGGCATCAACAGACACAGTCCTGTTCCAAACACCATGATCACTGCCGAAAATGTCAGTGCAGTATTGAAAATCTTATGCACTCTTCCATACTCCCCTGCGCCATAATTATATCCCACCAGAGGTCTGATTCCTTGCACGATCCCATTTGCCGTCAGATACAAAAATGTCTGCAGCTTGTAATAAACACCAAGGACCATGACATAGCTTTCTGAAAATCCTGCCAGGATCGCATTCAAAGAAGAAATCAGAAGCGAAGGAAGTGCCATGTTCAGGATTGCCGGAATACCGATGGCATACAATCTCTTCGTGATTCCGCTCTTAAAATCCAGATTGCAAATGCTGATCTTCACAGAAATAGGGCGGATAATGTAGATTCCTACATATAAAACTACCGTTGCCATCTGTCCGATCCCGGTTGCCAGTGCAGCCCCTTTTATTCCCATCCCCGGAAATGATCCAACTCCGAAAATCAAGATCGGATCCAGAATGATATTTGTAAGGCATCCAACCAGAAGACCTGCCATGGAAACCTTCATACGTCCCACCGCCTGAAAAATCTTCTCAAAGGAAAGGCTGCAAGAGATGATCACGCCAAATAAAAATACAATTCTTGAATATTCCAGCGCATATCCGATAGTTCTTTCATCATTACTGAACAGACGCAGGAATACCGGAATAATTGCAATACATACCACTGTCAGTACCAGCCCTTGTACCGCGTTCCAGAAAAATCCCAGTGACGCTGCCTGATCCGCCTTTTTCTTTTCTCCTGCTCCCAGGAAGAATGCGATCACTGCATTGATTCCGACACCAAACCCGATCGACACTGCACTCATCAGATTCTGAACAGGAAATACAAGCGACAGTGCTGTCATGGCATCTTCACTGATCTTTGCCACAAAAAAACTGTCTACAATATTATAAAGTGCATTGACCATCATGGAAAATACCATGGGCAATGACATGGACAGTACCAATCCTATTACAGGTTTTTCTTTCATAAATGATTCATTATTCATTGACGATTCCTCCTTGGTGTTTGATGCATACTTCAGAACTTATTTATTACTCGCCGAGGCAGGTTCGAAAGTCTTCGACTTTCTCACTTCTGCGGCTGTCGCCGCATATCTGTCCGCACTCAGATATGTGCCGGTGAGCAAGCTCCCCGCTCACATCCTGAGCACGCCCAGCTGCCCGGCTTGTAGTTACGCAAAAAAAGAAGCCACACATCAAAATGATGTGTGGCGAAAATCAGAATTATATTCTGGTAAAATCCACTTCCCTGACGGGTTTAGTAACTATATAGTACCATCTGTTTCGCATATTTGTCAATAGTTCATTGAACTTTTTTGTCATTTATGTTAAAATGAAATTTCAAGTGCAAAAAAGAAAGGGATGTGTTTATATGAAAGGAACATTATATGGTATCGGTGTGGGCCCAGGAGATCCACGTCTTATGACTTATCTTGCAGTAGACACGATTAAACGTTGTCCGGTCATCGCTGTACCTGCAGACGGAAAAGGAAAAGCAGTCGCTTACAAGATCGCAAGTGGTATTGTGGAGGATCTTGATGCAAAGGAATGCCTCAACCTCTCCACTCCCATGACAAAAGACAAAGCCATTCTGGATGCAGCTTATCAGACCGCTGCCGATACAATCATCGAACAGCTGGAACAGGGGAAGGATGTAGCCTGTCTGACCCTTGGAGATCCCACCATCTACAGTACCTATATCTATATCCATCGCCTTGTAAAGGCAAAAGGCTATGAAACTGAGATTGTCAACGGAATTCCGTCCTTCTGTGCAGTCAGTGCCAAATTAGGCGACAGTCTGGTGGATCGTTCTGAACAGCTCCATGTGATCCCATCTACCTATGATATCGAAGATGGTCTGAAGCTTCCGGGAACCAAAGTACTGATGAAAGCAGCTTCCAAGATGCCGATTGTAAAAGAAACACTCAAGCGCAACGACTTGAAAGGTGCCATGATCGAGAACTGTGGAATGCCAGAGGAACACATTTATCACGGTGTGGATGAGATTCCGGATCAGGCAAGCTATTATTCTATTATTGTTGTGAAAGAAGATCACCATGATTGAATTAAAACATCTCACCAAAAAATATGATCATTTTCTGGCGGTGAGTGATCTGAACCTGAAGATTGAGACTGGCGAATTTTTCGGACTTCTGGGTCCCAATGGTGCCGGAAAGACCACAACTATCGGTATGCTCTCCACTCTTCTGCTTCCCTCAGAAGGCGAGATCTATATTGATGGCGAGCGGCTGACCCGCAAGAATAACCGGTTGAAGAGAAAACTCAGTGTCATCACCCAGGAGTATTCCATGCGGCAGGATATGACCATGGATGAGATTATGGAATATCAGGGAAGACTTTATTATATGCCGATCAAGAAGATCCGTGAGCGTTCGGAAGAACTGCTGGATTTCTGCGGACTCATTGATTATCGTCGGCGTACAGTTCGAAAGCTGTCCGGCGGCATGAAACGAAAGCTCATGGTCTGCCGTGCCCTGCTGACAGAACCTGAGATTCTGCTTCTGGATGAGCCGACAGCCGGCATGGATGCCCTGGCCCGCCGGCAGATGTGGAATCTTCTGAAAAAGCTGAACCAGCAGAATCTGACGATTCTTCTGACCACTCATTATATGGAAGAAGCCGAGACCCTCTGTGACCGGGTCGGCTTTATGTGTAATGGAGTTCTGGAAGAGACCGATGCACCCAAAAACATGATTGAGCTGCTGGGTCGATATACCGTGGATGAAGTCTGTCCTGACGACATGAAGAACCACTATTTTCACAGAAAGGAGGATGCGATTCAGTTTCTGTCTGATTCCTCAAACGAAACTTCTCTGCGGAATACCACATTGGAAGATGTCTTTCTGGAAAAAGTCGGTCAGCAGCTTGAACGCAGATGATCATGGGAATTCTTACTGTATTATGGGAAAAATGGGTGGAGTTCCGGCGTGATTTTTACAAGATCACACTGGCTGCCATGATTGCTCCCCTCCTTTATATTCTGGTCTTTGGACTTGGGATCCAGACCATGTCACATGGACAGTCCTATCTGAACTTTCTGATTCCCGGAGTGATTGCACTGACTACCATGAACGGAAGCTTTAATGCCATTGCTCAGAATCTGAATGTACAGCGGCTGTACGAGAAAGCATTTGACCAGGTTATGATCTCTCCCACTCCACTGTGGCAGTTCATCGCCGGTCAGGTCATTGGTGGAAGTCTCCGTGGACTCTATGCCGGCATGGTGATCATTCTGCTGGTGCTTCCTATCGGAACCGGACTTTGCTTCAATGGCTGGTCCTTCCTTCTGATGTTTTTAAACGGAGCAGTCTTCTCCACCATCGGAGTAGTAGTCTCTTTTTACGCAAAAAACCATGCGGATGTGCCACGGTTTTCCAACTATGTGATCATGCCCATGGCTTATCTTTGCAATACCTTTTTCTCTTCTCAGGGCATGCCATCTGGCATCCGGCAGTTTGTGGAATACCTTCCTCTTTCCCAGACCAGTGCTGCTCTTAGAAGCATCGCCAACCATGAAGCATTTTCTTATACAAGCATTGAAATACTGCTTTTGTATCTGATCTGCTTCTCTGCTGCGGCTTCCTGGTTTCTGTACGAGAAAAAGAACCTATAAATGGAGGCTAGCAAATGAAAAAAATCTATGCAATTCTTCTTGCAATCTTTTTATTGACCGGTGTCTGTCCGATTCCTTTGTACGCCGCCGAGACAGTCACTGCTTCCGCAAATACAGAAGATGATGCGGGTATTTCCGATCTGACTGACGGCGAATATGCCATTGATGTGACCATGACTGGCGGAAGCGGCAAAGCAACGATCCAAAGTCCGACCCTGCTCACTCTCAATGATGGAATCGCCTATGCTACCATCACCTGGAGCAGTTCCAATTATGACTATATGATCGTAGATGGACAGAAATATCTGAATGAAAGTGAAGAAGATGCCAATTCTCGCTTCACGATTCCGATTGCTGATCTTACTCAGGATGTTCCTGTCATTGCTGACACACTGGCCATGGGAACACCTCACGAAGTCCAGTATGTGCTTACCTTTGACCCGGCTTCCATTGCATCAAAAAGCACCCTCCCGCAGGAAGGTGCCAAACGTGTGCTGATCATGGCCGCTGTCATTATTATTGTCGGTGGAATCCTGAACCATTTTGTCAATGAACGCCGAAAGCAGGATTATACCGGCAAACGGCGTTAATCAATCAGATCATTCTGAAACCGGGACAGATGCTCATATGGCAGGATCAGACGTCCCCGATACAATCCGCAGCCATCGTTGATCAGGTGATTATCGATGGCTGCGAACATATTAACATCCAATCCGGACAGATCAAGACCGGTCAGACGTTTTCCACGCTCATATGCCTCATCAAAATACCGGTTCTTTCCTTCCGGAATGGCATCTCTCTTACTTCGTTCCTTCTCCTGCTTCTTCTCATATCCCAGATGATTGGCTGCGCCGATCTCTGCCACATCATCCATAGTCTTTGTTCGAAGCTGTACTTCCATATAACTTCTGGAACTGTTATCGTAAAATGTAATATGTAGCGACTGATACTGATCCTCGCTGTGATGTGAAATATAGTCACGGTAATAAGGACGAACACTCTCATCCATCAGAGGCGATATACTCTCCTGTACACCATGTGCAGGCTCTGCAGTAAATCCCCGCTCCTCCAGGAAATCCGGCAATACATTGGCAATCTCATAGAGACATTTTAATTCCGCTTCTGTCCGTTCTTCCTCTGAATTATAATGACACTTCGGCATACAGATCACGATCCGATAGGCAATCAGGTCTCGAAAGCAGCTGAGTCTTGTCTTCAGCTGAGATGCAGACGGATAAGTTCCATGTTCCTCGTAATAGTGATAAATGTACTCCACTACATAGCTGTTGAACTTTTGTTCCGCCCGGATCAGCGATTTAATCCGACCTTTGAAGGTAAATGCCAGATAAGGATATTCCTTCGCCATATATTTATAAAACTCTGTGATCTTCCGGGACTGCGCGGTCAGGAAATCATTGTGCTCCAATAGTTCCCTGATCTGCACCAGAAAATTACAATGCATCATATCCACTTCGTTCCTGTGCTTTTTCGCATCTTTTCTAAGATCCGTCGTATATTTCTGTAAAATGCGGAAGATCGTGTCTCCCGAATACAAGTAATCATTTAAGGTAATCATTCACCCAGTTCCTTTCTTTTATCTGCTAGTGCATAACTGAGAAATAATTCATCAATATTTCTTTCATATAGTTGTATCTCCTGGCATATGAATTCTCTACTCGAATCAATTGAAGATCATGCTCTCTGCAAATTTCATTTTTCTTCTTATCTCTGTTTTTAACAATTTCATTTTCAAAATGTTCTTTTCCATCCAGTTCAATTGCCAGCAATGGTATTTCCTGATCTCCGGCTTTTTCATAGACTACAAAATCAAAACGCCCACTGTAAAACAGATCATTATAACTTTCATTTTCCCAGAAGACATGCGAAATCGCTACTTCTTTGTGTACCGTATATCGGCTCTGTGTCATCCATATATTTTCCAGTGCATGATTCAGATTTTGCAGAAAAGCTTCTTCTGTGGCACTGCTGAATGGCTTTACACCCAACGCTCTGGAATTCGCATGTTTCGGTGTTACAATTGAATTTCCATTTGACCAGACATATTCTGCCAGTTCATAAAGATCATCCTGTTCTGTCTGACTATGAAGTCTTTCAAGATTTTTCCTGCTGGACATCAAAATCAGCTTATCTTTTGCTCTGGAAGTTGCCACGTTAATCAGCTCTTTATTATTTTTCAACCACTCATAAGTTGTTTTCTGTGTTTGATCTGTGATAGCCGTTGAAAACAGAATGATATCTTTTTCGTCTCCTTGAAAAGCATGGACTGTTCCGCATACCACGTGATCCATCTGAGCCAGTTTCAGTTCCTTTTCAATTAGATTTTTCTGATTAACGAACGGTGTGATGATTCCAATACTTTTATCCTGATGTTGCATAACATACCGGACAATTTCTTTCGCTTCCGACGGTGATGTATTTTTCTCCAGTGACTTTGCATTCTGCATATCTACATAAAGAAGGGGCTGTGATTCCATACTCTGCGTTTTGATTTTCAACTTTGAATTATAATACTTTCGATTATTAAATCCTATAATCTTCTGATTACAGCGATAATGATTCTTCAACAGAGTTTCGTCACTGACCGCGTCACAAGATAAATATGTTTTGTATATGGAATTTTTACGATAATCATACTCATCTGATACTCCATATCGCTTTTTCAACTTACAATTTGTCATTTCATCCAACAAAATTACAGGACTTAACTGCTGCGGATCTCCCACCAGCATCAGACTTTTTCCTCTTATGATCGGTACAAGCGAAACTGCCAGATTACACTGACTGGCTTCATCCATAATTACCATATCAAACATAGGTTCAGCTTCCCCTAGACGATGTGCTGATATACAGGTAGTCGCAATAACCGGAAATATCTTCTGAAGGTTTGAGATATTTTTCTTTTTGCTCAGATATTTCTGAAATCTGTCTTTACGTTTTCCTTCATCATCCATCAGAATAATTTCTCTTAGCTCAGCATTCGATGGCTGATTTAATTTTTTTATATAAGCAGCGGAAATATAATACAAATACTTTCTGAGTTCTTCCTCCTTATCATCTAACAGAGAAAATACTTCATCCTCAGATACAGTCCCAACCATCTTTCTTCTTTTTTCAATCTGGCGCTTCTGTCTGCCTTCTAAATCTACTGTAAATGGTACCATTTGAAGCATACTGCTGTTTTGGTGCTCATATTCCAGTAATCGATCTATGGTTTCTTCTCTTTCTCTCAAATCAAGAAGTTCCTCATATTTTTTCAGCAGTTCTGATAATTTTCTGGCCCGCCGCTTTCTCTCATCCTTATTCCTGTCCAGCGTAGATTCATAAACTGTAATCGACTGTGCCTGCTCATACATCCTGCGCATCATAATCAGCGACTCGTTCACTTTTTGTGCATTTCCCAGGCGGAGAATCGGAAATAGAATCGTCTTTCCTTCATACTGTAGTTTTGATAATTTCTCATACACCCCACTAATAGGATGATTATTATAAGAAGAAAACAAAACCGTTCTTTCATTAAAGAATGCAGTAACGATTGTATTGATAATCGTATTTGTTTTCCCGGTTCCCGGCGGTCCCTGAATATAGGCAACCGGATATTTCATGGCATTGTGAATTGCGAGAAGCTGATCCATGTTGACTTTTCTGTTTAACAATGCCATAGGATAGGCTCCTGTTCTTCGTGGTCGCTCCAGCAATTCTCCAAAAAATGCCTTAACAGGTATTGATACATCTCCTTCTTTGTACATCTTCAAAATGCCTTTATATTCCTTATGAAGATCAAGCGGAATATCCATAGCCAGTCCAATCACATATGGCATATCATCCACATTTGCCTGATTACCCGACATTCGTTTTCGAATGCATTCCTTTATATTTTCCTGATTTTTCTCAAAGTTCTCCAAAAGTTCGTAATCTTCTGCATCCAAAAACTGTCTTACACTTTGAACAACTCCATCTAACGTAAATTCTGTACAGACTGTGATCTCCTGTTCCGGTCTCAACATTCTTGCCTTCACATCCAGATTCAGTTTTCGATATGCAAGCACATATAGGCCTCTGGATGTATGAATGCTTAAAACATTCATAGCAAGCTGTCGTATATGCAGTCCCTCTCTTTCATTTTTTACCTGCTCTGTCTGGTATTGAAAATTCTTTACAATCTGCTGAAATTGTTCTGTACTAAGTGGTATCTCTTCTCCCTGAATCTTTTCACGATCCAGATAATGAATCAAAGCAAAATCTTTCAGATAAGGAACTGTATCCATCCGATTGCACATTTCCAGATATGAAAGTATTTTCAAATTCACTGTATGTCCGAAAATACTCCTGTATTTTTCCGGATTCATGTAAATGTCATCCACTAGTCGTTTGTTTACCGGATAATAAGATCCTTCTACAATCTGACTGGATAAAATACCGTCGATTCTCACCCAATCCAGTGATTTAACTGTCAGTTGTCCCAGATGGAGACCGTCTACTGTCAATGTACGATTCTGTATATTCATACTTCTAATCCCGATCCAATATTTTGTTACCTGATTATCTCTATTTTGATACTCGATATGAAGCCATTTTCCTTCATGGATTGCTCTGAAAATATCATTTAGAATCGAATTCATCTTTCTGTTCTCCAGCAAATAAGTTTTATACAATAAAACAGCTGGTCCAGAATATCATCCAAACCAGCTTTACTTTGATTATAAGGAATAAATTACCCGGATATACATACTTATTGTATCATAGACATATGAGAAATTCCAGTCTCTTACCGGGTTGCTTCCAGTCGTTCATATATTTCTTTTGTGGCAGCCTTATCTTTTCCATTGAGCACCACCGTCTGTCCATCCACCGTCAACACCACACAGGATGGACAGGAAGTGTAGGTATATCTGGTATACGTTCCATACAGATTATTTTTAAAAGTCCCCATCCCCAGCACCAGATTGCCAAATCCGTTGGTTCTTCTGTCCGCAAAGTTGCCGGACGGATCTTCCTCCAGATAATCCAGCGACGTGATCTCATCATAGGAGATGGTCAGATCCTTCCAGTCAGGGGTCTCTATGGTAAATGATTCCTTATCATACACCATATGCATGCTTCCTGTAAACAGTACCCAGACAGAAAATATGATGATCACTGCTGCAAATATACTTCCTCTGATCAGTGCTTTCTGTGAAACCGGCTTCTTCTCCACTTTTCCTGACTGAAGCTGTCTCTTATAATATCTCCAGGAGTAGATACCGGGTATCAGCACAGCTATCAGAATCGCTGCCATACAGAGCAGATCACCTGCCATTCCTAATGGAAGAAATGCAAACAAAATGCAGCAACATCCGGCAATCATAAGACATTTTCCTGCAAACCGATGCGTCATTGCCCAGTTTTCTTCATTTTCCAGCGTCCACTTCACACGAATCCCGATCACACCGTTCTGGCGAAATTTCGGCATATAATTTCCCATAATAAGAAACAGAAGTCCCAGTCCGCAGTCCATGATCAGTGAAGCCAGATCGTCATCGGCACCACTCTCTGATATGCGGCTGATCACTGCAAGAAGCACGGACCCCACCGGCATGATCCAAAACAAAATGTCAAGCGCCTTTCTGCTCTGCGTATGGATGCGTTTATCGCCAAATGCAGACAGCAGACACAACAGATGAGCAGCCAGCATAACCACCGGCATAACCCATCCATACCCTCCCGCCAGTGATGCAGCCAGAACCACTGCCGAAGTAAGCACGATCTTTCCCCAGTTTTTCTTAATCATTTCCATCATGGTCTGATTCTCCTTTCAAATCTGTGATCCAAAGCATGATCTCCTCCAGCACAGAGGCATTCAATTCATAATAAATAAATTTTCCTTCCCGTCGGTCACGGATCAGATCGGCTTCTTTTAACACTGACAAGTGTCGCGATATAGACGCACCTGTCACTGAGAAATGATCCACGATCTCACCGGCTGACAGCGGTCCATTCTTCAGGAGATTCAGAATCTCCCGCCGGATCGGATCTGCCAGTGCCTTCAAGGTATTTTGTAGTCCCACACTCGTTCACCTCGTTTAACATTTAACCTAATTGTTAAATATAGGATATAAAAAATAATGCTGTTTGTCAACTGATTTTATGAATTTTTAAGGAAGATCTGTTAAAATACCGACTCCACCAACATCTTTGTATATTCTTCCTTTGGATTCTGGATCACTTCGTCAGGGATTCCTTCTTCTACGACCCGTCCATCCTTCATAACGATGACACGGTCACAGAACTGCTGGACCAGTGCCAGGTTATGACAGATAAAGACATAGGACAGATTCTTATTTTCCTGTAAATTCTGAAGCAGATCAATCACTCGCTTCTGGACCGTCACATCCAGTGCACTGGTCGCCTCATCACAGATGATCACTTTCGGATCTACCGCCAGTGCTCTGGCAATGGCAGCTCTCTGACACTGTCCACCGCTGACCTGATGGGGATATCGGTCCATATATTCAGGTTCCAGGCCACACTGTTCCAGCAATTCATCCACTTTTGCTCGAATCTCTGCTTTGGAAACCCCTTTATTTTTCAGACTTTCTCCGATGCCATCGCCCAGTGTCCTTCTTGGATCAAAGGAACCGACCGGATTCTGAAAGACCATCTGGATTTTTTCATAGATTCCCTTCCGTGCTGCCCCTTTTGAATGGGAAATATCCTGCCCGTCCAGAATGATCTGTCCATCTGTCACATCTTCCAGCCTTGTGATCAGCCTTGCAACTGTACTTTTTCCGCTTCCGGATTCCCCCACAATTCCAAGGATTTCTCCTGGATACAGACAAAAGCTTACATCATTTACTGCCGCAACATCCCGTTTTTCACGTTGATGAAATACTTTTTTCAAGTGATTTACCTGTAATATTGGCTCCATCTTAGTTCTGGCTCCTTCTAAGCTTCGGCACTGCCGAAAGCAGTTCTTTTGTATAGATATTCTGCGGATGTTCCAGCACCTCTTTCGCCGGTCCATATTCCATCTTATTGCCATCCTTCAAAACCAGCACCGTATCTGCCATGGCTGACACTACACCGATATCATGGGTTACGATGATGATTGCTGTTCCGAAAAGTTCTCGGACATGAAGCATTTCCTGCACCACCTGTCGCTGGACTGCCACATCCAGTGCACTGGTCGGTTCATCTGCCAGCAGCACCGGGGGATTCATCAGCATGGAAATGGCGATACCCGCGCGCTGATTCATGCCTCCGGACATTTCAAATGGATAGCTGTCCCAGACCCGCTCCGGTTCTTTAAAATTCAGTTTTGACAGAAGCTCCATGGCACGCATCTTTGCGTCCGCCCTTGTGATTTTTCCATGTGCTTTCATACTTTCATAGATCTGACTTCCAATGGTCCTGATCGGACAGAGGGAAGCACCTGCATCCTGAAAGATCATCCCAATCTCTGCACCACGGATAGACCGAAGCTCATGCTCCGGCATATCCACAAGGTTTTTCCCCTTGTATGTGATATCTCCTCTGGTCACAAGCCCGTTGTCACCCAGCAATCCCATGGCAGCCTTGATCAACGTACTTTTTCCGCTTCCGGATTCTCCTACCAGTCCGAGAATTTCGCCTGGTCGAAGCGAAAAGGAAATATTATGGACCACAGGAGTTCCATTAAAAGAGATCTCCACAGAATCATAATTCAATAATGTGTCACCCATTCTATGCTCCTAAACAGTAATGATTCAGAGTCTAATGCACAAGACTCTGAATCGTTATCAAAATTCATATAACTTAGTTGATATCCAGATCTGCTGTCAGCTCATAGTAATCGCATGCATGTGCGGTAAGCCCTGTCACATTTGCCTGACTGATCATGCTCATCTTCAGGAAAGAGCAGAATACAAACGCATTGTCATCCAGAAGCTGCTGCTGCATCTCGATTGCGATCTGGTTTCTCTCGGTTGTATCGAAAGTGCTGTTCAGCTGCACTGCCAGCTCTTCCAGCTTGTCACTGTGATACTGTCCACGGTTCTTGGTAGATGCATCCAGACAATGTGTGGAGAAGAAGTTCGTCGGGTCTCCCAGACCACAGTTCACGTTCGCTCCTACATAGACATCCCAGGCAGAAGTATCTTTCCAGATGGAGTTATGATCTGCAGTTGCATTGATCTGTACATCCATACCGATTTCTTTTAAGGTACTCTGAGCAGCTTCAGCAAGCAGCGGAAGCTCCTGACGGCTCGGATAAGTCAGCCATTTAATCGTCAGCTTCTGTCCATCTTTTTCACGGATGCCATCTCCATCGCTGTCCTTCCAGCCTGCTGCCTCCAGAACCGCTTTTGCGCCTTCTGGATCATAGGTTTTTGCATGCAGTGTAGAACCGCCGAAATCTACTGTATCAGGGAAAGCACCAGTTGCCACATATCCATATCCATTCAGAAGCACATTGACGAAGGATTCTTTATCAATACCCATGGCAATGGCTTCACGGACTGCATCATCTGCCACAACCGGAGATGCGTAATTCATCTGTACGTAGAAGGAACGACTGGTCTGTACACTGGTAAACTGGTAATTGTCATTTTCAAAGACCGGATAGCTTGCATATGCCATACCATATGCCGCATTGATCTCCCCTGACTGAAGTGCCAGAGCCAGAGTATCGCCATCGGAGATGGTACGGACCGTAATCTCATCTACATTCACATTTCCATCCCAGTAATTCTCATTTTTCACAAGCTTCAGATGATCATCAGTCACCAGCTCCGTTGCCACATAAGGACCGGTACCTACTACGATTCCATCCTCGGTCACACCCTCATCCATATCGATAATACAGCCATAAGGCTCAGAGAGATAGTTCATAAGGCTTGGACACGCTTCCGTTGTATGGATCGTCAACACCAGACCATCTGCTTCCATAGAATCAATCTTCAGATCTCCTGCCGCACGCTCATGGACAGCAATCAGATCTTCTAAGCATTTCTTTACTGCTTCAGCATCGCAGGTCTTTCCATTTGAGAAGCAGACACCATCTTTCAGTGTGATCTTCCAGGTAAGATCATCTACCAGTTCATACCCTTCTGCAATCCATGGCTCCAGCTGCATGGAATCATTGATCTTCATCAAAGTTTCTCCAACGCCATAACGTATACATGCCCATCCGCAGTATGCGCTGTGCGGATCAATATTGGATTCCTCATTTTCTGCATTAAATGTGGTGTCTCCAAAAACAAATGTCTTCTTACCAGTCGTATCTGCACTGGTTGTTGCCTCTGTCTGTGTACCACTTGTACTGTCAGCCTTTTCTGAACCACAGCCTGCCATGGCACCTGCCACCATAGTCAGTGACAGCAGTAATGCAAGAATTTTTCCTGTTCTCTTTTTCATATTTTTACTCCCTGCTTTTATTTATATCTACCTTGATCGAGTGTTCTTCGGATCCATATAATCACGGATCGTATCACCCAGAAGGTTAAATATCACAACTGATACAAAGATGGCCAATCCCGGAGATAATACAATCCATGGATAGGTCTGCAGCATGCTCCTGCCGCTGCTCATCATACTTCCCCACTCTGCCACCGGAGGCTGGGCTCCCAACCCCAGAAACGATAATCCTGCAATCTCCATCATCATGGTACCAATATCCAGCATAGAAGTAACCAGGATCGGTCCTGCGATATTCGGAAGTACATGTCGGAAAATCATTTGTAAAACTGAATCTCCTGCCAACTGGGAAGCCTGCATATAAGGCAGATTTTTTATGGATAACGTCTGTCCTCTTGCAATTCTGGAATATTTGGGCCAGCTGATCAAAGCCAGTGCGATGACCGCATTCCTGACTCCTCCATCCAGGATAGCCGCAACTGCCATAGCAAATACAAGACCTGGAAATGCCAGACACACATCTGAAATTCTCATCATCACGGAATCAACAATTCCACCGTAATAACCACAGACGATTCCAACTACCGTTCCAAATACGGTAATAATCGTTACCAGAGCAAACGTGGACGAAATACTGGTCTGTGCTCCGATCAGAACACGGGACAGCATATCCCGACCATAAGTATCGGTTCCCATCAGATGAGCTGCACTGGGCGGCTGCATGGCCTGCGTCAGATCCTGTGCATAAGGATCATAGGGACAGATATACTTTGCAAAAATCGTAATCAGCAGTAGTGCTGCTGCCAGTCCTGCAAATACAATCAATTTCATCCGGATCCGGTTCTTCTTCACTTTCTGGATACGGACAGTTACTTGTTGCTCCTGATTCATTCCTTATCACCTCCCAGACGGATCCTTGGATCCAGAAATCGATAAGAAATATCGGTCAGGAGATTGACTGCCACATAGATGATCGCCATCCACATGACATAGGCCTGTATAATGGGATAATCACGCATGCTGATAGCATCCACCGCCATCTTTCCCACACCATCCCACATAAAGATGGATTCTACAATGGCGGTTCCTCCAAGAAGACTTCCCACCGACAGCATCAGAAGCGTCATGATCGTCACCAGGGAAGCTTTCATCACACTCCCCCACAATGTTCTGGAAAATTTGATACCTCTTGCTTTCGCACCAACCACATAATCCTTGCTCAATTCATCCAGTACCGTTGCTCTTACCTGACGAAGATACTTCGCACTCATGGCAATGGCCAGTGTAATCGCCGGCATAGCAACACTCTTCAGACTGACACCTGTTGCAATGACCGGAAACCAGCCAAGCCGAATGGAAAACAGATACATCAGTAAAAGAGATACGAAAAAGTTTGGAAGACTATTTCCGATAAAACTAAGTGTTCGTATAAGATAATCCGAAACATGATTCTGATAGACTGCTGCCAGGATTCCCAGCGGAATGGATATAAGAATCGTCAACAGAATAGATGTAACTGTCAAAAGCAATGTTGCCGGAAGCTTGGAAATAAACGTAGAGAACACTGGTTTACCGGATACATAACTGGTTCCCATGTCTCCTCTCAGGATTCCACCAAGCCAGACCACATACTGGGTCAGAAATGGCTTGTCCAGACCGAGTTCCTCTCTGGCCGCATCCACCACTTCCTGTGAAATATCACTGCCTGTATTTTCCATCTTCTGCTCCACCACATCACTTCCCGCAATTCTCATCATGCCAAAAGACAAAAATGTGATTGCCAGAAGAATCGGCAGAAGCTGGAACAATCTTCTTAATACATATATTTTCATCTGTAACATTACCTCTTAGTTTCAAATATATATATTATAACAACTTGCAATTATCTTCATAAGCCCTCCTGGGGGTTATTGATATATTCCATTTTGCGCACATATCCATTCCATATTGTTATATCATATATGTTTCTGTCTTTTGATCAATGATTTGAACATGAAAATAGCTGCTTCCCACAGCAGCTATTTTCATTGATAAAGTATTCTTTATATGGATTTTTATAGGAGACTCAACTTTATACAGCTGTCAGAACCTCATCCTCAAAATTATGAACCAGTGATTCCCGCTTGGATGGATGATCGATCGGCAAGGATTCCAGAAGTCTGGCAGTATACAGATGTTCATAACGAAATCCGTCTTCTTTTTTCAATTCCTCTACGATTCTCCCCTGGTACATAACAAGGATCCGGTCGCTGATACTTTTCACAGATTTCAGGTCGTGAGAAATAAACACCATCGGAAGATCCTTTTCCTTGTTCAGACGCTTCAATTCTCCCAGCAGATGATATCTGGTGAGCACATCCAGGCTTGAAGTGATTTCATCACAGATCAGCAGCTGAGGATCTACCAGCAATGCCCTGCAGATACTGATCCTCTGACGTTCACCTCCACTTAGCTGTGAAGGGCGTTTTGCAAGAAGATCGGCAGGCAGCAACACAATCTCCAGCGTTTTCCTGATCTTTTCCTCTCTCCAGGTCATATCTGAAACTCCATTGTATTTTAGGGTCTCATGCAAGGTCTGTCCCACAGACATTTTAGGATCAAGAGATGACAGACTGTCCTGCAGGATCATCTGTACACTGCGCCGGAACTGCTGCCGTTCTTTTTTTCCAAATCCAGCAGTATCTTCTCCACAAAACAGGATCTTTCCACTATCCGGCTTCTCATAGCAGCACAGCAATCGTGCCAGCGTACTTTTTCCGCATCCGCTCTCCCCTACCAGTCCGACAATCTCGCCAGAGCCTACCGAAAACTCAATGTGATGAAGAATAGATTCTTTTCCATAAGATTTGTTTACATCTAAAACATCTAACTGCAATTTTCTGCCCCCTCAAAACTGGCTTTTAAAAGCCTCTTTGTGTATTCCTCCTGCGGCGAATCGAACAATTCAAGGACTCTTCCTTTTTCTACGATCTCGCCGTCATGCATCACGATCACATCATCTGCCAGTTCCGCTACCACTCCAAAATCATGGGTCACGACCAGGATCGCCGCCTGATATTCTCTGTTGATCGCACGAAATTCCCGCAAGATCTCTTTCTGGATACTCACATCCAGAGCGGTGGTCGGTTCATCTGCAATGATCAACGATGGTGTTACCAGAATGGCACAGGCGATCATGAGACGCTGCAGCATTCCGCCAGATAATTCAAAGGGATACTTGTTCAGTGTCCGCATTGGATCTTCAAATTTGATTCGTTCCAGTATGATTCCCATTTGCTGATCAAATTCTGCCCGGGTCATTTTTTTATACCCTTTTGCCATCTGATACAGCTGTTTACCCACTTTCACAGACGAATTCAACGAGTTCATCGGATCCTGGTAGATGCAGAACATGGAATCTCCATGAAACATGATCTTACTTTCCTTTGTCTTGCAGGCCACCTTCGGAAGCAACCCAAGAACAGCTGACATGGTTACACTTTTACCGCTTCCGCTTTCGCCTACAATACAGGTAATGTGCTGATCATGTACAAAAAAAGAAATGTCTTTGACGATCTTCTCCCCATCGATCATGATTCCCAGATCTTCTACTTCTAATATGTTCTTCATACTGCTATTCCTTCACACCGATCACTGTGATCCGTTTATGTGGGTTCAACAGACGATATCTGAGAGGCATTGCCTGTTTCTCTGCCCGGTCTACCTCTGTCATGGGGATCACAGTCACTTTCAGTCCTGCATTCTGTACCATCTGGGCAAGACGTCTGGCATTTCTGCTCTTCATCATCGGAAGCTCTTCCTTCGTGTCTTTATCATAATCACCATCATTGGAAAATGCATTTCTATGCTCCACCAACGTGATCAGACATTTACCGAAGAACACCTGGATCCGGTCTGACAGACGGTTATAATGCCAGTTACCTTCCATGATCACCAGTCTTCCCCCCGGCTTTAATACCCGCTTCCATTCTTTGATCGCTTTTTCCGGATGCGGCAAGGTCCACACCAGATGGCGATTGATCACCACATCATACTGCTCTGCCGGTTCTTTGGTGTCTTCCGCATCACCTATTGCAAATGTCACATTGTGAAATCCAGCTTTTTCTGCCTTTTCTTTTGCCTTGGAAAGCATATTTTCCGACAGATCAATGCCTTTACAGGTATGACCAAGCTCCGCTAAAAGCAGACTGACAAATCCGGTTCCAGCCCCCACATCCAATATACTGCATGGCTGTTTTCCAATCACTTTGCGCAAAAATCTCAGCCATTCCTTTTTTTCCTCTTCGCTTTTCAGACCATGGGCATAACAATCATCATAATTGATGTATGCCTGGTTCCATAATCTGGTAATATTCTTCTTTATAGTTTTATCATTCATTTGTTTAACCTCAGGACACATATTTTTCTTTCAAGTACTCACCCACATAGTTCACACAGATGGAACTAAGGATGATCATCACTCCCGGAGGCAGCACGATCCACCACTTTCCATTGAGTACATAACTCTGGATTCCGTTGATCATGTTTCCCCAGGATGGAATTCCAATAGGAATCCCCACACCAAGATAGCTCAATGATGTTTCTGTTACTATGGCACTGGCAAAGGTAAAGGTCGCAATAATGATAATACTGGAAAAGGAATTACGTACCATATGATTAAACAGAATCACATGCCGTGGAATATTGAATCCTTCCGCCAGCATAATATAATTTTCTTTTTTCAACTCCTGAAAGCGGGCCCGGATCACACGTGCCATAGTCATCCAGCTGGTAAGACTCATAACGATGACCAGACCCAGCACTTTGTTTGGAAATACCATCTGAAATGCCAGTGCAACAATGGTGGAAGGCATGGCATATGCAATATCAACGATCCTCATCATGGTCGTATCCAATCTTCCGCCTACATAACCGCTGATTCCACCATATACAATTCCAAACAACAGTGCACACAGACTGCTGCTTGCCGCCACTGCCAATGATACCATTCCACCGTACATGGTACGCGTAAATACATCTCTTCCTGAACTGTCTGTTCCAAACCAGTGTACTGCATCCGGTTTTTGCAGCACACTTCCAAGATCTACTTCCGTAGGAGAATATACCGCATATAGCGGTGCTGTCATACACAACAGTACGATCACCAGAAACAACAGTACCCAGAAACTATTCTTTCTTACCTTCATTTTCATCTGGTCACCGCCTTCCGAAGCTTTGGATTCAATGCCAGATCAATGAGATCCACCAGAAGCATGGATATAATGACAACGATTCCAGTTACAAGAATTCCTCCCATCAATACAGGATAATCCTTTACCGGGATTGCATTTACAATCATATTTCCGAGCCCCGGATATGCAAACACCGTCTCAATTACAACAAATCCGGAAAAAAATGACGGCACATGGGTTCCCACATAGTTTACAAATGGAACCAGTGCATTTTTCATGGCACCTCGATAAATATCCCATTTCGACATATGATTGGCTCTTGCCACATACACATAATAGCTGTCCAGCTCTTCTTTCATTCCTTCCTGTATAAAACGGGAAAAAGAGCCAATATGGCTGAACATAACTGTCACTGTCGGTAGGATCAGATGAATGATCCGATCCTTCAGTGTATCCGAAAACATAGATGTTACACCAGAAGATGGCAGCCATCCAAGCACTACCGAAAACAGAAGGATCAGAATGATGCCTACCAGCACACTGGGGATTCCATTCAGTGTAATACTGATGATCGTGATCACTCTGTCTACCATGGAATCCGGATGCAACCCCGCAAAAAGCCCGACCGCAATAGACAGGATAACTGTCAATATAAAAGAAGACAAAAATAAGGTCATCGTGTTCGGCATACGCTCTTTGATCATCTTTCCAACATTTTGCCCGTTTGCATACGAATATCCAAAATTACCGTGAGACACTTCTGCCAGCCAGTTGCCATACCTTATGATGACTGGCTGATTCAGTCCCAGATTCTCATTGATTCTGCCTTTCTCAGCCTGTGTCAGTTTATCCATCTGACCACCATAAATTGCGGCAGCCGGTTCACCCGGTGCCGCATTTATAAGTGCAAATGAGCAGATGCTCATGATAAACATAACAACAATGCTTTGAATCAGTCTTTTCAAAACATACCGTTTCATTCTACATCAAACCCACGTTTATTCAGAAATTGTCCAGTCTTCAATGTTCCAGAAGATACCTGCTCCATGATGTCCAAGTACCTTATCTGTCGGTCCATTGATCCGTTTGTTTCCTGCATACAAGGCATCCAGATAGCAGATAAGATCATATGCCGGATCTTCCGCAAATGCTTTCTGGAATTCTGCATAACATGCTGCTCTGTCTGCATCTTCTGTCTTTGTACGAGCCTCAGACAGTGCCTTGTCAACCGTCTCATTGCTGTAGAATCCATAGTTATCTGCGCTTCCGGTTGTAAAGAGACGATAAGTATCATTGTCTGCATCAAACGGACTTCCCCATCCAAGCAGGAAGGACTCACATTTTGTAATGTCGATGGCATCCCATCCAAGAGCTGACATGGTACAGTCTACACCCAGCTTTTTCCATTCAGATGACAGATAAGTTCCAATATTCACACGAACCTCATCATCAACCGGAGCAGTAAGGGTAAAGGAAAGCTTCTCGCCATCTTTATCAAGGATTCCATCTCCATCGGTATCAACCCAACCTGCCTCTTTCAGAAGTGCTGCTGCCTTTTCCGGATCATAATCATATTTCACTACATCTTCACAGTTGAATTTATTCTTCTGCAGTGGAGAATAAGCGATCTGACCATAGCCATGAGCAATGGCATCTACAACTGCCTGACTATCTGTTGCATAATTCAGTGCCTGACGGACTCTTACATCCTCAAACAGATCACACACCTGGAAATTATACATAACACAACGGTAATCTGCGGAACCGATCACATAAACATCTAAGTTCTCATCCGCTTCCAGCTCTTTGATCTGGCTCGGCTCCACGAATGTAAAGTCAATCTCATTATTTTTAAGCTGCAGTGCTCTTGTATTGTAATCCGGCAGATACAGATAGATAATATTCTCAATCTGTGCCTTATCTCCATAATAATCATCAAACCTGGTCATGGTACACTTGGTACCTGCTTCTAAAGATACCAGCTTGTACGGTCCGCAGCCAATCGGATTCACATTAAAATCAGCGGTATTGATATCCTGTCCTTCAAAGCAATGCTCCGGAACAATTCCCACTGTCAGCTTATCAAGCAAAGCCGGGAACGGCTCTTTTAATGTAATACTCAGTGAAGTATCGCTCAGTTTTTCCACTTTATCTACAAGGAGGAAATCCGAACGGATCGAAGAGTTCACATTCTCATCCAGAATGCTGCTGATCGTAAATACAACATCGTCCGCTGTCAATGTTGTTCCATCGTGGAATTTTACATCATCGCGAATATTGAAGGTATATGTCAGCAGATCATCACTGATCTCATAATCGGTTGCTATATCACACTGTGGCTGACAATCTACATCCGTTTTCATCAGGCCTCTGAAAATCATGGCATCACAGTACTCAGATCCTAAGATCGGATTGAACTTCTCCACCATGAACTCTGCACCATAGATCATGGTATTGTCTCTGGACATTTCACCAGCCGGAGTCGCCTCCCCTGTGGTCTCGCTCTGTACTGCATCTGTTGTCTCCTTCGCACCACATCCGCTGATCGCTGCTGCCAGCATCATCGCACTCAGTGACAGACAGATTACTTTGTTAAGCTTCTTCATGTTTCTATATCTCCCTTATAATTATGTTTGTGCCATACTACGAAAAAATCCCTCTGACATAGTAAAGACCTTCTTTACTATAACAGAGGGATACTACCTTCCACAACCCACCGTAGGGGATAGTTAAACATACCGTTTTATTATGTCTTTATTACATTTTGGAATATTACAGTTTTGAGCTGTTCCATTTCCACAGTCCCAGGAATGCTATACCGGCGGCAATCCAGGAAGCAATGTAGATCACTACGATGCATTCCATAGTTTCATATACGGGAAGAATGAATAACACACCAATCACACGCAGCAGACAGATAGATATCAATGTGGTGATCATCGGTCTGATCGTATCTCCCGTGCCACAGCAGGCTCCTGACAGAGCCTCTGTGATAGCATAAAACAAGAAAAACGGTGCCATCATCCGGGCATAAACACCAACCAGAGGTGCTAAAGTAGCTGCATCCTGTGCGGACACAAACCAAGGTGTCATAAAAGCTGCGCCAACGAACAGAATGATACTCACCATAATGACAGCTCCAGCAGACATAGCTGTACCAACGAACACACCTTTTCTGATCCGTTCCTTATTCTTTGCTCCCAGATTCTGCGCGGTAAAGGTTGTCAGAGCCGGACCCATGGAGTCAGACAATAGCCAGATCAGCATATTCAGCTTGTCACAGATACCCCATGCTGCAATCTGATCCGTACCCATCGTATTGACACCCGCCTGTACAATGGTATTTGCAATGGGGAACAGCATCGACTGCAATGCCAGCGGAAACCCCATGTGCAGCATCTGCTGCATATGTTCTTTGCAAAAATGAGGCCACCAGAGAGGCTTCTCCCCTTTTTCCACACGAAGAACCTTTTTTAACATAGAAAAGATAACAACCACGCTGACGATCTGTGAAAATACGGTTGCCAGTGCTGCGCCGGCAACTCCCATGTTCAACACACCTACCAGCAATAAATCTCCAAAAATATTGATCACTGCACAGCAGACCAGCACATACAGCGGTCTCTTAGAATCGCCATAGGCTCTTAAGATTCCAGCCGTCATGTTATAAAGGATCATGGACCAGATACCACCAAAATAAATGGTAGTATAGACAAATGCCCGTCCATAAACTTCATCCGGCACAGACATGATCTGCAACATCCATGGAGTCAGAATTACTCCGCCCACGGAGCAGACCACTCCCAGAATCACTGCCACCGTACAAGCGGTACGGATGGAACAATGCATCTGGCGCTTGTCCCCGGATCCGCAATGTCCGGAAATCAGAATTGTTGCACCCGTTGCCAGACCATTCATGAAATTTAACGGAAACTTGAACAATGTATGCACGGAATCAATGGCTGCCAGACCAAGCTTACCAGTGAACTGTCCCACCACCACTGCGTCAATGGTCACATAAAGCTGCTGGATCAGACTTCCTGCAATGATTGGAAGCACAAACAGCAGGATTCCTTTGCTTACATTCCCTTTTGTCAGTGTGTTTTTTTCCATATTATTTCCTTCTCTGGGCTGCGGAATCAAAATCCCACGCGCCTGCAAGTTCCTTCAGATCATTTAAGTTTGCCTCCGGATTATGCGCTTTACACACGTCCAGAAGGTCTTCATAGCTGTATGCATTCAGAGTAATTCCAGAAGACAGTTCATATTTTTTCTGGAAATCCTGATAATTGGTAGAAGTCCAGAAGCCCTGCTGAATGGCAAATGCTTTTCCATCCTCGCGAAAATCTTCGCTGTAACCGGTCACTGCATTATACATAGCTGCAAAGGCCGGTCCAATGATAGATTCATATTTACCACACAGATATTTCAGATTACCGTTTTTAAAGAGTTCTCCATTGGTTTCCGTATAACAGTCAACAGTTCCAAGGCTTGCATCTCCCAGAGAATCTGCAATGGCCTGTACCGGAATCGTACTCATAACAACACCAGCCGGATCTTTTTCAAACTCTGCAACAGCCTTCTCACCCACATCCGGCACTCCGATATAGCCAGGGAATACGGTTACTTTTAAGTTTCCGGCTTCTACACTTACCGGTTCAGAAGCGGATGCAAGTTCAGCACTGCTCTGCTCAAACTGTACACCATAAGCTTCCTGCAGAGCATCCAACATTCCTTCCGCACGCTGTTCATGCATCACATTGGTGCCTGCTCCTCCGCTTAACAGAAAATAGCTGTCAGACATCTGTTCGTCTGCAAAATAAGCACCCATGTCGTATCCAGCCTCATATTCTATCTCACTTCCCGGTCCAAAATAGCCAAGGAAATAAGGGTTGTTCGCTACTTTATCAAAGGTTTCCGGATCCGTTGTACTGGACGGACGGATAAAATACACTCCGTTCTCTGCGCACAGCTCCACTTCCTTTTCCAGGTCAAAGCTGTTGAATGCCATAATGCCTTCTACGCCCGCTGCAATTGCATCGTTCAGAAACTGCATCTCCTGCTCCTCTGTGGTCACTTCTGCAGAGTACAGGAAATCCACATCTGAGAAATTTTTCCCGATATAGCCTTCCAGATACTCCCGAAATGCCTGCACCTGCTCATCCTTCAGATCATAGACAACCACACCAATCTTATGAATGTGCTGTTCTTCCTGCTTTTTTGCGCAGGAAGTCATAGCTGACACCAGAATCAGTGCCAGCAATAATACTGTGATTTTTTTCAGTTTTTTCAATTTTATTTATCCTCCTTGTCAAATAGATGACAGGCCACTTCGTGATCTGCCCCGATCTGATGGAGTCTTGGTTTCTCCTGCGCACACCGGTCAGTCGCCTTCGGGCAGCGTCCACGGAACGGGCATCCAGCAGGCACATCCAACGGGCTGGGTGCTTCTCCTTTGATCTCTTCTATCGGTTTGGAGAAGTCCATTCCGATATCGAAAACAGAACCGATCAGTGCTCTTGTATATGGATGGACTGCATGTTCTGCCAGATTTTCTGCCGGAAGCACTTCCACGACATTTCCAAGATACATCACCGCTACTTCGTGAGAGCAGGACTGGATCAGAGAGATATCATGACAGATAAAACCAATGGTAATATTTTTTTCTTTCTGAAGCTTTACGATCAGTTCGATGATCGTCTGCTGTACGGATACATCCAGTGCAGAAGTTGCCTCATCCAGGATCAGAATCTCCGGTTCCAGAGCCAGTGCACGGGCAATTGCCACACGCTGGCGCTGCCCACCGGACATATTATGAGGATAACGGTCTGCAAAATCTCCTGGCAATTCTACCATTTCCAGCAGACGGCGGCAGGCTGTATCCTTCTCATTCTTGCTGATCCGGTTAAAATTCAGAAGCGGTTCACATACAATATCCCGGATCTTCATTTTCGGATTAAACGAAGAGGTCGGATCCTGGAATACCATCTGAATATGCTGACGGTTCTGACGCAGTTCCTCTCCCTTCAGTTTGGTAATATCCTTGCCACGATAAAGAATCTCTCCCTCAGAAGGAGTATCCAGAGACACCAGGAAACGCATAAATGTGGATTTCCCGCAGCCAGATTCTCCTACCAGACCCAGGGTCTTTCCTTTATAAAATTTCAGATTGATATCATCATTGGCTACCAGCGTCCTTCCATCAGATGCCGGAAACCGTCTGGTGACATGTTTTGCTTCCAGAATTATTTCATCATGTTCAAACATAAGATTTCCCTCCTATAGAAGGTACCGCACTTAACAGCTTGTGGGTGTATTCATTTTCCGAGTGATGCAGGATATGATCCCGGTCTCCCTGGTCTTCAATCCGTCCATCCTTCATAACCACAATATAATCAGACATATACGCTGCCACACCAAGGTTATGGGTAACAACGATAATGCCAGTTCCATAATCATCCCTCAGTTCCATCATCTGACGCACAATCTGTGCCTGCGTTGTCACATCCAGTGCCGATGTGGGCTCATCCGCCAGCAGAAGCTTTGGCTGATAGGTCATACCCATGGCAATTCCTACTCGCTGACGCATACCGCCAGACAGCTGGAACGGATATGATTTCATAATATTATCCGGACTTGGAAGACGCATCTTGCCAAGCATCTCTTCACCCTTGATCCATGCGTCTTTCTTTGATATTTTCTCATGTGTCTGCAAATATTCTGTAAATACAGATCCAATCCTGCGGGTTGGGTTCATCATGGCTCCGCTGTCCTGGAAGATCATGGAAATCTCACTTCCACGCAGATTTCTCCACTGCTCCGGTGTATTGGATAACAGAGAGGTTCCGTTAAAAAGGATATCTCCTTTGGTTACTTTACCGCCTCCGGCAAGAAGCCCTAACACCGCACGGATCACGGTGGTCTTACCGCTTCCGCTCTCTCCTACCAGGCTGACGATCTGCCCCTGAGCCATATGGAGACTGAAGTCCATAACAGTAGGAACATCTTTATATGCGATCGTAATATTATCAATTTTCAGCATCTTCCTACCTCCTTACTCTGCTCTAGGGTCCAGGATATCACGGATGGAATCTCCCAGCATGTTAAATACAACAACTACTAAGAAAATAGCAAGACCAGGATACAGCATCATCCAGGGTGCGGACTGCATACAGGCACGGCCTTCATTCAGCATATAGCCCCATTCTGGTGTGGGCGGCTTTGCACCAAATCCCAGGAAGGACAGTGCGGCGATCTCCAGCATCATACCTCCTACATCCGTCGCTGCCGTAATGATCAGTGTTGGCAGCGCATTTGGCAGCATGTAACGAAGCAGCATATACGGGGTCTGGGATCCGGTCACAATGGCAGCAGATACATAATCGCGGTCACGGATCTTCATAACCAGGCTTCGCGCCAGACGGGCATATTTGGTCCAGTTTACAGCAACAATTGCGATGATCGCATTGCGGATACTGGCACCCATGATACCTGCCACTGCCAACGCCAGAACAAGGCCTGGGAAAGCCAGCATCATGTCTGCAATACGCATAAGAACTGCATCGATTTTTCCGCCAAAGTATCCGGCGATGACTCCTATCACACTTCCCACCAGGAAGATCAGCACGACCACACCGAAGGTAGAGGTCAAAGATGCACGGGCTCCATAGATCACACGGGCATAAATATCACGCCCCATTTTATCAGTTCCAAAGATATGTTCCTTGCTGGGTGCTTCCAGTGCTTCTGTCAGCGACCCCTTCAATGGATCCACACCACCGGTCAGCAGCGGTGCAAAGATCGCTGCAAGGATGATCAGAATGGCAAGAATTCCAAAAAAGGTAAACTGCTTATGTTCTTTGAGAAATTTTAACGTCTTTTTCATCTTCTTACCTCTTCAAACGCATACGCGGATCAATGTATACATAGGATGCATCTACGATCAGGTTAATAACCATGTAGATCAATGCCATCCACAGTACATAACCCTGGATCAGGTTATAGTCGCTGGATGTAATGGCTGTCACGGCCAGGTTGCCAAGTCCAGGATAAGAGAAAATAACCTCTACCACACTGGTACCTCCAAGAAGGCTACCGACGGAGAGACCTAACATGGTGATCAAAGGAAGCAGTGCATTGGGGAATACATTTTTCCAGATAATGGTGGACCGTTTCACGCCTCTGGCTTCTGCTCCGATCACATAATCCTGGCTTAACTCTTCCAGGACCGCAGTACGCACCTGTCGTGTGTATTTGGAAGCCATTGCAATGGCAAGGGTAAGTGCTGGAAGGAACAGGCTCTTAAAGTCGCCTCCTGATGCGATAACCGGGAATATCTGAATCTTAACACACAAGAGCAGCATCAGAAGCAGGCCTACCCAGAAGTTCGGCATGGCACATCCAACAAAGGTAAGTGCTCTGCAAATGTAATCAGCTATACCATCTTTATGTAATGCTGATACAACGCCAAGCGGCACTGCCATGATCAGCATCAGCACCAATGACATGAGTGTCAGTTTCAGAGTCGGAAGGACACGGGCTGCCAGAAGCTCTACAACCGGCTTGTTCAGACTGTAGGATTTTCCAAAATTGCCATGAAGGCAGTTAAACAGCCAGCGGAAATACTGGGTGAAAAACGGATCGTTCAGACCCATCTCGTCTCTGGTCTGCTGTACCAGCTCTTCTGTCGGCATCACACCGGTAGCGGAGAACATGTTACGGACCGGATCACCGGGAGACAGATACGTCAGCAGAAATGTCACAAAGCTGATACCGATCAGCACGATTACGATCTGCATGATTCGTCGAAGAATCTGTTTCTTATTCAAAATACTTACTCCTTTCTATTACAATGGGATATACGCTGGAAATCTCATGCGCGGAAATACCCCCACCCTGACCGCCGCTAAGGGCGCGGATGGGGGTAATATATGTTTCTCTTACTCAGCCGGAGTGATCTCGGTGGTCAGCCAGTAGTAATCTGCCGTATGGATATGTGCATTTCCTACATTCTTGGAATAGATCATAGATGAGTTGTAGTAACCGTCGATCAGAACAGCTGCATCATCTACCAGAATCTGCTGCATCTGGAAGATCAGATCTGCACGTTTATCTTCGTCCATCTCGCTCTTCAGCTGCTCGAACAGTGCATCATACTCCGGATTGGAATATCCACAATAGGTAGTATCAGTTGCCCAGTTTGCCATGTAAGCATACGGATCGCCGGTACCTACAGTGATCCAGTTGTTATTGTTGAGGTCATAGTCTCCGGCAGCCAGCTTGCTCCACTGGTCATCAGAGCTGCCGTAATCTGCGGTACAACCGATACCGATCTCTGCCAGATACTGAATATGTGCATTGGAGAAATCGTTCAGCAGACGGTTCTCATAAGAAACGTAATGCAGATTGATGTTCTGTCCGTCAAGCTCACGGATTCCGTCTCCGTCTGTATCTACGATACCAGCATCATCAAGGAGCTTTTTCGCACCTTCCGGATCATAGGTATACGGGTTGGTCAGCTTGTCATATCCGTAGCTTAAGGTAGACGGCAGTACGGAGAATCCCGGAGTATACAGACCTCCGATGGTTTTGGAATTGCAGATCGTATCATAATCAATTCCCATAAGAATTGCCTGACGCAGGGTTTTGTTGCCCAGAATACCGTCAAAATTCATCCAGCTGAATCCACAACGGACACCGGAAGCAATGTCTACAGTGAAATCAGAGTTATCCTTGAAATCCTGAATATCAGATACGTTAGTAATATTTTCTACCAGGTCAACCTGTCCACTCTGCAGTGCCATGGTCTTGGCAGAAGCATCTCCCATATACATCAGTTTTACTTCGTCATACGGAACTTCCTCACGATAGTTCGGATTCGCTACCAGATCATAACCTACACCTACACCGTTGAATGTCTCGACCATGTATGGACCGGTTCCGATGGTGCCATTGTCAAAATTCTCGGTATCTGCCACATCGACAATTGCCATGGTCGGATGTGCCAGCTGTCCCGGAAGGTTGGCATAGGGCTGTGTTGTCTGGATCGTCAGGGTATTTGCCTCATCATCAGCAGTAATGGTTGCCTCAAACTCCAGATATTTCTGTGGTTTTGCAGAACCGCTCGGTCCCATTTCTTTCAGATATTCAAAACACTCTTTTACCTTGGTTGGAGTCAGATCGCATCCATCTGAGAATTTGATTCCATCTTTCAGAGTGATAACCCACTCCGTATGCTCATCATTTACAGTATAGCTGTCTGCAAGCCACGGCTCTACTTCCATGCTGTCGTTGAACTTGAACAGACCCTCAGTGATACCATAACGCATGGCATTCCATCCACCATTCTCATCGGTAACGGTATTAACGATACCATCCGTATACATCTGGCATCCAAAGGTAAGTACTTTCTTACCTGCCTGATCTGCGTTTGCCGCACTGTCGCTTCCCTTTGCTCCGCATCCGGTCAGCATCAAAAGTGCTGCCAGAGTCAGGCTGATACATTTCTTATTCTTCATATTTTATCCTTTCTCGTCCATTCTTCTGTCAGCGCATTGAGATCCACCAGAGAAAAAACACTTGTCCTCCCATCATCAAACATACAAAAAAGCCGGATCTGCATCCGACTTTCTCCCACTCTGAATAAGCGCATATTATGCGCACTAATCCTCTGTTAAGTAAGATTTCCCTGTCTTCCGCAAGAACTTTCTCTGATTAAAATAAGCAGGTCTCCTGACTTAAGCATCAGACATCCGCAGCACCTTCCCAAGATCTTCTCAGTGGTATATTCCTGTGGACTAGCTATCACAGTGACGGGATCGTTCCGGACTCTCACCGGATTTCCTTTTCATCGAAGCTTTCTCCGAACTTATTTTTTATGGTTTAATTGCCAACTATATGAACATTGTATTTTATTTTCTCACCTATTGCTTTTACTGTCAATACAAAGATATTCTCTGATGGATATATTTGCATTCCATTTTGTTATATCTATTCTTGTAACCGCTGCTTCACGTAGGAAAGATAGTGTTCTGCCCACCCTTCTGGCTGTTCCCCCTGCCGTGTCACACATCCAAAGAGAATCGGTTGTTCCTCTCCGTACAAGGAATATCCCGGATATCCCTGGGATTCCTTTTCCCTGCTTAAATAACCGCCACTGACATTTCCAAGGTCGGTCTTTCGCAGCAGTTCGTTCATCACATAACCGCTGTTGGTTATTACAGAAATCTTCATATCTGATGTCGGGCTTTCTTCCATATTACCCATCAGATTACGTCCAAGTGTATATTCATCTTCATAGCACTGCACCAGGCGCACCTGGTCTCTCGGAATCTCTTCGATACTCTGCTTTCCAGCCAGCGGATGCTCTTTTCCAAAATAGAGATATACCTTCGTCCGCTTCAGTTCCTGAAATTCCAGCTTTCCACACTCCAGTCGATATTGGAAAGACGGCATCTGTTCTTCTGATACATACACAAATCCAATGTCATCTTTTCCAGACTGACACCGATCCAGTATCTCTTCTGTCCCCGCTGTCATCACATGGTAGCATACATCTTCCTGACTGTGTTCCTGGTAAAATGCGGCAAAGCACGATGCCATCCAGGAACTTGGATTCCAGGATGCCAGCAGTTCTTCTCCTTTGTCCATTCTTGCAAAAGATACCAGCTGCTCCACCTGTTCCACAGCTTTGCTGGCATATTCATAGACCCTGCGACCTCTGGACGTCAGCATGATTCCACGGCTCTGACGGATAAATAATGAAAAACCCAGCTCCTGCTCAAGCGTACGAATCACTTTGCTTACATTAGGCTGGGTCGTATAAAGTGCCTCTGCAGCACGGCTGAAGGAACTAAGCCGTGCGCAGACCACAAAATATTCAAGCTGTTTTGTTTCGATCAAGATACAAGTCCCCCCTGTGTACGTTTCATATGGCTTGCCGTTATATGTTTTTCCGCATGGATCAGAAACATCGGCGTGGACGCATAGTTCACTTTCTCTGTCTGATCCCACACACGCTCCCATACATGCTCATCCGCATAAGCCTGTCCGTCATTGACATTTTTAAGGACTTCAAGATCCCATGCCGGTCTCATGGTACGGCTCATGGGAATCTGCCTTGCGATCTCTTCCATGGCATCAATATCTGTACAGGTATAATGATCCTCCATAGACATGTGCTCTACACGTCTCCGGTCTTCTTCATACTCCCGTCTCTTCTCCTCATCAAACAGATGATGATACCAGTTGGCGTCAAAGTTCAGTAGACGTCCACCTTCTTTGAGCACACGCATCCACTCAGCATACGCCTGTTCCGGACATTCCAGATTCCAGGTCAGATTTCTGGAGATCACCACATCAAAATATCCCTCCGGAAAATCCAGCTTCTGTGCATCCATTCGCTGAAAATGAATCTTCTCTGCCACTTCTCCTGCATTTTTCTTCGCTTCTGCAAGCATCGCCTCTGTATAGTCCACAGCCGTCACATCATATCCTGCTCTTGCCAGAAGGATTGCAAAAAATCCTGGTCCTGTACCTACATCCAGGATCTTCAGGTTCTCTCCCTTCGGAAGATGCTTCCGAATCTCTCCTAACCATACTCTGTCCTGCCCGGTGGCAAGCTCATGCTGGTTCACCTCGGAATATCCCTTTGCTCTTCCGGTCCAGTAATGCTCAATCTGCGGTAACATCATCGTCTTGTTCCTCCCACATACAATGTGCCGGTCTTCGTCTCCCGGCACTACATGTAGTAACTTTAGCATATTGATAATTTTCTCACAAGCCCGGTGGGGGGATATTTTTTAATCATTTAAAGACTAAATTCTTCAAATAATTTTTGCTGATAATCAGTGTCTAAAAGGGATTCTTTCAGATCATCTAAACGACCTTCTTCTAATAATTTAGCATTCAATCTATTCACACGAGATCTTCCAATCTCTTCGCCAGCTTTTTCACCTCTATGATACCCATAATCTTCAATCGCATTTTTGTCTCTTAATGCTTTTTGTCTGGCTTCATATTCCAGTCGCTTCGTTTCGTCTGCACTGAGTTTTTTCAATGTTTCATAAGCTTCTCCAATATATTGATCCTGTTCTGCCATCTTCTCGAAGTCCTCCTTCCTGTTGGCGGCAAGAAACCGCATCCATTTTATTAACAGAGGTTCATCTGTCTGCTCTTCTGGTAACTTTTTCAGTTCCATCACGTGAATTTCCAGAAGATCAGTGTATTTTTCACCGTTTTCCAGATCACAGAATGCAATTTCACGATAGCATTTGTTGTCATCCTTAAAATGATTAAAATCCAAAATGCTCACATGGACACATTTCTTGATTTTATCATAATCGTCACCTTCTTGCATCTGTTCCGTATACATCTTTGAAAGATAGAATATCATCCGCTTATCCCAATATTCTAAGGGCGCAACCTGCATTTCCAGATCTACCTGTGACCCGTTTGTCATCAGCACTCGCACATCCAGAATGCCATACTTGCTGTCTGCAGATTCTTTCGACAAAATGGTCTGCATTAACTGTGTTTCCACAATCTCTTTAGGATTTTTTCCTAGAATTGCTGCCAAAAATCCTTGTCTTACTTTAGGACTTTGAAATAATTCTTTAAAGCAGAAATCTACTTTCGGTGACATGAGAAAATCATCTGCTGCCTGATATACCTCTGTTTTTGTTTCTTTTTGCATAGCTTCTCCTTTCTGCACCATAAGAAACTGGCAGAAAAGAGAACTTTTTTTGTATTTATTTTAGCACAGATTCCATATCTTTTCCAAGGTACATTCCCTATTCTCGCCTATTCCGTATGAAGTTGTGGTCATTGTCGGGAATATTGTCTGAAATAGACTCCGAGAATGAGAATTGTTAAAATCGTTACTGCACTGTATCAATATGTATTACTTTGATACATCCGATAATAACATATAGTTATTGATGTTGCAACCGAAATTTTGATGTGTTTATTTGAACGCAATCATTAGGTTGTACATTTCTTCCGCTTTATGCTAAGATAAATCATATTTATAAGGAGATATTTCCAGATGAATGAATGGCAGGATATAATTACAACTTTATATAAGAATGGCTGTCGGCTATGTCCAAGAGAATGCGGTGCAGACCGGATACATGGACAAACTGGTTTTTGTGGCATGACAGATGAACTGATGGCAGCCAGGGCAGCACTTCATTACTGGGAAGAACCTTGTATCTCCGGGACAGAAGGGTCAGGAGCGGTATTCTTTTCCGGTTGTACACTTCGATGTGTGTTTTGTCAGAATGCCGAGATTGCTGCAGGCCATGCTGGAAAGATGCTGTCTGTGGATCGTCTGGCAGACATTTTTTTGGAGTTGCAGGAGAAAAAAGCTAATAATCTGAATCTGGTAACAGCCACACATTTTCTGCCTTTCATTCTTCCTGCACTGGAAAAAGCCAAAGCCCATGGGCTTAAAATTCCGGTGGTCTATAACACAGGCGGTTATGAAAAGACTGAAATCATTAAAATGCTGGATGGAATTGTTGATATCTGGCTTCCAGACCATAAATACCGGTCTTCGGAACTGTCAGGCAAATATTCACGTGCAAAAGATTACCCGGAAAAAGCAGCCTCAGCACTGGAACAGATAGTGAAGCAGACCGGAGAACCTGTTTTCGATGATCGGGGAATGATGAAAAAAGGTGTGATCGTCCGTCACCTGGTACTTCCGGGCTATATTTCAGACAGCAAGGATATATTGGAATATCTGTGGGATCATTTCGGTAATAAGATTTACGTAAGTATTATGAGCCAGTATACACCACTTCCCCATGTGTCTGCCTGGCCGGAACTGAACCGACAGGTCACTTGGGATGAATATCATGAAGTAGTAGACTATGCAAGATTTCTGGGAATGAGTCAGGTGTATATTCAGGAAGGAGAATGTGCAAAAGACAGCTTCATCCCTGCATTTGACTGTGAAGGAATCTAAAAGAGGATAACGGTGAGATACAATGAAATGTATTCAGGGAATTCAGTTAATCAGTGGCAGTAACGAAGAACTTCTTCCGGATTTTCAAACAGATTTTCCTTATATAGCAACATGTGCAGAGTTATATAAGTATCTTAGTCCGGAAATACCATGGCACTGGCACAGTACAGCGGAATTATTTTATATGGAAAAGGGGCAGCTTGAATATACCACCCCTCATGGAAAATGGAGGTTTGAGGCAGGAATGGGAGGTTTTCTGAATCCCAATGTGCTTCATACATCCAAAGAAATCAAATCCAGAGAAGGCGGAATTCAGCTTCTGCATCTGTTTGAACCTGTGTTGATCTCCGGTGAAGCAGGAAATCGGATGGATCAAAAGTATGTCCGTCCTTTGATACAGAATTCGTCTATTGAGATGATTCCATTATCACCAGAAGAACCTGCACAGGCCGAGCTTCTGAAGAAAATTCGTCAGGCATTTACATTATCAGAAAAAGACTGGGGATATGAATTTAAACTTCGTCAGCAGTTGACAGATATCTGGATGGAATTGCTGGAAATTGCCCATCCTCTTATGGAGTCAGAACACCCAGGGAAAACTTCGGATAAAGAAATAAAGGAAATGCTGGTATACATCCATGATCATTTTTCTGATTCCATTTCTACAGAACAGATCGCCGAGGCAGCTCATGTAAGTAAGCGCGGCTGTTTTCGGATCTTTCAGGAAAATCTCCATATGACTCCCGGAGATTATCTTCGAAGTTACAGGCTCAGAAAAGCCGGTCAGATGCTGCGTGAAGGAAATGAACCTGTGACAGAGATCGCATATACCTGCGGATTCTGTTCTGGCAGTTATTTTGGAAAAATGTTCCGAGAACAGTTTGGCTGTACCCCGGCAGAATACCGTAAAAAATTATGACAATGATTTCTCATAAACACAGCGCTGTGGGCGCATGCCGTAGGATTCATAAGCTTCTATGGCAATCTGATTATGATTCCAGACCATCAGATCAATGCGCCGGGCGCCCATTTGTTTTGCGCGTTTCTGAACAGCCTGAAACAGAGCATTTCCGATGCCATTTCTGCGATGTTTTTCATCTACAACGATCATATCAATATAAGCTGTCTTCATAGATACCATACCGCTTCTCTCAAAAAAGGAGACAAAGCAGCAGCCAAGGATCTCCCCATGATTTTCTGCCAGAATCGTAAGCACATCTTTATTTCCTACAAGACTTTCAAAAGATTCCCTGGACATATAATGTTCCATATAAAGAAACAATTCCGGCCGTCCGGCAACATCTAGCCGATGCAACTGTAAAAGCAGTCGGTCAATGGCGATATAATCGTCTTTTCTGATATCACGGATCATTAACATATGCATCCTCCTCTCTGTGCTTTCAGTATAGAAAAGGATCTGCTGGAAAGATATCAAAGAGGTGCCGTTTGTTATCATAATTGTGCCAATTATTTGACAGACACCACCTTCCATGCTACTTTTATAAAAAATAATTTTTCAGGAGGTTTTTATGATTTCCAATTACGATAAACAGGTCGATATCGGCCGGAAGATTTTTTTAAATTATGATCAGGAAGCTCTGATCCAGAAATATACTCTGGATGCTGATGCTGACTTTCTATATCTCACCTATCTGGGAACAAAATACAGGATCAACCGTAAGACTGGTGCCATTGATGAGATGATTGATGACATCTATACGGAATGCCGGGAATACACAGTGGTCATGACCATTTACGATATGCTCTGCCACGGTGACAGCTCCTCACTTCCGCCTCTCTCTGGCAAATGGACGTTGGTTGGCAATTTCGCGGCAGCCGGTTCCAGCCCCGATGCCAATCGCTTTGCCCAGAAATATGCCGATGCATTTTCCGGAAGGACAGATGCGCTGAAAACTGCCTGCACAGCCATTGGCGGCGAGATTCTTGACTCCATTGCCGGTGCGGATGTAACTGCCCGGATCCCTGCATTTTCCTTCTTCCCGGTTCTTCTGCAATACTGGGAAAAAGATGAAGAATTTCCACCTCAGATACGTCTTCTCTGGGATGATCAGTCCATGAAATACTTAAACTTTGAGACGACCTACTATCTACAAGGGGATCTGTTGGAACATTTGCTGCAGCTTATCCGTTAAAACACCCTTTGATCTCCCACCTCTACTTTCATCTGCACATAAGAAGCAAATTTTCTCGCCGCATAAGGCATGGTATCCCAGTTTCTGAAGACCAATGCCACTGGCCGTTCCATCTGCTCCTTCACTGGGCGGATAACCAGATCTGCACCAAATCCTTCCAGCACCCGACGGTACAGAATGGATACACCCAGTCCCTGCCGGATCATAGCCAGGATCGAATAGTCATCATATACTTTATATTCGATCCGAGGGTGCAGTCCTCTTTTTTGAAATGCCTGTTCCGGCACACTGTACTCTCCCTCATCCAGCAAAATAAACGATTCTGTTGCCAGATCTTTCAAAGAGACCATCTCCTTTTTTGCAAGCCGATGGCCTTTGGGCAGAACTGCCACCATCTCGTCCCTGTACAGAATCTGCGTATGCAGATTATTCACTGCTTCTGCATTGGCAAATCCAAAATCCACACTTCCTTCTTCCACCCACCTGGCAATGCTGGTGTATTCTCCCTGCTGCAGGATAAACCGGATATCTGGATGCTCTTTCTTAAATTCCATCATAAGTCCCGGCAAAAAGATACGGCTCACGCTGGTGAACGTACCGATCCGCACAACACTGTTTTTCAGGCCTTTCATCTCCTGTTCTTTGCGTTCCAGATTCTGTTCTGCCTGATGGATCTGCTGAAAATATGGCAGATACTGCTCTCCGTCTGGAGTCAGTGCAATCCCGTCCTTTCTCCGGTCTATGAGAACCGTCTCTGTCTCCAGCTCCAGTGCCCGGACTGCCTGACTAACTGCACTCTGGGAATATCCCAGCTTTTCAGCCGTTCTTGTAAAGCTTTTATGTTCAATTACTCCGCAAAAAATCCCGTACCTTGATAACATGTTTTTTCTCCATCAGTTTTTCTTATGTTTCAATTATAATGATTCATTTTACTTATGTAAAGAAAACTGCTACAATCATGTACAGAAAATTTTCAGTTTACAAGGGGATCTATTATGAATGAAACAAATGCACAGGTTTTTCGAAAAGGTATGAAAGATGCCATCCCCATCGGACTGGGGTATCTGGCAGTGGCATTTTCACTGGGAATCGCCGCAAGAAATGCAGGCATGAACGCATTTCAGGGATTCTTAATGAGTATGCTGAATAATGCATCGGCCGGTGAATATGCAGGTATCACCGTGATCGCCGCCAATTCTCCTTATGTGGAAATGGCGATCGTGACCTTGATCACCAATGCCCGTTATCTGCTCATGAGCTGCGCCATGGGACAGCGTCTCACACCAGGACTTTCCTTCGGACATCGTCTGCTCATGGGATTTGACATTACAGATGAGCTCTTTGGTATCGCCATCGCAAGGCCCGGATATCTTCATCCATGGTATACCTATGGTGCCATGACCGTTGCCATCCCTGGCTGGGCAGTCGGAACCGCTCTTGGCGTCACTGCCGGAAATATGCTGCCTGCACGAATCGTCAGTGCTCTAAGTGTCTCCTTATTTGGAATGTTCCTTGCAATCATCATTCCTCCTGCCAGGAAGGACAAAGTAGTTGCAGTTCTGATTACACTGGCTTTTTTATTAAGCTTCTTAGCTTCCTGTCTGCCAGTGATCTCCTCCCTTTCCGAAGGAACCAGAACCATTATCCTGACCATTGTGCTCTCTGCCGGAGCAGCCGCTCTTTTCCCTCATAAAGAAGGAGGTATTGAACATGACGCATAACATTTATCTCTATATTTTTATCATGGCGGGCGTATCCTATGCGATCCGTGTTCTGCCTCTGACACTGATCAAGAAACCGATTGAAAATGAATTTTTAAAATCCTTTCTTTATTATGTTCCGTATGTTACACTGGCAGTGATGACGTTTCCGGCTATTCTGCACGCCACAGAATCACCGCTTTCTGGTGCATTGGCGCTGATCATCGGCATTATCGCTGCATGGGCCGGAGCCGGACTTCTTCCAGTAGCAGTGATCTGCTGCGTTGTAGTATTGATTGCGGAGTGGTTTTTATGAGTCGTACCAATGACCTGGGACAGGATCGCATTTCCCGTCTCGTAATCCGGCTGGCAATTCCTACCATGCTGGCCCAGCTTGTAAATGTATTATATTCCATTGTGGATCGTATGTATATCGGCACCGGTGTTGGCAGTCTTGCGCTTGCCGGTGTCGGTGTCGGTGCTCCCATCGTGACCCTGCTTACCTCATTTGGTTCCATGGTCGGTCAGGGTGGTGCTCCTATCATGGCCATGCAGATGGGAAGCGGTGACCATAAAAGTGCAAAGCAGACCCTGAATAATGGATTTTTCATGCTGCTTGTCCTGTCCGCAGTTCTGACAGGACTTTTTCTGCTTACCAAGGATCAGCTTCTCATGTGGTTTGGAGCCAGTGAGGCCACCTTTTCTTATGCAAACACCTATGTAACCATCTATACTGCCGGTACATTTTTTGCACTGATCAGTGGTGGACTCAACAGCTTTCTGATCGCACAGGGATTCTCCGGTCTTGGCATGGCAACGGTTGTACTTGGTGCTATCCTCAACATTATTCTTGATCCTGTGTTCATCTTTATTTTTCATATGGGTGTTGCCGGTGCAGCCATTGCTACGGTCATCTCCCAGATGGCATCCTGTGCATTTGTGCTGTTGTCTCTTCGCAGCCATAAAATGCCTGTTCGTCTGGGCTGGGGCGGATTTCAAGCAAGCGTGATACGCCGGATCGTGACTTTCGGATTTTCTCCTTTTCTGATCCTGGCAAGCGACAGTATTCTTCTCATCGTGCTTAATACTATCCTTCAAAAATACGGAGGTCCAGGAGAAGGTGATACGTTAGTCACCTGTGCTACAATCGTACAGAGCTATCTTCTGCTGATCACCATGCCTATGGGTGGCATCACTCTTGGCAGTCAACCCGTAGTAAGCTTTAACTACGGAAAAGGCGACCCAGACCGGATCAAAAAGGCAATTCAATGTATCACAGGACTGTGCGTGATCTTTTGCATCTTTATGACAATCGTAACGCAGACTATTTCGCCTCTCTATGTACGACTGTTTACCACTGATTCCGTGATCCTTGCAAGATCCGTCACCTATATCAAACGGTTCACTGCCATGATCATTCCGCTGGCGATCCAGTATCCGCTGGTAGATGAGACCACCGCGCTTGGAAAAGTCGGCCAGGCACTGTTCTGTTCAGCATTCCGTAAATGCGTCTTTTTCACAGGACTTCTGCTGCTGCCTGCCCTGTTTACCGCAGAAGCAGCCTTCTTCTCTGAGCCTATTGCAGACGTGATATCAGCCACCATGACGAGCATTCTGTTCCTCCATCGATTTCCGCGGATCCTGAAGGAATGTCAGAACCAACATTTATAATTGATATCTCTCAGTCAAAAAAGGAACGATCTTCAGCAGTCAGCATCTGCTATATAATCGTTCCTTTTCTCAGCTAAGTCTCCGTTTTCTTTATTGAATATCCTCTACTTCCTGATTGATCTCATCTTCGGTTGCTTTCATGGCTTCCAGCGTCATGGTCAACAATTTATCCAGATCCCATCCAAGCTGCAAGGCTCCGCGCTCGATCACATCTCTCGAACAGCCTGCAGCAAATCCTTTACTCTTGTATTTCTTTTTCAAAGATTTCAGTTCCATATCTTTGGTACTTTTTGATGGACGCATCAATGCAGCTGCCCAGATCAAACCCGTCAGTTCATCTGCCGCAAACAAAACCTTCTCCATCTCACGTTCCGGTGCCACATCCACAGTAATACCATATCCATGAGAGACAACTGCATGAATAATATCTTCGCTCACGCCGCCTTCCCGCAGCAGTTCCGGTGCTTTGATGCAGTGCTGATCCGGATACTGTTCAAAATCAATATCGTGAAGCAACCCAACGATTCCCCAGTATTGCGCTTCCTCTCCATATCCCAGCTCCTTTGCATACCATTTCATCACCGCTTCTACAGTCAAAGCATGCTGAAGATGGAAAGGATCTTTGTTGTATTCTTTCAGCAGATCGTATGCCTGCTCTCTTGTGATCTGTTCCATGTCTGAAGTACCTTCCTTCTCTTACTCTACTTATTCGGTAGGTTTTCTGTATTTTAGCTCTTTTGAGAAGGTTTGTCAACTTTCTCTTGACCTCAGACTGCTATCTCCCTCATATCCTAGAATTCCTCCCATGATCGCCCATCCAGATCAGATGCAATCTTTGCAGTATCTGGCATGGTCTTATAATGGAACATTTCAGCCAGATTGAAAAATTTGCTCTTTTGTATTGGGTTCTTGCTGCTTTTCCGAAAATCAATCGGATAAAATTTCTCCACAATGAAATATCTATGACTTACGGTATGGAGATTGTATCCATACCCATCTGCCCTATGGATTGCCTCGTTAATTCGTTCTATCTCGTCTTATAAACACTCATCGACCTGGATATATTGGAGCGGGAAGTACCTGTCACAGAAAACAATCCTGAACGAAATAAGAAAGGCCTTTACAAGATCAAAGACAACTATTTGAAGCTTTGGGCGGCATGCGCGACAAAGTGAGGGTGGCTGCCCAAAATCTAGTCCGCGGGATGCTATTTGGATGAAGTATTGGGCAACAAACACAGCGATGTGGGGGTGGCTGCCCAAAATCTAGTCCGCGGGACGCTAATTGGATGAAGTATTGGGCAACAAACACGGCGAAGTGGGGGTGGCTGCCCAAAATCTAGTCCGCGGGATGCTATTTGGATGAAGTATTGGGCAACAAACACAGCGATGTGGGGGTGGCTGCCCAAAATCTAGTCACGCGGGACGCTAATTGGATGAAGTATTGGGCAACAAACACGGCACTTCATTATAATTTCTTAAATCGGACACCGGTAAAATTTTTGCCATATTCATTCAACTCCTTTACCATTTATTATTTCTATTACTTGTATTATATGCAAAAGCTGTAAAATTCAACGCAATTTCTTACAGCTTTTTCTATTTTTTTTGTATTGCAAAGCGCCTTGTATGCTGTGGCGGAATTTACTTTTTCAAGTTATCCTCATACTCCACGCATTCCAGCGTAAGTCCTTCCGGCGGCATGAGTTTTCCAGCATTGACACGATCCATGCTCATGAGAATCGTGGGCATATCTTCCGGTTTTCGTGCCCCTTCTCCCACTTCCACCAATGTTCCGGTCAGGATACGAACCATATGATAGAGGAACCCATCTCCAGTATAAGAGATGCGGATCTCTTTTCCCAGATGCTCTATGTTCACCTCTTCTACCGTACGAACCGTGGATTTTTTGAATTTCTTCAGGGAACAGAATGCCCGGTAATCATGGGTCCCACACAGCAGCTCGGCTGCCCGTCTCATGGCATCCACATCCAGCGGCTGTTCAATCCAGGTCATATATTTCCGTTCAAAGACTGGTCTGACCGGGGCATTCCAGATCCGGTACACATAAGTTTTACGAACTGCATTGAGTCTGGCATGGAACCTGGGCGCTGCCTCTTCCACCGAGAGCACGCAGATATCCTCCGGCAAATATTGATTCATATAGGCGCAGATATCCTCCGGCGTTCGGTCTGTCTGGCAGCGAAAACTGATTACCTGCCCTGCTGCGTGAACACCCGCATCGGTTCTGCCTGAGCCGTTTACCTCCACCGGCTCACCTGCCATACGGGTCAGAAGAGTCTCTATTTTTCCCTGTATGGTGTTATCTGTATTTCCCTGTACCTGCCAGCCTCGATATCGGGTTCCATCGTATTGCAAGATTGCTTTATAATTCATACTATTTCCTACTCCTGCCTGTTCACAGTAATCATAAGGATTCCCTACAGTTCAATTCCTTTACGTGCAGGAATTCCCTGATCAAACGGATGCTTGATCTTCTTCATCTCTGTCACATAATCTGCAAGCTTCAGCAGTTCTTCCCCTGGATTTCTGCCTGTCAGCACTACTTCCAGACAGTCTGGACGCTTCATCAGACATTCCAATGCCTGCTTCTGTTCGATCAGACCATGATTGTAGGCACTCATAAATTCATCGATCACCAGCAGATCATAGCCTTCCTTTACTGCCATATCCCATGCTTTTCGGAATAATGCCGTATAGGACTGCTGTGCTTCTTTCTTCTGCTCATCCGACATATTCCAGAAGAATCCATAATGCTCCGGACAACACAGATAGGTGATTTCCAGCTTCTGAAGCATCTTGATCTCGCCGGAAGTACCATCCTTCATAACCTGACAGAACAGCACCTTCAGTCCTGTCCCAACAGCCCGGACTGCCAGACCCACCGATGCGGTAGTCTTTCCTTTTCCATCTCCACAATAAATCTGCAGACATCCCTTTTTTAAACAAGCCATAAGACAACTCCTTTCACCAGCCCAAATACCAGAAGAGCCAGGATCGCGGTTCCATAAAGCAGTCGGTTGGCACGCGCAATATCTTCATATTCCACCGGCCGATCCGGATCTCCCAGGGTCGGCTTTTCATACAGTTTTCCAAAATAAAAGGCATTTCCTGCAAGCTGAATGTGCAGTGCCCCGGCTGTTACTGCCTCTGTATGCGCAGAATTGGGGCTGCTGTGATTATAGCGGTCCCTCTTGTAAATGCGCCAGCCATTGGCCGCATCCATGCCACAGCAGCCAGCGGCACCGATCATCAGAATGGCAGACAATCTCGCCGGAATGTAGTTGACCACATCGTCAAATTTTGCCGCTGCCCGGCCAAAATACAAATATTTATCGTTTTTATAGCCAACCATGGAATCCATAGTATTGACCGCTTTATAAAAATATCCCAGCACAGGTCCGCCGATCATCATAAACAACAGCGGTGCAATGATCCCGTCTGATGTATTTTCCGCAACAGTCTCCACTGCTGCCTTGGTGACACCAATCTCATCCAGCACATCCGTATCTCTGCCTACTACCATGGATACGGCATATCTGGCTTTTTTCAGATCTCCCTCTTTCAGCGCATCATAGACCTTCATGGTCTCCGTCTTCAAAGATTTGGTCGCCAGGAGCTGATAACACATGAGCACGGACAACGCAAATTTCACATACGGATGAATACAGCCAGCTGCGTACAGAAGGATCCAGGCTGCTCCCGATGTGATTCCGGCTGTGAGGATCAACAGGAATACTCCTGCTGTCAGTTCTCCACGTTTTGTTTTTGGAAATACTTTTCGCAGGATTTTCTCCAGACCGCTGATCAGATGTCCCACCAGACGGATGGGATGATACAGCCAGTGTGGATCTCCCACAATAAGATCCAGAATAAATCCTAAAATTACTGCAAGTATTGATAATTCCATTGATCTGTCCCTTCCACCGGTGTCAGTCTGTAACCACAGCCATTTTTCACCTGATAATCAAAATAGTTTTTCTTAGGTGTACCAAAGCGCTCCAGGATCGCCATGATCGTCCCACCGTGGACTACCACTGCTGCCCGAAGTGTCTGCCCTGTCTTCTCTTCCTGCTTCTGCAATCCTTCTGTGATACGCTGAAACGCCTGGCAGCACCGCTTCCGGAATGCTTCATTGGACTCGCCTCCGGGAAACGGCAAGGTTCCGTTGCTGTCGATCCACGCCTGATACTCTGCATTACCGGACAGTTCCTGATAATTTTTGTTTTCAAATGCACCGAAGTCGCATTCCTGCAGATTCTGTACATACTGTATCTGAGAAGAATCTTCAAACTTAGGCCACAGGATCTTTGCAGTCTGTCTGCAACGGATCATAGGACTTGCATAGACCAGATCCACTGGCGGATAGGTACCCTCACGCACCTTTTCCTCCAACGCATGGATTCCTTCTTCACAGAGCGGCTCATCAGTCCGGCTCCCAATATAGCGTCCTTCCAGATTACCTGCCGTCTTTCCATGACGTACTAATATGATCTCAGCCATGCTTGATCACCGTCCCGATCCCACAGATCACCCGATGAACCTCTGTGGCCTGCTTTGCGATCTCACAGCAGACCCGTCCTGTTTTCTCCCGGTATTCCCGGTCAAAGCGGTCAACAGGGACAACCCCGTAGCCCAGCTCATTGGTCACAAGAATCAGATCCGGATTTTTCTGCAGCAGTTCTTCCACAGACAACTCCTGTTCTTCTTTCATGAGCCGTCTGATATATTCATGAAAATGATAGAGAAGCTTCGTCGTATAGATCATATGCAACGGACAGGTACGGCCGTCTGCCGCCTCGTCCCGACTGATCTGAAACTTCTCAAGTGCATACTCTGTCTTCCCCTGAAAACAGCCTCCCGTCACCAGTATCATAATAATTTTCCTCCCAGCATGATCACAAAAGCGCAGGCAAGCTCACATATCTGTGTAAAAAATCCTGCTATATCTCCCGTCGTTCCACCAAACTGCTTCATAGCCAGCCGGTAATAACTTCCATACACCACTGCTGCTGTTACGAAGAGCAGTATCGTCTGTTTCCAGTCCAGACAGATTCCAACTCCTGCGCAGACTATCAGCCACAGTGCGAGTGTGATCAACAGTATCCTCTTCTGAGCAGCATCTGAGAACATGGACAAAGAGCCGCTTTTATTTGCTTTGGGAAATGTGGATAATGCCAGACTGCTTAAGGTTCTGGACACTACAAAGATAAGTCCCGCCACCGGAAGAGCCTTCAGATCCATCTCACTCCACACTCCCAATGCCAGTACAAAATAAGAGCATCCCATAATAATAGCAAATGCTCCTGCATGGGAATCCTTCAGGATCTCCAGCTTCTTCTCCCTGGGCTGCCAGGAGCTCAGAGCATCGGTGGTATCCAGAAATCCATCCATATGAATACCTCCGGTCACCAGGACAGGCAGCAGCACAAACGAAGCTCCCCGCATGGTATCTCCAAAGGAGAGCCAGGTGCAGAGAATCCCCAATCCCTGCAAGAGTACTCCGATCACCACTCCGATCAACGGAAAGAAGCACATCATATACCGCATATTTTCCTTATCCCAGTCAGCTCTTGGTACCGGGATCTTGGAAAACATGGCAAATGCGATTAAAAAACTGTTCCAGATCTTTTTCATAATGACACAATTCCCTCCAGCGTTCCTTTTTTTACCAGCGGAATGGAGTAGACCACTTCCACCACCACATCCGCCAGTTTTGCCAGTTCACAGTTCATCTCTCCCAAATATTGCTGATAACGTGTAGTCTCCGGATCATATTCGATTCCATCAGAAAAGATCTCGTTTGTCACGATCACCAGATGTTCTGTGTGACTCAGCACATGATGGATCCCTTTCAGGATCTCCTGCACGCATGCATCCCCGGAACCATTTTCCTGATACATCTCATTGGCGGTCAGGTTGGACATGCACTCCAGCAGCGTCGTTCCAGACGAAGGGATCTTCGCGTCCTTCAGACCGGTATAACATTCAAGCGTCTCAAACCCTTTATCTCTCCGCATAAGCCGATGGCGGGCGATCCGACGATGGCACTCTTCATCAAAGGGATACATGGTGGCAATATAGAGATTGGGACGGGTCTTTAATCCCATAACTACAGACTCGGCAAATGCGGACTTTCCACTTCCACTTCCACCAGTTACCAATATCAGCATGTTCCGTACTCCTCGCATTTCTTCAAAAATGTATAGGCAGATTCCGGTGCAGACCAGAAAAACAGATGTGGAAATCCTGCATACAATGTCTCATTTCCATTGACACAGTCCCACTGCCGTTTTCCCACCGGTTTCTTCGCATGGAAACTCTCTCCGCACTGCTCACTTTCCCAGTAGTGAAACTCATGCCCACGGATCGACATCCCCTTATCTCCCAACAGCTGAGCTTCATTGGCAGTCAGATTGATATAGCCAAACCGTCCCAGCTTATTGGTCCGGTAAGCCTTTGCATCCAACACTCCTGCCATGGGATAAAAGATTCCATCCTGATCCTCCAGTTCCCGATGCAGATATAAGAAGCCTCCACACTCTGCGATACAGGGCATCCCCTGTTTGATCGCTTTCTTGACAGACTGACGCATGGATCTGTTTGCTGCCAGTTCCTTTCCATGTAGCTCCGGGTATCCTCCACTTAAGATCATACCCGATATTCCCTTCGGCAGCTCTGTGTCTTTCAACGGTGAAAAAAACACAAGCTTTGCTCCCATCTTTTCCAACAAGGATAGATTGTCAAGATAAGTAAAGCAGAAGGCATCGTCTGCTGCCACTGCAATTTTCACAGAATGCTCAAGCACCGGAAACTTCGGTTCTTCATAGTTGATCGGCTCTGTCATCTCTGCAAGTCTGAGCAGCTCATCCAGATCCAGTGTCTCTTCCAGAGCCATTGCCAGACGCTTAAGCTTTTCTTTCAATGCTTCAATCTCTCCTGGCAGAACCAGACCCAGATGACGGCTCTCCAGATTCAGATCCGTAAGCTTCGGCACATAACCGAGCACTTGCACTCCCAGTTCCTGCTCGATCAGTGGCTTCAACTGAGCATAGATCATAGGGGACACCTGATTAAGAATCACAGCCCGGATCTGAGAATCTTCCCGAAAGCTTAGAAATCCTTTGATTGTCGCCAGAACAGAAAGGCTCGCTCCTCTGCTGTTTACGATCAGCACAGACGGCATAGAAAGCGTCCTCGCCACATCATAAGTGCTTCCGTCGGTACTCACACCACCCAGGCCATCAAAATAACCCATGACTCCTTCCACCACTGCAAGATCACAGTCTGCCGTATTTTCAGCAAACAGGTAGCGGGTCGTATTCGAATCTGTAAAAAAAGTATCCAGATTCCGGGATTTGGTACCTATGACTCTTCCATGAAACATAGGATCAATGTAATCAGGTCCGCATTTGAAAGATGCCACCTTTTTCCCCCGGTTCACCAGTGCCTGCAAAATTCCGCAGGTGATCAACGTCTTACCGCTGCCGCTGGCAGGTGCACACAGCAGGATCCGCGGAACTGCTCTCTCCTTTTTCACACTTCTCCGCCTCCTCTGCATGTAACAATATAGATCGGATTCTGTCCCATCATCAGATGATATGCTCCCAGCTTCTTCGCCCGGGATACATTGACACAGATCGTCTCCTCTTCAATAAGATTCAGTGCTTTCAGACACTCGGATACTTCCGCCATAGTCTCCAGCGTCACCGTATTGATCACCAGACGGATCAATGGATTCTTACCAAGAAGACAGGTAATGATCTCTTTTAAATTTCCTGCAGAGCCACCGATAAATGCATGGGTCGGTGCAGGAAGGTCTTCCATGGCTTCCGGTGCCAGTCCATGAACTACCTGAATATTAGGTGTTCCAAATTTTCGCTTATTTTCCTCGATCAGATCACAGGCTTCCTGATTACGCTCAATCGCATAGATACATCCGTCCACAGCCGCCAATGCCAGTTCGATGGTCACAGATCCGGTTCCTGCTCCTACGTCGTAGACAACGGCATCCTTTGGAAGCTGAAGCTTTGCCACCGAAAGGCTTCGGATCTCACTCTTGGTCATGGGGGCTTTCCCTCTGGAAAATTCTTCATCATCCACACAGGCACGGATACCGCTGAATGGTGTCTCATTTTCAATCAGTGCCACACAAAGTCCGTTAATGGACTGCTTCAACAATTCTTCCGGTGTTCCTGACAGGATCTTTTCATCCTCGTATCCAAGCTGGATACCTATATGAACAGTAACATGAGCCAGTCCATATTCCATCAGTTCCTGACAGAGTACATGGACACTCTCTCCTTTTCCAAGAAGGGTGAATGTTTTATGATGACTCTTCACTGCTCCCACCAGATTGGCACTGCGTCCATGGGTGCTCAGCAGACATACGTCTTCCCATGCAGTCCGCAGCTTTCCACAGAAATAAACTACAGAAGAGATTCCACACAGCGCATCCACCTCAAAATCTCTCTGCTCCAGTTCTTCATAAAGCCTCTTGGCTCCACTGTAAAATCCAATATCACCTGACAGCAGTACCACAATTCGCTGATACTCTGGATGCAGCTCCAGATAATCACCAATTTTCCGAGGTTCATAAGCAGAAAATGTTGGTTTGTGCTTATCTGCCGCAGCCGCAAGCATCCGGTCAGCACCCACTAATAGATCTGCCTTCTCGATGACCTGTGCGGCTTCTACTGTCATTCCTTCCGGTGTGCCAATACCGATGCCAACGAGAGTTACTTTTCGCTTTGCCTGTGTCGGCTGTACTTCCAGTACAGAAGCTGCTGCCAGATGAAAACGGATCCTCATCATCTCCAACACTTCATCATAGGAATAACCCTTCTGTTCCGGCGGACGTCCCACCAGCACCAGAGTTGCTCCTGCCGCTTTTGCCGCATGAAGCTTTTCTTCAAATCCTCCGGCTTTTCCTGTCTCCTTCGTCACCAGATACTTACAGTCAAACTGATGCAGCATAGCAATGTTAAGCTCTTCACTGAACGGTCCCTGCATGCAGATCAGATTCTTACCCACAAATCCCAGCTTCTCACAGGCTGCTGCCACTTCTCCGGTAGACAGTACTCTTGCAAATACCCTCTTCTCAAATCCAGGGATCTGTGTATATTTAAACAGTTCCTTACTTCCGGTCGTAGCCAGGATATTTCCTTCTGTCTTCTTTAAGTATTCTACAGCTTCATCCACAGAACCTACCAGTACCGCCTGATCCACCGATTCTGCGCTGCTGCCCCGGATCAGGCGCACATAGTCCGCCTGTTCCCGCTCACAGGCTGCCGCCACATTTTCCGATACCACCGCCGCATAAGGATGTGTTGCATCGATCACAAGCTCTGCCCCTTTTTCACGGATAAATGCTGCGATCTCTTCCTGATCCATGCGTCCTGCATGTACCTGCAGATATTCATTTTCAGTTAAAAGTGTCTCACCATATTCAGTGGCAACACAGGCCGTCACCGGAACCTTACAAGATGCCAGATATTCTGAAATCGTTCTTCCTTCGGTCGTTCCCGCAAATATGATCACCGGTTTTCTATCCATGTATCTCTAGTCCTCCATACAGACAGTATAATCTTTTACAGCAGCTGCCACAGTCACACCATTATGAGCTGTTTTTCGAATCAGCAGTCGGCTGGTTCCGGCTCCTTTGAGTGCTGACCGTTCACACACATTTCCCACACCTGCCACAGAACGGACAAACGCAGACTCCGTAAATCCATCCTCCGATCGCACCTGCTCCAGTTCTTCCGCACTCCAGGTCACAAAAGGAACTCCCAGTTCTTCTGCGCAGATCCTGATTCCCTCTTCATCCTTTTTCAGATCAATAGATGCGATCAGACAGATACTCTCCTTAAAGATCTGATTCTGTTCAAGAGTTTCCCTGATCAGTGCACGGATCGACTCCGCTTCCGTTCCCCTCTTGCAGCCGATTCCAAGCACCACTGTCTTCGGAACCAGATGAAGTGTGTGGGAGAAGGGCCGGTTCTTTCTGTAGGTGATGGAGAATCCAAGAGGAAGCAAGTTCTGCTTCTCCGCCTTCGTGCCATCGGACTCCACACCATACAGATTCTCCACCTGCGTAAGCTCTGCCGGAACCGTTCCCAGCACCGGAAATGCACTGCATATCCCTACTTTTTTATCTTCCACCAACGCTGCAGCGATCTCCTTTGCCAGTGGCATAGAATCTATGTAGAGATCCCTTCTGGCTGCAAATGCATCCACCGCAAATTTTTCATGAAGATCTGTGGCCGTAGTGATCACCGGCTCTGCACCGATCCATTCTGATACCAGGAGGGTCAGCGCATTGGCACCGCCAATATGACCGGACAACAGCGAGATGGCATGCCGTCCCTGCTCATCTACCACGATCACCGCCGGATCCGTCTTTTTACTTCTCACATACGGAGCAATACTACGCACCGCAATGCCTGTGGCTCCGATGAAGATCATGGCATCCACCGCTGCGAACTGCTCTTTTGTCCACTCCCGGAGACTCTGTGTCAGAACCTGCACATTTCTGCAGTCAGGTATCTGTGCCTCTTTCTTCTTAATCCATGCCCGGCAGGTCATCTCTCTTTCTGAAAATTCTTTCGAGAGTCTCTCCGCCAGAACTGCCCCATGCTCTGTAAAGCAAATCACTGCTATGTTCATGTCTTATCTCTTCCAATCTTTTTCACCAGGTCTGGTACGTTCTTTGTCTGACCAAGGATGCCGAATACATTGGAAAATGTAATCACGCCCAGTTCCAGTTGATGCTGAGCACGCTGGTTCACATAGAATTCCATTTTTTCCATGATCCGCTCCATGACTGGTTCCATCAGATCCGCTTCTTTCAGATATTTCAGTGCATCATCTGTAGTCACACACTCCATCATCTTCTGAAGCAGCTCCACCGGTGCACCCAACAACGCCGCGTGAACAGTCAGAAGCTCCATTCGCGCATCTGCATTGTGCGAGTGAGTATTCATAATACCGCCTGCAAGCTTTACAAATTTTCCAATATGTCCTACCAGTAACACGCCTTTGGCTCCAAATTCTACCGCTGCATCCAATGCCTCTCCTACGAAATTGCTACATTTCACAGCATCTTCCAACTGAAGTCCATGACCATACTGATCCAGAAAATCAATTCCGTAGTTGCCCGGAACCACCAGCAGATACTCCATGCCATTTGCCAGCTTCTGCCGCATCTCTACCCGGATCGTGTCGATCAACGCCTGCTCACTCATAGGCTCCACAATGCCACTGGTTCCAAGCACCGAGATACCTCCCACGATTCCAAGCCTTGGATTAAAGGTCTTTGCCGCCAGCTCCACACCAGATGGGATACTGATCACCACAGACAGTTTTCCATGGTAATGATACTGTTCGCAGACAGCTTCCAGATTTTCCCGGATCATCTGGCGCGGCACCTTATTGATGGCAGCAGCTCCCACCGGCTGTTCCAGTCCAGGCTTTGTCACCCGGCCAACACCAATGCCTCCATCAATGATGATCTGTGCTTCATCTGCCGGCTCCCGGCTGACTTTCGCATAGATCAGGATTCCATTGGTCACATCTGGATCATCGCCTCCATCCTTCTGAATCGCACAGCTGACTGCATTGTCCTCACGGCTGATATCCAGCACTTCCAGCCGAAGATTGATTCCCTTCGGAGTGTGAAGCTCCACATAAGAAATCTCTTTGCCTGAAAGCAGCATGGCAGCAGCTGCCTTTGACGCCGCTGCTGCACAGGAGCCTGTGGTATATCCATATCTTAATTTTTTATGATTCTTATATACAAATTGTTCCATTTTTGTTTACACCTGATGCGTATATGCTTCCACATGACCGCCCTCAAAAGTAGCCACATGATAATAAACATTCAATGCCTGATCGATCAGAGACAGACCCATAATCGCACCTGTTCCTTCTCCCAGATGCATGCCTGCATGAAGCGGTGCTTCCATTCCCAGTTTTTCCATGATCATTTTTGCCGCTGGTTCTGCGGAACAGTGGGTCGGGATCATATATTCCTTTGCAGTCTGGTTCAGCATACATGCCAGATAAGCGGATACGGCAGAGATGAATCCATCGATCAGGATCGGCATCTGACAGATTGCCGCTCCCAGATAACAGCCAACCATTCCTGCAATATCAAGTCCACCTACTTTTGCGATCACATCAATGGCATCCTTGGGGTCCGGCTTATTTACGGCAATCGCACTTCGGATGGCATTGATCTTTCTGTTTAATCCTTCACTGGAAAGACCTGCTCCCCGGCCTGTTACATCTGCAGCGTCTTTTCCAAATAAGACCGCTGCACAGGCAGCGCTGGTGGTCGTATTTCCGATTCCCATCTCGCCGGTCACGATCAGCTGATAACCTTCTTCTTTCAATTCCTTTACGATCTCAATTCCCGTAAGAATTGCTTTCACACACTCTTCTCTTGTCATGGCCGGTTCTTTTGCAATGTTTCCGGTACCATAACGCACCACCCGGTTGCGGATCTTTGGATGTACACCATCCGTCAGTCCTCCGATGTTGACCGGAATCATATCACAGCCAGCCTGATGACTCATAACGCATGCGGTAGACAGATCATTTCCCATATTTTCCAATACCTGCATCGTCACAGACTGGTCTGTCTGCGTCACTCCCTCCTTTACAACTCCATTATCTGCACCCATGATCACAACCGCACGCTTATCTGGATGCGGACGGTCATCTCTCATAATCCCTGCGATCTGGACCAATGCTTCTTCCAGCCAGCCAAGACCTCGCAGCGGCTTACAAAGTCCATCCCAGTTTTTCCAGGCCGCTTCCATCACCTGTCTGTCAATCGGTGTGATTTCTTCCATCTTCTGCTTCAGTTCTTTTTCCAGTTCCATCATCTATCCTTCTCCTTTGTCTTACTGCTCTACGATCTGCACAACAACCTTATTGGGCATGCAGACGATCATATCATGTTCCTGATCGATCCATCCCGTGTGCACACAGATCTGATCCGGGCAGTCTGCATAGAGCATGTGGACCGCTCCGTCTTTGATCTCCAGCCGGTTCCCATCTCCCACATCAATAACTCGATCATCCTTAAGGCTATAGGTTCCGATCTCCTCATTATCCTTACTGATCATCACACAACTTCCCGTCTGACGCCCCAGCAGCAAATATGCCCCTAAGATTCCTGCCGCCAGCAAAACTGCCGTCGCCAGGATCCAGTCATTTCTTTTCATGAACGATTCCATTACTCCTGTCTGTACTCATTTGGATAAAATTTTAACATATTTATAGAAAAAAATCTACAGGCATACCTTCAAAGAAACCTTCCTGTGACACTGTCCGGATTCTTCGCCACCTGTTCCGGTGTTCCTACTGCCACGATCCGTCCGCCTGCTTCTCCGCCGCCTGGTCCCATATCAATCATGTAATCGGCATTTCGGATCACATCCAGATCATGCTCGATCACAATCACCGTGGCACCATTGTCCACCAGTGTCTGAAATACCTGCAGCAGTGTGAATACATCCAATGGATGAAGACCAATGGTCGGCTCGTCAAACACAAAGACAGAATCTGACTGACCTTTTCCCATCTCACTGGCCAGCTTCAGCCGCTGGGCCTCTCCACCTGACAGGCTGGGTGTCTCCTCTCCCAGTGTCAGATATCCAAGCCCCAGCTTTTCCAGCACTTCCAGCCTCTGATGGACTGTCTTCAGATCCTTGGTTGCCTCCAACGCCGTATGCACATCCATCTCCATCAGCTGCGGCAGCGAATATTTCTTCTTTGCTTTATTTTCGTAAAAGATCTGCCATGCTTCTTTTTTATATCTGGTACCACGACACTCCGTACAAGGAATGTCCACATCAGGCAAAAACTGTACATCCAGACTGATCTCGCCGGTTCCGTCGCAGACCGGGCAACGTAATGCTCCGGTATTATAGGAGAAATCACCTGCCTTATAACCGGCATTTTTCGCATCGGCTGTTCTGGCATAGACCTTCCTCAGTTCATCGTGTACATTAGCATAAGTTGCTACTGTGGAACGAACATTGATTCCAATGGGTGTGGCATCGATAAGCTTCACATGAGAAATGCCTTCCGCCTGAATTGCTTTCACATAAGCCGGTAACTTTCCTCCACTGGTCACCGCCTGCAGTCCCGGTACCAGACTTTCCAGAACCATTGTCGTCTTACCAGAACCTGATACACCCGTCACAACGGTCAGCCGTCCTTTGGGAATATCCACCTCCAGTGGCTTTACCGTATGAATTGAATCCGTAGACAGATGAATGATTCCCATTGAAAACAGTTCCTGCTCTGCGGTCTGTTTTCGCATCTTTGCATCTGCCTTTCCCGACAGGAATGGTCCTATCATGGATGCTTTATTCTCTGCAATCTCAGGGATGGTTCCCTGCGCGATCACATGCCCGCCGCCTGCACCTGCTTCTGGTCCCATCTCAATGATCCAGTCAGACTCCTTGAGAATCTGCGTGTCATGGTCTACCAGAAGTACAGAATTGCCATCTGCAATCAGATCATGCATCACCGCATTCAATCCCACAATATTTGATGGATGCAGACCAATCGATGGCTCATCCAGCACATACAATACTCCTGTCGTACGGTTTCTTACGGCTCTTGCCAGCTGCATTCTCTGCCTCTCTCCGGTAGACAGAGTCGATGCCGCCCGGTTAAGGGACAGATAAGAAAGTCCCAGATCCATCAGTCTCCTTGCTGCTGACTGAAAGGATTCACAGATACGCTCTGCCATGGGATGCATCTCCTCCGGCAGAGATTCCGGCACACCTGCCACCCATTCCACCAGTTCACCAAGCGTCATCCGGCAGGCTTCATCCAGACTGATTCCCCGAAGCTTTGGTGCCCGTGCCCGATCAGATAACCGACTTCCGCCACATTCTGGGCAGGTCTCTTCCTTCAGGAATTTTTCCACACGTTTCATGCCCTTTTCATCTTTTACCTTTGCGAGGGCATTTTCAACCGTATAGACTGCATTATAATAAGTAAAATCCAGTTCTCCTGCCTGGTTACTCTTCTTTGCTTTATAAAAAATATGCTTTTTCTCTGCCGGACCATGATACACGATCTCTTTTTCCTGATCTGTCAGATCCTTAAATGGAATATCGGTCCGAACTCCCATCTCCCGGCACACATCCGTCATCAACGACCACATGAGACTGTTCCAGGGAGCCACCGCCCCATCATCAATCGACAATGTATCATCCGGCACCAGTGTATCAAGATCCACTGTCCTCACACTTCCCGTACCGCCACACCGCTTACAGGCCCCCTGGGAGTTGAATGCCAGTTCCTCCGCGGACGGTGCATAAAAATGCGCTCCACATTCCGGGCAGATCAGCTCAGAACCAGCCGCCACAGCAAGCGTTGGCTTCAGATAATGTCCATTGGGACAGCGATGGCTGGCAAGTCTGGAATACATCAGTCGCAGACTGTTCAGAAGTTCTGTTCCTGTTCCAAATGTACTGCGGATTCCTGGCACTCCCGGTCTCTGGTGAAGTGCCAGTGCTGCCGGAACATGCAGCACCTCATCTACCTGCGCCTTTGCAGCACCAGTCATTCTCCTTCTGGTATACGTGGACAGAGATTCCAGATATCGTCTGGAACCCTCCGCATAGAGCACCCCCAGAGCCAGCGAAGATTTTCCAGAGCCGGAGACACCCGCGATTCCCACGATCTTGTTCAGTGGAACATCCACATCTATATTTTTCAGATTGTGCACCTTCGCACCCCGCACCTGAATGCAGGATGGTGCTGTTGATTCTTCTCTCATTATATTTCACCTGTTGTTTTGTTTGTTTCACAGATTCTCTTTATTAGTTCCCGCATTGTCACAAACAAGCAATCTGTTACATACTCAGTGCCGCTAACAATGTATGATATCTCTCTGACATTTCTTTAATATCCTGCTCGCTGACTCCATAATAGCGATATAGTTCCTGTGAGATTTTCCGAAACTGTTTCGCCTCCTTTTTCCTGCCGGAATATGAGATAGTAAATTCCTTCCAGTTATAATCAATCTCCATTTCCAGACATCCATCAACGGTTTTCAGTTCATACACATGAAAATCCATGGATATTTCCTGATCCTTCTTTTGACGCCACATAAGACTTTCTTTCAAATTTCTCTTCAAATCCTGATACTTGCTTGTGTCTGTCGACAACTCCGTCATACCATATGTTTTTCTCGCATACTTCACTGTCTCTTCCAGCGTATGTGTCCCCACTACAATTTTCTTTGCTGCCTGTCTTCTTTTATATTGATAAATTGCGTTCCATATTTTGATCTTTAACGGCTGTCTGTCCATTTTACCTGCAATAAAAATACTTGTAGTTCCATCTGCTCCGCCAATAATCGTAACCGAACTTTTCTTCTTATTTTTCATAAGTACTTCACCCCAACTCATCATATCTGTCAGTATAACACAGAATCCTCTCACTGCCGCTCTTCTTTAGAAAACTTTAAGAGATTTCTAAACCGGCTTTTAATAGAATCCTGTCATAGTAATGGAAATGATATCCAATGGAGGACCAATCTATGATTTTTAATCTACTTTCAGCATATATGAGCTTTGACATCTTTTCGGTATATTCTTTTATCTGCTTTATTCTGCCCGGTTCCGTGTGGCTTTTCCTTAACAGACAAAAAATTGCACACAAAAGATACCGACAGCGGCATATAATCTGGATTTATATTTATATGCTGTATTGCTATCTGGCCGTGAAAAAAGTTGCCGGAATCGGAACAATCTGGGATTTGATCAGCCATGGAAAACTGGATTCAACCATCAATCTGATTCCATTTTCATCAGAGGGGTTTGCCACTTATATTTTAAATATTATCATGTTCATGCCTCTTGGATTTTTGCTGCCACTGATCTGGCGAAGATATCGGGAAATGGGAAGAACTGTTCTCACAGGTTTTTGTATGTCTCTGTCCATTGAGCTCTCACAGTTGTTTTGTCTACGGGTAACAGACATTGATGACCTGACGATGAATACACTGGGAACCGCCGTTGGTTTTGGCTGCTGGATCACATTTCGCTGCCTGTTTCCGAAAGCAGGCAGGAAAGCAATCAAAGTCAGCAGCGCAGAACCTCTGGTTTATCTGTTTGGTGGCATACTGGGAATTATACTTTTGTATAACTGGCGGATCTTTGGTTAAGCAGTTTTCTTTTCTCTGAAAATAGTTCTGAAAATCAATCTTACCAGCGGTCCGCAGTAGAACATCTGATAGAAAATTGCCATCGGGAAATTCATTCCCCAAGTCTGTACCCATGTTCCAAATGTCTTTGTATCCTTGAATAAAATGGTTGCCACCAGGCTCATCAGCGGGCACATGATACAGCAAATACAAATGGAGATTGCATAGGTAATAAACTGCGGTCTGTCATCCGGTGTCATCACTGTAAATGCCAGCATTCTGGCAATCTTTCCGACTACAAAGAACTCCAGCACAAATGCGATTGGCACCATGATCGGCAGTTCATGAACTGCCATTAAAAACGTCTGTCCTGTCACGCCTCCTGTGTTAAGTGCTACATTGTAGACAACCATTCCGTACACCATAATAGTCGCCATAATAGCCGTGAATACTACATCCTGAAATTTGTTTTTGGGCATAAAAAATCCTCCTGATCATAATGAATAACTGTTTTGCATTTTTGCATGTGTTGTTCGTTATCATCCCGGAGGAGTGTGCGTTTCCAATAGTAACCACAAAAGCTGGTATATTGTATCACACTATTTTATTTTATGTAAGACTTAATTTAATTTTTTCAAATTACTGCCCCACCAGTCTTTGCCAGCGTTTATCTTCCTTCAAAAATCCATAGCTGTCTTCATTCTGGAAACATTTCAGTAAATTTTCTTTCAAATTTGTCTTAAATTCATTACTTGTTTCTTTGAATTCCATGTGTTCGTACAGTGGTGCTTTTCTGAATTCACCAATGTGCTCCACGCTGGAAAGCATTTTCTCCATGATAGAAATAACTGCATCCGCATCCTGTTCCAGTGTTGCCAGTTCCAGACCTGGAGAATCCTCATAATATGCTCCCATTTCAAAGCAATGCGCCAATTCTTTTTGCTTTTCAACGATTCGATGTGCTCTTTCCCGGTCAGTTTCCTGTAATGCAAGCATATAGATTCCTTGAAGTTCCACACTGGCTCTCATATAATCCGAAAATAAAAGTTCTTCATATGCCTTGTATGCTTCTTCCAGTCTTCCTGTTTCTGCACAAATCTGCGCTTTTTTCCGCTTCTTTTCAGGATTTTGCAGCGACAAATATTCCAGATATTTCTCAGCTTTGTTATACTGCTTCTTTCGCATATAGAAATTAGTCAAAGCATCCGCTGCCTTTGTCCGAATATTTTCATCCTTGCTGTCTAGTGTCCGTTCGTACCACTCACATATAAATTTCTCATATTTTTCCTGCTCAGAAACTCCCTGAAAAATCCCCTGCGCATCAAGGATTGCTGCAAAGTTCAAAGACAGTGGTTCACAGTTTGGATATTGCTCCAGCACCTGCTTCATCCACCGAAAAACTTCTTCATAAGATTTTTCTTTCATTATCTGCACAGCCTGCTCAACGAGATCTATGATTTCCTGCTCCGTCAGATCCTCCTGAAATGACAGCAGCGTATCCAGAGAGATGTTCAATAATCTGGCAATCGGTGCCAATAATGTAATATCCGGGCAGGAATTTTCCTTTTCCCACTTATTGACCGCCGGAGCAGTCACGCCAAGTCTTACCGCCATCTCTTCCTGTGTTAAGTTTGCAAGCTTTCTGTATTTCCGGATTACTTTTCCTATGGTCATCGTCCGTTCCTCCCTGTCTGATCCAGTGTTTTCTGTTAGAATCATCATAACAGACAGGCAGAGGACACACAACTGAGCTGTTGTTAAATCACTGATTAGAAATTTAACTGATGTTCATATTTATTTAGAAATTTTAGCTCCACCCATAACTTCTACAAACCAGTCCGCAGTCACATCCAGCACATGTTCCGACATCGTTTTATCCCCTGATAATACGTTGAAAATGTGGTCTGCACCGGGCAATATCAGCATCTTGCTCTGCTCATTTGTACCTTCTGCCATAATTTCTTTCGTATGACTACATGGAACAATTTCATCCGCAGCACCGGCAACTGCCAGCACCGGACCTGTATACTTTTTAAGCCCATCCATAGGCGTTGTGTTTTCAATCTCATCAAACCACTGTTTTGATAAAAGGAGATCATCTCTCCATCCCATAGGAATTCTTGCATATCCGTGTTCTTCTGCTTCCCGATAATATTCCTGAAACCAGCCCTCAAATACCCCTCTTCCATTCTGGCAGGCACCTGACCAGCTTGCCACACAAGTAAATTCCTGCATTTCTTTTAATAGTTCTGCCACAACACGCGTTCCCTGACTGAAGCCAAGGATTCCGATATTTTTCTGATCAACACAATCCAGATCGCAGATATACTGATATGCTTTCTTTGTATCCTCCACTTCACCAAGAAATGTCAGTTTCCGCTGATCCGCTTTACTGTCACCACAACCCGCATAATCTATGCGAATCGAAGCAATTCCCCTTTGCAGCAACTTTTCTGCAAGAAGCACAAACAGGTCCCCTACCTCATTCTTCTGTGCTCCTGTTCCATGACACAAGATAACTGCTGGCATCTTGTCTACCGTTTCTGTGTAACTAAATATTCCTGAAATATCGTAGTTGTCACCTTTTATAAGTACCGATTTTTCCATAACTGATCTCCATCCAAAAGATTACTTTTTCCCTTTACCTTTTTCTTCTTAATTCTGGATAATGATCCAATACACTCATAATATTACTGGTATTAATTTGATAATTATTTATCAAAAGTTTTTTTGAATCAACAGTACTAATTTGCTTTCTTGCTTTAAATGTAGCTGCTTCTTTCTTCTTTTGGCTGTCATCAACTTTCCTTCCAATATACACTTGCTCTACATCTTTACAAAACCAGACAAATTCATAACCTAATCCATCGCAGTATTTTTTTGCTTCTCCCAAAAAATTTCGATCATCAATCTTATTATCATAATCATCACAGTCGAAACAGTAAATGACACTGGTACGATTAGTTTTTGATGTAGACCTGTATTGAGCTGTCAGAGATTTTATTTCTTTTTCTTTCTTGTTGCTGTTATAATTTCCTTTCCCATCCATATAAACAACGCTGAATTTCACCTGTGTCCGTTCATAGGAATAAAAATGTTCTATTGTATCTTTAATATAGATCCAGTCAGAATTACACTTTTTGTTAGTTTCAACAGCAAATATCAACTGTAATCCCACTATTCATCCTCCCCGTCTAATCCAAAAGCTCCTATAAAATCAATAGAATCAATGTTAAACGGAGATCCTTCAATCATTCCACTTCTATATAACTTTGAAGGTGAATAATTTCCATTTTTTCTCCACGAATAGATTTTATGATCTTCCGACAGGAAGTCTATCGACTTCTTACGTTGTTTTAAAACATCCATCGGACCAACATTATGCGTTGTAAAGCAAAGCTGTCCCTCTCCATATTCCATCAGATATTCCAGCAATGCACACAAATACACATCATGAAGATTAGAATCTAATTCATCAATAAAAACAATTCCTCCCTGCACCATTTCTTTTAAATATCCAAACAATCTGATCAACTTCTTTATTCCCGTACTTTCAAATTCTGCATGAATCTTATAGGAATCATAAACCATAATCAGATCGCAGATAAACACATCTTTATTTTCTTTTTTCTCAATCTCAATCTTTTTTAAATCTGGTTTAAAAATATGCAGAAATTCAAATAATCCATCAACTATTTTTTCAAAATGCTGATACATGGACTTATTAACAACATTCCCAGAAACTGATAATACTTCACGAAAATCATTATTTGGTTTCCATAAACGATTTATCATCAAATTAATTTCTGTATTATATTTTTTCAAATCTTCAGGATGTTCTATGGAGTTCCGTACAACATATTCTCTGTGATTATCGGATTCATCCATATATACATGCAGATTTTTCCCCAAAAAACAAAGTATTGCCAGTTTAAAGAAAAGCAAAGAGTTTTTCCCTTGATCATTATCGTAAAACATTTTAAAAATCTTTTCAACAAATAGCGAACTCATTGTTGACGACGACAATAGGTTCATTGTTTTTTGATAAACAGTTTTTGAAATTTCATTTTCTTTTTCCTTCTCATATAATGAAATTATCTCTCCATTGGAAATTCTGAAAATAGTTTCCATCTCCTCTTTTTTTGAAAATGCATTTCGAGATAATAATTGTTCATGAGAAATCACATATTTTTCATTCTCATCTTTCGACAAAGTAATCTCGTAACGGAAGTACTCGACCGTTTTTCCCATTTTCATCAAATAATCCAACTGTATAAATAATTCTTTTGTTCTTTTATTAACAATTTCCTCTAAATTTTTCTGAATAATTGGATTATTTAAATAGCTAGAATCCCAAATCAAATTTTTCAATATTTTAACCGACATGATAATACCCGATTTTCCGGAACCATTCACTCCATAAATACCCTTAATATTGTAATTCTGTACATCTAAATCTTTCTCTATGGTTTTTTTGTAAAAAGATAACGTAACCAACGTATCTATATTTTTAATTCCTTTTACTGAATAACTGACTAAATACGCATTTTCCATCATCAATTACCTCCTGATATTCATAGTATAGCACTTGTTCGAAGAAATATAAATACATTTTGTATATTTTTATTGGCTATTTAATTTCCCATCTGCATCAATAGCATGATATAATTATCTGAAATTACGAATTTAATATCCGAACAGGAGGAAAAACATGGACCAGAAAAAGCTTACATTTATACAACAAAATGCTCCCTGCTATCTTTATGACAGGCAACAAATCATAGAACGGTGCCAGTTTCTTCAGTCAGTCATGCCTGATGAATTATTCTTGTACTCCATAAAAACCAACCCATTTGCACCTCTGGTCGCATCTATTGCTGCACAGGGATTTGAAGCTGATGCAGCATCTGCAAATGAAGTATTGCTGGCAGTACAGACTGGAATTGCTCACGAATCGATTTTCTATTCTACACCGGGAAAAAACATTGATGACATTGAAAAAAGCCTGGGAAAAGTGTACCATAATTGCAGACAGTTTTTCTGAATTGCAGCTTCTGGAAACATATGCAGCATCAAAAAATGCACACATTTCTATCGGTGTGCGTGTGAATCCGAATTTTTCTATGGATGGTACACCAGCAGTTCCAAGCAAATTCGGAATTGATGAAAATCAGCTCATGTCTTCTGTTCTAAATTTTCCTCATCTCAGAATTGCAGGAATTCATGTTCATCTTCGTTCACAGATTCTTGATGCAGATTTACTGTGTACATATTATCAAAATTGTTATGCACTAGCAGAACGTATCAGCCAAATGCAAGGAATAGATCTTTCATTTATTAATTTCGGCAGCGGAATCGGAACTGTCTATGATATTTCAACTGAAAAACCTCTTATTTTCGAAAAAACTCGGACAGACCATGAAGGAACTGCATGAACGAAATCTAAAAAGTCTGAACGCAAAATTTATTCTCGAAACCGGTCGTTTTGTAGTATGCAATGCAGGATCATATTATACAAAAGTAGTAGACCGAAAAATATCCTGCGGAAAAACATTTATTGTAGTTCAAAATGCCATGAATGGATTTTTACGTCCCGCTATTGCCGAATTGCTGCGGCAAAACCTTGGTGATTTTCCTTCCAATGGTCAGGAGCCATTATACACATCAGCTACACAATGTACATTTCATATTTTAGAAAAGGAAGGAAATCCTGAACAGGCAGATGTTGTGGAAACGCTCTGTACATCGCTGGATGTATTGGCAAAAGATATTATTCTCCCGCATCCAGAGATTGGTGATATATTAGAAGTCTCCAATGCCGGAAGTTATGGCTGTAGTCTCACACCACAGTTATTTTCCAGTCATGAGGTCGTCAAAGAATTTCTATGGGGATAAAGACACAACAGGCAGCACTTTTTTACAGTGCTGCCTGACTTTTCTTACTTTTCTTTTACTGGCAGTTCCATCACATGCCATTCATATCCAGTCTCATCCATCAACTTCAGATATGGTTCCGGATCAAAATATTCCGGTGAGAAGACTCCGGCTTCTTTCCAGATTTCTCTGCCGATCAGTTCAATTGCCAGTGCTGCGCCAAATCCGGTCTGAGCCACTACTGCCTGAGAACCCCAACGTGCCATTGATGCCTGATTATCAAAATTCTGATACAGGAAATACTCTTTTCTTGCGCCGTCTTTTTCTCCGATACAATGTACGCCCACCAGCATCTCACCAATCATTTCCGTTCCGATGTCTTTCGGCTGCGGTGCACAGGCTGCTACCACATCTCTCGGAACTACCTTCACATTGCCCACCTGCACCGGCTTCAGACTGCGAAGACCCAGATGATCAATTACCTTCAGTGCTGTGATCAGATTGTCATCAAGGCTGATCTTGAACGTTGCCTTTTTAAGTCCATACTGCTTCAGAAAACGGGCAAATGTCACAACTTCCTCATGCTCTACTTTAACCAGTGTATTTTCACCGACTCCATCCGGCATCAGAAATGTCTCCTGACCTGCAAAGGCTTTTTCTACAATAAGTCCGCCCTTTTCCTGATCATACTCCACATTGGGATTCATCACTTCATCCAGAACCGTCCATACATTGAATCCAAACTGGATCGCATCCGGGTCTGCTCCCGGCACAGAAAGATTTCCACCATCTTTCACATGTGCTTCTGTCATCCTGTCAAACAGATGGGTTGCCGCATACTTTGCAAAGACATTGACCACACCCGGATCGATACCAAGACAGATCACTGCCATCTGTCCCTTTTTCTTCCACTGTTCATGCCGATCAAAATTATATTTTGTCATAGGTTCCGTGTAGCTGTTCTCAATACCAAGGCCATATGCTGGTTCCTCCATAGGAACAGACCAGGTTCCCATATTGGCATAATTAGCTCCGGCTTCATAGGCAGCATCAAAAATATAGTTACTGGCAAATGGCGGTGCCGCATCCATCACAAAGTCAATCTTATGCTCCTGGATCAGGTCCTTCATCTGTTCCTTGTCTGTTGCATTGATCTGCGCATAAGAAAAGCGCTCATCTGCCAGAAGATCCACTACCTCCTGCGCTCTGGAAGCATCATAGTCCCCCACCAGCACGTAAGACAGCCATTCTCCCTTTGGATCGCGCCATTTTAAAATCTTCAACATACTTTCACCGACTGCTCCGGCTCCAACCAACATCATTCTCATTGTTTATTCTATCCTCCATTTGTCTTATTGCATCTCCATATATGATGCACTTTGTTTTAGAACAAACAAAAACAGAGCGCACAGATGCCTTATCGTACATCTGTTGCTCTCTGTCCTTTTGCCAGTTGGTTATAGCCACGTAGGCGATGGAATGATTCCATGCTCTCCAGAGTTCCGTGAGATTACCTTCCTTTTGCCTGTCAGTTTCTTCCTGAAAAAGATGCCTTTCCAGGTTTTGCTTCTTCGGCCCCGGTGAATTCACCGATGTCTAGAGTAATCGTTAGCCGGTCATATATGTATATACCATATCATGTCATCCGGCATTCTGTAAAGAGGAATTACTAAAACAAATCATTCTAAACATCTGTACGTAATCCACAGCAGCATCACACTATATTATTACTTACATGCATAAATATGCAAAATATGCCGCATAACACAGCAACATTACAATTCCGCAAGATCTTCGAAGTTCCTTATGTCTGAACGTGCCAACCCACAGTAATATACCGCTGAACACGGCCACTCCGGAATCAATCAGGAATTTGGGTTCAAATGGAACCGTACAGATAAGTGCTGTTGTTCCGATGACAAATAAAATATTGAAGATATTACTTCCCACAATATTTCCAATGGCAATCCCTACATTACCTTTCTTCGCCGCCATCACAGAAGTCACCAGCTCTGGAAGGGATGTACCAAATGCAACGATGGTCAGACCGATAAATCGCTCACTCATTCCAAAATATCTAGCAATTTCAGATGCTCCGCTCACTGCAAGATCACTGCCCTTCACAACCATAAATCCGCCGATCACCATAAAAAGGATGCATTTCCATACAGGAATATTTTTTGCTTCCTCTTCTTCCTGCCCTGTCCCTTTTTTCGCCATAATAAATAGATACACCAGAAACAGAATAAATAGAATCCAGAAAATCACGCCCTCCGAAAATGGAATGGATGCGGCTGTCTTCCCAAATATCATCATTACAACTGTAATGGCTGTCATAAAAGGAATCTCATAATATAACGTTGATTTTTGAATCGCAACATTGGTGATCACTGCTGTGATTCCAAGAATCAAAAATACATTCAGAATGTTGCTCCCAATTACATTTCCAATGGTAATTCCTGCATTACCATTCAAAGCTGCCGTAATACTGACAGCTGCTTCCGGCATACTGGTTCCCATGGCAACAATCGTGAGACCCACGATCAACTGTGGAATACCAAGCTTCCTTGCAATACTGGCTGCACCTTCCACAAACCAGTCCGCCCCCTTTACCAGCAGGACAAATCCTAATAATAAAATCATAATCTGTATTATCATTTCAATGCTCCTCATCTATACAATTCACTTAATTCAATCAATATGCGATTTTCTTCTTTTTCACAAGTAAATCCCTCTCTTGAAAAAAAACCATATTTATAACATTTCAGACCAGTTTGTTCTACCTGCTGAATTTCATTTTGAACAATACTCTCTGTGACAGGATCTTTTCTGAATTTTGCTTCATAGAAAATATACCCCCTGTCATCTTGTGTTACAATATCAAATTCCCCGTTCTTCTTTTCAGCAGGATCATCATAATAATATTTTCCTATCTTTTCAAAGATCTCATCCATCAGACCTTTTCGATTTTTTCTGATCAGATACTGTTTGCAGATCCGTTCAAAACTTTTCGGCACATATTTCGTTTCAAAATCATCTGAAATATATCTGTCATAGAAAACATCAGGGTCCATAATATTCAGTCTCGACATATTTCTAAAAATATATTTATAATAAAATAAAGACAGATTATCCGAAATAAAATATCCTGATTTTTTCTTGTTGTTTTCATCGTTAATAGGGGCTTCTTTTGCAACAACATCCATACGCATCAGTTTATCAAGAATGTCAATCAATGCCGGTCCACTTGAAACATTCGACTGATCCAAAATATCCTTATATCGGGAAAATCCTTTTGCGAGTGCTTCAAAAACTTCATTCGCATTTGTAATTTTCGAAATTTCTGAATTCAGATACATAGATACTTCATTCTCCAGACGTGCACCCGGAGAAGCGATCAAATCTATGATGTTGTCCCGCACACTTTTTCCGGAATCAATCAATCGGTTATAATACGGGATACCCCCAAACACACTGAATAATCTTACCTTATCTTCATCTGAAAATTCAGAATAAAACAATGCCGATTCATAGTAATCCATCGGTTTCAGATTAAGTGTAAGATCAATTCTTCCATACAACGGATTCTGTTTTTCCAGAAGCGCCTTCATCGTATCCACATAAGATCCACAGACAATCAGCTTCATATTCGAAGTATCTTTATAGTGATCTATAACTGATTGTAAAATACTGTCAAGTCCCTTTGAGTTCTCACGCAAATAAGGATATTCATCAAGAACAAGGATCAACTGTTCTTTTTCCGCTTTTTGGAACAGAAACTGCAACAAAACTTCCATATTTTCAAATGCAGGTTTGGGGAATTCAAACAGTTCACTGATAAGTTCTGCCAGACTGTCTACATTATTCTGTTCTGTCGTTTGCTTACACTCATAATAAATACTTTTTATCTCTGTTTCTTTTAGCACCTGCTTAATAAGCTCACTTTTTCCAATCCGTCGTCTTCCATAAATCAGTGAAATCATCTGTCCATCTGTCTGAAACATAGTACACAGTTTTTTTCTTTCGATTTCTCTTCCATAAAACATACGCAGAATCCTCCATGTACTTAGTATAATAAAGATATACATAAATGTCAATTTTTATTCGGTTTCAACCGAGTCAATAACAACCGAATAAAATACTTTATTCTTCTTCCAGTACACATCCTTCTGGTGCATATGTTTCAAACAGCCAGTCTTCCAGGGCATTTAAATTATCATCGGAATGTTCAATTTCCCGTGCATACCAGCAAGATATCTGTTCCACATCCTGCATAGAAAGCTGTTTACCATTTTCCAGCCACCGCGTAATCAGGAACTCCTGGATCCAACGAACCGAAAATAATGCCAGCTCCATCTTGGAACAGACCATATCGTCATAGACGGCTCCACAAAAATATGTATAGACAAAGAACATCAGAAGCTGCTCACCCAGATTTTCCCATTCTTCTTTATGGTCACTCAGTGCTCCGTACATTCGATGAAATTCTTCACAGATCTGCCGATAATTTTCTTCGTTTCCCTGATAAAGCCATCTGTCAGCGTCATCAAGCACCTTATCCCATGTCGGACGCAGACGTTCCAGTCTGCGAAGCACCTGAAATTCTTCTTTTTGCTTCTCCCACTGATGAAAGGATGCAGCATCCACACCTTTTTCAGAAAGACATTTTGTCACAAATTCCTGCAGAGTATTCTCTTTTTGATGGCGCAGGCAATCCCGTAGAAGCTTGTCAATATCAAACTCCCGTCCCTCTTCCATACAGATCTGATAGCTCTGTGCCAGTTGTTCTGACACTGCCATACGAAGTGTCAATGGAATCTTTCTGTCCTGTATAATAGAAAAAAGAACATCTCTGGTATCCTCCAACTGGGAAAACATCATGAAATCAAACTCTTCAAAATCATCCTCTTCCTCTGTCTCCTCTTCCAGAAACCGAACCGGATCTTTGCAGGATAGCATGATCCTTGCAGCTTCCGGACAGGAAAGAGACAATGATAGCTCCCGGAGCCCCTCATATTCTTCTGTATGTCTTGGATACATGCGACATGTATCACAGAGTGCATCCGGCCCCAGTTCCTTGTAGAGATCACATAGATTCTTATCATTTAGAAATGCACAGCGGCTGTTGTTTTGATAAAAGCACTCCTCTTCCCAGTCGATAGAATTCCGCAGACGTTTTCCAAACTCTCCCGGTTCTTTTCCGTATCGATTCAATGAATCCTCATCGATCATAATCTGCCATCCGGCACAACAAGTGTCCGGACAATCAGCTGCCGTACAGACAAATTTATCATAATAGTGTGGTTTTAAATATCGCATTTTTCTTCTCTTTTCTCCAACTAGTACTGATTTGGATTACCGTTTTAACATATTGACAAATGTCCGAGATCGCATTTTCAATTTTCAATACGAACTCGGACATTTTGTCAGTACATTTCTGATTCACTTTTTATCTGGCTTCTGCGACTCTACTTCTGGCGGCTTATACGGATAAATCTCTTCATAAGCCTCACGCTGTGCGTCATTTACCGGTGCTCCCGGTATGAGACCAGTACAGTCGTGCACCGAGGCTGCATTTGCCAGATAATCATAGTCATCAATGAGCTGCTGGTTTGTCTTTTTCTTTTCCTTCATGACTGCCTCCTGCTGATGTAGCTGCTTTTACATCCTTTGCAGTGTAGTCTGTCCAGATTTTCAGAAACTATTTTACTTCCACAAGCTCAATCTTGAAATTCAACTCTTTTCCTGCCATCTCATGGTTAGCGTCAAAGGTGATCATGGTCTCATCCTTCTCTGTTACTTTCACCGGAAACTGCTGACCATACTGGTTGCTCAGATATACCTGCTGACCAATCTGAAGATCTTCTGATCCAGGAAGCTGAGCAATCTCAACCTTGATGATAGCTTCCGGATTCGGCATTCCATATGCTTCTTCCGGCATCAGATGAATCTCTTTTACCTCTCCCACTTCCATATCAGCTACTGCTGCGTCAAATCCTTTAATCATCTGACCTGCTCCGCAGACAAACTCCAGCGGTTCCCCGCGGTCATAAGATGAATCAAACTGTGTTCCATCATTAAAAGTTCCTCTGTAATGTGTACGGCAGGTTTTTCCTACGTTACGTCCTGTCATGGTATCCATGCTGTGATCCTCCATCTGTTTGAAATATCTTCTACAGTATACCGATATTTTAAGTTTTTCACAAGGATAAACTCAGTTAAATTCTCCTGGTGTCAGATAACGTTCCGGACTCAATGCATATCCATTCTGATATTTGACAGTCATATACTGGATCGTATCTCCATCTTTCAGTTCCACATAGCAGACGCCATCTTCAAATTTGTCAGTAATGTCCATCTTCTGATTTTTGTAGTAAATCCATACACTGCCGTCTTCCTCATACTCCACTTCCGGACTGTTGATCTCTTCCATCAGTTCCTCTTCTGTCAGTGACCGCTCAGTTCCATCGTCTTCAATGGCAACGCCGCCTCCACCTCTGTGTACTGCTTCGCCGTTCTCATCTTCATAATCAAGTGTATAACTTCCATCTTCCACAACAAACTGGGCATCGGTCTGATCTCCATGGATCCAGATCTGAATGGTTCTCTGGATTCCGCCCACATTCATGGCATAAGCTGCCGTCCCAGAACCCAGAACAACCACACATGCAATCGCTGCCACAGCTGCCTTCGGAATATGATATCTTCTCTTTTTCGTTATAACCTGCTTTTCTTCTGCCATCTCCACTACCTCCGTCAACAGATCAGGAGAAGCATGCAATTTGCTGAATGTCTTTTGAAATTTTTCTCTGTCTGTCATCCTTTTACTCCTCCTTCAAATACACTTTCAGTTTTGTTTTTGCACGGAAAAGTCTGGTGCTGACGGTCTTTCCGGGTAGACCTAACAGATCAGCAATCTCCTGAGTGGAATATCCTTCATAGTAAAATAACAGTAGCGGAACCCGATACTTCTTGTCCAGCTTCATGACTGCACAGAACAGATCCAGATAACTCTTATCTTCAAACCCCAGTGTCTCCGCATAGTCTTCAATATCTTCCATGTGATTCCGCGGGGAACGAAACAGCATTTTGCATTGATTGACCGTGACTCTGATCAGCCAGTTTTTCATATGGGAATCTGATTCAAATTCCTTCGTTGTCTTGTACAGTTGTATCAGAACTTCCTGCGTCACATCATTTGCATCATGGGAATTTTTCGTCCAGCTATATGCCACCCGATAGATCATATCCATGTACTTTCCGGCAAAAACTGCAAATTCTTCTTTCGACATATATATCTTCTCTCCTTAAGGCCTTACATCTAACATATGCATGAAGGTGGCAGTTTCTTTCAAAAAAAATTACCAGGTCTTTGCAGACCTGGCCTAAGATGCTTTATTAAGTCTTCCAACCTGATAAACAAAGTCTTTGACATTCTCAATATAATTGTATGGCGCATACTCTGCATAGATTTCCGGATCATCCAGCACAACAATTTGAACACCCTCTTCACGAATCGCCTCCAAGGTTCCAGGAAGGCACCTCGCTTCGTTAACTGTTTTACAACGGTATGCAATACAGCCTTGTTGATCAAAAATCTTTGCAATTACATATATTTTTTTATCACCCATTGCGTTCCATCTCCTCCATTCTTGCCAAGAAATCAGTTTCACTCTTAATCTGTCCACTTTGATATTCTTTGTATTTATGATTATTGATATTATATCTGTTTTTCCATGAAATCTCGACTTTATAATATACTATATATATGAATACCGCAAGATCCATGGATCTTGCGGTATTCATATATTTCATTATTTACAAAAGTGTTCTCCGAAGTTCTGCACCATCTTTTGCACTCAAATATGCCGGTGCAATATCAAATACCGTCTTGCAGCCTCTCTGTCCTTCCTGATACAGACGATATGCAGCTCTTGCATAGGCAACGATCACACAGGAAGTGAATTCCGGGTTGGAATCCAACTTCAGGCTATACTCGATCACATGATTGTGCTCCAGATCCCAGCCAGTCTTTCCGGAACGGATTACAAAACCGCCATGCGGAATTCCGCTGTGATTCTTCTGCAGTTCTTCTTCGCTGATAAAATGAACCGTTGTGTCATAATCTGCAAAATAGTTTGGCATAGTCTTAATGGTCTCTTCTACTTTTGCTGCATCAGCACCTTCTTCCAGAACCACAAAACACTCTCTGGTATGTTTCTGTCTGGTAGTAAGCTCCGGATTTTCTCCATTTCGCACTGCCTCCAGCGCAGACTCTACCGGTATGGTGTACTGCTTGCCATCTTTTACGCCCTCTACACGACGGATCGCATCAGAGTGTCCCTGGCTGACACCTTTGCCCCAGAAAGTATAATCCTTTCCTTCTGGAAGAATTGCATTTGCATACATACGGTTCAGTGAAAACATACCTGGATCCCAGCCTACAGAAATGATTCCGATATGACCACTCTTCTTTGCTGCTGCATCCACATCATCGAAATGCTCCGGAATCCTTGCGTGAGTATCAAAACTATCTATCACATTAAATAACTCTGCATACTTTGGTGTCTGTTCCGGAAGATCCGTTGCACTTCCGCCACAAAGGATCAACACATCAATTCTATCCTTCCACTGTTCTATATCATTCACAGAGCAAACCTCTGCGCTCTTTGTCAGAATAGATACCTTCTCCGGTGCACGTCTGGTGAACACTGCGGCAAGCTCCATGTCCGGATTCTGCTTGATCGCGCATTCTACGCCTCTTCCAAGATTTCCATATCCTAAAATACCAATTCTCATGTTCTATCCTCCTGGTCGTTGTCATTTTTCTCTATAGCTATTCTGCATCAAAATCTACTTCAAACACACCTTCCGGTGTGCGCATAGTCAGGATGCCCAGATTAAAGTTCTCATCCTGAATCGTGATATGATACTCAAAGACCACATCTTCTTCAAACTTAGATAACAGAAGATAAGTTCCGTTTTCTTTTCCTTCGATCTGATCGCAAATATCATTGTATACATCTGCACCGGAAATTTTCCGTGGATACCCGGAACTCTTTATTTTCAGTTCGATTGCTTCATATAATTCGTTCATGCAGTGACCTCTTCCAATTGTTTTTCCACTTCTTCTCTGGTCGGAATCGCCGGAATACCACCACGCTTCTGTACACACAGACCAGCTGTTGCATTTCCCTGAACCGCACATCTTGTGATTTCTTCTCGTGTCAGATCTTCTATCTTTTTATGAAGTGCAAGGAATCCACTTAAGAATCCACCCCAGAAGGAATCGCCTGCGCCTGTTGTATCCACAACCGGAACTTTAAATCCCTGTACTCTCTGTTTTCCTTCTTTTGTTGCCACCAGCACACCGTCACCGCCCAGTGTCACTGCCACCAGCTTTGGTCCCATGGCAAGAAGCTGATCTGCTGCTTCCTCGTAAGTTGCAGCTCCGGTCATCAACAGACACTCTTCATCGGATACCTTCATCACATCAGCCAGTGGAATTGCCGACTTCATTCCCTCCACCGCCGTCTTCTCATCTTTCCAGAGCGATGCACGATAATTCGGATCATAGGAGATCACCGCGCCTGCCCTTTTTGCAATGACTGCCGCCTCCATCGTAGTTTCTCTTGCTGGTTCATCCGTCAGTGACAGAGATCCAAAATGAAAAATCCTGCAATCAGATAATAATCTTTGATCCAGTTCCTCTTTGGTAAGCTGTGTATCTGCACCTGGTTTTCTTGCAAAGGAAAACTCCCGTTCGCCGCTCTCGTCGATTGCCACAAATGCCAGTGTAGTAAAATAATCAGGATCCTCAATGACCGTATCTGTACTGATTCCTTCTTTTTCCAGTGTTTTCTTCAGAAATGCCCCATGCATATCGGCACCCACTTTACCTATAAATGCAGTGCTGTATCCCATGTGGCTTGCCACGGTCAGAAGATTCGCCGGAGCTCCTCCCGGATTCTGCTCAAACAACCTTCTTCCGTCTTTACTCTGTCCTGCTTCTGTAAAATCAATCAGCAGTTCTCCCAGTGCTATAATGTCAACCTGTTTTGCCATGTTATATCCTCCACGATTTTATTATAGTAGCTCATTATTTTAAAAATTATAACATGTTATCGCTGTATGCACAACGGAAGATGCAGCGCATATTTTCCGCACTACAAAAAAAAGATCTGCATTGTAATGCTCTCACAACGCAGATCTTTTCTTTGTTTTTACTTATGCATTTTTCTTCTCAGCAGTTCTTGCATAGAAGTTTGCAAGGATCGCACCGGATACATTATGCCATACACTGAATACAGCTCCCGGAATGGTTGCCAGCGGATACTGAGCGAAATGCACGGTTGCCAGTGAAGTAGCCAGACCGGAGTTCTGCATACCAACCTCAATAGAGATTGCACGGCATTTGCTCTCATCCAGTTTGAGCACACGGCCAACTGCATAACCAACCAGATAGCCAAGTACATTGTGGAGAATCACTACACCGATGATCAGGAGACCACAGGTCATGATCTTTGCAGAGTTTGCAGATACAACAGCTGCTACGATTGCCACGATTGCCGTAGTGGAGATCAATGGAAGGACCTCAACTGCAGCTTCTGTAAATTTCTTAAAGAAATGATTGATAATAAATCCAAGAAGGATCGGTACGATCACAACTTTGATGATGGATATGAACATGCTTACTACGTTAACATCTACAGTCTGTCCGGCATACAGCTTGGTCAGAAGCGGAGTCAGGAACGGTGCCAGGATAGTGGATACAGAGGTCATACCAACGGACAGTGCCACATCACCTTTAGACAGGTATGTCATAACGTTGGAAGAGGTTCCTCCCGGGCAGGTACCTACCAGGATCACACCAACGGCCAACTCCGGGCTTAAGTTAAATACTTTTGTCAGACCAAATGCCAGCAGTGGCATAACGGTGAATTGTGCAATACATCCAATGATAACATCCTTCGGACGGCTGAACACAACCTTAAAGTCGCCAGGTTTGAGGGTCAGTCCCATACCAAACATTACAATTCCAAGTAATGTGTTTACATAGCTTGTTTTGATAAAGCTTACAGTTGACGGTGCAAATAATGCAACCAAAGCCATCAGGATTACAATGGCAGCCATATAACGGCTTACAAAATCGGTGATTTTCTTAAGTACTTTCATTTCAGTCTCCTCTTTCTCTTCCCTATTTGTATATGCTTCTTCACATTCCGGCATAAAAAAACCTCTGTCCCTATAAAGAGACAAAGGTTTATATCCTCTGCGGTACCACTCTTTTTGTCATTTTCATGACCACTCGTTTCTCATCTTATAATGAGTGACAGAATAACGACTGTCAACCGTCTGAATCTACGCGGTATTTTTGTTTTGCTTCTCGACTCAGATGCTCAGAGGTGATTTTCGCTGAAGCTTCCTCACTGCATTCCACCAATCGCAGCTCTCTGTAGATTTCCTTCCAGTTACTCGTCCTCGTCATTGCGAAGTTCCATATAACGATGCCTATAATACTCCACCCATTTTCATTTGTCAATGAATCGATTTCATTTTATGCACGAACCATTTTCACTTACTCAGTGCATAGAACGATATTTTTTCGCTCATATGAATCTTTTTATTCCGTATATACACTTTCAATCGTAGATTTCAGGTACTGATAGCATTTCTCCAGATCCCGTTTTCCCTCTTCATCCAACGGAACCTCCAGGATTCGATCAATGCCGTTCTTGGATATAACACATGGCAGGCTCATGGCAACGCCATTCATTCCATACTGGCCGGATACCACCGTAGACACCGGAACCACGGATTTTTCATTACGAACGATACTTCCGATCAGACGACAGGCACTTAATGCCACACCAGAACTGGTGTAACCTTTCAGTTCTACAATATCCAGACCGATCACCTTGGTATCATGAAGAAGCTTCTCCTTATCCAGCTTTTCCTTCAGTTCAAACTGCTTTTCGAATTCACCGAACGGAACCCCTACAATATTAACTGTGTTCCATGGAATAAAGGAGGTCGATCCATGCTCTCCCAGCACAAATCCGGTAACATTTTTAGCATCCACACCACACAGATCACCCAGCATCTTGTTAAATCGAGCTGTATCCAGCAGAGTTCCTGTTCCGAATATCTTGTTCGCCGGGTAATCAAATTTCTTCTGCGCAATATAAGTCAGAATATCCAGCGGATTGGAAACAACAATAATGATTGCATCCTTTGTGTAACGGGTAATCTGTTCCATAATATTGTTCATTACATCTACATTTTTCTCCAGCAGAACCATGCGGTCTCTGGAATTTCCCGGTGTAATGCTCGGACCTGCAGTGATCACAATGATCTGCGCATCCGCACACTCCTCATAGCCACCCACACGGATATTGGCATTGGCACTGTACGCAAATGCAGTGGTATGGCTGGCATCCAGCACCTCTCCCAGTGCTTTCTTCTGATTGCGGTTCACTACCACAATATCATCCAGAATATTCATCCGAAGCACTGAATTCAAGATCGCACTTCCTACATTTCCTGCTCCTATGATTACCAGTTTTCCATATGAAATAGTTCCCATATTGATGCACTCCTCTCGTTCATTCCCATTTTTCTTCCATCTGTCTGCAGTTGTCACCTACACACGTGTCGTCCATTTACTGCAGTCCCACACCTTGGTTGCCAGTCCTTCATAGAATTCCGGCTCATGGCACACCATCAAAATACTTCCACGATACTCCTGCAGTGCTCGCTTCAGTTCATCTTTAGCATCTACATCCAGATGATTGGTAGGCTCGTCCAGAACAAGCAGATTGCTCTGACGGTTCACCAGCTTGCACAGGCGAAGCTTTGCCTGCTCACCTCCACTTAACACCCTTACTTTACTCTCAATATGCTTGGTGGTCAATCCACATTTTGCAAGAGCAGATCTTGCCTCATATTGACTGTATGCCGGAAACTCCTGCCACAGTTCTTCCAGACAGGTAGTTTCAATATCCTGGCTCATCTCCTGCTCAAAATAACCGATCTCCAGATAGTCACCCAGCTCCACACTGCCACCCAGCACCGGAATCAGTCCAAGGATACTCTTTAAGAGGGTTGTCTTACCGATTCCGTTGGCTCCTGTAAGCACCAGTTTTTCTCCTCGTTCCATCTCCACATTCAGCGGAACGGACAGCGGTTCATCATAACCGATCACCAGCTCACTGGTCTTAAAAATATATCTGCCCGGCACACGTGCTTCTTTAAAATGAAACTCCGGCTTTGGTTTCTCTGCTGCCAGCTCGATCACATCCATCTTATCCAGCTTCTTCTGGCGGGACATGGCCATATTTCTTGTGGAAACCCGGGCCTTATTTCTCGCAACAAAGTCTTTTAACTGCGCAATCTCCTTCTGCTGACGATTGTAGGCTGCCTCCAGCTGCGCTTTCTTCACTGCGTAGACTTCCTGGAACTTGTCATAATCGCCCACATAACGATTCAACTGCTGATTATCCATGTGATAGATCAGGTTGACTACACTGTTCAGGAACGGAATATCATGGGAGATCAGGATAAATGCATTTTCATAATCATTGAGATACCGTTTCAGCCACTCAATATGTTCCACATCCAGATAGTTGGTAGGCTCATCCAACAACAGAATATCCGGCTTCTCCAACAGCAGTTTACCAAGAAGTACCTTTGTTCTCTGTCCACCACTTAACTCCGTCACATCTCTGTCCAGACCAACTTCTGCAAGTCCAAGTGCACGGCCAACTTCCTCTACTTTTGCATCTATCATATAAAAATCATGGGCAGACAGAAGTTCCTGGATCAATCCAGTCTCCTCCATATAAGAAGCCATCTCTTCCTCTGTGGCATCTGCCATCTTATCATACATCTGGTTCATCTGTTCTTCCAGATCAAACAGAAATGCAAAAGCGGAGGCCAGAGTCTCCCTTACAGTCATTCCCTTTTTCAGTTCTGTATGCTGATCCAAGTATCCTACACGGACATTTTTTGCCCATTCGACCTTTCCTTCATCCGGCTGCAGTTTTCCGGTGATAATGCTCATGAAAGTTGATTTTCCTTCACCATTGGCACCAATCAGACCGATATGCTCCCCTTTCAACAGGCGGAAGGACACATCCTGAAAGATCGCGCGATCACCAAATCCGTGGCTTAAATGCTCTACATTTAATATACTCATAAAAATCCTCTGTTCTTTCGTAATCTTCCTGTAGCAGTCTATCATATCCGCTCTATTTTTTCAATGAAGTTTCCATGCAAAAAAATCCCGCAGGTACGGGGAATTCCATACCTGCGGAATTTTTGTATAAACATATCAATATTACCGCTTGATTTTATCTTGCGTGTATTACATCGTGAGCATAGCTCACTCAGTAACTTCGTCGTTCGTCAAATGTGCAAGCACATTGACTCACTTGCACTCGTTACATAGCGGCACGAGTCTCATCAATGATAGTCTTGATCTTCTTAGCGTTAGCAGCGATCTCCTCAGTGGTTCCTTTCGTAAGAAGTCCACCGAATCCACAGCAATCAACGCCTCTCTTTACATAATCATTCAGATTGTCAAGAGTGATTCCGCCGGAAGCCAGGATCGGCATGAACGGGATCGGAGTCTTGAATACAGATACCATCTTTGGACCATAGAAGTCAGAGATTGGGAATGCTTTGATAAATGCAGCACCGTACTCAAGACCGGTAACAGCCTCAGTTACACTTGTGCAGCCCGGTGCATACGGGATCTGATAACGGTTGCAAACGATGGCAACTTCTTTGCTCAGGTTCGGAGCGATGATGAACTGTGCACCAGCCAGGATTGCATGTCTTGCAGTCTCAGCATCCAGAACAGTACCAGCACCTACTACCAGTTTGTCACCATATTTCTCACGAAGTGCAGCAATTACCTCACCTGCATTCGGAAGGGTATAGCTGATCTCCAGACAGTCGATTCCACCGTCCAGGCATCCCTGAGCGATCTCGAATCCTCTCTCTACCGTCTTCACACGTACAATTGCCATTGCTCCAGTGTCTGCAATTCTCTTTGTTACTTCGATTTTCTGCATAATAACAGCTCCTCCTACTTTTTCTCTACTTTTTCTACTTTGAGCCTGTGAGCGGAAAGTACCTGCATCACTTCTGCTTCCAGCTTGTCCAGCTCATTTCTGCGGAAAGGCCAGATAACCCCTACATAGTTCCAGCCGGACGGATGTTTCACCTCACTGGAAGCAATAAAGATTTTCACAGATTTCCAGTCACGAAGCACTTTAACTTCTTTGATCTTGCTGTACTGCATGGTCACTGCATTACCGGGAAGGGAATGAATCACAAGCTCTTTTTTCTTAAACTCACACACTGGCGTTCCTGCAAACAGCTTTTTCCCATAGCGGAACATATACTTTACAGAAAACCAGATACCTGTTGCGCCCAGAAACACACCCAGATAGAAGATGCGATTCATGAACTCTGCACAGATAAACATCAGCACAAGTGTCAGAATCAGATTTCCTGCGGTATACAATGCCAGCTTTACGCGGTCTTCTTCAATTACTACATAGTCGCTCATGTTATATTCTTTTCCTTACTTTTTGTTTTGGTTCAGCTTACAGACCGTAGTATTTCAGCATCTCTTTGATCTTCTCATCGTCAGCAGCACTCAGCTCCTGTACCGGCATTCTTGCCGGACCAATCTCAGCAATACCAGCCAGCTCGGTTGCACGTTTCATAACGCTCGGAACAGTTCCAAGTTTCAGAACGCCACGAAGAACATCAATATCTTTCTGAAGCTTCTCAGCTTTCTCAGTCTCGCCTGCACGAAGTGCTTTGTCAAGACCTACCAGAGTGTCAACGATTACGTTACTGGTTCCAGCTACAGCACCGGTTGCACCCAGGCCATATGCATAAGAGATCTTGGAATCACTTCCGACCAGAAGCTGAAGCTCTTTACGTTTGCTGATTTCAGCATAAGCCTGCAGTCTGTCAAGCTCTCCGCTGGAATCTTTGATACCCTGAATGTTATCAAAATCAGCCAGACGATCTACCAGTTCAGGATCAAGCGGGCAGCCGGTAGCCTTCGGGATGTTGTAAAGAACGATCGGAATATTAACGCTCTCAGCAACAGCTTTGTAATGAGCGTACAGGTTCTCGTTGGTCGGTTTCAGAAAGTACGGAGTGATAACAGAAAGTGCATCTGCTCCTGCTGCCTCTACCCTCTGGGAGAGACGTACAGTTGCTCTGGTAGAGCAGCATCCGGTTCCTACGTATACCGGTACTCTCTTGTTAACGATCTCAACCACACGTTTGGTCATCTCAATCTTCTCATCCTCATCGATCACATGGAACTCACCGTTACTTCCAAGGATGAAGATACCGTTTACACCATGCTCGATCAGGTGGTTGATCAGCTTTTCAGTTGCCTCATAGTTAATGCTCTGCTCTGCGTCACGGTGGAACGGTGTGACGATCGGAGTGATAATGCCTTCCATTTTCATCATAATTATTTTTCTCCTTCTCTGATGCTCTTTCCTAAAGATCCGCCTGGATGCCACTTCACATACTGCTTCGGATCAAGATGTTTCTCATTCTGAAGAAGAATGCTTAAGCACTGCAGCATCATGATCTCAACAAGGATGGATGCGCGAGGCGGCTTGTTCATAGAGTCACCTTCCTGTGCAACACCAGCGATCAGTGCTACATCACCTGCTTTTGCAAGCCAGGATTCCGGTTTTCCGGTCAGAGCAATAATCTTTGCTCCGTTTTTCTTTAAAGTCTCTACAGTCGCCTTCAGTTCCATGGTCTCACCACTGTTGGAGATTGCAATAACTACATCTCCCGGAAGGACCTGTCCTGAGCTTCCGTGTACAGCCTCTGTTCCGTGCAGCTCGTATGCCGGAGTTGCAGTACTGGAAAGCAGAGATGCTGCGTAACCTGCCACATGACCTGGTTTACCAATACCAGTTACGTGTACACGATTTTTGTTTGCCTCTGCATCAAGGATCAGTTTTTTTGCAGCACTGAGAGCTTCTACATCAATACTGTCCATCCAGATCTTCATCTGTTCAGAAGCAATGTCAAGAAATTCTTTGATCTGTTCTCTATCTGTTGCCATAGTAAGTCCCTTTCTTCTGTCACTCTTCCAGATTGTTATACTCTTCTACTGCTTTTTTCATACAGTCTCTGAGCATATGGGCATCAATTGCCGAAACCAGAATATTGACATCTTTATAAAAATGCTTGAGCAGCTGATTTCCTCCAATGATTCCGAATGCTTTTCCATGCTTTCTGCAGGAGTCCGCTACTTTCTGGATCATTGCCAGTTCCCGTTCGTCCATGACATAATCTGGATTTCCCATAGAAATACCAAGATCACACGGGCCAACAATTGCTGCGTCAATACCATTGACGCTGAGGATCTCATCTACATTTTCGACACCTTTGACAGTCTCGATCTGTGCGATCGTCATTGTACGGTGATTCATCTCTTTCATCCGGCGCTCATGGTTTCCGCTCGGACCAAAATCCGTATGAGGTCCACCAGAATAGCTTCTGATCCCCTCCGGCGGATATTTACTCCAGCCCACAAACTGTTCTGCCTGCTCTTTTGTCTCCATCATAGGTACCATAACTCCGCTGGCTCCGCAGTCCAGAATCCCAGACACGTCAGCCCGCGCAAGCTGTGCCACTCTTACAATAGAAGGAAAACCTCTTCCATTTCCAAGCAGGATCAGGTTTGTCAGTTTGTCGTACGTAAAAGAACCATGTTCGCAGTCATAAAAGATAAAATCCATTCCAGCCTGCTGTGCAATCAGCGGCATAGCAGGACTGTCCACCGTCTGGACAAACACACCTTTTAATTTTTGTTTACGCCATAACTCTTTGAGTTCCATCTTTTTCTCTCTAAAAAAGGGCAGGGAAAGCCTAGTTCCCCCGCCCAAATGTTTTAATTAGTGAAAGATTCCAAGGATTGCGTTCAGTGCAGCACCCAGAATGTTATAGTCAACGTTCGGGAAGGAAGCATCAGCAATTCCCAGAGCAGCAAATGCCGGATACAGAATCAGAGGCAGACCGGTCAGAGCCAGACCTACGATAAAGGAACCAACAAATGCACCTTTCCATCCACCATGGATGTTTCCGAATACACCACAAGTACCGCCGGAGAAGAAGCAGATACCAGCTGCCGGAATCATGATAGTGCTGCTGTGCATAGCAACCATGATAGCCATAGCAACAAGTCCGCCAAGGAAAGATCCAACAAAACCGATCAATACTGCAGTCGGTGCGAACGGGAAGATAGCCGGACAATCAACTGCCGGTTTGGAGTTCGGGATGTATTTCTCAGAGATTGCAACGAATGCTGCGGTGATCTCTGCGATGAACTGACGAACACCATAAATAAGAACGCTCATACCAGCCGCAAACTGCAGACCCTGCAGGAACGGATAGATGAACCAGATATTGTTTCCGGATTTCTCAAGAACAACATCCATATGTCCGTTTACAACGCAAGCGATTACTGCGATGTAGAACAGAACTACCATGAACAGAGCTACAGAGAATACGAAGTCTCTGAACAGCTCAAAGAATTTCGGCATATTCACGTTGCTTGCGTCACTCTTCTCTTTGTTTCCGCCAGCTTTCTCGAACAGTAATCCTACATATCCGGAGAATGCATATCCAAGGCAGTTGAAGTGACCCATAGACAGGTTATCTGCGCCGGTCAGATCTTTCATGAAGCGCTGGCACAGAGTCGGCAGTGCAGCACCACAGAAACCAAGCAGGATACCACCAACTACTACGGTTACAGCCATCGGCATATCGTTAGCGATAAATACCAGAGCGATAACGCATGCGAAATACAGGAAGTGCTGTCCGGTAAGGAAAATAGATTTGAACGGTGTGAACTTTGCAAATACAAGGTTCATGATAAATCCGATAACAAATACCAGAGCAACCTCGGTTCCGTAAGTATCCAGAGCCAGAGCAGTTGCAAGCTCAACCTGAGTGGTAACACCTGCAATACCGAAAGCGGTGTTGAACAGGGTTGTAAAATCATTAACTACTGCGGACATTGCATTGGATCCGATATTGAATACCATGAATCCAATAACTGTTTTTACAGTTCCACTGATAGTATCTACTGCACTCTTCTTCTGAAGAAGCAGACCAATCAGTGCAACAAGACCCATAATAAGAGCCGTATTACGTGACTGTGCTAAAATTGCATCTAACATTAATTTTTCTCCCCTAACATAAAATCACGATCAGCGCCTGATGCGCCGCCGTATTCATTCAAAAATAAGATTACTGTTTGGTAGCAAGGAACTCTTCCAGTTTTGCTTTCATCTCTGCTTTATCTACGATATTGCGGATACCAAGCGCATACGGAACTTTGTCCTTCAGCTCTCCAGCCAGGTCATCCATAGTGATAACCAGGTCTCCAGTGAAACCTACGATAGAATCCAGGTTGCCATGCTCAGTCTTGATCGGGAAGTTATTCTCATTGATAACCTGATCAGCTTTGATCTTGAGCAGCATACTGGAACCCATGCCTGCACGGCAGCAAACTAATGCTTTGTACATAATCCAATCCTCCTTGATTAATTTGTTTTGTAGATACTACTTGCTCAGGTAATCCAGAACCTCTTTCGGGTCGGTTGCCTGATCCAACATTTTGAAGAACTCCTGGTCTTCCAGTCTCTCGGCCAGATCTGCCAGGGCGTCAAGATGCTCAGTATTGTTTCTTGCGCTTAAACAGAACAGATACTTAACCGGATCGTTCGCTTCGCTTCCAAACTCAACCGGTGTAGCAAGTGTTGCAACGCCAATAGCACTCTCAAGTGCGCCAGCTTCCGGTCTTGCGTGCGGCAGTGCCACATGCTGTGCAAGAACAAAATAAGGACCAGATTCCTTTGCTCCAACGATAATATCATCGATATAGGACTGTTTTACTTTGCCAGCCTCAAGAAGCGGCTGCGCAGCTTTACGTACGGCATCTTCCCAGTCTGTAGCTTCGATATTAAGGCGGATCAGGTTCTCACTTGTCAAATCCTTTAACATCTCTTTTCCTCCTTTCTTCCTATGCTGTCTATTGTAGTATACCACAGGTTGTGCTCAGTTCCTATTGTTACATTTGCACAATATAATTTTTAAATTTTTTTAATTTTTTTATATATTTTTAATTTTTGAGAATTATTTTATTACACAAAACATCTTTATATGGAATTTCCATGTCTTTTATGCCAATTTTTTCCACTCTTTTACAATGGAATATTTCCATGTTTTTTCGGAACAGGTGCTACCTGCTTGTTTTTGAGCATTTTTAATGCCGCTTTCAGACGGCTTCTTGTCTCATCCGGACGAATAACTTCCGTAACAAATCCACGAGATGCTGCCACATATGGATTCATGAACTTGTCTTTATATTCCTGAACAAGCTGTGCTCGTGTTGCTTCTTTGTCTTCTGATTCATTGATGGCACGACGGAACGCAATGTTAACAGCTCCTTCTGCTCCCATAACAGCAATCTCTGCTCCCGGCCAGGCATAGACCAGATCTGCTCCCATGTTCTTGCTGTTCATGGCAATATAAGCACCACCATATGCTTTTCTCATAATCACAGAAATCTTCGGAACAGTTGCCTCAGAAAATGCATACAGCATCTTGGCTCCGTGGCGAATGATTCCTTTATGTTCCTGTGCAGTTCCCGGCATAAATGCAGGTACATCTACCAGCACTACCAACGGTACATTATAGCAGTCACAAGTACGGATAAATCTTGCCGCCTTGTCGGATGCATCATAATCAAGGCTTCCTGCCAGCACCATCGGCTGATTTGCCACGATGCCAACGCTCTCTCCATTGATCCTTGCATATCCTACTACAATATTTTTTGCAAAATCCTTCTGAACTTCCAGGAAACTGTCCTTATCGCAGATACATTCGATCACTTCCAGCACATCATATGCTTTTCTGGAATTGTCCGGCACAATATCCACCAGTTCTCCACAATAGTCCTGGGTATCCATCTTTTTACCTCTGACCAGTGTATTCAGTGCATACAGCAGTGATTTCTTTCCATTGGTCTCATCGGCCAGTTCCTTTACCGGAGGCTTCTCCAGATAGCTGCCAGGCAGATAGGACAGAAGCTGTTTCACTCCCTCAAAGCAGGAAGTCTCATCCTGATAAGTAAAATGTGTCACACCACTCTTGGTGGCATGCACTTTCGCACCTCCCAGTTCTTCTACTGTACATTCTTCATTTACGACAGTCTTTACTACCTGCGGTCCGGTAATAAACATTTTACTGATATCATCTACCATGAAAATGTAATCGCAGATTGCCGGAGAATAGCATGCTCCGCCGGAACAAGGTCCTACGATCACTGCGATCTGCGGGATCACGCCGGATGCTTTTGTATTTCTCAGGAAAATATTTGCATAACCGCTCAAAGAGTCGATACCCTCCTCGATACGGGCTCCGCCACTGTCATTGATCATGATGATCGGTGCCTTCATATCATAAGCCATATCCTGGATCCGGGCGATCTTCATGGAATGATATTCACCCAGTGATCCTCCGATAACTGTAAAGTCCTCAGAAGACACGAACACTGTACGTCCATTGATCTCACCATATCCGGTCACTACGCCATCTCCAGGCACTCTCTTCTTATCCAGACCAAAATCATCAATTCTTGATTCTATAAAACTGTCTACTTCCACAAAAGTTCCTGGATCAAAAAGCATATCGATTCTTTCACGGGCTGTAAGTTTTCCACTCTTATGCTGCTTTTCAATACGGTCAGCTCCACCCGCTTGTAAAATTCTGTTTCTCTTCTTATCCAGGACATTGATTCTGTCTCTCCACATATGTCATACACCTCTGAATATTATTTTGACTTTCAAAGTATATAACAAATGTGGCATCCTGTCAATATACTTTGATATTCAAAGTATATATTTTCTGCATGTCACTCGCGTTCCTTCCACCACGCCTGCATTTTTCTTGAAAAATCACACAGTGCCCAGACAATGCTCATGCCTGTACCAATTCCAAGTGCGCACTGAAAAGTCTGTAAGCCATAGATACTTGCCTGTGCCAGTTGTCCGTACACTGCACAGCTCATACTGTAATATAATGTACTTCCCGGAATCAGCGGGATCATCGCCACAATAAAGAATAATGTGGACGGTGCTTTCAGCCACCGCGCCAGCACTTCCGCATACAATGCACCAAATGCACTTGCCGCCAGAGAAGGGAAGAAATATCCTGGCATGACAGGTGCACAGATCAGATACACCAGCCAGGTCAGCAGTCCCCCAAAGGATGCGATCATCAGAAAATTTCTGCGAAGATGAAACATGATCGCAAATCCGGCCGATCCAAAAAATGCCATCAAAAGCTGCAGCAGCTTCCCCCATGTAGCTATTTCTCCCATACGATCACCACACCTTTCCTACAATCCAGAACGCGCTCAGAAAACCAAATGCCAGACATCCGGCCCAGAGCATAGCTTCAATAAACCTCATGATTCCCGATATGGTGTCTCCGGTCAGCACATCTCTCACCGCATTGGTGATAGGAATACCTGGAATCAACAACATAATATCACCAATCATGATCATATCCATATCAAGCCCTGGCACCAACCGGCATATGAGCCGGATACCGATCCCTGTCAGAAAAGAAGCGATCACATTAAATACCATAGTATTCATACAGATCAACTCCACATAATCCTGCAAAAGGCTGATCGCCACTGCAAAGATTCCAGAAATCAAAGCATCTTTCCATCCACCTCCAAAAAACGCAGCAAAGCTTGATGCTGCCAGAATATTTCCTACATACCGTTCCCGTCGCGGGATCCTGATCTTACGGATCTGCGCCAGCCTCCGTCCAAGTTCTCCTGCCGGAAACGGATCATCACAATACTCCCGGCTCAGCACATTGAGACATTCCAGCCTGGTAAAATCATTACCTCCCGCTTTCCTGACCCTGCGGGTCTGGGTCAGTTCTCTTCCATCTTTTAATTCCATTGTGATCACAATACTGGAAGTGATCACAAACACATTCATACGCTCCACACCGTAGGCTTTTCCCATTCGTGCCAGAGTATCTTCCACCCGGAACACCTCTGCTCCGCAGGTCTGCATCAGTTCTCCCATGATCAGGATCTCATGCAAAAAACGCTCCGGCGTATCCCGTTCTGTTCTTTCCATTATTGTTGCTCCCCTTTTTTCGTATATCATTACCATCAGCATATACTTTTCTTACGGTTTGAGCAACCCATTTTATTAATTTCTCCGCAAAGCCTCAATAGGACTTAAATGCGCTGCTTTTCTGGCCGGATAGATACCAAAGAAAATACCGACACCACAGGAAAATATGGTTGCAGTCAACACAGTCGCCATACTGACAGACGGAGAGAAAGCCACCATAGGAAGTGCACAGATTGCATAAGCTCCGCCGATACCCAGCACAATACCGATCACGCCTCCAATACCGGTGATGATGGCTGACTCCGCCAGAAACTGAACCAGAATGGACTTCGTTCTGGCTCCCAATGCTTTTCGAATACCGATCTCACGAGTCCTCTCTGTCACTGATACCAGCATAATATTCATAACACCAATGCCTCCTACCAGCAGGGAAATAGCCGCCACCAGCATAATAAAGATGGTGATCATACTGAGCACCTGCATCACTGAAGCCATCTGGCTTTCAAAGTCTTCGATCAGGAAAGCATCCTGACCGGTCATTCCGTGACGGGCTTCAAGCAGGCTCTTTACCTCCTGTGCAATCTCCTTCGTGCCGGAACTGTTCTGTGAAAACACATAGACATTGTCAAAATCATTAAACTGTGCCCAGTAAGAATCCGAAGTATAAGGTACATTGATGTCCAGGTAAGCATCCCCATATCCGGTTGCCACAAAAGCACCATCTATAGATTTCTTTACACCAACGATTCTCATATTTTTAATAACATCTCCATCATCCATTTCAAAGGTCAGCCCGATCACATCTGTAGTCCCAAACATACGGACAGCATCTGCTTCGCTGATCACAGCCACATCATTTCCTGCGTAAAAATCATCCCAGGTGTACCAATGTCCGCAGGCCATAACAGAATTATTTGAAAACTCATCATCTGGATCAGCATAATTCACGATCGCATCAAAGGTTCCTTTTCCTGTTGTAACACTATTCATCATATTTCCTGCCGTAGAAGTACAGCCTTTCACTCCATCCAGCATACGGATCGCCTCCCGGTCCGCTTCGGTGATCACCGGCACTTCTTCCAGATTACTGTTGACATAGATATAGATTTGTCCGCCTGCCACAGCTGTCAGCTCCTGCTCCATCTCCATCCTGGCTCCATTTCCCACCGACATGATCAGAATCACCGATGATACCCCAATGATAATGCCCAGCATAGTCAGGAACGACCGACCTCTGTTCATGCGAATATTGGCCAATGCCATTTTTATATATTCCCAGAGTTGTCCCATACTCAACCCTCCACCGGATTGACTGCCATGCCCTCTTCGATGCCGGCATCCACACTGATGATCACCTGTTCTCCGACTTCCAGACCCTTCTTGATCTCTGTATACTCATCTGAAGAGATTCCTGCTGTCACCATCCGCTTCTGAACCATGCCATCTGTTACCACATAGACAAAACTTCCATCCTTACCAATATTGATTGCTTCAACGGGGATCACCACAACATTTTCTGCCTTGTTGCCTTCCACCATCACCCTGGCATCCACACCCAGATAGAGGTCTGTATCCGGGTTATCGATATGGATCTCACCCTGAATGATCGATGCACCTTTTTCATTCTTGGCAGCTGCACGACTGATTCTTGTAACAGTTCCTTCATACTGTTTTCCTGCGATAGTCGCAACAGCTTTCTGGCCTTCTTCTATCTTTTCCAGATCACTTTTACTAAACGAAACATCCACACACACCTTCTCGATACTGCTGACGGTAAAAAGTTCTCCGCCATTTTCCACGTTGCTGCCATCCACAGCTTTGACACCAGTCACAATACCTGCAAAGTCGGCTTTGATACCATCACTGACCTGTGCAACCGCATCGGTCACCTCGGCAGACTTCAGCGCCTGCAGCTCTTTGGAAGCTTCTGCCTGTTTTTTTGCGTCTGCTGTCATCATCGTACTTTCTGTAGAATTTTTGATTCCTTTCTGTTCAGACAGATCACTCTGAAATTCTGCCAGTTCCTCCTCCTTCACAGCCAACTGATTGGTTGCCTGATCGATCTTGGCCTGATATTCTTCTGCCAGATTTTTGTGATTGTCATTCTGTGCTTCTCTCAAAAAACATCCCATATCCGTCAGATATTGTTTCAACGCACGGACCTCTGCTTTCGCATTCTCCACCTGCTGCTCCAGGATCTCCACATCATGGCTGGAACGGCTGTACTCAGAAGTATCTTTGCTGTTCTTATCCATCGTGTTCTGATATCCATAATATGCTTCGTCGTTCTGCAGCGCTGCTTCTTTCTTCCGGTTTTCCAGATCCTGCGCATCATAAGTCAGAAGCACCTGTCCGGCCTCTACTGCATCGCCTTCCTGCACCTTACATGCTTCTACTTTGGCAGCTAATGGTGAAAAATAGGTCTTCTGCTGTTCGGTCTTTACCGTACCGCTGGTATCTATGGTCTGTTTCACGGTTCCTTTCTCGGCACTTCGCACCATGACCATCGGAAGTGCTGCCGGTGTCAGTACCCGGCTTACAATAAATAACACCAGTGCGGCAGCGATCACACCTCCGATGATCCGCTTCTTTCTCTTTTTCTTCTGTTGTGGTGTCAGTTCTGCCTTTACAAGCTCTGTCGTGTTCTCGCTCTGTTCTTTCTTCCTTCTCCAAAATTTATGCATTGTACTTCTCTCCTGTCTGCTCGTTTATAAAGTCTGCTTCTACTTTTCCATCCTTGATCCGGATCACCCGATTCACCTGTGCGGCAATCTCATCGTCATGAGTGATCAGGATCACGGTCCGTCCGCTTCGGTGAAGTTCCTTTAATACTTCCATGATCTCCTGTGTAGAACGGGAATCCAGATTCCCGGTTGGCTCATCTGCCAGTATCACCGGCGGTCTGGCCGCAATGGCTCTGGCAATAGCCACTCGCTGCTGCTGTCCTCCTGACATCTCGCTTGGCTTGTGATCCATCCGATGTTCCAGTCCCACGGCTTTCAACGACTCCACTGCCAGGTCTTCCCTTTCCTTCTTTGAAACACCTCTGTAGATCAATGGCAATTCCACATTCTCCTTGGCAGTCAGATTCGGAATCAGATTAAATCCTTGAAAGATAAATCCAATCTCCACATTTCTCACATCCGACAGTTCATCATCCGTCATATTTGACACGTCTTTACCATTCAAATAATAATTGCCGGACGTTGGAACATCCAGACATCCAAGCATATTCATCAGTGTAGATTTACCAGATCCCGAATGTCCGATAATACCTACCAGTTCTCCCTTGTCGATGCTCAGATCTACATGATCCAGAGCACGCACTTCATTTTCCCCCGGATTATATACTTTGCAAAGATCTCTGACCCTGATCAACGGTTCTATCAATTACTTATGCCTCCTTTTTTGTGCTATTTAATTATTGTATTAAGTGCTTAGTATAATAACATATGCATCTTGTTTTGTAAACAACAATTCAAGTAGCTTTTATACATTACCATACTTTTTTCGCAAAAATACCGACTTTGGAAATTCTTCAGAAATCTTAAGAATGCCTGAAAAAAAGCTCCGGGAAGAATCCCGGAGCTGTCATATTGACCTCTTTTCAGTGTTAATTTTATTTATTTTGTTTCTGTCAAATCCAGCATTTTATACAATTTGTCATAAGCATCATGGATTCCACCCAGCTCATCGATCAGCCCTTCGGAAACTGCCTGTTCACCTACCAGCACACTTCCCACATCTTTGGTCAGTTCCCCGGTTTCCAGCATCAGCTGCATCAGACGCGCTTTGGAAATCCGACTATGATCTGTGATAAATCCGGCGATCCGGTCCTGAATCTTCTGAAAATATTCAAAGGTCTGTGCCACCCCTATGATCAGACCATTCATCCGGACCGGATGAATCATCATCGTTCCTGTCGGTACAATAAAGGAGTAGTCCGTGGACACCGCCAACGGAACACCAATCGAATGACTGCCTCCCAGAACCAAGGACACCGAGGGCTTACTGATGGATGCGATCATCTCGGCAATGGCAAGTCCACTCTCCACATCACCGCCTACCGTATTGATCAGCACCAGCAGCCCCTGGATCTGTGGATTCTCTTCCACTGCCGCCAGCATAGGAATCACATGCTCATATTTGGTTGTCTTACTGTTTGCGGCCAGACATTCATGCCCTTCTACTTCTCCGATGATCGTGAGCAGCTGGATCGGAGAAGATTCCTCTCTCCTTCTTTGCTCCGGCTGTCCGTATTTTTCCAGTTCATCTTGATTTTCTGCCATATAAAAAACCAGCCTTTCTGCCATACTTTTTCTCAGTATGCCAGAAAAACCGGTCTTCTATGTATCCTTATAAAATTGTATTTGATTTATACATTTGCAAGAGCCTGTGCCAGATCATCAATGATGTCCTGTGGATTCTCGATTCCCACAGACAGACGGATCATGCCAGGGGTCACTCCCGCTTCTCTTAGCTGTTCCTCATTCATCTGACGATGGGTATGGCTTGCCGGATGAAGTACACAGGTACGGGCATCCGCCACATGAGTCACGATCGCGCAGAGCTTCAGGCTGTCCATGAAACGAACTGCATCTTCCTTGGTTCCTTTCAGACCAAAGGAGAGAACACCGCAGGTTCCGTTTGGCATATACTTCTGAGCAACTTCATAATAACGGTCACCTTCCAGCATACCACAGTTTACGAATTCCACTTTCTCATGATTCTTCAGAAATTCTGCAACCTTCTTTGCATTGCTGCAATGCTTTTCCACACGCAGAGGCAATGTCTCAAGACCCACATTCAGCAGGAAGGAATTCATCGGAGATGGAATACTGCCAAGATCTCTCATAAGTTGTGCGGTTGCCTTGGTGATAAATGCTTTCTTGCCAAACCGTTCTGTATAGACAACGCCATGATAGGTCTCGTCCGGAGTAGTCAGACCCGGGAATTTTTCAGCATGAGCATTCCAGTCAAAATTACCGCTGTCCACAATACATCCGCCCAGTGCCATGGCATGTCCATCCATATATTTACTGGTGGAATGGGTAACAATATCCGCCCCGTGCTCAAATGGTCTGCAGTTAATAGGTGTTGCAAACGTATTATCTACGATCAGAGGTACGCCATGAGCATGAGCCAGTTTTGCAAACTTCTCAATATCCAGAATTGTCAGAGCCGGATTTGCAATGGTCTCACCTACCACAGCCTTGGTATTCGGACGAAATGCCTTGTCAATCTCTTCTGCCGGAGCATCCGGATCTACAAACGTACACTCCATGCCCATTTTATGGATAGTTGCTGCATACAGATTAAAGGTTCCCCCGTATACTTTTGCAGAACACACAATGTGATCCCCTGCCTGGCACAAATTAGCGATCGTATAGAAGTTCGCTGCCTGACCGGAAGATGTGAGCATGGCAGCTACACCGCCCTCAAGTTCACAGATTTTCTCTGCTACCGCATCATTGGTCGGGTTCTGAAGTCTGCTGTAGAAATATCCCTCTTCCTCCAGTGCAAACAATCTGCCCATTTCTTCCGTCGTATCATACTTAAATGTCGTGCTCTGATAGATCGGCAGTACTCTCGGCTCACCTTTCTTTGGTTTCCATCCTGCCTGTACGCAGATGGTATCTGGTCTGAACTCTTTACTCATTCGTAAAATCCTCCTTGATCCTTTTGTTTTATATCAGAACTGCCGTGGAGCATCTTCCCCACGGCAGTTTTTTACATCAAATATTTTACTTTGAGTGTTTCCACCATAGATTCATAAAGATCACGACATTCTTCGTATTCCTGCGCTTCAATCTTCCTGATGCAGGGCATCAGATAGTCTTCATACAATGCTCTGTAAATCTGCTCTTTATCCGCTTCTTTTTCCATACGTTTTACGATGGTCGGCGCAATGTCATAGTACTCTTCCACAAGCTCATGGCCACCCTTGGCATGCTCCAGATACTCATCTCTATAACGTTTCAGAACGTTCAGCTCATAGCAGTCGGTTCCTTTTCCAAGGCCCTCGCACACAGCCGTAGTCACATAACACAGTTTTCTGCGGAAGCCGCCTGCAATTCCCTCATAGGTAGCTTTCCCAAGATTGGTTCCAAATGCCTGATTCCAGTCTGCCAGCAGATGATCTGCAAATTGCTCTGAATACTCACCCGGATATTTCACCGCCGACGGCACCAGATAAATACTCAGCAGAAAATTATAGTCCATCTGCTTCTGGTTCTTATGACCTTTGAACTTCACACCTGCCAGTTCCTCTTTTGCAGCATTTATCAAATGATCTGTCAGTTCAGTTGTCACACCGTCTGTATCCTCTGCATTGCCGCAGATCATATCCACTGCCTCAAACAGTGGTCTGTTGATACTGCAGAAATCATTGAAAGCACCCTCATACAGGTTCTTTCTGAAATTCTGCATAGGATTATCACACTCCCTGATCAGCTTCTCAAGAACAGCTTTTGCTGTATCCATATACTGATCATACTCTTCCTGCGATACTTTACGGATCTTACTCTTCTGTTTTTCCAGTGCTTCCTCCACGGAAATCTCTTTTCCGCAGAACATGCAGATGATCTGATCCCTGTCTTCCGGAACCTGGATCTTCTCATGGCAGCACGGGCATATTCCTTCTTTAAACATAGATTTTACTCATCCCAGTTGTGGTAGACTGCCTGAACGTCATCATCCTCATCCAGCAGATCCAGTGTACGGTTTAAGAATTTAATATCGTTTTCATCACTCAGAGTCACATAATTCTGCGGAATCATGGTGATCTCAGCCTCAGCCATCGGAATGCCTTCCTTCTCCAGTGTCTCGCGGACTTTTGAGAAATCATCCGGGGAAGTAAGAATCTCGAAGCTGTCCTCTTCCTCTGAGAAATCCTCTGCGCCTGCATCCAGAGCCATCATCATCAGATCGTCAGCATCCATATCACACTCTTCGCGGTCAATGATGATCTGTCCCTTCTGATCGAACATATAGGATACACAGCCACTGGTTCCCAGACTTCCGTTTCCTTTGGTAAATGCGTTACGTACATTGGAAGCAGTACGGTTCTTGTTGTCGGTCAGTGCTTCTACAATAATAGCGATTCCGCTCGGTCCATATCCTTCATATGTAACGTGCTCGTAGTTAACGGCATTCGCATCTCCTGCTGCACGCTTGATACCACGGTCAATCGTATCATTAGGCATGTTATTTGCTTTTGCTTTTGCAATAACATCGCGAAGACGGCTGTTGTTGTTCGGATCCGGACCGCCCTCTTTGACTGCAACGGCAATCTCACGGCCGATAATGGTAAAAACCTTACCCTTTGCAGCGTCGTTTTTCTCCTTTTTATGTTTTATGTTGGCGAACTTTGAATGTCCTGACATAAATATAACTCTCCTTTACTACTCTTTTGTTCCTAAAGATACATTGTAACATCTTGATTTCTTCTTTGCAAGGTCTATGTATCCAACTCCAGGCTGATTTTCAGCGCATCATCGATTTTTTTTATGATAATTCCATCCAGATGACACACTTTATCCCTCAGTCTCTTTTTATCAATAGTACGCAGCTGCTCCAACAGGATCACTGAATCCTTCACCATATGACAGATTTCTGCGTCCAGTTCCACATGGGTAGGAAGCTTCGCCTTATTCATCTTTGAAGTGATCGCCGCACAGATCACAGTTGGGCTGTGACGGTTGCCCACATCATTCTGAATGATAAGGACTGGTCTGATCCCACCCTGCTCTGAACCGATCACCGGTCTGAGATCTGCATAGTAGACATCACCGCGTCTGATCATCAATTTTCTTCACTCCGATCTGTTTTATTTTGCAGTCAGAGTATTTCCTGTCTATTTCTATTCTATTCCAGTATATGAAAAATAATCCTGTGTAGCTACGATCCTGCCGTCTTTCCAGAACCGACGCGGAACCCGTTTTCCAAGGTCGCAGGCAAGTTCATAGTTAAATCTTCCAGACAGGTCTCCCAGATCCTCCATCGTGATCTCCTGTCCGCCGTCAGAGCCGATCAGTGTTACCTGATCTCCTTCTTTCACTTCCGGAATAACAGATACATCCACCATCATCTGGTCCATGCAGACTCTTCCAAGAATCGGAGCTTTCTGTCCGCGGATCAGTACCCAGCCCTTATTGGACAGGGATCTCGGATATCCATCGCCGTATCCCACCGGAACCGTTGCCACCTTCATGGTTTTCTCAGCTACAAAGGTACCTCCATAGCTGACAGCCGCACCAGCCTCCAGCTCTTTGATATAGACAATATGGCTCTTCAAAGACAGTACCGGTGTGATCGGCACTGCAAACTTATTAACTTCATCAGACGGGTACATGCCATAGATCGATACTCCCGCACGGACCATATCAAGGTTTGCCTGCTTCAGATCGAAGATACCTGCACTGTTGGAACAGTGATGGAGCGTGATATTCACACCTCTGTCCTCCAGAAGTCTGCTGAATGCAAGATAACGACTTAACTGTACCTCTGCCGGTGTCTTATCTGTTTCATCTGCTCTGGCAAAATGAGTAAACAGTCCTTCTGTATCCAGATTGGGCAGCTGGCTGATCTCTTTCACAATATCAGCACTCTCAGCATTATCTTTAAATCCAATACGGGACATACCAGTATCTACTTTAATATGTACATGGACGGTCTTACCCTGGCGAACAGCTTCTTCAGAAAGCTGACGGGCCATGGACAGCTTAAATACTGCCGGACGGATATCGTATTTCACCACTTCTTCATAGGCATCCGGGAATACAAATCCAAGGATTAGGATTGGCTTTTTGATGCCTGCCTTGCGAAGCAGCAGTGCCTCCTCAATGGTTGCCACTGCATATCCCCAGATATAATCATACGCCTCCACCATCTGAGCAATTGGCACTGCGCCATGCCCATAACCATCTGTCTTCACAACAGCTACCATCTTCGTTCCCGGCGTCAGATTATCTTTCATGCTTTTAAAATTATATGCCACTGCATCCAGATTGATCTCTGCACATACTCTCATGTAATGTTTCATTGTCTCATTCTCCTTTTGTCGCCTATATTTTAAATCTGCCTTTCATCTGTCCGGACTTATGCTTTCTTCATAGCACCGGGCAGATACTCCAGCAGATGCCTTGCCAGAAGACCATATACGCCTTCCTGCTCCATCGCCAGATCCCCGGCTCTTCCGTGAAGCCACATGCCCAGAAGCGCTGCATCTGAAGGATCAACTTTCTGAGCCAGCAGGCCTGTCAGAATTCCCGTCAACACATCGCCGCTTCCTCCGGTGGACATTCCACTGTTGCCTGTAGTGTTCACATAACAAGTTCCATCTGGCAGTGCTGCCGCGGAGGGTGCATCCTTCAGAATGCAGATGCAATGATGTTCTCTTGCAAAAGCAGCAGCCCATCCTGAAATATCTTTACTGATTTCCCGGGATTCCACACCTGTCAGTCGAGAAAATTCCCCTACATGAGGGGTCAGGATCACATCTCCTTCATGCTGTTCCAGCCATTCCATATGTTCTGACAGAATATTAAGCGCATCCGCATCGATCACCAGCGGCCCGTGAAATTTCTGAAGCGTCAGCTTCATCATGTGATATGCCCATGGCTTTCTTCCAAGCCCTGGACCAATGGCTGCCACTGTCGCCCAGGAAAGTGCTTCTTCCAGTATGTTATCCAACGCTTCCCGTTCATTCTGCTCAAAAGTAGTCATCACTGCTTCAGGCAGAAGTGTCTGCAGGATCACCCGGTTTTCTTCCGGTGTCAGGATCCTCACCAGACCTGCACCGCTTCGATACGCTGCTCCCGCGCACAAATATGCTGCGCCTGCCATGTTAACGCTTCCCGCTATACACAGTGCTTTTCCAAACATTCCTTTATGAGACCTTTTCGGTCTTTCAGGAAGTTTTTCCAGAATCTTCTGATCTACGTTTCTATACTCTTCCATTTTAACTAAATGAGCAAAAGGGTCTGTATACAATAACAGACCCTCGTTCCTTATACTTCTTCCTTTTTGTGTTCATTTTCATAGCTGCTGATTCGATAAGATAACTGCATCAGACTGTCTACCAGATGAACATTTTCCACTACCACATCATCCGGAACTTTCAGATCCAGATGTGCAAAGTTCCACAATGCCTTGATTCCACAGCGAACCAGACGGTCAGCCGTCTCTGCCACACGATCCTTCGGAAGCGTCAGTACTGCAATCTCAATATGCTCACGAGCCACAAAATCTTCCAGCTCATTCATCATCAGTACCGGAATACCACGCACATCAGTTCCTACCAGGCTGAGACGAACATCAAAGATTGCCTTTGTGATAAATCCGTTCTTTTCAAAATCATAGTTTGCCAGAGCATGTCCGAAATTACCACCACCAATAATGATCATAGGATGCTTCTTGTCCACACCCAGAATCTTGCCGATCTCATCGTACAGGAATTTCACATTATATCCATATCCCTGCTGTCCAAATCCGCCAAAATTGTTCAGATCCTGCCTGATCTGAGATGCCGTCACCTGCATTTTCGTGCTCAGCTCACCGGAAGAAATGCGCTCGACTCCATTATTCAGCATCTCGCCAAGATATCGGTAATATCTCGGAAGCCGTTTGATTACCGCTTTTGAGATCTGTCTCTCTTCCATTCTGAGTCCTCCTTATTGCTTATATGCCCAAATCTGTCTTTATTATAGAGCCTTGTGTTTTTTTTGTCAAAAAATATTTTGCAGAATATACAAAAAGAACTGTCAAGTCCACCCCAACAGTTCTTCTTGCTTATTTTATATTTGATTCATTATCAATTTTACACTTCCGGGAGCAGATCCGTCATACTCTTCAAACTGATCAACAGTGTAGAAGTATTGTGGAACAATGCGGATGTGGTCGGCTGGAGGATACCTGCAACGCCCAGAATGATCAGACCCATATTGAATCCTACGATCACACGGTAATTCTGATGGATCCGTTTTATCAGTCCATTGCTGATCTGTTTTAGCTTCACCAGTTCTTCCAGATTGTCTGCGCTGATGGTCACATCCGCAATCTCTCTGGCAATTTCCGCGCCATCACTGATAGCAATTCCAACATCAGCTGCGGACAATGCCGGTGAATCATTGATACCATCCCCGATCATGATAACCTTTCTCCCAGCAGAACGTTCCTTATCTACAAAAGATGCCTTGTCTTCCGGCAGGACCTCAGAATAATACTCATCCACGCCTACTTTTGAAGCCACGGCACGAGCGGTACGGTCACTGTCTCCAGTCATCATGACTACTTTGCTGATACCTGCTTTCTTAAGGCCCTGGATTACATCAACAGCTTCCGGACGCAGCGGATCTTCAATACAGATGATTGCTACCAGCCTGCCTTCCACCGCCAGGTACAGATGAGAATATTCCTCCGGAACTGCATCGAATCTCTCCTGCATGCCCTCCGGGATCACACATTTCTCATCTTCAAATACAAAATGCTGGCTTCCGATCACAGCTTTCTTGCCTTCGATCGTGGTAGAAATGCCATGCGCCACCACATACTCCACCTTTGCATGACGCTCATCATGGGACAGCCCTCTTACTTTCGCTGCTTCTACAACCGCTTTTGCCATAGAGTGTGGAAAATGCTCTTCCATACAAGCTGCCAGACGAAGCAGTTCGTCGGGATCTTCATCTACGAATGGAACCACATCCACAACCGTCGGTTTTGCCTTGGTCAGTGTACCGGTCTTATCAAAGACGATGGTATCTGCCTCTGCAATGGCTTCCAGATATCTTCCGCCCTTGACTGTCACATCATAGGTTCCTGCCTCTCTGATAGCTGACAGTACCGAGATCGGCATGGCAAGCTTCAGTGCGCAGGAGAAATCTACCATCAACACAGCCAGTGCCTTGGTCACATTTCTGGTCAGCAGATAAACAAGTGCCGTTCCGCCCAGTGTATACGGTACCAGACGGTCTGCCAGATGCTCTGCTTTTCCTTCCATGGAGGATTTCAGTTTCTGAGACTCCTCGATCATGGATACAATCTTATCAAATTTTCCAGAACCGGTCACTTCGCGGACCTGAACAGTCAGCTCGCCCTCTTCCAGAACAGTTCCTGCATATACTGTGCTGCCTTCACTCTTGTGAACCGGAATGGATTCACCAGTCATGGAAGCCTGATTTACCATACCGTCACCAGTTACGACTACACCGTCGAACGGAACCATATTGCCCATGCGGACAACGACTTTATCACCCGGCTCGATCTGTTCAGACGGCACCAGGATCTCCTGACCGTCTTTCTGAAGCCATACCTTCTCCACATGGAGAGACATGCTCCGTGCCAGATCTGCCACAGATTTCTTATGAGTCCACTCTTCCAGGATCTCACCGATTCCCAGAAGGAACATCACGGAAGATGCGGTCTCCATATCTCCCCGGAAGACGGACACACCGATAGCAGTTCCATCAAGTACCGGAACTTCCAACTTGCCGCGTGCCAGTGTGCGGATACCATTCCACAGGTATTTGACAGATTTTACTGCCGTTACCACAGAACGGATGGAATACGGAAGAAACATCTTGCTTCCGGCTCTTAAGACAACAGCCGTCACCAGCTTCTCCCAATATTCACTGTTCAGTGCACGGCTGGAGCTTGCCAGTACCTGTTCAGGCACTTCCACGTTCTCATAGGTGAACTGTTTCAGCGCCAGAATCAGTGTCTCTCGGTCTCCGGTATAACAGATCACTGCATCCTGTACACGCTCCTGCACTTTCACAGATGTGACGCCTTCAAGCTTTCCTACATAATATGCAAGGGTATCTGCCTGAACTGCGCTCATCCGATTTTGGGCCGCATGTATACGAATGCGGCCCCTGATCTCATGTTTAATTATGAATTTCATAATACTTATTCTGCACTCTCTTCTTCAGCAGATACTTCTTCATCCAGAGACTCTTCTACTTTAGCATCTGCCTCTGCTGCTCTGTCCTCGTTGATCTGAACAGCTTCTGCATAGATATCCTCTGCGTTCTCCTGAATGGTAGTAGCAGTCTTCATTACGCAATCCTTTGCACGAAGAACAGCTGCGGTGCAGTTGGTATATACCTTCTTTGCGTCGTCGCTGGAGAGAACTTTAATGCCTGCGGTTCCAAATGCAACACCTGCTGCAAATAATCCGGTCTTCTTCCAGTCGATATTACTAAAAATGTTTTTCATGATGTTTACCTCCAGTTGATTTGTTTTCCAGCATTATACGTTCTCATTCGACAAAATTCCACCCTTAATTTGCTTTATTGAAAAAACTTATCGTTAATTTTTTTAGTCATTTCTAACATTAAAAGCCTTGATTCCAGGGTAAACTGCGCTGTCGCCAAGCTGTTCTTCGATGCGGAGAAGCTGGTTGTATTTTGCCACACGCTCGGAACGGCTCGGAGCACCTGTCTTGATCTGGCAGGTATTCAGCGCTACCGCAAGATCTGCAATGGTAGTATCTGCAGTTTCACCGGAACGATGGGAAGAAATAGCGGTGTATCCAGCCTTGTGAGCCATCTTGATTGCTTCCAGAGTTTCAGATACCGAACCGATCTGGTTGAGCTTGATCAGGATCGCATTTCCTGCTCCTAATTCAATACCTTTTGCCAGTCTCTCCGTGTTGGTTACAAACAGGTCATCACCGACTAACTGCACTTTATCGCCCAATCTTGCGGTCAGCTTCTGCCAGCCTTCCCAATCCTCCTCATCCAGTCCGTCTTCGATGGAAATGATCGGATATTTGTCGCAGAGTTTTGCCCAGTGCTCGATCAGTTCTTCAGAAGTATACTCGGTTCCGGCCTTCGGAAGTTTGTAGAATCCTTTTCCTTTTTCGCTCTTCCACTCGGAGGAAGCTGCGTCCATGGCGATCTTGAAATCTTTGCCCGGCTCGTATCCTGCTTTCTTCACTGCCTCAAGAATGGTCTCGATTGCTTCCTCGTCTGATTTCAGTGCCGGAGCAAATCCGCCTTCGTCGCCTACAGAAGTAGCCAATCCTCTCTCTTTTAATATAGAAGCAAGTGCATGAAATACTTCTGCACACCAGCGCAGGCACTCTTTGAAGGACGGTGCACCTACCGGCATGATCATGAACTCCTGTACATCCAGTCCAGAAGACAGTGCATGGCAGCCACCGTTTACAATGTTCATCATTGGAACCGGAAGACGGTTACCGGATACACCGCCAAGGAAACGATACAGCGGCACATCCAGAGAAATCGCTGCTGCTCTTGCTGCTGCGATAGATACTGCCAGGATCGCGTTGGCACCTAAGTTGGATTTATCTTTGGTTCCATCCGCCTCGATCATTGCCTTGTCCACTGCATAAGTGTCAGATGCGTCGATACCAATCAGGGCATCATTGATCTTGGTATTGATATTTTCAACAGCTTTTGTCACACCTTTTCCAAGGTATCTGCTCTTATCTCCATCCCTCAATTCCAGAGCCTCGAATTCTCCTGTGGAAGCGCCGCTTGGTGCTGCTCCTCTTCCGATGGTACCGTCTGCCAGAACTACTTCTGCCTCTACAGTCGGATTGCCTCTGGAATCCAGAATCTCTCTTCCGATAACTTTCTCAATCTGTAAATAGTCCATGTCTGTAATCTCCTTTTTTCTTTATATAATGTAACTTCTCAGATTCAGATTTTACTTTTATCCGATTAGTTACATATTACCATAGTATAACCAGAAATTGTGTTTCCTACAGGCAACTCCACACTGGAAGTGTCCAGTTTCCAGTGTTTTACAAAGAGTTTCCTGATTTATTCACGTGATTAGTTATCTCTAACCATTTGCTAATATAACAGATTTTTCCGGAAAATGCAACAGGAGGTGCGTTTCCACACCTCCTGTTGAAGAATTTTATTGATAAGAGTCTTTATTGATATTTGTCCACTTCCAGGATTGCTTCGGCACGTGCCACCTGCTCCTCGGTCGGCACCGGTGTGCCTTCCAGGGAATAGGGAATACCAAGCTTCTCCCATTTGAACGTTCCCAGTGTATGATAAGGAAGAACTTCCAACCGCTTCAGAGTCGGCAGAGATCTTGCCAGATCCCGAAGAGCCGTCAGATCATCTTCAGAATCCGTAAGTCCCGGCACCAGTACCCTGCGGATCCACATGGATTTTCCGTGATCTGCCAGGTAATGGGCCAATGCCAGGATCCCTGCGTTATCCTGTCCGGTCAGCTGCCTGTGAAGAGAGGCGTCCACCGCCTTGATATCCAGCAGAAACAGATCCGTCAGATTCATTAGTCTGTCAAACCGTTCCAGATAAGATGGTTCCAGGCAGAAGCTGTTGCCGGAAGTATCAAGCGCAGTATTCACCTGCTTTTTCTTTGCCAGTTCAAAAAATTCAGTTACAAAATCCATCTGGAGAAGGGGTTCCCCACCACTGACCGTGAGTCCCCCGTCCTTTCCCCAGTAATTTCGATATCGGTACACTTTCCGGAACAAATCTTCTGCCGTCCAGGTCTCACCGCCCTGCTGGCTCCAGGTCTCCGGATTGTGGCAGTACCTGCAGCGCATCTTGCAGCCCTGGAGAAACACCACGCACCGGACTCCCGGGCCATCCACCAGGCCGAAAGTCTCCAGAGAATGTACCTGTCCCGTCAATGCCGTATCTGTCATGATTGTCATTCCTTACATGGTAGTATGGCAGGTTCTGGAGATAACATCCATCTGCTGCTCTCTGGTAAGGTCGATGAATTTTACAGCGTAGCCGGATACACGGATGGTAAAGTTTGCATACTCCTCTTTCTCCGGATGCTCCATCGCATCGATCAGTTTCTCTTTTCCAAATACGTTGACATTCAGGTGATGTGCACCCTGATCAAAGTATCCGTCCATAACCTGTACCAGGTTATTCACGCGCTCTTCCTCGCTGTGGCCCAGTGCATCCGGGTTGATGGTCTGGGTATTGGAGATTCCATCCAGTGCCCACTCATAAGGAAGTTTTGCAACAGAGTTGAGGGAAGCCAGAAGACCGTTCTTCTCTGCACCGTAGCTCGGGTTTGCTCCCGGGGACAGCGGTTCACCTGCTTTTCTTCCGTCCGGCATGCTTCCGGTTGCCTTACCATATACAACATTGGAGGTAATGGTCAGGATAGAAGTGGTTGCCTCGGAGTTACGATAGGTATGATGTTTCTTGATCTTGTCAAGGAAGGTCTTCAGAAGCCATACTGCAATATCATCTGCTCTGTCATCATCATTGCCGTATCTTGGGAAATCTCCCTCAGTAATGTAATCAACCACGATACCGGTCTCATCACGGACAGTCTTTACTTTTGCATATTTGATAGCACTTAAGGAGTCAACTACATGAGAGAATCCTGCAATACCGGTTGCAAAAGTTCTTCTTACATCGGTATCGATCAGAGCCATCTCAGCTGCTTCATAGTAATATTTATCATGCATATACTGGATCAGGTTCAGAACATTTACATAAAGACCTGCCAGCCAGTCCATCATCACATCATATTTTGCAACGACTTCATCATAATCCAGATACTCAGAAGTGATCGGTTTGTATGCCGGTCCAACCTGTTCTCTGGACTTCACATCCACGCCGCCATTGATTGCGTAGAGAAGGCACTTAGCCAGGTTTGCTCTTGCTCCGAAGAACTGCATCTCTTTACCGGTCTGTGTTGCAGATACACAGCAGCAGATAGAGTAATCATCACCCCATACCGGCTTCATCACATCGTCATTCTCATACTGTACAGAACTGGTACGGATGGAAATGTCTGCTGCAAACTTCTTGAAGTTCTGCGGCAGTTTGGAGGAATACAGGACCGTAAGGTTCGGCTCCGGACTCGGTCCCATGTTAACCAGTGTATGAAGGAAGCGGAAATCGTTCCTGGTAACCATGGAACGTCCGTCCACACCGATTCCGCCAACTTCCAGAGTTGCCCATACCGGGTCACCGGAGAACAGCTGGTTGTAGGACGGGATTCTTGCGAATTTTACCATACGAAGCTTCATAACGAAATGATCGATCAGCTCCTGTGCCTCTTTCTCAGTGATGGTTCCATTTTCCAGATCTCTCTGAATATAAATATCAAGGAAGGTGGATACACGGCCAACGCTCATAGCTGCTCCGTTCTGAGTCTTAACAGCTGCCAGATATCCAAAATACATCCACTGAACTGCTTCTTTTGCATTCGTAGCCGGCTCAGAAATATCGTATCCGTAGATCTCAGCCATCTTCTTCATCTGGCCAAGTGCCTGATACTGTCTGCTGATCTCCTCTCTCTGACGGATCACATCATCAGTCATGGTTCCGTCTCCGCAGTTTGCGAAGTCTTCTGCCTTTTTCTCCATCAGGAAATCAATTCCGTACAGAGCCACACGACGATAGTCGCCTACGATACGGCCTCTTCCATAGGTATCCGGAAGTCCTGTGATGATCTTGTTGTGACGTGCTTTCTTCATCTCCGGTGTGTATGCATCAAATACACCCTGGTTATGAGTTCTGCAGTACTCAGTGAAGATCTTGTGAAGCTCCGGGCTCGGCTCATAACCGTTGGTCTGGCAAGCCTGCTCTGCCATCTTGATTCCACCAAACGGCATAAATGCACGTTTCAGCGGCTTGTCCGTCTGAAGGCCTACGATCTGCTCCAGATCCTTGGTCTCTTCACTGATATATCCTGCTCCGTGAGAAGTAATACCGGATACGATCTCCGTATCCATATCCAGGATTCCTCCCTTTGCACGCTCCTCTTTCTGCAGTCCCTGCAGGATTCCCCAAAGCTTATCTGTCGCCTCGGTCGGTCCCTCCAGGAAAGATTCATCTCCATCATACGGTGTGTAGTTCTTCTGGATGAAGTCTCTTACATTGATTTCTTCTTTCCACTGGCGGCCTTCAAAGCCGTTCCACTGTTTCCAGTCTTTCATCAACTGTACCTCCTGACATATATTTTCATTATCTGCCAAATATAGCAGTTGTATATTGTTAGCTATATACAACTCATTTCTGACAATAACAATCCAGTTGAAATTATAACACTCGCATTTAGAATTGCAATACCAAGTATATTTTTCCAGTTTTTTTATTACAATACACAATATCTAGTTTGTGTTTTTTGTGTCCCATACTAACATTCGCATTTTATTAGTTAGTTTATTTTAACTTTATTTTCCATTTCTGCTTATGAAGACTTATTAAAAAAAGTTGATTGACAGTCATGGTCCAATAATGATACGTTTACGGTGATTATTGATAACACAAACGAAGAGGTGTGAAAGCATGCAGGAATTAAAACCGATCAAAGAAGGTAAAGTACGTGAGATCTATGATAACGGCGACAGTCTGATCATGGTTGCCACAGATCGCATCAGCTGTTTTGATGTGATCCTTCATAATGAAGTGACCAAAAAAGGTACTGTCCTGACCCAGATGTCCAAGTTCTGGTTCGACATGACCAAGGATATTCTTCCGAACCATATGATCTCTGTTGATGTAAAAGATATGCCGGAATTTTTCCAGCAGCCCAAATACGAAGGCAAATCCATGATGTGTAAAAAGCTTCAGATGCTGCCGATCGAGTGTATCGTCCGCGGATACATCACCGGAAGCGGCTGGGCAAGCTACAAAGAGAATGGAACCGTCTGTGGTATTACTCTTCCAGAAGGCCTGAAAGAGTCCGACAAGCTTCCGGAGCCGATCTACACTCCGTCCACCAAGGCTGAGATTGGAGATCATGACGAAAACATCTCCTTTGAACAGAGCATTGCTCATCTGGAAAAGTATTTCCCGGGAAAAGGTCAGAAATATGCAGAGCTTCTTCGGGACAATACCATCGCTCTTTATAAAAAATGTGCAGAATATGCACTGAGCAAAGGAATTATCATTGCAGATACCAAATTCGAATTTGGTCTGGACGAGGAAGGTAATCTGGTCATCGGTGACGAGATGCTCACTCCGGACAGCTCCCGTTTCTGGCCGGCAGATGGTTATGAGTCGGGACATGGTCAGCCGTCCTTCGATAAACAGTTTGCCCGCGACTGGCTCAAAGCAAATCCAGACAACAACTGGACTCTGCCGCAGGAGATCGTAGATAAGACCATCGACAAATATCTGCAGGCATATAAAATGCTAACCGGAAAAGATCTGTAATCAAAAACTTTAATAGCTCTTTTAACTGTCGGATTTGGATGAATTTGTCCCTATCCGGCAGTTTTTTTCGTTTATTTCCATAAAAATGAGTAAAATTATTGTAAAAGCAGTGTAAAATGTTTTATAATAATGAAGTACGTGTAAAAATCACATAGGAGAGAAAGAAAAAACATATGAATGGCATAATGATTATCCTGACCCTTTTAAGCGGAGTTGCATTATTCCTCTTCGGTATGTCTCTCATGGGAGACGGCCTGAAAAGTGTGGCAGGAAACAAACTCGAGCTTGTATTGTACAAGCTTACCAGCACTCCTATCAAGGGACTGCTTCTCGGAACCGCAGTAACCGCCATTATCCAGTCTTCATCCGCAACCACTGTTATGGTAGTCGGATTTGTAAACTCTGGTATGATGAAGGTATCCCAGGCCATCGGTATCATCATGGGTGCCAATATCGGTACCAGCGTCACCGGCTGGATCCTGTGTCTGTCCTACATTGAGGGTTCCAATGGAATTGCACAGCTTCTGTCCACCGCAACTATTTCAGCCATTGTTGCTATCATTGGTATCATCTTCAAGATGTTTGTCAAAAAGACAACCTATAAAAATGTGGGCGACATCATGCTTGGTTTTGCCATCCTGATGGTCGGTATGCAGACCATGAGTGGCGCCGTATCCCCTCTGAAAGAAAACCCGCATTTTGTAAATCTGCTTACCACCTTTGAAAACCCGTTCATGGGTATCATTGTAGGTATTCTGTTTACTGCAGTTCTTCAGAGTGCTTCTGCATCCGTCGGTATTCTGCAGGCACTGTCCGTAACCGGAAGCATCAGCTTTGCAGCTGCTCTCCCGATCACCATGGGTATCGGTGTCGGTGCTGCATGTCCGGTACTGCTCTCTTCCATCGGAACCAACCGTAACGGAAAGCGTACCGCCCTGATCTACTTGCTGAATGACTTATTCGGTATGGTATTCTGGTCCATCGTGTTCTACAGTGTAAACGCTGTAGTTCACTTCTCATTCATGGATATGACCATGCGCCCGGTAACTGTTGCCCTGATGAACAGCGTCTTCCGTATGGCTACCATCCTGGTACTGGTACCATTTATCTCCAAGATCGAGAAGCTGGTCTTCTGGCTGATCAAAGAAGATCCGGAGGACCTGGAAGAGCAGGCTGATTTTGATCTGTTGGAGGAGCGTTTCCTTGCTTACCCGGCACTGGCTATCACCCAGAGTCATACCGCCATGAACGGTATGGCAAAAAAAGCCCGCAAGAATCTGAATCGTGCATTTGCCCTGCTGAAGGATTATTCCCAAGATAAATATAATAAGATCCAACAGAAGGAAAACCTGATTGATAAATACGAAGATAAGCTTGGCACTTATCTTATGCAGCTGACCGGACACAGCATGTCTCCGCAGCAGACCCAGCAGGTGTCCAAGTTTCTGCATACTTTAAGTGACTTTGAGCGTCTGGGTGACCATGCAGTCAATATTTCCAAAGTTGCCAGTGAGCTGTCCGAGAAGAAGATCACCTTCTCTCCATCCGCTCAGGACGAGATCCGCATTCTTCAGAGTGCAGTTCAGGAAGTGGTTGATCTGACCGTTGATGCGTTCTGTGAAGATAATCTGGAGATGGCTGCTAAGGTAGAGCCTCTGCGCGAGCTGATCGGTATTCTTTGCAATGAACTGAAGACCCGCCACATCGGCCGTCTGCAGGATGGAACCTGTGAATTCCAGCAGGGATTCGCATTCAACGATCTGCTGACTAACCTGGAGCGTATCGCAGCTCACTGTTCCAACGTAGCAGTTGCCATGATTGAGACTGACAGTGATGAATTCGATACTCATGAGTATCTGAAGAGTGTCCGTCACATGAAGGATGCTGCATATCTCAAATGTTTCGATAATTATGCCCAGAAATACAAACTGGCCGATCTGTCTTCACAGTAAATAAGATGTAACAAAAAAGACCTGCATATCAGGTCTTTTTTTGTTGAATCCTGTCGATTTTAATGGTATGCTAAGAATATGAAAATAAGCCTTATGGAGGTGACAGATTTGAAATTCAAGAAAAGTAAAATGTTGCTTGGTACCATGTGTGCCCTTGTTCTGGCAACCACGATCGGTGCATTCCCATCAAAAGCTGAATCCGCATTCGACTACAACTACTACTTCTGGAAATACCCGGATGTAGCTAACGCAGTTGGATTCGATCCCCAGGCACTGTTCAATCATTACCAGACCAGTGGAATGGCTGAAGGACGTTATGCAAATCAGCAGGCAGAGTGGCGTGCCGCTGCCGGACACGTTGATACCGCTGAAGAGCGCAAAGCATTCCTGATGACAATCCCGCCTGCAGACCCGAACAATGCTGATTCTGATCTGCCGAAGCTTGATCCAATCTACTATTACAATACCTACCCGGATGTTGCAAAGGTAGTCGGCAAGAATGCACAGGGACTGTTGGAACATTATTTCGCATATGGATACAGCGAAGGAAGACTTCCCTACTATGGAGCTGATCCATGTACCGAAGTACAGACTTCTTATTAATCAGCCTCAAAAAGGGCTGCTGTCAATTATGACAGCAGCCCTTTTTTGTAATGAACGGATTCTTTACTTTTGTTCACGATAGCCTTGAATCGTTACTCCACGTCAATTTTGTTAAAATCATAAAAAATCTGTTAAGCAGACAGTTTGTTTAAAACTGATTTCAAAGCTTCCAGTGTCTCAACTACATCCGCTTCATTGGCATTCTCGCCCATATGACCGATGCGGATCACCTGACCGGTCAGTACATCAAAGCTTCCGGCGATCATGATATTATGATCCTTCTTCATCAGTTCCAGAATATCATCTGCTTTGATTCCATCCGGCACACGAATGACTGTTACCGTATTGGAATACCCATTTTCCAGATAGAGAGACAATCCCATCTCCTTCACTGTCCGTCTGGTCAATTCACCCATCTGTTTATGACGCTCATAACGATCCGGATCTGCTTTTACATTCTCCAGAGCTGTACGAAGACCATAAATATCACTGATCGGCATAGTATACGGGAACCACAGGTTTTTATAGTAATCCTTGAACACCAGAATATTGGCGTAGAAGGATGCAATCGGTGTCTTTCTCTCTTCCATCGCTTTCATGGCTGCATCACTGACAGTTACAAAAGTCAGTCCAGGAGGCGCTGATACCGCTTTCTGAGAACCGCCGCAGACAATATCGATCTGTCCTTCATCCACACGAAGAGGTTCTCCCATCATGGCAGATACCGAATCCACAATGGTCATAATGCCATACTCATGAAGGGCACGGCTTAATTCCTCCACTGGATTCAGAACACCGCTTGGAGTATCACAGTGAACCAGTGTTGCATACTTAAAATCGTGATGTTCTTCCAGAAATGCTCTGAACTCTTTCACATCTACCGCCTGGGTATACGTGGATTCATAGAATGTCACCTGCCCGCCATACATGGTCACAAAATCAGCAAATCCTTTGCCATAAATACCGTTATCAACCACCAGCACTTTATCGCCAGGCTCTGTCAGGGATGCGCAGGCAGCCTCCAGACCAAGAATACCTTCTCCGTCAAGAATATAAGCGGTATTCTTCGTCTCCAATAATTCGCTGATCAGCTCACAGGTCTCCTTATAATAATCATAAAATGCCGGATCCAGATCCGGATTGGTGCACGCAAGGCTTCTCGCCATGCGGACATTTTTTCTTACCTGGGTCGGACCCGGGGTCATGATCTTGTACATATGTTATCCTCCATTTTCGTGTAACTGCATACACGGCAGAAGCCATCTGCTCCCACCGTGCCATACTCTCCTATTATCTGCGAATGGCTCTTCTGACCACCTCTGCAATCGGAAGTACCAGAACTGCTGCCACACCGATCTGTACCAGGTTACCCGGAATGGACGTTACCGGCGCAACCCAGTTACCATAGATAAATCCTTCTGCAATATAATAACCTACAATTTTGATCACACATGCAGCAGCAATCGCCAGTGCATTCCATCTGAACCCCTTGTGATTCTCTGTGATAGCTCCTACTGTGAATCCCATAAGACCAACAATTACAAAGGTGAATGGTGCCCATAATACCCAGCCGCCCATCAGATCAAACAATGCCATTCCAAAAGAACCAGCCAGCGCTCCTGTCCGTTTTCCGAAAATGATAGCTGCAAGGAACAACGGCACATTTCCCAGATGAACCAGTCCTCCATTGGCTGCGATCGGCAGACGGATGTTGATGAATCCGGTTGCCACAAATGTCAGTGCAATACATACTCCTGTAATTGCGATCTCCGATACGGTAATACTCTTTCCAGCAGATGCTTCTCTTGTGCTCATAATACTGAACCTCCTTGTAATAAAAGAACGGAAGACAAGCATTTTCCTGTCTTCCGCTGCTTGCTGGAACCTATATTAGCCTATGACTGGTTACAATTAAATATCCAGTTTTATATTTTTTAACCAGTCCAGTTATTTTTCCTATCTATTTAGTAATAAATCCGATTTTCAAAGGTGATCGTAACCTGTCCGTTCTCCACATGAAGGCAGGTCACACCACAGTTTTTATGTACCGTACCACTCCAGAACTGCGCAATCGGCAAGTTAAGGAGTCCTGACATAATTCCCCGGATCGCTGCTCCATGAGATGCCATCAAAAATGTCTTTCCGTCATTTTCCGGATCATTGATCACACTTTTCACAAAAGAGGATGTCCGTTTGATCAGATGCGCCAGACTCTCTCCTCCCGGCGGAGTCTCGAAATGCTCCGGATCTTCAAAAAATTTTCTAAATCCGGGCTTTGGGATCGTATAATGCTCCGGCTCATGACACAATCCTTCATATTCTCCAAAACTGATCTCTTTCAATCCATCCGTCACCACCAGCTCAACAGGCCGGTCTCCGCGAATGATCTCTGCCGTCTTCTTTGCACGGATCAGAGGGCTTGTATAGATCCGGTCAAAGAGCACATCTTTAAGCCCCTCTGCTGTCTTTTCTGCCAGTTCGATCCCGCAGGCATTCAGCGGAATATCTGTCACTCCCTGCAGCCGTTTCGTTTTATTCCAGTCCGTCTCTCCATGACGGATCAGATAAATATCCATTGCCATCTTGTCACTCTCCTCATGCCTTCATGGTCTTGCAGTCTTTACAGATTCCATATAACACAGAGTTCCGGCACTGTAATTCAAAACCATGGTCTTTCTCAATATGTTCTGAGATTTCTTTCATAAAGGCGCAGTCCAGATGATAGATCCGACCACATTTTACACATTGAAGGTGCAGATGGTCGCAACAGCCTTTGCCCTGCTCCACATACTGATAAGCAGCCTGGGAACCTTGCCCGGATACATAACGGATCACCGTTCCGTCCTTCTCCAGTCGATCCAGATACCGGTAGATGGTGGTAATGTTAACTTCACTGTCCATCTGGCGAAGCTGCTCCCCTATCTGAGCAGCTGTAACGGTCTTATCCTTGCTTTCCTTTAAGATCTCCAGTATTTTTCTGCGGCTTGCCGTCGCATAATGATTTTCTCCTGCCATACGTCTCTTCCTCTCAGACACTCCTATTAGAATACCACTCCCAGCACATGGATGACAAGCCCCCAGAACACGCCCAGGGCATACAATGCCGCTATGATCTTCGCCGTCTCCTTCCGGTCATGGTCGATCCGGAGCAGTACCAGGATCCCGACTCCCGCATTGACCAGAAGACCTGACATCATAGCTCCGGCTCCGATCACACCTGACAGATAAAGCTCTGTGATCACTACAGAAGATGCACAGTTCGGGATCAACCCCACCAACGCTGCCAGAAATTCTCCCAACACCGGGATAGAAGTGAAAAATCCTGCCAATGTTTCTTCCCCGATAGCTGCGATTCCCAGATTCAGCAAAAATGAAATACCTGCAATATAGATAAATACTTCCATCGTATGACGAAGAGCAGCCAGTGCAAGACGTTCCTCACAGCCCTGCTCCCCTTCATGATTATGATGATGATGTTTCTCTTCTGCAGTCTTTCTGCGGTCCCGGATCACCAGATCAATGGCAATACCCGAGACCATGGCAATTCCCGCCTTTACCAGAAGCAGATGCAGGATCCGCGTAATCCCCACAGAGGATGAGATCAGGATCGGAAGCATCTCGTCTGATGTAGAAAGATACACTGCCATCAATGTACCAATGGTAATGATCCTTCCTGCATACAAGCTGGAAGCCGCCGCTGAAAATCCACACTGAGGGATGATTCCAAACAATGCTCCCCAGATTGGACCCGATTTTTTTGCTGCACCGATCCTTGCTCTGCCTGCCTCCCCGACCTTGTGTTCGATCAGCTCGATCAGTAAATACGTAATATACAAAAATGGCAGCAGCTTTATACTGTCCAATGCTGTGTCTTTGATCACTTCCATCAACATATATCTGTCTCCTCTCATTTCCCGTCATATCACTTAAGATTGCAAATATAATGCATTTGCAAATCATTTGCATTTTTCAGAACAAATGCTATTATAACAAGTATCAGAGAAATGTCAATGGAAAAATACAGAAGCTGATTTTCTTGATCTTTACCAAAAGCAAGGGTGAAAAGCCTGTTCTCAGACTTTTCACCCGCTTTATCACAGGAGTATCTTAATTGCTAAGATCTCGCTCATATTCTATTTTCCTGCCATCTTGCGCTCCTGCGCCTCGATCATCTTTTTGACCATATAACCGCCCACAGATCCATTCTGTCTGGACGTAAGGTCTCCATTATAACCGTCGCTCAGCGGTACACCGATCTCGCTCGCAACCTCGTATTTAAAACGATCCAGTGCTCCCTTTGCCTCCGGTACTGCTGCTTTGTTTGTAGAACCTGCCATAATAAAGCCCTCCATTGGTTGTTTGTTACGACCTTAGTATATGCAGAGCGGCAGATCATACACTGTCAGATTTTGTCATTACAGACTTAAGTTCTCCCCACCTTTGGCCATGGCTGTTTCCAGGCGTTCTTTTAATTTTTCATGTTTTGGAAGTGCAAGTTCTGCGTCTTCCTCCCGAATCCGTCCTGCCGCTTCGCTTGCCTGCTCCAGCACACGGGAATCCTGGAATACATCTCCCATACGGAACTCCAGCACACCACTCTGGCGGATCCCAAACAGATCACCAGGTCCGCGCAGTTTCAGATCTTCACTGGCAATATAAAAACCGTCATTGGACTGATTCAGAACTTCCAGGCGTTTCTTGGTCTCTTTTCCTTTACTGCCACTCATAAAGATGCAGTAAGACTGATCTCTCCCTCTTCCTACCCGGCCACGGAGCTGATGAAGCTGCGCCAGACCAAAGCGTTCTGCATTTTCCACCATCATAACTGTGGCATTAGGCACATTGATACCAACCTCAATCACCGTAGTGGATACCAGAATCTGGATCTGTCCATCCGCAAATGCTTCCATAATCTCATTTTTTTCTTTTGGCTTCATCTTTCCATGAAGACAGCTGATCTGAAATTCCGGCAGGATCCCTTTCAGCTTTTCGGTATAGTCTGTGACATTTTCCAACTCCAGTTCTTCATTTTCCTCCACCATCGGGCAGATAATATAGACCTGATGACCTGCTTCCACTTCTTTTTTCATGAAACGATACGCATTGGGGCGATAAGATTCATCCACTACACAGTTCTTGATAGGAAGTCTGTGCGCCGGCATCTCATCCACTACAGAAATATCCAGATCTCCGTAAATAATGATGGCCAATGTCCGCGGAATCGGCGTGGCACTCATAACCAGTACATGAGGCATCCGCCCTTTCTCTGCCAGCATTTCCCGCTGCTTCACACCAAAACGGTGCTGCTCATCTGTCACCACCAGTCCCAGATTCCGATAGATCACTTTTTCCTGGATCAACGCATGGGTTCCGATAACGATCTGCGTTTTGCCGCTCTCGATTTCTTCTCTTGCCAATCGCTTTTCCTTCGCCGTCATGGAACCTGTCAGCAAAATGGGACGAAGTGGGATGTGATGGGTCTCCAGCAATTCCTTCACCGACTGATAATGCTGCTTTGCCAACACTTCTGTGGGCACCATCAAAGCTCCCTGATATCCATTGCAACCTGCCATGATCAATGCCAGTACTGCAAGAATCGTCTTGCCGGAGCCCACATCTCCCTGCACCAGACGGCTCATAACTTTTGTTCCAGTCATATCTGATACAATTTCCCGCCAGACTCTCATCTGTGCATTCGTCAGTTCATAAGGAAGAGCCTCAATCAGCCGGGCTGTCTCGCTGACTTCCACCATAGGCATCTCGTTGACCAGTTCTTCCTGCTGTTCTTTCATCCGACGGATTCCTAATATAAACAGAAGGAACTCATCAAACACGATCCTCTTTCTCGCCTGTCTCATCACCTGCTCATTGGCCGGAAAATGCACCTGCCGTACGGCATCCCACTCAGACTCCAGATCATATTCTCTTCGCATGTCTTCCGGCAGATATTCCGGCACATAAACCTGTCCTCCATCAATGACCTGATGAACCGACTTCACCACCATTTTTTCCGTCAGGCCCGTAGTCAGTGGATATCTTGGCTGCATCACATAGAGTAATTTGTCATAGTCTGCCAGTGTAAAATGTTCCGGCTGTTCCATCCGGTACTGTCCATTCTTTTCCGCAATGATCCCGCGAAAAATATACTGACTTCCACGCTGAAACACTCTTCGTAAAAACGGTACATTAAACCAGGTAGCCTGAATCACCTGTTCTCCCACCCGAAGTCTGGCACTGAAGATCTGATATTTTCCAAAGCGCTTCACCTCAGAGACAGAGTCCACAAATCCATGAACTGCATATTTTTTCCCGCTCTCGATCTCTGTAAGTTCCACCGGCTCTTCATAGATCTCATAATCTCTTGGATAGTATTCCAGCAGATCCAATACTGTATGTATGCCAACCTTTGCAAAAGGCAGCGAAGTCTTCTCTCCGATTCCTTTTAATTCTGTGATGGATGATTGCAGATTCATCTTATGCCTCCTGTTTATTCTTATTTTATATCATACACGATTGCATTTCTATAATCAACCATATCCGAACATATATTCTGTTTTATTTTTATTTATTTGAAATTTTATATTTTTTTAACAAATTTTATAAAAAGCATTGCATTTTGACAAAAAAACGATATAATTTATATCAGAAACAATACATTGTGGTTGCGATCTGAACGAGGAAGTTCTTAATATAAGGATTTACCTCGTTTTTTTTGCAAGAAAGGAGTTTATTATGTTAAGTTCACTGTTTATGTCCCTTGTAGGACGCGAAACACTGGTTGCGCCAGATGATACCTGGTCGCTTCTGATGGTCATGTGTGTAGCTGTTGCCATATCCATTTATCTGGAACAGAAATACATGTGGGCCTCCAAAATCTCAGGTGCGATCATCGCCCTGTTATTTGCTCTGGTACTTTCCAACCTGTCCATTATTCCGACTGCCTGTACCCTGTATGATGACATTATCTGGGGATTTGCAGTTCCCATGGGTATTCCGCTGCTGATGCTTCAGTGCAACATGAAGAAGATCTGGAAAGAGACCGGACGGATCATGATCATCTTCTGTATCGGTTCCGCTGGAACAGTTGCCGGTGCATTTCTTGCATATACCCTGCTTCACAACTTTATTCCAGGACTTGCAGGTGTGGCAGCGATCATGACCGGTTCCTATATCGGAGGCGGCGTGAACTTTGCAGCTCTGGCAACAGAATTTAATGTAGGGGAGATCAAAGCAGCTGCTACAGTTGCTGATAACCTGTTGATGGCGCTTTACTTCTTCGCCCTGATCTTCATTGCAGGCATGAAGTTCTTCCAGAAACATTATACTCATCCACACATTGATGCAGTGAAAGTATCTGATCTGAAGGATGCACAGACACAGGCTGCTGCATACTGGAACAGAAAAGAGATTTCTCTGAAAGATATCGCTATGAACGTAGCTTACTGTGTTGTTGTTGTATTCCTTGCAAAACTGATCGCATCTGGCATCAGTGCAGTGATCCCGACCACCAATACTCTGCTGTCGATTCTCAATACGTTCTTCGGAAGCCAGTATGTATGGATCACCACCATCGCCATGTTTGCTGCTACTGTTGGTGAAAAACAGGTGGAAAATCTGTCCGGTTCTCAGGAGATCGGTGTTGCCGGTGCATTTCTTGCATATACCCTGCTTCACAACTTTATTCCAGGACTTGCAGGTGTGGCAGCGATCATGACCGGTTCCTATATCGGAGGCGGCGTGAACTTTGCAGCTCTGGCAACAGAATTTAATGTAGGGGAGATCAAAGCAGCTGCTACAGTTGCTGATAACCTGTTGATGGCGCTTTACTTCTTCGCCCTGATCTTCATTGCAGGCATGAAGTTCTTCCAGAAACATTATACTCATCCACACATTGATGCAGTGAAAGTATCTGATCTGAAGGATGCACAGACACAGGCTGCTGCATACTGGAACAGAAAAGAGATTTCTCTGAAAGATATCGCTATGAACGTAGCTTACTGTGTTGTTGTTGTATTCCTTGCAAAACTGATCGCATCTGGCATCAGTGCAGTGATCCCGACCACCAATACTCTGCTGTCGATTCTCAATACGTTCTTCGGAAGCCAGTATGTATGGATCACCACCATCGCCATGTTTGCTGCTACTGTTGGTGAAAAACAGGTGGAAAATCTGTCCGGTTCTCAGGAGATCGGTACTTATTTTATCTATCTGTTCCTGTTTGTTATCGGTGTTCCGGCTTCTATTGTCAAGATCATTACCGAGACTCCGCTGCTGTTAGTCTTCACCGGAATCATGGTGCTGACCAATATGCTGTTCTGCTTTGTATTTGGTAAACTGCTTCACTTTGATCTGGAAGATATCATTCTTGCTTCCAATGCGAATATCGGTGGACCAACAACCGCAGCAGGAATGGCAATCTCCCAGGGATGGACCAAGCTGGTCGGACCGGTTATGCTGATCGGTACTTTTGGTTATGTCATCGGTACATACCTTGGTGTTGTGGTTGGAGGTCTCCTCGGCGCGTAATCACCAGATTACATGATTAAGTATTGCATACTAAGGAAAAGAGGAAGTTATTCATGTATTTTGACGCACACTCTGATATCTGGACCGACGTAACGGTCAAAAGAGAACATGGAGAAAAGAATGTATTAAAGAATCACCATCTGGACCGGCTTCGTGCCGGTCAGGTGGAAGGCAGCATCTTCGTCATCTGGGTTGAGCGACCTGACATTCAGGACTATGCCATCCGAACCGCGCAGATCAAACAGGCCATTCTTGACGAAACCGCTGAATGTGATGAGGTACAGATCGTACATACTGTCGCTGAGATGAAACAGGCAAGAGATGCTGGTAAATTTTACATCTGGATTGGCATCGAAGGTATGGCTGCCATTGGCGATGATGTATCTAAGGTTGACGAATATTACAATTTTGGATGCCGCCATGGCATGTTGACCTGGAATGAGAAAAATCTGCTGGGTGCAGGTGCTGCTACCGGTCTTACAGATGGTCTGACAGAAGCCGGAAAAAACGTTGTAAAGAGAATGCAGCAGCTTGGCATGCTTGTAGATACCTCTCATCTGAATGAAGATGGTTTCTGGGATATTGTGGATATTGCAACAGCTCCGATCATTGCCTCTCACTCCAACTGCCGTGCACTCTGTGATGTTCCGCGTAATCTGACCGATGAGCAGCTTCGTGCGATTCGGGATCTGGACGGTGTGGTAGGCTTGAACTCCTTCACTCCATTCGTCCATGCCACGAAAGCAAAACAGACCGTCGAGCAGCTTGCAAAACATGCTGATCATATGATCAACATCATGGGAATTGAACATGTGGGCTGTGGATTTGATTTCTTTGAATTCTGTACTCCCGATGTTGTAGGAACTATGACAGATGATCCTGAATTGAGTGTAGCAGGCATGAAAGACTGTTCCGAAATATATAAGCTGTTCCAGTGCTTTGATAAACTGGGACTGACCAAACGAGAAAAAGAACTGATCGCAAGAGAGAACTTTACCAGAGTTCTGGAAAAGACGGTAGGATAATTCCGAACAATACAAAATGACCGATAGATATGCAAATCATACTTGTATGAATAAACATATCTATCGGTCTTTAATATTTACTCCACAGAAATCACATAGTAGTAGATCGGCTGTCCGCCATTGTGTACTTCTACTTCTGCATTCGGGTACAGGGCTGCCAGCTCATCTCCAAGCTTCTGTGCATCCTCTTCCTTCACATCTTCTCCATAGTAAATACCGATAATCTCAGAATCCTCATCTACCAGCTCTGCCATCATAGCTTTGGTGGTTGCTTCAATGCTCTTTCCTACTGCCAGGATTCCGGCATCTCCGATTCCCATAATATCGCCTTCGTGGATCTCTTTGTCATCGATCTTCGTATCACGGACTGCATAAGTTACCTGACCAGTCTTCACATTCTGAATCTCTTCCTGCATCACTTCTGCATTGGCTTCCGGTGTTTCATCCGGGTTATAGCTGATCATAGCGGTGATACCCTGCGGTACTGTCTTGGTCGGCACTACAACGATCTTCTTATCCTCACACAGATAGCTTGCCTGGTTTGCTGCAAGAATAATGTTCTTGTTGTTCGGAAGGATAAATACAGTATCTGCATTTACCTTCTCGATTGCTTCCAGCATATCCTCGGTGCTTGGGTTCATAGTCTGTCCACCCTCGATCAGATAGTCAACACCCAGCTCACGGAAGATCTCTCCCACACCGTTACCAATAGATACAGAGATGAAGCCCATCGCTTTTCTCGGCTCATCCTTCTTCTCTTCAACCGCTTTCTTCTGCTCTTCAGCAATCCTGGAAGCTTCTTTGATCAGCTTCTCTTCATGCTCCAGACGCATGTTATCAATCTTCATATTGGACAGTGCACCATAAGTCAGCGCTCTCTGGATCGCCAGTCCTGGATCATTCGTATGTACGTGTACTTTGACAACTTCGCCGTCAGACACGACTACAATAGAATCACCAATGGACTCAAGATATGCCTTGAACTCCAGCTCTGCCTTTTCACTGAATTCCTTGTCCAGCATGATAATAAACTCTGTACAATAGCCAAACTTGATCTCAGCCTCTGTCTGCGCACTGATCTTGACCGGTTCAGCCTTCTTCTGACCTTCGAAGGAATAATCCACCTCTTTGCCCGTCAGAACGTCATATGCGCCTTTGAGCACCTGCACAAGTCCCTGTCCGCCGGAGTCTACCACTCCTGCTTCTTTCAGTACCGGAAGCATATCCGGAGTCTTTGCAAGCACTGCTTCTGCCTCTTCGATAACAAGGCGTGCGAATTCTTCCACATCCTCTACACTCTCAGAGAGCTCTGCTGCCTTGTCAGCAGCTCCTTTTGCCACTGTAAGGATTGTTCCTTCCTTCGGCTTCATAACAGCCTTATACGCAGTCTCTACAGCTTTCTGCATAGCTCCTGCCAGATCGATCACATCCAGCTCCTCATGGTCACGGATGCCTTTGGTAAATCCTCTTAAAAGCTGGGACAGAATAACACCGGAGTTACCTCTTGCGCCTCTTAAAGAACCGGAAGAAATGCATTTTCCAAGGGTATACATATCCGGGTTGTCCAGCTTACTTACATCTGCTGCTGCAGCTGTAATCGTCATTGTCATATTGGTACCTGTGTCTCCATCCGGTACCGGAAATACATTCAGCTCGTTGATCCACTCTTTGTTGGATTCCAGATTTTTTGCGCCGCCCAGAAACATTTTTGCAACCATCTGGGCATCAATCGTCTTAATCAAAGTGAAGCTCCTCCCTCGTTAATCTATCACTCTCACGCCTTCGACAAAGATGTCGATCTTACCGATCTTCATACCGGTAAACTCCTCTACCTGATATCTGACAGAATCGATCAGATTTTCAGATACGACCGGGATATTTACACCATAAGCAACGATCACGTGAAAGCCGAGGTAGATCTCATTGTTTTCGATTGCCACCTCGATACCGCGCTTGATACTGTCCTTCTTCAGAAGTTTCATCAGTCCATCACGCATATCCAGGGATGCCATGCCCACGATACCACTACAGCCAAGTGCAACGGAACCTGCATAAGTAGCCACCACATCCGCATCAATTAATATACTGCCAAGTTCTGTATGAATCTGTCCCTGCATACAAATACCTCCCAATCATAATCATAATTGTAATTATTATACCCGATAACAGGTAAAAAAGAAATAAATATTTCTATATTTCATATAATAAACCAAGAATCTCTCCGCAAAGGAGGACAGCCCATGAAGAGAAAGCTTGGATTTGCCATATTTTTCATCGGAATCGGAATCTTCCTGACACTTTTTCTTCCCACTGATCATGTGTTTATCCGCATCTTGCTGTCTGCTGTTCTCATCATCTGCGGGTACCAGTGCTGTTTCCTCTGCTAGAGATCTGTCAGCCTTCTTTCGCGAAAAAAGGGTCATCGCACAGCGACAACCCTCCTATCCATTCCAATTAAATAATTACCGGTCAGTTAAGCTCTCTCAACTTTGCCAGATTTTAAGCAAGAAGTGCACACATACATTTTCTTTGCTCCACCGTCCATTTTAACTTTTACGGACTTTACATTGGATTTCCACATTTTGCTGGATTTTCTATGAGAATGACTCACATTGTTTCCAAAGTGAACACTCTTTTCACAAACTGCACATTTAGCCATCATTGCACCTCCTTAGGCTTATTTGAGTCGGGAGACTCACAACTTTTGTTATTGTATCAGAATTATATAAATAATGCAAGTAAAATTTTACAAATTTTTTAATATTATTATCAGCGAGGCTCACGAATCCGCACTATCGTGCTTTACATCCTGCTTCGCAGGACATTCGTTCGCTAATAGCACAGGAAACGTAAATGTCTGCTCCGCAGCCGCTTACTTTTCCTTTGCGCTTATTATCTCATCCACTGCCTTATCTACTTCCGGGTCAGATTTTTTGCCGGCTGTAAACTTATTGACAAAATCAGGAACCATATCCAGGATCTTAGTCACAGCATCCTGGTTCTTTACATTAACCAGACGGATGTTATCATCCTTGATGACCAGCACTGCACTCGGGGATATTCTTCCTCCAAGACCACCGGCACCATTGTCCTTCTTCTCTGCGGAGCTTGCGCCTGCGCCTACGCCAAAGGATACATCCACCAGTGGAAGAATGATGGTATCACCTACAGTGATTGCATCTCCTACTACAGTCTTGCTGGAGATAAATTGATCCATTCCTTTAAAAAGAGAAGATACGGTAGATTCAAAGCTGTTATTATTTTTTTCGCTCATAAATAAAAACCTCCTGTTACTGTCTGAAGCGCCGGTATATTTTCATCACATTCTCATCCCTCCAGAGACGGAATATAGACAGCAGCGGCACTGCCAGCATCATATGACCTTTTATATAAAGTGTTCCCTCAAAGATCTCCTGTTCAAACTCCGGTTTCAAAAAAATTCTTCCAGGATACCAGACATTCAGGATCGACAAGACTCCCATACACTGTCCGGTCCAGGATGGATCTTCAAATCCAAAATGAAGTGTCAGATCCGCTTTTCTTGGACGGCTGTGCTTCCACAGGAACTTCAGTTCCCGCCATATGGATTCTCTGGCTTTCACATTTTCTTCCAGATTCCAGAAGTCCGTCAGCGTTCCTATCGTCTCTGACGCTTTCTCCGGCATATGAAGCAGTTTCACGACCAGAGAGAATAATCCTCTTCCTATGGCAGTTATCTTACCATAAATCCGCCGGATTGCATAGAGAAGCTTTTTCAAAATGCTCTGCCGCGGCGATTTCGTCTGCGCCTGTTTGTCCTGTGGCTGCTCCTGCCTGGATACCTCCGGTTCCGGCTGCGGTACGGTTGCAACGGCTGTTCCAGGAGTCAGATCCTTCTTCAGGCGCTCCTTGGCTTTGTCAGATGACTTCACTTCTGCCTTCTGCTCCAGTTGCTTCGCCTCCATCTGCTTCGGCTTGGACTGTTTTTCCTTTGACTTCTTTTCAGCCTTCTTCGGCTTCTCTTTCTTTGGCTCCAGCGGTTTCCACACGGGTATCCCAAGGATCCGCCCCTGTAATAGCTGCATAGGTTCCTGACTGGTATGAAGCCTATAATGCACTGAAAGCAGCCGAAACATCCAGCCTGCAACTGCTCGTACCTGGATCACTCCATCCTTGCGTTCTGCCCTGACTTTGTAGGTGATCGGTACAAACAACACGGAACTTACCAGCAAGAGGATCAGTCCCAGGATCACAAGAAGCAGAATTCCTATAATTTTCAATATAAATATGATGATATGCAGCATCTGCTGTCCTATGCTCCTTCACTATCTGTGAAATATTCCTCCGGAAACCACGCGGTCACATCAAATCCACCGGTCTCCTGATATTTATCCTTTACGATCTTCTCCACCATGCGCAGCGCCTCCATACGTCCCTGTGCTACTCCTACGATATCCAGTCTCTGCACATCTCTGAAAATAGATTCCTTCAGCATGGTGTTATGAAACAGATCCAGAAGATGTCCTGGTTCCGAGGACAGTGTCACAAAATAGATGCCGGGCACCCATGCGCCTGCAGCCGCTTTTTCCCTGATCTTATCGATCTGGTCTGCAGTATTTTTACTAAGGTATAAAGGACGATACCATCTCATCCCACGATCCTCCTTTACAAAAAGAGGCTGTCGTTTCCAACAACCTCTCCTCTTACCTGCGGTTTTTCCAGAGATTCGTCTTCTTCATCTCCAGATATTCGCTGTACGCTTTTTCCAGAATCTGCTTTTCATTGGGGAATTTCAATAAATGATACGCCTCATGAAACTTGTAGTATCCGGAATCTGTAAAGTATTCCTCACGCTGTGGTTTGCTGTAATAGCTGTCCGACATCATCAGATACCAATGTACATCTTTTTCGACAACATCTTCCGGTACCGTAAAACTGTACTGACTTTTGCCGACATATTTGATGATCTCTGCATCAACACCTGTCTCTTCCTTCACTTCGCGAAGCGCTGTCTCAGGATATTCCTCCCCAGCCTCGACAGTTCCCTTTGGCAGTACCCACCCTTCGTACTTGTTCTTATAATTCTTGTACAGAAGAAGGATCTTACCTCGAAAAATCACCACACCGCCGCAGCTCGTTGCTTCTATCACTGCAATTCCTCCTGTCGTTTGGTGTGCCTCTAAGACTGGTTATAGGATACCATTTTTTTTTACAAATGACAAGATGAATCCTTACTTTCCGTAATAAGTATCAAAGATCCTCTTTGCGATCGGTACCGCATATTCACTTCCAGAACCGACCTTTTCCACAAGAACAGCTACCACCAGATCTTCTTTATCTCCCGATGCCCATCCCACAAACCAGGCATGGCTGCTTTTTTTATTGTTGGAGTACTCCGCAGTACCAGTCTTTCCATAAACCGTATATGAGTCCGTCTGAAGCGCACTTCCCGTTCCGTCTGTCACCACTGCCCGGAGATATTCTTTCAGATTTTCTGCTTCTTCGGATGTCAGCAGACTTCCATACTCCTGTGGCTCATACCTCTCTACCAGCGTACCCGTATAATTTTCTGTACGATCCAGCACCCGTGGTGTCATGAGCACCCCATCATTGGCGATGGCCGACATAAGCATAGCCAGATGCATAGGAGTTACCAGTGTATCCCCCTGACCGATGGCTGTGAGCATCTTCGTGGTCTCCGTGTCTGTGTCCTTCAATGCGAAAGAACTCTTACTGTATGGAAAAGACAGCGGAAGATCCTGGTTAAACAGAAGCTGATCGGCTAACTGCTCATAAGAATCCACATTCAGTTCACTTCCAATCTGTGCAAATGCGCTGTTGCAGGATTTTGCAAATGCACTTTTCAGATCCAGTTCTCCATGGGATTTTCCATGATAGCAACTGATATTGCGGTCTCCCGTACTGATCTTTCCTTTGCAGGTATAGGAAAATCCAGTCGGATCCATCTGATGTTCCCTGAGATATTCCAGCAAAGTCACCGTCTTAAATACCGACCCCGGAGGATAAAGTCCCTGAGTAGCACGGTTCAGCAGGATTCCATCATCAGAACTGCTGAAGGTCTCCCATTTGGACGCTACTTCTGAAGGGTCATAATCTGGTTTTGATACCATTGCACGGATATTTCCTGTAGACGGCTCCATGACGATAACCGCTCCATTTCTCTTACTCAAGGCATCGTGAGCTGCTGTCTGCAGATCCACATCCAACGTAGTTACCAGACTGTCTCCCACATTTTTCTGTTCTTTTAATTCATTGAAAAACCGCTCCATAAAATACGCATTGGATGTGATCAGCTGGAAATTACCCAGCTCCTCAATCCCGGTCTTACCATAATCCGAATATCCAAGCACATGGGAAAATGTGCAGCCAAAAGGATATTTCCGGGTCTCTGTGCCGTTCTGATCCACTTCTGTGTAGGCAAGCTGCTGCCCGTCAGATGCCAGAATACTTCCGCGGATCACTTTATTTTCAAAGGCTTCCAGCCTTGCATTGTACGGGTTATTGATCACTTCCCGGCTCTTCGTGATCTGAAACATGCTGACATAACCGATCAGCATCACAAAAAGCCCGGTAAACAGATACAGGACAAAGCTATACTCACGATTGTTTTGATTGTTTTGATTTCTTTTCTTTTTTTGCTTTTTCTTCGTCTGCTTCCCGCTCAACTTTTGTCACCTCATCGCTTCGTTTCAGATACATTCCCTGGATCACCGACCAGATCAGAAAACTTCCCAGAAGGGAACTTCCTCCATAGCTCACAAATGGCAACGTCACACCCGTAGATGGAATAAATTTAGTCACACCTCCGATGGACAAAAACACCTGAAAGATCATTAATGTTCCAAGTCCCACAGCGACCAGCTTATAGTAAGAGTCCTTCAACACTATGGCAATGTTGAGAATCATATAAAAGCTGCTCAGATATATAAAAATCAAAAGTAGTGCAAACAGGATACCCATTTCTTCTGCAATCGCAGAGAAAATGAAATCCTGCTCCACCACCGGAATCTTATAGGGCATTCCCTGATTGATCCCCAGACCGAACCAGCCTCCGGTTCCAATAGCAAACAAAGACTGCGCAATCTGGTAGCCTTCCTTGTCAATCACAGAAAATGGGTCACTCCAGGCAAGCACACGAGTCTGCACATGGGCAAACAATTTCCATGCTACCCAGGCTGCCGCACTTCCTGCCAGCAATCCCCCCAGAAAATAAAGAGGTTGTCTGGATGCCACATAAAGCATGACCAGATAAGTCACAAAGAAAATCAGAGCCGCTCCCAGATCTTTTGACACAACCAGCAGCAGTACATGAGCTGCTGCCAATGTGCTGGTCAGTACGATCCGTTTGAAATCCACCGCTTCATGAAGCATACCCGCCACAAAAAACACAAATAAAACTTTTACCAGCTCCGATGGCTGAAGCGTGATTCCATAAACGGTAATGGATAATTTGGCTCCATGAGTGATACTTCCGGCAATAAAGACCACTGCCAGCAGCCCAAATCCCGCCGCTCCATATAGCCAGTACAGATTTCGAAGACGTCCACTCTTTCGGATGATCACCGGAATAACAAAGGTCAGTACTGCCGCCAGGGCTGCCAGTTCCGCCTGCCGCGCTGCCTTATCAAAGGATAGTCTTGCAAGCATAAGAAGCCCCACACTTAAGAGCAGCAGCATATTGTGATTCAGCAGCTGATCTGCATTCGGATAGATGACTCTCTGTAAAACAAGGAACAGAATAAATGCTCCCAGCTGAGCTATATAAAACAGAAGAATCTTCTCATTTTCTGTACTCAGATACAGCGTCAGATTTCCCAGAAACTGCATACCGAACATGAGCACATTCTGCTGCCACAGTGCCGCCTTTTTCCCTGCCTCGTCCCTTCGTACCAGACGAAACCCAAGAACTGTATAGATTGCCAGTGACAGAATCATGGCATATTTTGACAATTCTGTAATGATCGTTACCATATTACTCTACGCCTCTTGCAAAATGTCCTCTCGTAAATTCTGACTGTCTCTTTTCTCCGGTCAGCCACTGGTTAAGCACCAGTCTTGTTTCCTGCACGGTTTCTGTAGTAAACATGATCCTGCAGACTCCTGCTCCCAATGCCTCTACTTCTGAAAATCTGTCAAACAGATATAATGGCTGACTGTTGTAGATCACATTATAACAATCCCGACAATAATTTTTTACAGGAAAGCTTACGTTTTTCCGATCTCTTAATTCTGTCACACCTGGCTCATGTCTGCAAAGATTCAACGTCTTTCGAACACAACCTGCTGTAGTCATCATAGGATATCTGCCATACACGATCTGAATGCTGTTCTCGTCCGACAGATTGGCAAGTTCCCTTCCATTCAGTTCCAGCGGGCTGGTCTGCCTCATCACACCTTTTTGCCGCCAGTATTCCCGGCTCTCCTGATTGAAAGTGTAGACATTGTGATCGAGGATCAGGTCTCCTGCCCACTCCTTGTCTCTTACATATTCGTATTCCTCCAGATTGCGTATCACATAACCATCCGCTCTCAGATTCTGCCAGTAAGACAGCTTTTTCTCATACCGTGCTCTTGTTATTTTTCTGAAAATAGCCGGCAGCACCACATAAGCTTTCAGTTCTGCACTGTGAACTTGTCCAACCAGACGTTCCAGATCCTCCTCCAGACTCTCTGCATCCAGATAAACAGCTCCAAGAGACGGTCTTATCCCCTCTGTCTGAGTGCCCGTCTCACCCCACCAGCGGAGCACTTCTGCTAATTGCTTCTCCGTCTCCACAGAAATATGGAGTTCCCGGAATCCATGGGATTTTTTCCCACGCTTTGCAGTCACGTCAGTTCCTTTACCAGTTCCCTGTCTATCTGCTTTTTCTTCCAGAGCAATCCGAAGCAGTTCCTTCTGAAGTTCTGTTATTCCTTCTCTCCTGAGATTGTTCAACTCCTGTACCGGTATGAATAATCCGTCTTCTATCTGCACATCCAGACTTTCCCAGACAAAGGATGTTCCCCCCAGCTTCTTCAACTGCTTCTCCACCTGTTCCTGATCAGTGGGGCGATTCTGTGCCACCTGCGGACATCCGCCGGTAACTACCACACATGCCCCTGTCTCATCTTCTGTCAGAGTCAGCTGTAATGGCTGGTCTGCTCCTCCATAAAAATATCCATGAACCGGGATTCTCTTCTCCTGCTCCACATACATCTGATGAAGTTCCGCAATTTTCTTTTCATAGGCTTTCTTCTCGCTGTCTGAAGCTGGTGCCTGATAAAGAGCCATCAGATCTCTTCCATTATGTTTTTCATAATACCCGGTGGAAAATCCATCTCTGTTAAATAACAGCAGCAGCTCCTTCCGATCAGCTTCTGCTACTTTGTATCCTTTTCTTCCATGCTTTAAATACTGATCCACATATTTCCGATAGATCCGCACCACTCCTGCTGTATATTCAGGACGCTTCATGCGTCCTTCTATCTTCAGGGAATAGACACCTGCCTCGGCGATCTGCGGGATCAGATCTAACGCACAGAGATCCTTGGGGCTTAAGAGATCCTGCTCTTTGCCTGAAATATTTTTTCCATGGTCAGCGGCCGTATAGGCCAGACGACATGGCTGTGCACAACGGCCCCGATTGCCGCTTCGGCCTCCCAGGAGACTGCTGAACAGGCACTGACCCGAATAGCAATAGCATAATGCTCCATGTACAAAGCACTCCAGCTCCATGCCTGTCTTTTCGTAGATCTCATGGATCTCATCAAGCGAAAGCTCTCTTGCCAGTACTGCCCGATGTGCCCCTTCTTCTTTCAGAAGTTCCACACCACCCACTCCGCAGAGAGTCATCTGTGTGCTGGCATGAATATCAAGCTCCGGGAACCAGCGCTGAATGCATTTCATCACACCTGTATCCTGTACAATCACTGCATCCAGTCCATGCTCCACGCAAGGTTTCAGATAATCATAAAGTTCTCCTTCAAGTTCCTTGTCCTTCAGCAGAGTATTGACTGTCAGATACAGTTTTACCCCATAGAGGTGTGCATAATCGATAGCTTCCAGAAGCCGGTCTCCTTCCGGATTCTGTGCATAGGCTCTTGCTCCGAACCGGCTGCCTCCCATATAGACCGCATCTGCTCCTGCATGAACGGCTGCTTTGAGACTTTCAAAGGATCCGGCCGGTGCCAGAATCTCCAGTTTCTTCTTTTCCATCTTCTTCTCCTTATGATAACAAGGACCAGCACTGATGGCTGGTCCCCCTCTTATCATGTTTGATTTCTGTCATTACAGTTTCTGCTCCGGATGGGACACATTTCTTCCCGTCGGATGTGCAGTTCTTGGCTGACGGTTCTCTACACCTTGTCTGGAAGTCTGCTTCTGCGCTTTTTCAAGCTGTGCCTCCAGCTCATGAATACGCTCCATCAGCTTTTCCTTCTCCATCTTTGCATCGATCAGATCATGCTTCAGACTGTACAGCTCCCGATCCTTCTGTTCTTTTTCCTTTTCCAGCGATTCTCTGGCTGCATCTGCCTTAAAATAGACATCTGCCAGGTTCATGTTTTTGAGAAGCTGCTTCTCGTCCGCTGTCAGTCGGGCATAGCCTTCCATCACTGCTACCTTTTCTTCCATCTCGTTAAGATATGTCGCAACCTTCTGCAGGTAAGCAGTGCTCTCATAGCCACTGATCGTATATACTTTTCCGTTAATCAGCACATCAGCTGTATTTTTCTTTGCCATTATCCCTCACCTGCTTCTTTGTTAGCCTATATAGTACAGTGTACCTAATTTACTCTGGAAAAGCAATCCCCAAATGCTCATAGGCGGTCTGTGTCGCCACACGGCCTCTGGCAGTACGGTTCAGAAATCCATTTTTCAAAAGGTACGGTTCATACACATCTTCCAGCGTTCCGGCATCTTCTCCAAGAGCCGCTGCCAGCGTATCCAGTCCCACCGGACCTCCTGCAAATTTCTCAATGATCGTTCGCAGGATCCGTCTGTCCGACTGATCCAGTCCATATTTATCCACTTCCAGAAGATCCAGTGCAAATACTGCCACATCCTCGGTAATTCTTCCATCATATTTTACCTGTGCAAAATCCCTGACACGTTTCAGCAGTCGATTCGCAAGACGAGGTGTTCCTCTGGAACGTCTGGCCAGTTCCATGGCCCCTTTTGCATCAATCTCTACGCCCAGAACTTCTGCAGATCTGCGGATAATGGTACTCAGTTCCTCAATGGTATAATATTCCAGATGATGGACCACGCCAAAACGATCTCTGAGCGGTGCGGTCAGAAGGCCTGCTCTTGTAGTTGCTCCCACCAAAGTAAATTGCGGCAGATCCAGACGGATACTGCGGGCAGAAGCTCCTTTTCCGATCATAATATCAATGGCATAATCTTCCATTGCCGGATACAGCACTTCCTCCACCTGCCGGTTCAGTCGATGGATCTCATCCACAAAAAGGACATCTCCCTCCTGCAAGTTATTGAGGATTGCCGCCATCTCACCCGGCTTCTCAATAGCAGGACCGCTGGTCACCTTCAAATGTGTCCCCATCTCATTGGCAATAATGCCTGCCAGCGTGGTCTTACCAAGTCCGGGCGGTCCATAGAACAGCACGTGATCCAGTGCTTCTCCTCTGGATTTTGCCGCCTCAATATAAATCTTCAGATTATTTTTTGCTTTTTCCTGACCGATATACTCGTCCAGGCTCTGTGGTCGAAGACTTCCTTCAATCCGGATATCCTCTTCCGCCTCTTCTGTCGCTATGATTCTGCGGCTGCCCATATTGTTCTCCTGTTCTTGTTTCATAGTTTCATAAATCATGCAGAGTCATATTTGTAAAATCATCTCCGCATATACACTTAAAATAAGTGCTTAAGCGCAGCTTTCAGAACCGTCTCCACATCCATATGTTCGTCCGGATTCACGGAACGCACTGCCTTCAGAGATTCGGTACTTCCATAGCCAAGCGCAACCAGTGCTTCTACTGCATCCTGTACCACACTGTTACCTGCTGCAGCTGCTGCCACCTCAGCTCCCACCGTCGGTGCTGCCAGCTTCTTTTCAAATACATCCTGCAGATCCAGCTTGTCCTTCAGCTCCAGAATGATCTTCTGCGCAGTCTTGGCTCCGATACCCGGTGTTTTGGCGATTTTCTTCGCATCATCTGATAATACCGCAAAACGAAGATCGTCTGCTCCCAGTGCTGACAGAATCGCAAGTCCCGCCTTAGGACCAACACCATTAACACCGATCAGCATCTTAAACATGGCAAGATCATCCTTTGTCAGAAATCCAAACAGGACCACCGCATCCTCCCTCACCTGCATGTAGGTGTAGAGCTTCAGCTCCTGCCCGGTCCCACTGATGGATGATAAGAGCTGCCCTGGTACCAGCACCTCATAGCCCACGCCATGAACATCAAGCACCAGACTGCTCTCTGCTATATCTTCTACAGTTCCTCTTAAAAATGCTATCATGTCTCTATCCCTTATAATACAGCATGGCATTGCAGATTGTCGCTGCAATATTGCTTCCGCCTTTGCGTCCTTTCGGGACAATATAAGGAACCCCTGCTGTCATGATCAGCTCTTTTGCTTCCACCACATTGACAAATCCTACAGGTGCACCAATGATCAGCGCCGGTTTTACCTCTCCTGCCTTTATCAGCTCATAAAGACGGATCAGTGCTGTCGGCGCATTGCCAACCGCAAAGATTACTTCTTTTCCCAGTGCTGCTCCACGTTCCATACAGATAGCTGCACGGGTACAGCCTCTGTCTTTCGCTTCCTGTGCCACATCTGCATCCGACATAAAGCAGAATGCCTCGCCGCCATACTCTGCCAGTTTTTTCTTGTTGATCCCTGACCATGCCATACGGGTATCCGTCACGATCACCGCACCACGGCGGAGTGCTTCCACACCCAGCATAGCCGCATTTTCAGAAAAACACAGATTATCCGCATAATCAAAATCTGCGGATGTGTGGATACATCGTTTTACAATAGAAAACTCAGGCTCCGGCCAGGTTCTGCCATTAAGCTCCGATGTAATAATTTCCATGCTTCGTTTCTCTATCTCCGCAGGTTTTACAATCTCAATTTTATCCAGCATTAGATTCCCTCCTCCAGTATTTCATATATTTTCTTCATATCAAACGAGCTTCTGACCAGATCTGCCAGTTTGTCATATTCCTGCTCCTTGTGAGCTTCCAGATCAAAATGCCAGTTTTCAAACTCCATACCTTTTTCTTTCATCAATCTGCGGATCATTTCCTCCGCAAATCCATCCGTATCAAAGATACCATGAAGATAACTTCCCATCACACTTCCATCTTCATTAGCCAGTGCATCCACTCTTCCATCCTCGAGACGGACCAGTTCATGACAACCTCCCAGATTCTCAGTCACACCCATATGGATCTCATAACCTGTTACTTCTTTTCCCTGCCAGTTGCTCCAAAGACCCACGCCCTTTTCCATCACTCCGCGGATCTGAGTTCTGGTCTTTGCTTCTGAGAAAACGGTTCTTGTATTCAGAAGTCCCATGCCACGCATGGTTCCTCCATGTTCTACATTATGCGGATCTTCCATCTGTTCGCCCAGAAGCTGAAATCCACCACAGATGCCGATGATCGGCGTCTTCTTCTCTGCCTGGCGGAGGATCAGTGCTTCCATGCCGGACTCTCTGAGCCACTGGCAGTCATCCATGGTATTTTTTGTGCCCGGCAGAAGGATCAGATCTGGATCCCCCAGCATTCCCGGCTGACTTACATAACGGAGGGATACCCCGTCCATCCGCTCAAATGCGGAAAAATCTGTAAAATTGGAAATATGCGGCAGATGGATCACTGCCACATCAATGCCAGCTCCCTTCTGAGTCTGATTCAGACGGTCAGAGAGACTGTCCTCATCATCAATATCCAGATGCTCCATAGGAACCACGCCTACCATAGGAATCCCTGTTCGCTCCTCGATCATCCGAAGGCCTGGCTCAAGGATCTTCACATCCCCACGGAATTTATTAACGATCAGACCTTTGATCATCTGCTGCTCATCTTCAGGCAGCAGCTTTACCGTTCCATAAAGGGCTGCAAATACACCACCACGGTCAATATCTCCCACCAGGAGTACCGGTGCTTTTGCCATGCGAGCCATTCCCATATTTACAATATCATTGTCATGAAGATTGATCTCCGCCGGACTTCCGGCTCCTTCGATCACAATAATATCATACTGTTCGCTTAATCTTTCATAGGCAGCCATCACATCCGGCACCAGCTGCTTTTTATTGCGGTAATAATCCATAGCCTTCATATTGCCGCGGACCTCGCCATTTACAATGACCTGGCTTCCCACATTGCTGGTCGGTTTCAGAAGAATCGGATTCATCTCTACCGTCGGGTCGATGCCACAGGCCTCCGCCTGCATGGCCTGTGCCCGTCCGATCTCCAGACCATCTTTTGTAATATAGGAATTCAGTGCCATATTCTGTGATTTAAACGGTGCCACTTTGTATCCGTCCTGCTTAAATACCCGGCACAGTCCTGCTGTCAGGAAGCTTTTTCCTGAATTAGACATGGTTCCCTGTATCATAATCGCTTTTGCCACTTTTGTTCACCTCATCATATCCATGCCGGAAGCACCCATGTTCCAATCACATAGTAAAGGAACAGATGAACCGGATAAAACCAGTAAAAAAACCATTTGGGCTGTCTGCCCCGCTCCCCATTATAGAATAGCAGCAGCAGACTTCCAAGGGGTGCGGGCATCTCCCACGCACTCAATATTGCTCCTGCCCCCGCCTGCAGAACAGGCAGTTCCCGTAAAATATAATAGACACCGATCAGTGCCACGCCGAACGCTCCATAATCCACATGCAGCACTTCCGCCGCGCAGCAGACTGCCAGTGCGCCAGCCAGACTCCATTCTGTACTTGTGCTTACGTCCCGCAGATACCAGATCAGCAATAATCCAAGAAACAATGTAAAAAATACATTCTGATGTCCCCAGTGAAATGGTGTTCCGAAAATTGCCAGATCAAAGGGTACTTCGCTGATCAGTGCAAAGATTCCCAGCCGCACTGCATAGTTTTTCACATTTCTGGTGTGGCAAAATCCTTCCACGATAAAGAAACAGAACACAGGAAATGCAGGCCGTCCGATCTTCCGGATCACACGATCTGCCATCAGCACCAGATCCCAGTAATCAGGATAGTCCCTGAGCAGGTCTCCCAGCGGGGACACATCCCATACATTTAACAGAAAGTTCTCCAGAATGGATGCCCCGAAATGATCGATCGCCATAAGAATAATGGCGATCCATTTGAGCACACATCCATTCAGACCTCTCTTAGTCTTCATGTTTTGTCGCTACTTCACCCTGTTTTTTGTAAATAGAACGGGATGGAATCACGCCTCTGACGGAAGACAGCGGATAAATATTGCTCTCACGGCCGATCACTGTTCCCGGATTCAGCACGCTTCCACAGCCAACCTCCACATTATCTCCGATCATGGCACCAAATTTCTTGATGCCGGTCTCAATATCACCCTCTGGTGTATGTACTTTCACCAGCTTTTTATCAGATTTCACATTGGAAGTAATGGAACCTGCGCCCATATGCGCCTTGTATCCAAGAATAGAATCTCCTACATAATTGTAATGTGGAACCTGTACTTTATTAAATAACACCACATTTTTAAGTTCTGTGGAATTACCGACTACAGCACCCTCACCTACAATGGCATTGCCACGGATAAATGCACAGTGACGAACTTCTGCGTCTTTTCCGATGATCGCCGGTCCATGTACATATGCGGACGGAAATACGTTGGCGGATTTTGCGATCCACACATCCTCGCCCACTTTATCATATTCTTCCGGATCAAGGGTCTCTCCCAGTTTCTTGATAAACTCACCGATCTTCGGAAGTGCCTCCCACGGATAGGTCAAGCCGTCAAACAGTTCTGCTGCAATGGTCTCATTCATGTTGTAAAGGTCTTTGATCATAATCTCACTCATTGTTTTGTGTCTCCTTTTCCACGTCTCTGTGTCTGTTTTTCAGGTGTTTTATAATAAACTGCCGCCGCTTCAAAATATGGCCGCATGGCAAAGTGCTGATTGCTGTGCAGAACCTGCTCCGTTCTGGACGTCACAAAACGTTCCAGCTTCTGCATATATTCATCCGGTGTGATCTGTCCTTCAGCCACATACGTCAGACCCTTCTCCCAGCTTGCTGTCAGCTCTGGATTCAGAAGTGACCGGATTGACACATTCACAACATCAAATATATTTTCCCCAAGAAGAGTCGGTGTGATGATCTGTGTCTTTTTATTTAATGCAATATATTTATTATTGACCAGTTTTTTCAGAATCTCCGCACGCGTCGCACTGGTGCCGATACCACTTCCTTTGATCTGTGAACGCAGATCCTCATCTTCGATCAACTGTCCCGCATTTTCCATGGCAAGAATCATAGAACCAGAATTGTATCGCTTAGGCGGAGAGGTCTCTCCTTCTTTGATCTTCATACCCTTTACCGGAAGCTTCATGCCCTTTCTAAGCTTCATCAGTGCTTCCAGCATGGCAGCATCTCCACTGTTTTCCTCTTCCTCGCCGTCATCCTTTTTCTTCTTTGACTCTGGCTGAGGCGTCACCTTCAGATAACCTTCTTCCATCAGGATACGGAAATTTGCAAAGAACTTTTCCTTTCCAAGAGAGGTGATCAACGATGCCTTCTGATAGATCGCAGGTGGATAAAAGATGCTCAAAAACCGGCGAACAATTACCTCATATACTTGCTGTCCAACCATTGATACACTGCGAAGAGCACCAAATTCCTGCCCGGTCGGAATGATCGCATAGTGATCGGTAATCTGCTTGTCATTGGTATAACGGCTCTTGCCGATTCCTTTCCAGGACTCTTTCTCCAGGATCTCTGCTGCAAATGCTGCCGCCGGCTGAAAATTACCAAGTCCTCGGATATTTTTATAGATTTCCTTTGCCACAGCTGTAGACAGCACGCGGGCATCTGTTCTTGGATAGGTGACCAGCTTTTTCTCATATAACTCCTGCATGATCTTCAGCGTCTCATCAGGGCTGATCTTAAACCGTCTGGAGCATTCATTCTGAAGCTCTGCCAGGTTAAACAGCAATGGCGCATAACGGGTCTCCTTCTTCCGTTCAATGGAACAAACCTCTGCTTCCGTCTGTTCCAGTGCTTTCATCTTCTGAATAAAGGCTTCCGCGTCTTCCTTTTTCTTAAACCCATTTTCCTTATATAAAAGAGGAGACTGAAAATAATCGCTTCCCTCTACTGCACGCCATTCTCCCTCAAACTGCTCTGCTGCCAGTTCCTGTGTCAAAAGCACCCGATAAAATGGTGTCTTCACAAAGCTTCGGATCTCACGTTCTCTGCGCACCACCATGCCAAGCACACAAGTCATGACACGACCTACGGAGATCACCGTATACTTGCTATTCTGAAAATTTGAAACAGCTCTTCCATATTGCAAAGTCAGCAGTCTGGAAAAATTGATTCCCATCAGATAATCCTCCTTGGCCCGCAGATAAGCGGAATGGGACAGATTATCATAAGCAGACAGATCTTTTGCTTCCCGGATCCCTCTGAGGATCTCCTCTTCTGTCTGTGAATCGATCCACACACGACGGCGTTCCTTGTTCTTTACACCTGCCATCTGTTCTACCAGACGGTAAATATATTCTCCCTCCCGCCCCGAGTCAGTACAGACATAGATGCAGGTCACATCCGGCCGGTTCAGAAGAGAACTTACGATCTGAAACTGCTTTTTCACACTGCTGATCACTTCGTACTTCCATTCCTTTGGCAAAAATGGCAAGGTAGTCAGAGACCAGCGCTTGTATTTTTCATCATAGGCTTCCGGGTAGCTCATAGTCACCAGATGACCCACACACCAGGTCACCACCGCTTCCGTGGCTTCCAGATAGCCGTCTTTTCTGCTGAAATCCAGATGCAGCGCCTTGGCGAATTCCTGGGCAACACTTGGTTTTTCCGCAATATATAAAGATTTGCTCATGCACAACTTCTCTCTTTTCCAATATATGTCCCACATGACATCGTGTACAATTATAGCATGTTTGTGATATAATGTCCACGATAGTAAATCTTAGAGCAAGGAGAATTTCATGCGCATTGTCGGTATCATTGCAGAATATAATCCCTTTCATCAGGGACATGCCTATCAGATCAAAAAAGTCCGGGAACTGACTCAGGCAGACTTCATCCTAGTGTCCATGAGCGGTAATTTTGTACAGCGCGGTGCTCCTGCCATGTTTGATAAATACACCAGAGCCCATGCAGCCCTCCTGTCAGGCGCTGATCTGGTGTTGGAGCTTCCTGTCTCCATCGCCACCGGAAGTGCAGAAGCCTTTGCCAGAGGCGGCGTCAGACTGCTTCATGATACAGGTATTGTCACTGATCTGTGCTTTGGAAGCGAGTGTGGAGATCTGTCTTCTCTTGAGCGGCTGGCTGCATTTCTCGCTGAGGAACCAACAGACTATAAGCTGCATCTGCAAGATGGCTTAAAGCAGGGACTTTCTTTTCCAGCTGCCAGAGAACAGGCGGTGAGGTTCAGTGATCCATCTCTCCCTGCAGAACTTCTGGGAATGCCTAATAACCTGCTGGGACTGGAATATCTGAAAGCTCTTCACCTGTATGGAAGTTCTATCCGGCCATTTACTATTCAGCGGGAAGGATCCGGATACCATGATACGGATGTATCTTCCGGACAGTACAGTTCTGCCAGCGCCATTCGTGCCGAACTGATCCGTTCCGGCGGACATTTTTCAGAAGAACTGCTGGCACAGCTTCCTCACCCGGAACTCTATATATCTTACGCAGATCATCCACCTGTGACAGAAGATGCCTTTTCTCTTCTTCTATTAGAAAAACTGCGAAGACTCTCTCTGACAGACGAGCCACTGTCTCAATACGAAGGGATCTCCGAGGATCTGGCAAACCGGATCTCTGGCGCGCTGGATCAGTTTACCGGATTTTCTGCATTTACGGATCTTATGAAAACCCGCAATCAGACCAGAACTGCCATCAGTCGGGCACTGCTCCATATTCTACTGGATATACAAGCACCGCAGCCTGCCTGCATGTTCCGCGTTCTTGGATTCCGAAAGGACTCCCGTGCAGTACTGACAGCCCTGTCAGAACAAGGCACACTGCCTGTTGTTACTTCTCTGACCAGAAGCCCTTTGGATAGAACCAGCCTCTATCCCGACCAATTATATGAGTCTGTCCGCTCTATCTTGCAGCAGACTCCCTACCAGAATGAATTTCGCAGAAAAATGCTGGTCGTATGACCACAGGAGGAACGACTTTGAAAAATTTTATATGGAATCGATTTACCCGGTTTGTGGATGCGATCTCTCAGGCACATACCTTTCATGCCCATTTCAGCCTGTTGTTTACCATCGGTGCCATGACCTTCGCCACGGCACTGTCGCTGTTTTTTCACCAGATCACTCCCACTGGCTCAGCCAACATCGCGCTGATCTATATTTTGACCATCATTATGATCTCTTACCACACAGATAAATACCGCTATGGCATCATCTCCGGAATTATCAGTGTCTTTTTCATTAACTATATGTTTACCTATCCATTTGGACAGTTCAGTTTTTCCACAGCAGGTTATCCATTTACATTTGCTGTTATGTATTTTATCTCTATCCTAAGCAGTGCTACCGTCTTCCGCATGAAGGATCAGGCTCAGAAGATCAATGAGACAGAAAAGCTGCTGGCAGAAGCAGAAAAGGAAAAGCTCCGCGCCAATCTGCTGCGGGCTGTGTCCCACGATCTGCGCACACCGCTGACCAGTATGATCGGAGCCAGTTCCTCTTATCTGGAAAATGAAACCACCCTCTCTTCTCCGGAAAAGCGGGATCTGGTCTCCCACATCTACGAGGATGCCAACTGGCTGCTTCATATGGTTGAAAATCTTTTGTCTGTTACAAGGATCACAGATGGTATTTCCAACACGTTAAAAGAGACGCCGGAAGTCGCTGAAGAAGTGCTTTTCGATGCAGTCTCCACCATCCGCAAACGCTATCCGGATTATCAGATCCAGGTCTCTGTACCCGGTGATTTCTATGTGGTTCCCATGGATCCACTGCTGATCAAGCAGGTCATCATCAATCTTCTGGAAAATGCTTATTTCCATGCCAGAAGTGAACAGCCTGTTCAGTGTTATCTCACCGGAGACGATGCCCAGATCCAGGTTCATATCCGGGATCATGGAAATGGAATTGCACCGGACCGGCTGAAAAGTATCTTCGATGCTGCACCTTCTGCTCCATCCTCCGCCGCAGACACCAAACGCGGCATGGGCATCGGACTGTCTATCTGTAAAGCGATCATCACCGCCCACAATGGCGAGATCCATGCCATAAATCATGCGGATGGTGCAGAATTTTTCTTCAATTTACCAAAGGAGGCGATTTCACATGAGTCAGAACATTCGGATTCTGGTCATCGAAGATGAGAAAAATATTCAAAACTTTATTACATCTGTGCTGAATTCCCAGCACTATCAGGTCATCTCGTCCCTGACCGGGCGGGACGGGCTCAGTCAGGCAGCTTCCGCTTCTCCTGATCTGATCCTGTTGGATCTCGGCCTCCCTGATATGGACGGTATGGAGATTATCCGTAAGATCCGCGAGTGGTCTGATACGCCGATTCTTGTAATCTCTGCCCGGGTTCAGGAGGATGATAAAGTGCTGGCGCTGGATTCCGGTGCCGATGATTATATTACCAAACCCTTCGGCAATTCAGAACTGTTGGCCAGGATCCGTACTGCACTTCGCCATGTAAACCGTCTGAAGACTGATACTGGACAAACTAACCATCCTTATCGGAGTCATGGACTTGTCATTGATTTTCAGAAGCGGCTCATCACCCGGGACGGTGCTGAGATTCACCTGACCCAGAATGAGTTCAAGATTGTCTCTCTGCTGGCTCAAAACTGCGGACAGGTGCTCACTTATGACCGGCTCATTGCCCATGTGTGGGGACCCTATTCCGAGAATGATACCACCAGTCTCCGTGTACATATGGCAAATATCCGACGAAAGCTGGAACCTAATCCTTCAGAGCCGATGTATATCTTTACAGAAATCGGAGTTGGGTACCGGATGGTGGATGAAGATGAAACGTAAAACCCCTCCGGGAGGCAGGGTGTTCAGGAAACCTGCGCCCGGAGGGGTTTTACATGAAGCTGTCAGATGCGCCATTCTCATGCAAATGTTTTATGGAGGCTATGCATGATCATCCGACAATATATGTTTGTGCATCACTGCTTAGAGATTCTCATCAAAAATGCCGCCTTAACCCACAAGTCGACGTTTCAAGTCGGGCACGCGCCATTCGTTCCCGGCTGTCGGATGTTAAGCTTTGCTCGGAAGCTCATCTCATATGCCAAGCAGGTTTCCTGACTTACGGATACAAACGTCTGTCCTCCCCTTCTCACATGTATCATGATTGGGTTATGCAATGGGATATTGAAAACAGACTCTCCGAACACAGTGACCGGATCGCTCAGGACTTACACCTGATTCCCTTTTCGTATCAAACTTGTCGATACGCACTTGACACAGCATTCTTTGCACATTTTTATTTTATATCATTCTGTGCATACTGTCAAGCATCAGCCTCAATTTTTTGTGCACTTTTATGTACTTTAATTCTTAAAGCTATGGATCGGTGCTGGAATTCTTCCGCCACGATTTACAAATGCATCACATGCAAATTTGTTTACCGGCATAACCGGTGCATATCCGAGAAGTCCACCAAACTCTACCATCTCACCTACACCTTTTCCGATCACCGGGATCAGACGAACAGCTGTGGTCTTCTGATTCACCATACCGATGGCCATCTCATCCGCGATCACACCGGAAATTGTGGTTGCCGGAGTATCTCCCGGAATTGCGATCATATCCAGTCCTACGGAGCAAACACAAGTCATTGCTTCCAGTTTTTCAATTGTCAGTGCACCCTCCTGAACTGCGTCGATCATACCCTGATCTTCGCTGACCGGAATAAATGCGCCACTCAAACCACCTACATAGGAAGATGCCATAACACCGCCCTTTTTCACCTGGTCATTGAGTAATGCAAGGGCTGCGGTAGTTCCCGGTGCACCTGCGCGCTCCAGTCCAATCTCCTGCAGGATTTCGGCCACACTGTCTCCAATAGCCGGAGTCGGTGCAAGAGAAAGGTCAATAATTCCAAATGGAATTCCCATTCTTCTGGATGCTTCCTGTGCAACCAGCTGACCTACACGGGTGATCTTAAAAGCTGTCTTCTTGATGGTCTCGCAAAGAACTTCAAAATTCTCCCCACGGACTTTGCTCAGTGCAGTCTTCACAACACCCGGTCCGCTGACACCTACGTTTATTACTGCATCCCCTTCAGTAACTCCGTGGAATGCACCTGCCATAAATGGATTGTCATCCGGCGCATTGCAGAAGACAACCAGCTTTGCACAGCCAAGAGAATCATTTTCTTTCGTAAGTTCTGCAGTCTCTTTAATGATCTCACCCATCAATTTAACTGCATCCATGTCGATACCCGTCTTAGTGGACCCCACATTAATAGAACTGCAGACTCTCTCCGTCTCTGCCAATGCCTTCGGGATCGCATGCATCAGAAGGTCGTCACTCTTCGTGATTCCTTTTGATACCAGTGCAGAAAATCCTCCAAGGAAGTTCACACCCACTTCCTTCGCTGCCTGATCCAATACCTTTGCAATCTCCACATAATCATCCGGAGTCTTGCAGGCAGATCCGCCGATCAATGCGATCGGAGTCACAGAGATTCGTTTATTTACGATGGGAATTCCATACTGTGCCTCGATCTCTTTACCGGTCTTCACCAGATCTTTTGCTACCGTTGTGATCTTATTATAAATATTTTTCTTCAGAGTCTCCAGATCTGTATCAATACAATCCATCAGACTGATACCCAGTGTGATGGTTCTCACGTCCAGATTCTCTTCCTCGATCATCTTATTGGTTTCCAGCACTTCATTAATATTTATCATGCTTTCCGCCTCCTAAATTCTATGCATCATATTGAAGATATCTTCATGCTGGCACCGGATCACCACACCGATCTCCTGTCCAAGTGCAGCCAGATCTCCGGACATCTCAGTTACGTCGCCTGCATTTGCTGCATCGACGATCATCATCATGTTAAAGTACCCATCTACAATCGTCTGGGAAATATCCAGGATATTTACCTGGTGATCAGCCAGATAGGTGCAAACTTTTGCGATAATACCTACTGTATCGCGGCCTACTACTGTAATGACAAATTTGTTTTTCATAGGTTTCTCCTCCGTCTTAAAAGTTACATATACCGGATATACAATCCCTCTCTGCTACCTGAATATCAAAATCCTGAGGCATGTATTCCACCGGATCCAGCTGAATCTCCAGCTTCACCGTTTCATAAGCCAGCTGTGCATAATTATTCTCTTTACTCAGGTGGCCAAGGTATATCTTTTTCATATTGTCGTGTAGGATTCTGCATAAAAGCTGTCCCGCACTCTCATTGGACAGATGTCCCCGCTCTCCAAGGATCCGTTGCTTCAACGGGTAAGGATAGGGTCCCACCTGAAGCATCTGGATATCGTGATTTGCCTCCAGCAATACTACATCCAGTCCTTTTAGATGCTCTACTATGTAATCGTTATAAATTCCCATGTCTGTGGCAACTGCGGCACTTTTTCCGTTGCTCTCAAACCGGTATGCCACCGGATCCGCCGCATCGTGAGAAATATGGAAGGGTTCTACCTCCACATCTCCTATGGAAAATGTCTCATCCGGTCTGATTGTATGATACAGCCCTTCATCAATTGCTCCCAGGCTGCTCATGCCCTTCATCTGATCAATCGTTCCCTGTGTGGCATAGATGGGAAATCCATATCTTCTGGCAAGCACTCCCACACCTTTGATATGATCTGAATGCTCATGGGTGATCAGAAGTCCCTGGATATCATGGCCTTCCAGCTCCAAGTCCTTCAGTCCTGCCTCTATCTTCTTCGCGCTGACTCCCGCATCTACCAGTAAATGGGTGTCATCGGTGCCTGTATAGATGCAGTTTCCACTGCTTCCACTGGCAATACTGCATAATCTCATGTATGTCTCATCCTTCTGTCGATCTGCCGGTGCGTCTCCTCGGCACTGCCATTGTTATCAATCACAAACTGACAACGTTCCAGAAATTCTTCATGACTTTTCTGTGCTGCAAACATCCGGTCGATCTTCTCATCGCTATAACCACGGCTCTCTTTCAATCGAAGCCTCCGGTTATCTTCGCTCGTATAAATATACCATGTTTCATTACAAAATGCATCATAATTTTCTTCCAGAAATAATGCGGCTTCTACCACTGTATATGACACATTCTCCAACTTTGCCTGTTCAATCCTCCTGAGAATCTCCTGTTTTACAGCCGGATGAACGATGGCGTTAAGCTTCTGGCGCATCTCTTCCTTATGAAATACAATATCTCCAAGCTTCTTTCGGTCAATGGTCTGATCCTCACTCAGAATCTCTCTGCCAAAGGTTTCTATAATCGCATCGTAAGCCGGAAGCCCCGGCTCCATGACTTCATGTCCCACCAGATCAGCCAGGATCAGGTGGGCATGATAGGTTTCCTTCAAATAATCAAGCACCGTGCTTTTCCCTGCTCCTACGCCTCCGGTCACTCCAATGATCTTCATTTATTTCGCCTCATACCAGTTATTTCCTCTATGCAGATCAATTTCCAACGGAACCTGAAGATCTGCCGCCTGCTGCATCTCTTCCCGTAAAATCTGCTCCACCTGATCTGCTTCCGACAATTTTGCTTCTATCAAAAGTTCATCGTGCACCTGAAGGATCAGGCGGGACTCCAGCCCTTCTCTTAGCAGACGGTCATGAACCCGGTTCATGGCAATCTTGATAATATCTGCAGCCGTACCCTGGATCGGAGAGTTCATAGCTACACGTTCACCAAAAGAACGCTGCATAAAATTAGAAGATTTCAGTTCCGGCACCGGTCTGCGTCTTCCAAACATGGTAGTCACATATCCCTGCTCTTTTGCATCCTGTACCAACTTATCAAGAAATACCTTGATTCCAGGATAAGTTTCAAAATACCGGTCAATATATTCCTTTGCTTCCTTCGTAGAAATGCTCAGATCCTGCGACAGGCCAAAGGAACTGATGCCATAAACAATTCCAAAATTTACTGCTTTTGCATTTCTTCTCTGAAGTGGTGTTACTTCATCAAACGGCACATGAAATACCTGCGAAGCTGTAATCCGGTGAATATCCTCTGCCTGTCTATAAGCTTCGATCAGTTTTTCATCACCTGACATATGTGCCAGCACACGCAGTTCGATCTGAGAATAATCTGCATCCACAAATACATAACCATCCGATGGAATAAATACCTTTCGGATCAGGCGTCCCAGTTCCATACGAACCGGAATATTCTGAAGATTCGGCTCTGTACTGCTGATCCGACCAGTTGCCGTAATCGTCTGATTGAAACTACTATGAATCCGACCATCTGCCGCAATGCATCCTGCCAGGCCATCTGCATAGGTGGATTTTAATTTGGTAAGCTGTCGGTATTCCAGAATATCCCGAACTATCGGATGTTCCGGTGCCAGTTTATCAAGCACTTCCGCAGAAGTAGAATAACCGGTCTTGGTCTTCTTACCACCCTTCATGCCCAGCTTTTCAAACAGGATCACACCAAGCTGCTTTGGGGAATTGATATTGAATTCTTCTCCCGCTGCCTCATGAATGCTCTTTTCCAATGCACTGATCTTGTCCACCAGTGCTTCGCCGTATGCTTTCAGTTCTTCCGCATTGACTCGCATCCCTTCCTGCTCCATATCAAACAAGGTAAATACCAATGGCATCTCAACCTCATCAAACAAAGAGCGCATTTCCATTTCATCAAGCTTATTCAATAATTCCGGCAGTTTTTTCAACGTGGTCAATGCCGCATGAGGTGTTCCCATATCCTCATGTGCGTAGCTGCTAATCAGCGGATTGATCAGATATGCTGCAATTTCAATATCGAAGAAATGCTCTCTGTGTACCGGATGAACCATTTTCAACAGTTTTTTCACGTCCGAAGCCGCACACAAAGGCACCTGTTCCACCACTTGTGTCATATGATCTGTCAGGTATTCCTCGGTCAGAAATCCTTCTGCTGCTAAATAATAAACTTCCTGTTCGGACAGTGCCAGAGAGATGCCAAATTCATCCTTGGACTGACAGATTTCAAACGCCAGGCGATCCTGGTCTGCTGCCTTTGCAAAAATGCTTTCCGCCTCGCCCAGCTCTGTTACCCGCTTCACTTCCGGCACTGAAGGAAGTTCCGTTCCTGTCAAATCAAATCTGGACAGAAGCTTTTTAAAATTCAGCCTTTTGAACCACTCATACACTTCTGGCGTATAAAGATTGGTAAGCTTTGCATTTTCCCATGACAGTTCTAATGGAGCCTGCACACAGATGGTTGCAAGCTTTTTACTCATCTTAGCCATGTCATAATGGTTACGAAGAGCTTCTTTTGCACGATTTGGCTTGATCTCTTCCACATGTGCATAAGCATTTTCAATAGAACCATATGCTACGATCAGATTAGTTGCCGTTTTTTCACCGATTCCCGGCACACCCGGAATATTATCAGAAGCATCACCCATCAATGCCTTCAGTTCAATGATCTGAGGCGGATTCACCTGATAAGCTTCCTTCACGTCAGCCGCATAATAATTTTCAATCTCTGTGGTTCCTCTTTTGGTCTTTGGCATCCGGATCAACACATTGTCCGTTGCCAGCTGCAACAGATCCCTGTCACCAGATACAATAACAGCGTTGATTCCTTTTTCCTCACTGACTCTCGCCGCCGTTCCAAGGAGATCATCAGCCTCAAATCCTTCTTTCATCAAAAGAGGAATACCCATAGCCTGCAAAACTTCCTTTAATACCGGAACCTGCTCCCGCAATTCTTCCGGCATGGGTTTTCTCGTTCCTTTATAAGCATCATACATCTGATGGCGGAAGGTTGGAGCCTTCAGATCAAATGCAACTGCCAGATAATCCGGCTTCTCCTCATCCAGAATCCGAAACATAATATTCAAAAATCCATAGATTGCATTGGTATGGAGTCCATCAGAATTGGTCAGATCCGGCACTCCATAAAAAGCACGGTTAATAATACTATGACCATCAATTAAAACTATTTTTTCACTCATCCTAAAAAGCACCTCACGATCATGTAGAACAACAACACCGTAACCACAATGCGCAGCAAAAATACATAGGTAGACAGAAAATGTTCGTCTTTCTCATCTTCCTCTGACGTTTCCAGATAATCCTCCACCAATGTGCGGTAATCAATCTCTTCTTCTGCGCCGTCCAACTGCCGAATACCGGCAAAAACAGTGGAATAGACTTCCAGTTCTTCATAACACTCCGGGCAATGCCGGATATGCTTTACGAATTCTTCCTCTTCTTTTTCCTCCAGCTCACCGTTGATATAGGATACCAACTGCCGCTGTACCTGTTTACAGTTCATAACGATCGCTCCTGTCCTCATATGTGCTTATTATACCCAAACGTGGAATGCAATGCAACCAGGCGTTTTGTATTATGGGAAATTTTGTACTTGCTTTTTCCACATATCTATAATATAATTAGTTGCGTTATCGGGGTATGGCTCAGTTTGGCTAGAGCGCACGGCTGGGGGCCGTGAGGTCGCAGGTTCGAATCCTGTTACCCCGATTTCAAGAGGCTGCCGATCGTAGCTTCACTCCAAGGAGGGGGTCTACAAACAATGTAGACTCCCTTTTCTGTTACTTGACAGAATCCTAACGATCCCCCATAAGTTAATCAAATAAATTTTGTCAAAATCATTTACCATGCATTTACGAGGAGCAAACACATATGAAAAAAGTACCTTTTGTAACCAAAGAACAGATTGAAGAAATCGTCAAAACCTACCCGACTCCTTTCCATCTGTATGATGAAAAAGGTCTCCGTGAAAATGCCAAACGTCTGTATGAGGCATTTTCCTGGAATCCAGGATATAAAGAATATTTTGCCGTCAAAGCAACTCCAAACCCATTTCTGATGAACATTTTGAAAGAATACGGTTGTGGAAGTGATTGTTCTTCAGAAGCAGAGCTGCTTCTGTCCGAGGCTGTTGGGATTACTGGACATGACATTATGTTTTCTTCCAATGACACACCGCTGAATGAATTCGCGCTGTGTGAAAAACTTGGAGGAATCATTAACCTGGATGATATTACTCATATTGAAGCCGTGGAAAAATCCGTAGGATATCTTCCTAAGACTATGAGCTGTCGTTTCAATCCAGGCGGATATTTTAAAATGAGCAACGGAATCATGGACAATCCTGGTGATTCTAAATACGGTATGACCGAAGAACAGATTACCGAGGCATTTCGTATCATGAAATCCAAAGGTGTGGAGAACTTCGGTATCCATGCATTTCTTGCCAGCAATACTGTAACGAACGAATACTATCCAATGCTTGCAAAGGTTCTCTTTGAACTGGCTGTCAGATTAAAAGAGAAAACCGGTGCACACATTACCTTCATCAACCTGTCCGGTGGAATCGGTATCCCGTATACCCCGGATCAGGAGCCGAATGATATTATGGTTATCGGTGAAGGAGTTCATAAAGTATATGACGAGGTTCTCGTTCCGGCTGGAATGGGGGATGTATCCCTGTGTACCGAGCTTGGTCGTTTTATGACTGGTCCATATGACGGACTGATCACCAAAGCCATCCATGAAAAACATACTTACAAGGAGTATATCGGTGTAGATGCCTGCGCGGCTAACCTGATGCGTCCGGCGATCTACGGTGCTTATCATCACATTACCGTCCTCGGTAAAGAAAATGAGCCTTGCGATCATACTTATGATGTAACCGGATCCCTCTGTGAGAACTGTGATAAATTCGCTGTTGACCGCAAACTCCCGAAGATCGACAAGGGCGATTACCTCTTCATCCATGATGCTGGTGCTCACGGACATTCCATGGGATATAACTACAACGGTAAATTACGCTCTGCTGAACTTCTGTTAAAAGAAGACGGCAGTGTACAGCTGATCCGCAGAGCTGAGACCCTGCATGACTACTTCGCAACCTTTGATTGCTTTGAGATCGGCGAAACCTTGAATAAACTGATTGCTGAAAAATAACTAAAAAATAATGCTTAGTTGGAAATAAACACTTGAACTTTGAAGAAACCTGTGATAGAATATCAGAGTTAGATGCGCAGGAGTGGCGGAATGGCAGACGCATCAGACTCAAAATCTGACGAGGGTGACTTCGTGTGGGTTCAAGTCCCATCTCCTGCATATAAAAAACCCCGAAATCTCGGGGTTTTTTATTTTCATGTTGCATTTCATGTTGCATCCTGTACTGATCTTAATCATAAAATGTTACTCTACTGCTTGTAGTCACAACAACGTATATCCAGGCCTGCACAACTTAATTCTTACAATTCCCCTGGATTCCCGTATCAAATTCAGGATTCATAATATAGAAGTTCTTCGCATCCAGATGTTCCTGTGTGATTCTTAAACATTCTCCAAATCTCTGATAATGAACAAGTTCTCTCTCCCTCAGAAAACGTAACGGATCTGCCACTTCCGGGTCTTTGACCAACCGAAGCAGGTTGTCATATGTGGTTCTTGCTTTCTGTTCTGCTGCGAGATCCTCATGAAGATCTGTGATCACATCTCCCTTGGACTGGAACTCGCAGGCATTGAAGGGAATTCCACCTGCTGCCTGTGGCCATAGTGCTGCTGTGTGATCCACATAATATTTATCAAAACCAGATGCCTTTAATTCTTCTATGGTCATATTCTTGGTCAGCTGATAAACAATGGTACAAATCATTTCAAGATGGGCTAATTCCTCCGTTCCAATATCCGTAAGTGTCGCCATACACTCTTTATAAGGCATCGTATATCTCTGCGACAGATATCGCATACTGGCAGCCAATTCGCCATCGGGACCACCCAACGGCAGGACGATCATATGACATGCCTGTGTTTCATACAATGTCTGTAACTCCCACCATTATGAGGTTTGATTCTCTATGCCAACTGCAGCTGCTTATATCCGCGTCTCTACTGAAGATCAGATGGAATTTTCCCCGGACAGCCAGCTCCGGAGTATTCAGGCATATGCTCTGAATCATCACATTGAACTACTCCCTGCTCACATCTATCTGGACAAAGGGATCAGCGGACGAAATACAAGCAAACGTCCGGCTTTTTTACAGATGATCGCTGATGCCAAAAGAAAGCCACATCCTTTTGACCTGATTCTCCTGTGGAAATTTTCCAGATTTGCAAGAAATCGGCAGGACAGCATCTTCTATAAATCCATGCTTCGGCGGGAATGTGGTATTGATGTGATCTCCATCACAGAACCGCTCTCTCCTGATCCTACTTCAATTCTGATTGAAGCACTGCTGGAAGCTATGGATGAATACTATTCCGTCAATCTTGCTCAGGAAGTCCGCCGTGGCATGAATGAAAAATTCCGCCGGGGAGGTATTGTCTCCATCCCGCCTTTCGGCTACACTGCCAGAGATGGACAATTCATAATCGTGCCGGAACAGGCATGTTGGGTTCGCCGGATCTTTGATTCCTACCTAAACGGCATTTCCATTCCTTCTATTGCCAAAGAATTACAGACAGCCGGTGTACGAACAATCCGTGGAAATCCTTTTGACGGCCGCAGCGTCCGCTACATTCTCGGCAACCCTGTCTACACCGGGCAAATGCGCCGTCATCTGGAGCACCACACTGTTTCTTCCTCTTTATCATCTGACCGATTTCATATGGCTGATCATATGACCTGTGTTGTTGGCACACATCCACCCATTATTTCCCACAAAATATTCCTTCAAACGCAAACATTGTTGATGCGTACGAAGAAAAAATCATAATTTGCAAATAATGTTCAGACAAGACAAGACCGGACCTTTTTAATGGTCCGGTCTTCGCAGATTCTTGTTATCTCCAGTGTTTGCATGAAGACTTTTTCTTTAATTATTTTCAGCTTAGTTGTTTTTTTCTTAACAAATATATCATAGGAACAAGCATCGGGAAGATTTCCAGACGCCCTGCCAGCATATCAAAGGCCAGAACCAGCTTTGAAAAATTGGAATAGATACCAAAATTCTGTGTTGGTCCGACTTTTGCAAGTCCAGGTCCAATGTTGTTAAGCGTTGCAGCTACTGCTGTAAAATTGGTTGCAAAATCAAAGTTATCCAGCGAGATCAGCATTACAGACAGAACGAAAATCCCCAGATAAGCCACCAGAAATACATTGATGGAGCGAAGCACCTCATGCTCCACTGTCTTTCCTTCGAACCGCGTCTTGCGGACATTTCTCGGATGAATGATAAATGCCAACTCTTTCATGACTGTTTTTGCCATAATGCAGAGCCTCGACACCTTCATACCACCGCCGGTACTTCCTGCACAGGCTCCGCAAAACATGAGCAGAACCAGAATGCCTTTGGAAAATTCCGGCCACAGGTCAAAGTCCACGCTTGAAAATCCCGTAGTTGTGATGATCGACGCCACCTGGAAAGCTGCCTGACGAACCGTCAGCTCCAGATTTCTTACCATATAAAAGATATTCACAGAGATCAACAGGACTGCAGACGCAATAATCCCAAGATATGCGCGAGCTTCCTCACTTTTCATTCCCTCTTTGAACCGCTTCACGTAAAACAGGAAATAGACATTAAAGTTTACGCCAAACAGAATCATAAAAATGGTCATGACCCACTGGGTTGCCGCGCCATACTCTGCAGCACTGCTGTCCAGCACGCCAAAGCCACCGGTTCCTGCTGTTGCAAATGTTAAGTTGATAGAATCAAACAGCGGACAGCCGGTCAAAATCATGCACGTGAGCATTACAACTGTCAACACAAAATAAATCTGATACAGTATTTTAGCCGTACTTCTGACCTTCGGAACCAGTTTTCCTACAGATGGACCAGGGCTCTCTGCCTTCATCAGATGCATACTGGAGGGTCCTGCCATAGGAAGAAGTGCCAGCATAAATACTAGTACTCCCATACCACCAACCCAGTGAGAAAAGCTTCTCCACATAAGAATCGCTCTTGGCGCACCCTCCACACTCTGCATTACAGATGATCCTGTGGTAGTAAATCCAGATACAATCTCAAAAAATGCATCAAATGGATTCTGCAGTACCCCGCTGACGCACAACGGGATCGCTCCGCAGATACTAAGTGCCACCCAGCAAAGAGCAACACTCACATACCCTTCTACTGAAAAAATGGTCGTATTTTCAGGTTTTTTACCTCGCAGAAGCGCACCAGCCACAATACAGAACAAGGCTGATCCTGCAAATACACGCAGCGTATTCCACTCTCCATATACGATCGCTGTCAGAATCGGAAGCAGCAAAAGTGCCGCTTCCAGCATGATGATACTACCCACAATATAACGAATCATTTTCTTATTCATTGTACATGTACCACCTTATCTAACGTGTTCCGACCGGGCCGGATGTTTTCTTCATAATATCTCGAATGTCCTTATAAGCTCCACAGTCTTTGGTAATGATGACCACAGAATCTCCTTCCTGAATGCAGTCCTGACCTTTTGGGATAATGATCTTTCCCTTTCGGTTGATCGCACATACCAGAATATGCGGTTTCAGCTGAAGCTCCTGCAACGGAATATCAGTCACTTCGCTCTTTCCCTTGATCACGAACTCCAATGCCTCTGCATTTCCATCTACCAGACGGTACAGTGTCTCCACATTACTTCCGATAGAGTTCTGCATAGCCCGTACATACTGAAGGATTGTTTCTGATGTGATGTGCTTTGGATAGATCAGACTTCCAATATTCAAGGAACCAATGATCGTATCAAACGTATTTCGATTGACTTTCGTGATCTTCTTCGCCTTGCTCATACTCTTGGCATACAGCGCCAGCATGACATTTTCCTCATCCATATTGGTCAGTGCGGCAAATCCTTCTGCTTTTGCAAGTCCTTCTTCTGCCAGAAGCTCCCTGTCAGTTCCATCTCCATTGATGATCATAGCTTTGGGCAGTATCTCACACAGTCGCTCGCAGGCATCTCTGTCCTTTTCTATGATCTTAACCTGAATTCCCATCTCCAACAGACGCTTTGCCAGATAGAATGAAATCTTTCCGCCTCCAATGATCATGGTATTTTTCACCTGATTAGTCTCAATTCCGATGGTCTTAAAGAACCGGCTGGCATTGACCGGCGAAGCTACCACTGAAATCATGTCTCCTACCTTCAGTTCCACTTCTCCACTTGGAATCAGGACCTCTTTTCCACGCTCTACAATGCAGATCAGCACTTCACATCTGGACAACATATGAAGATCCTTGATCTTGTTGTTGCAAAGTGGATTCTGCTCTTCCAGCTGGAATCTCAATAACTCGATCCGTCCATTTGCAAAGGTATCAATATCAATGGCAGATGGAAATCTAAGAAGACGCGCCATCTCCATGGCAGCTGCCCACTCCGGATTGATGACCATAGAAAGTCCTAATTCATCCTTAATATGATGAATCTCATGATGATAAACCGGATTGCGCACACGGGCAATCGTCTGACATCCTCCTGCTTTTTTTGCAATCAAACAACACAGAAGGTTCACCTCATCCGCATCTGTCACTGCGATCATCAGATCTGCCGTATCAATGCCAGCATCCATCTGAATTTCAAAGCTGGCACCATTCCCCACAACTCCACGCACATCTGCAATATTTGTAATCTGCTGAATAGCTTCCGGCTTCCGATCGATCACCGTAATATCATGTTTTTCCCTGCTAAGCTGCTCTGCCAATGCACGCCCCACTTTACCGCAGCCAGCAATAATTATATTCATCTTAAACCTCTATCCTCCTGTAAGTTATTCAGATGCCTCTAATATAACACTGACTGAATAAAACTTCAACGGTTATAGCATTTTCTAACCAGTTGCAAACGCCCGTCCAACCATCGGGACCACCGAACTGTGAGATGATCAGCTGTGCCATCTTCGGATTGGGATTTTTAATATTTACCGGATATTGCAATCTCTTTTCATAATTCCACATTTAACAATCCTCTCCTTCCCATGGCCATGGCCGATTGACCCACTCCCATTTTCCTCTTCCACCTCTGGCAGTCTCTATCGTCAGCGGTCCATAGAGCGCCGCATAATCATTCAGCGCCTGGCATCTGAGCTGATTATACTCCTGAAAATATGCCAGTGCCGCCTGATCTGACGGATGTGTATCCAGATAGAGATTGGCTTCCTGCACCGCAAAGCTCAACATATCCACCCATTTAAGCATCTGCTGTCTGGACGGGGTTCCCTGTGCCATCATCTTAAGCCTCCTCTCACTCCCAGAAACGGTTTATTTAATTCCGGAAAAATTGTTCCATATGCCAGACCTTTCTCCAGATCATACACAGCATTCCAGTACTGCCAAGGCACATAAGCCATCGCCACCGGATACTCTTCACCCTGTAGAAACGGTCTGCATCCATTTTGATACCTTTGATAATTCTCCATGTAGCAATTCCTCTCTATTTGTTTTCCATTTATCTTATGTAACAGACGAAAAAAAGGTGATAGACGTGGAATCTATCACCTTACCGCTTCATATATTATTAAGTTTCCTATTTTCTGTGTTCATGTGTAAACAGATGCTCCTGGCAGTATTCATAATTGCCCTTGCATTTCGAACAAAAACGGAACTCCAGATCCTCCCCATCCTTCTCGGTCCGTCCACAGATAGCACAGCGATGATGCGTACTCTGCGATGCCGCTTTCACTTTTTTCGCATAAGTTCTCCTGCGTTTAATATCCTTCGGCGAAAATCGATTCCGCTTGCTGCCCATCACAAAGATTGCAAAGTTCAGAAGTGAGATCAACGCTGCAATGCTGTTGGCAGGAATTGCCGGAATGCCCATGGCAAGCATGGTAAACATCAGCGATGGATTCACCAGTGCGGACAAACCTCCTATGATCGTCAGTCCATAGAAAATACCTTCAATGATCCCCAGCCATTTTGCCTTGATCGGAAAAATGAAAAACAGCAGAAATGTTGCATCTGGGAACAGATACGCATACACAAAAAACAGAGATAAGTTCAGATAAAACGTACCCATGGAAAAATTAATTCCAAAAATCAAATAAATCACCAGGCAGGCGAGCACATGCAGCAGTACTCCTGAAAAGAAATAAAGATTAAATCGGAATGCTCCCCACATATATTCCAGTGCCTGACCGACCATATAATAAAAATACAGTGCAAATGCCATAAACAAAAAACTGGCATTTGGCGGCTGAATAATAAAGGTCACGATTCTCCAGATCTGTCCATGCAAAATCGCCTCAGCATCAAGTCCCAGCCACTGTGTATAAAGAGAGGGATTTACCATCTGGATCACCAGTCCCAGAATATACAGTATAATAATATAATACATCAAATTGTGAATTGCATATTTTCCAAATTTACGCTCCAGCTTATCAAGCCAATTCATAGATCAGTCCTCCATTTTGTCTCCGGAATCATATAAAAAATATTTTAACTGCCGCTTATGGGTTTGTCAACTAACATATCTTAACACTATCTTTATGGACTTTCGGAAATTCTTTCCATATAATGTAGCATGTTTCAGACTGAAGATAATTGTGAGGAAAAGGCAGCTACCCGCTGCCGGAGAGATATGACTATGAACAAATGTTACAGACTTGGAATCGATATCGGTTCCACCACCGTAAAGATTGCGGTGCTTGATGATGAAAATCACTTTTTATTCTCCGATTATGAACGGCATTTTGCCAACATTCAGGAGACACTTGCTGACCTGTTGACCAAAGCCGTTGATAAGCTGGGTCCCATCGATATTTATCCGGTGATCACCGGTTCCGGCGGACTGACGCTGGCACAGTATCTGGATGTGCCATTCGCACAGGAGGTCGTCGCCGTGGCAGAAGCCCTGCAGACCTATGCTCCGCAGACGGACGTTGCCATCGAGCTGGGCGGTGAAGACGCCAAGATCATCTATTTTGAAGGTGGAAATGTAGAGCAACGTATGAATGGTATCTGTGCCGGAGGTACAGGTTCTTTTATTGACCAGATGGCATCCCTCTTACAGACCGATGCAACCGGTCTTAACGAATATGCAAAAAATTACAAATCCATGTACTCCATCGCCGCTCGCTGCGGTGTATTTGCAAAGACGGATATCCAACCCCTGATCAACGAGGGAGCCACCAAGGAAGACCTGTCTGCTTCTATTTTCCAGGCAGTAGTCAACCAGACCATCAGTGGTCTTGCCTGTGGTAAACCGATCCGTGGACATGTGGCATTCTTAGGAGGCCCACTTCATTTTCTGTCCGAGCTTCGGGAGTGCTTTATCCGTACGCTGAACCTTGATGAGGAACACACGATCATTCCGACATTTTCTCATCTGTTTGCAGCTTCCGGTTCCGCACTTCTCTCCAAGCGTGAGAAGACCGTATCCGCACAGGATATGATCGATCGGCTGCACAACAAGATCCAGATTGCATTTGAGATCCAGCGACTGGATCCGCTATTCAAGGACCAGGCAGAGTTTGACACCTTCAGTGAGCGTCACTCTCAGGCAAAGGTTGTGAAAAAAGACCTTGCCACTTACGAAGGAAACTGTTTCCTCGGAATCGATGCCGGTTCCACCACCACCAAGATCGCACTGGTCGGCGAGGACGGCTCCCTTCTGTATTCCTTCTATCATAATAACAACGGAAGTACTTTACATATTACGCTGGAAGCATTGAAGGATCTGTTTGACAAGCTTCCACCCAAAGCACATATTGTCCGCTCCTGCTCCACCGGTTACGGCGAGGCTTTAGTAAAAGCGGCACTGATGCTGGATGAGGGCGAGGTGGAGACCATCTCCCATTATTATGCTGCTCAGTTCTTTGACCCGGATGTGGACTGTATCCTTGACATCGGCGGTCAGGATATGAAATGTATCCGTATTAAAAATCATACAGTTGACAATGTACAGCTCAACGAGGCATGTTCCTCCGGCTGTGGTTCCTTTATCGAAACCTTTGCAAAATCTCTGAACCTTTCGATCCAGGATTTCGCACAGGCAGCTCTCTTCGCAAAGCATCCCATTGACCTGGGAACCCGCTGTACGGTATTTATGAACTCCCGTGTAAAGCAGGCCCAGAAGGAAGGCGCCGGTGTGGATGATATCTCTGCAGGACTTGCTTACTCTGTCATTAAAAATGCGCTGTTCAAGGTTATCAAAGTATCAGATGCTTCTTCCCTTGGAAAACACATCGTGGTACAGGGCGGTACTTTCTATAACAATGCTGTTCTCCGAAGCCTTGAGAAGATCGCCGACTGCGAAGTGATCCGTCCTGATATCGCCGGTATTATGGGCGCATTCGGTGCTGCACTGATTGCCAGAGAGCGTTATGAAGGCCAGGAGACTTCCATGCTGAGTAAAGAGCAGATGGAGACACTGGAATATTCCACTTCCATGACTAAATGCCACGGCTGTACTAACAACTGCCGTCTGACCATCAATAAATTTTCCGGCGGACGCCGCTACATCTCCGGCAACCGCTGCGAACGCGGACTTGGTAAAGAGAAGAAGAAAAATCCGGCTCCGAACCTGTTCGCTTATAAAAATGAACGCCTCTTCTCATATGAACCGCTGGCAGAAGCTGACGCCAAGAGAGGTCTTGTGGGTATCCCCCGCGTCCTCAATATGTATGAAAACTACCCGTTCTGGTTCACATTTTTCACCAGACTGGGTTACCGGGTGGTGCTCTCCCCAAGCTCTACCCATGAACTTTATGAGCAGGGTATCGAATCCATCCCCAGTGAGTCCGAGTGCTATCCGGCAAAGCTGGCCCATGGACATGTAAAATGGCTGCTGACCCACAACATTCCGTTCATCTTCTTCCCCTGCGTTCCTTATGAGCGTTCGGAGTTCAAAGATGCCAACAACCATTACAACTGCCCGATCGTTACCTCCTATGCGGAGAATATTAAAAACAACATGGAAGAGCTGAAATCTGACCGTTTTGATTTCCGCAATCCATTCTTAAGCTTTGAAAGTCTGGAGATCATGACCAACCGCCTGATTGAAGAATTCAATGGCGAGAAAGGTATGACTGCCGCTGAGATCACAGAAGCTGCAAAAGCTGCCTGGGAAGAACTGCGCCAGGCACGTCTTGACGTATGCAAGAAGGGTGAGGAAACTCTGAAATGGATGGAGGAGACTCATTCTCATGGCATTGTCCTTGCTGGCCGTCCGTATCACGTGGACAGTGAGATCAATCATGGTATTCCAGAGCTGATCAACAGCTATGGCATGGCAGTGCTCACGGAAGACAGTGTCTCCCATCTGACACAGCCTGACCGTCCGCTCCGTGTCATGGATCAGTGGATGTATCACTCCCGTCTGTATGCGGCCGCTGATTTTGTAAAGACCAGAGACGATCTGGATCTGATCCAGCTCAACTCCTTCGGCTGTGGCCTCGATGCTGTTACCACCGATCAGGTCAATGAGATCCTGACTAACTCCGGCAAGATCTACACCTGCCTGAAGATTGATGAGATCAGCAACCTGGGAGCTGCCCGTATCCGTATCCGTTCTCTGCTGGCTGCCATCCGCGTCCGCGAGAAAAAACAGGAGCCGAGAAAGATCGTCTCCTCCGCTTATGAGCGTGTGATCTTCACTGAGGAAATGAGAAAGAATTACACCATTCTCTGCCCGGATATGTCACCGATCCACTTTAATTTGCTGGAAGCTGCCTTCCGCTCCTGCGGATATCACATTGACGTCCTTCCAAGAGCCGGACGGAATGCAGTCGATCTTGGACTTAAATATGTAAATAATGATGCCTGCTATCCATCACTGATCGTCATCGGTCAGATTATGGAAGCCGTCTTATCTGGAAAATACGACCTTACCAAGACTGCAATTCTAATCTCTCAGACCGGCGGCGGCTGTCGTGCTTCCAACTATATTGGATTTATCCGCCGTGCACTGGCAAAAGCCGGTTACCCGGATATTCCAGTCATCTCCATCAACTTGAGCGGACTGGAGAAAAACCCGGGATTCAAATATACACCGGAAATGCTGTTCAAGGGACTGTATGCACTGGTCTTCGGTGATCTGTTCATGAAGGTGCTGTATCACACCCGTCCATATGAACTGGTTCCGGGCGAGGCAAATAAAGTTTATGAGCGGCTGAATGGACGCTGCAAGGCATTTCTCATGCAAAAGCATCCGTCCTGGAGCAGCTATAAAAAGCTCTGTCAGCAGATCGTAGATGAATTTGACCATATTCTGGTAACTGATGAGAAGAAACCGAGAGTTGGTATTGTAGGCGAGATCCTTGTAAAATTCTCTCCGTCTGCCAACAATGGTCTGGTAGACCTGTTGGAGCACGAAGGTGCAGAAGCAATTGTGCCTGACCTGATGGATTTCCTGCTGTACTGCTTTAAGAACACAGAATTTAAGGCGCAGTATCTTGGCAAGAAGAAAATGACCGCCCGCATGGGCCGCTTGGGTATCAAGGCACTAGAATTCTTCCGCAGCCCGGCCAACAAAGCACTGGAGAAGAGTACGCACTTCTCTCCAGCCTCCAATATCGACCATATGGCAGCCATGGCTTCTGATATTGTATCTCTTGGAAATCAGACCGGTGAGGGTTGGTTCCTGACTGCTGAGATGCTGGAGCTGATTGAAAATGATACACCAAACATCGTATGTACCCAGCCATTTGCCTGCCTGCCAAACCATATCGTAGGCAAAGGTGTTATCAAGGAGCTTCGTCATCGTCATCCAAGCTCCAATATCGTGGCGATCGATTATGACCCGGGTGCAAGTGAGGTTAATCAGCTGAATCGTATTAAATTGATGCTGAGCACGGCTTACAAAAACCTGTAACGATTCAGAGCCATGCAGATGTCCGTAAATATGTGACTCATGCTTGCATGATGGCACATATTTCGGAACATCTATATGGCGAGCAGCCATACATGAGCAAAAGTAAAGCCTCGAAGAGGCGATTTTGCGAATGAGGCTCTGAATCGTTATGCTACCCAGAAACACTTCATAGAAAACTTTCAAGGGCATGAACACCACTGCATATAAGGCTCGTATGAAGTGTATCGGAACAGAGACAACAAAAACTCCCCACAGATAGTACACCTTGACAGGTGTTCTCCCTGTGGGGAGTTTTCATTGGACAAATGATTCTTCCGTCATTTTTTCAGCAATTACTTTGCATCTCTTCTTACAGAATGCAATTCCATACAGTAGAATATCTCTTCTTTCGTCATTCAACAGATACTCTTGATATCTTCTGTCCTTTATCTGTGCGATTGCTTTCTTGCACGCCTGTTCCATCTCTTTCGTATCTCTTGTATATTTAAGTTCTGTAATGATGCCTGCATCGGGATCATCGGTTTCCACAATAATATCTGCGAATCCCTCTCCTGCCTCTACATTGGACTTTACCAGCCAATCCGCATTTCCTGTCAGTATGCCTGTTAACAGGTTATGATACGAACTTTCTTTTTCTTCATTTCTGCCTTTTGTATCAAAGACACTGATCGAATTACTCAATACTTTATTAAGATATTTTTCAATTTCCTCTGTATTGCCTTCCGCAAATGATTTCCAGAAGGACTGTAACTGATCAACATTTGAAAAAAGTGATTTTTCAAACCATTCCTGTATCTGAAGCTTATATACTTCTCTGACTTCTTTATTGGGAATTACCAGTTTATAAGCTCCTTCCTCCGTCAGTCCAATCTGTGTCAGATATCCAGTGGTAAATAATACACTCCAGAGATTATCAATGCTGTTATCAATTTCATCATAGGTAAGATCCAGACGGATCTGCTTTTCAATTGCTTCGCCTGCAATCAGTCTTTCAATTTCATTTCGTGTTGTTTTGTTCGCTTTATTAACAAATCTTCTGACCAGATCATTTCCACTGGTATTGATCCAGTAGGTTTCTGGTCTGGCACCTGGATCATCTTTGATTCTGTCCACATGGTTGATCACATCCCATGGACAATACACATCCACATTTCCAAAATGATACCCATCATACCACTGTTTCGTTTCTTTTATTCGGTCTTCCATGTGATAATACGAAAGAATATCGTTCACTTCTTTATCTGTGAAACCAAACTGTTCATCAAATCTGACATCTGTAATAGACAATATTTTAAAATTGTTTAATCCTGTGAAAATACTTTCTTTGGAAATGCGAAGGCACCCAGTCAGCACCGCAAAGCTCAGGCTGTCATTAGTTTTTAATGCATCTCCGAAAATACCCCGGATCAGCGACACCATCTCTCTATAATATCCCTGCTGAAATGCTTTATCCAATGGAACATCATACTCATCTATGAGAATCACAGTCTTCTGATCATAATATTTGTTCAAAATCTCCGATAACGTCTTCAACGATCTTGTAAAAACCTGATTGCTCATGAAATAAGCACCATTCTTGATAGCAATCAGTGCCTTATATCTTTCCTTATCATCCAAAGTAAGTCTGTCGCTGTCTAAGAGGAACCGAAAACGGGCAGCCTCTGTTCCAATCAAATCAACAAATCGCTGTTTTGCCTCTTGAAAATCCAGACCATCCACATTTTTCAATGTAAGAAAAATAACAGGATATTTTCCCATATGTTCCTTACAAAGCTGCTCATTTCTGGAAATATTTAACCCGTCAAACAACGACGGATCTGCGCCTATTTCAAAGAAGTATTTCAGCATACTCATATTGAGCGTCTTGCCAAATCGACGTGGTCTAGTAAACAGATTCACTTTTCCGCGGCTCTCAAACAACTGCTCGATCAGATTTGTTTTATCGACATAATAATAACCATTTGTCCGAATCTCTTCAAAATTCTCAATTCCAACCGGTAATTTGACTGATCCGCTCATTGCATCTGCTCCTTTTCCATAATCGCTTTCATACTTATTACCATTATAGCCGAAGCACCCTCAAAATACAACGTTCCACATTCTTATTTAACAGATAAACTTTCCTCATCTGCAGCAATCCCCCGCTCTCCTCATTTCCGCACAACATTACCTACATGCATCAGACCATTGGATAGAAGAGTACCATCTCCGCCAGCAAGCCTCTGGAATATAAGAGCGCTGCTATGAATTGGAGCGGACGTAAGCGATAAAAAGTCCCCGCAGGGAGAACACATATCATGTGTCCGCCATGCGGGGACTTTTTATTGGTTATGCTCCGATACACTTCATACGAGCCTTATATCCAGAGACTTGCTGGCCGTGTAATCGAACTTTCTATCCAAGGGGCTGATGCCTCATGGATAATATTGTACAAGAGATTACTCCTCGAACGGGATAACTGCTCCATCATATTTCTCGTTGATGAAGTTCTTGATCTCATCAGATTTGAGTACATCTACCAGTGCTTTCACACCTTCGTTATCCTCATTTCCTTCTTTTACAACAACTACATTTACATAAGTTTTAGCTGCTTCAGAATCAGATTTCTCATATGCAAGGGAATCTTTTGATACAGAGAAACCTGCCTGCAGTGCATAGTTACCATTTAATACAACGTAAGCAACTTCATCAGCTACTCTTGCTACAGACTCTGCTGCCAGCTCTTCAATCTTTACGTTGTGCGGATTCTCAGCAATATCATTTACAGTTGCAGTCAGACCAGCACCATCTTTCAGAGTGATGATTCCATTATCCTGCAGAAGAAGCAGTGCACGTGCCTCGTTGGTAGTGTCGTTCGGTACTGCAATGGTATCTCCATCAGCAATTTCATCAAGACTTGCTTTGGTTCCCGGATAGATTCCGAACGGCTCATAGTGGATCTTACCAACCTCTACCAGGTGAGTTCCTTTCTCCTCGTTGAAGCTGTCAAGATACGGTACATGCTGGAAGTAGTTTGCATCCATCTCGCCACTCTCTACAACCTCATTCGGAAGTACATAATCATCGAACTCGGTAACTTCAAAATCCCATCCCTGCTCAGCCAGGATCGGTTTTGCTGCTGCCAGGATCTCTGCGTGCGGTGTTGCAGAAGCTGCTACGGTAATGGTTCCTTTGGTCTCAGTTGCTGCTGCATCGGTCTCTTCAGCATCTGCTGCGGTATCCTCTGCTGCGTCTTCTGTGGTCTCTTCTGTTGCAGTTGTGTCTGCTGCTTCCTCAGTCTTGCTTCCGCAGCCAGTCAGTACTCCGACTGTCAGTACACCTGCTAAAATGCTTGCTAATACTCTTTTTTTCATAATAATGTTCCTCTCTTCCTTTTTATTATGAATTGCAAAATGCAATTACATACGTTTGATTAGTTTTATGATACCTTTTGCTCCTGATATCATATTTACTTTCTGTGGTCAAATTTGTTTGCCAGCATCATTCCGATAGTCTGGAATATCTGGAACAGAACGACCAGCAATACAACCGTGACGATCATGATATCCGTCTGCCATCTGGTGTATCCATACCGGATCGCGATAGCTCCCAGTCCGCCGCCTCCAACGGCACCAGACATGGCAGAATATCCAAGAATGGTTCCCAGAGAAATAGTTGCTCCAACCAGGAGAGATGTTCTGGCTTCTACCAAGAGCACTTTGGTAATGATCCTAAAATCTGACGCTCCCATAGATCTTGCCGCCTCAATCACTCCGGCATCCACTTCCTTCAAGGAAGACTCAACCATTCGCGCAATGTAAGGTGCTGCTGCCACAACCAGTGGAACAATCGTTGCAGTAGAACCATAACTTTTTCCGACTAACAATCTTGTAAATGGAATCAGCAGTACAAGCAAAATAATAAATGGAATACTTCTTACAATATTGACGATCACATCCAGGATCTTGTATACCAATGCATTGGGTCTGATTCCGTCCTTATCTGTTACTGTAAGGACAATTCCCATAGGAAGTCCTATAATATATCCGGCAATGGTGGAAACCAAGGTCATATAAAGGGTCTCTCCGATGCCGGCAATGATCATATTCGTTACTTCACTACTCCACATCGTCAGTCACCTCCTCAACTGCCAGTCCATGTTCTGTCAGATACTGTTCCATATCTACCTGCAGATGTCTGTCATCCGGCAGGCCTAAGATCATCTCGCCTTTCGCCACTCCGCCAACATTTTTCGTATCTGCTCTCCAGATATTAACCGGAGTTCCAAATTTCAGGATCATGTTTGCAATGACTGGTTCAAATGCAGACTGTCCGGAAAATACAATACGTAACTTTCGGTCTCCCTGGATCCGATCCATCAGAGCCGCTGTTCTTCCTTCTCTGCGAATACCAGTCTCCGGTGAATCTTTCAGTATCAGCTCTCTAGCCGCTCTTGACTTCGGATGACTGAAAATATCCTCTACCAATCCATTTTCTACCAATGCGCCTCGCTCGATGATTGCCACACGGTTACAAATCTCACGGATCACTGACATCTGATGCGTAATGATCACAATGGTGATTCCAAATTCTTCATTGATGTGCTTCAGAAGTTCCAGAATCGATGCAGTAGTCTGCGGATCCAATGCACTAGTTGCCTCATCACAGAGCAGGATCTTCGGGTTGGAGGCCAACGCTCTTGCAATGGCAACCCTCTGTTTCTGTCCACCGGACAGCTGTGCCGGATATGCTTTTTCCTTATCCTCAAGACCTACTGTTTTCAAAAGCTCTCTGGCCTTTTCCTTCGCTTCCTTCTTGCCAACTCCCTGGATCTGAAGTGGGAAACAGATATTGTCGATCACATTTTTCTGCATCAGCAGATTGAAATGCTGGAAAATCATGGCAATATCACTGCGCTGCTTTCTCAGTTCCTTCTCACTCAGATTTCCAAGATCTTTTCCTTCGATTAATACCTGACCTTCTGTTGGTCGCTCCAGATAATTCAGGCATCGTACCAGTGTACTTTTTCCTGCTCCTGACATTCCGATGATTCCGTAGATATCTCCCGCTTCAATCGTAAGGTTGATATCCTTCAGTGCTTCTACATGAAGTCCTTTTTGCTCGAATGTCTTTGTCAGGTGTTTTACTTCTATTTCAGACATAACGTTTCCTTTCCCTTTTTATTGCAAAAAAATAACAGGTACCATCGCGAAGATGATTCCTGTCGATTTTTCTTTTATCAAAAAATCAAACCGAAGCATCTGACGCATCACACATAATCTCTGTTCTCATACCCATAGACATACACATGCCTTTCATCATGCCGCTACACATCCCTGAGGTATTCATGAAAAATGTTGTTGTCATCATCGTCCGGTTCTCCTTTCTGTTGTATTTGGATCTCTCCTGTTCACAATGGCTATTATAACAAGATCAGAAAAAAAGTGTTAATACACGTAACCTTGAGTCCGTTATAGGTATAACCTATAACTAATCTATAGGATTTACATGGCTTTTCCTTTGTATTTCTTCAGTTCTTTCACATAGATTTCCCCAATGTGGCTGATCTTTGCACCCTTCCTCTTCAGATAACCAATCTTCATCTTCTCTGTCTCTTTCAATGGGATTGCCACATACTCATCCCCATTAAGGTCCTCACAGATGATACCTGAGCACAACGTGTAAGCATTGAGTCCCCTCATGAGATTTAACAGAGTGGCCCGGTCATTCGCCTTGATCAATCGACGGTATTCGTAGGTACTTTTCATCTCCTCTGCCAGATACAGCGAACTGTTCTTTCCCTGATCAAAGGACAGACATGGATACTCATCCAACTCCTCCATAGAGATCACATCCTGCTTTGCCAGTGGATGCCCTGCCCACAAATATACAAACGTATTACACTGAAACAGTTCCACAAATTCAAGACCATTCTCCTTGAACATCTTGTTCAGAACCTGCTCATTAAAATCATTTTCACAAAGCACACCAATCTCACTTTTAAAATCCTTCACGTTCTCGATCACGCTAGCTGTAGTTGTCTCGTGCACTGCAAACTCATACTGCTCCATGCCAAACTGCTTCACTGTCTCCACAAAGGCTTTCACTGCAAAAGTATAATGCTGAGTGGAAACACTGAATTTCTCACGGGTCTTCTTGTCAATGTATTTGGATTCCAACAATCCAAACTGCTCCGTCACCTGACCAGCATAGCTTAAAAATTCTTCTCCCTCCGGTGTAATGACAATTCCACGGTTGGATCGCAGAAAAATGTCAAACCCCACCTCCGACTCCAGTTCGCGGATCGTCTCCGACAGACTGGGCTGGGAAATAAATAACTGCTTCGCCGCCTCATTGATAGAACCGCTGCGGGCGATCATCAGGGCGTATTTTAACTGTTGAAGCGTCATGGTTGTCTCTCCTTATCTTTTCAATTCTTTCAGGATCTGCTTCTGCTCATCTGTGATCCGATAACTTTCTCTCGCCTTCTGGATCGTCTTATTATGCACCCAGACGGAAAGTCTGTCTTCCTGAATATAAGGAAATGCAGCATCCCACTGTTTGGCAAGTGCCGTAGCAAAAAACCAGGCAATCATCATATTTACATAGTATTCCTCCGACTGCACCTGCGCCGGAATCTCCAGATACTCCGGCCTGAAATCCTCATCCAGATAAAAGCTCATCAGCATTTCCATACCAAACCTGCAGGTATACGTATGTTCCGATGCTGACCAGCCCCGTATCTTTTCAATCAACTCCGATCTATGCCGCTTGAACACTTTCGGTGACATGATATCGCACACTGCCCAGTTGTCTATATATGGAAGGAACCGCTCCGTCTCTCTGATACATCGATCGTAATCCTTGATCTCCGAGATCAGAATCGCATGTAAAATATCTTCATCATAGTATGTATGGGGAAGCTCTTCCAGAAATGCCTGCACCGCCTCCGGCTCCTCCTTCGTCAGCTGCTTTGCCAGCTTTCTCATGACCGGAATACGAACTCCTATAATCCGTTCCTTCGCTATCGTTGGGAGCAGTCTGCTCTGAAATTCTCCATAAGCCTTATCCTGCAGTGCAAATATCTGTTGCTGTATGGTCATGCATGCTCTCCTAATATTTCCAATGTTTTCTGATCCATCTTTCCATCAAAATACTTGTCCAATACCTGCTGGAAAATCTTTACGCTTGGCACCGCTTGGGAAAATAATGTCATAGAAGATCTTAATTTCAAATCGTCAGGATATCCCATCACATCTTCTGCATCATTCACAGAAAGCCCAAGCAAAACACCACAGATCTCGATCATATGCGCTCCCAGCATCGGATGCTGCATATAAGCCCTCGCTTCCTCCAGATCCGCAATCGCATAAAATCTGGAAGTACTGCTGAGTCCCAGCCCCACAATCTGCGGAAATATGTACCACATCCAATGGCTTTGCTTTCGTCCCTCACGGATCTCTTCTAAAGCTCTGCTGTATGATCGATCATGCGCCTCCACAAAACGACTAAGATCTGCTTCTATTCCTCTGGAATCTCTCATGACATCATCCCCTCCCTCTATCAGATCAGGCTGTATTGCATCCATTCATAATGCAATCTTGAACCTTCCACGATCTCTGGTGGAAGAAGATCGCGTGCAACAGTTTTCAGTTCCTCCTCCGGCATGTCAACGCGCTGTAATAACGCGTAGTCTCCGTCAATTCTTTCTACAATGTAGTCACAGGTTAGCATAGGTAGATTCCTTTCTATTGTTTATTCTATTTTTAGCAAAACTCAAATACATATAGTTCTATTATATCGTGTCTGGTTTTGACTTAAATTCTCACTCCCACATGGGGAGTGTTTGGACTAGTTACGGTACAATCACCATATCTATCTTCCATGTTTCAATCATCGTTTCCTTATATAGAAACGTCACCAAAAACATAAATTTACACTTATGTCTCTGTAAATAGCATTATACAGTATTTATGATTCACTTTACAATCAAGATTTTGTACAAATCGTCTCTTACCCACCTATCCAAAATATGCTATACTTGCCTCTGTTACAACACAACAAATCAAGAGAAATGAGGTGTACACCTATGTCTGATACAACAACTGTTCACGATCAGTATTATGAGATGGCAAATGCACCAGTCAACCGGATCATTCCGAAGCTGGCTGTGCCAACCATTATCAGCATGCTGGTCACATCTATTTATAATATGGCTGATACTTTTTTTGTAAGTCAGCTTGGTACCAGTGCTTCTGGCGCCATCGGCATCGTATTTTCTGCCATGGCGATTATACAGGCACTGTCCTTCATGGTCGGTATGGGAAGCGGCAATTATATTGCCCGTTCCATCGGTGCCGGAAAGCGGCAGCTTGCCGAACAGGTAGCTTCTGTTGCATTTTTTACGGGATTGATCATTGGACTGCTGATTGCGGTTCTGGGAAATCTGAGTCTTAGAAATGTAGTATTTTTCCTTGGTGCCACAGAGACCATCGCACCTTTTGCCCAGGACTATGCACGTTATATTTTCCTGGCTGCACCATTTATGGTCACTTCATTTATTATGAATAATCTGCTTCGGTTTCAAGGAAAAGCTCTGTTTGCCATGGTTGGTATCACTACCGGAGGAATCCTGAATATAATCCTGGATCCTATCTTTATCTTCAGTCTGGGACTTGGAACTTCCGGTGCAGCATTGGCGACTGCTCTGTCGCAGGTGATCAGTTTCTGCATTCTACTTTTTATGTGCAATACAAAAAAGGAATGCATCACGATCCATCCGAAGAATTTTCGTCCAACCTTAAGTATCTACAAAAATGTGATCTACGGCGGTATTCCATCCCTTGGCCGTCAGGGGATCGCCAGCGTTGCAACCATCATCATGAATGTAATGGCTCATCCTTACGGAGACGCAGCAATCGCTGCCATGTCTATCGTCAGTCGTTTTATGATGTTCATCAACTCCGCCATCATTGGATTCGGTCAGGGATTCCAGCCTGTCTGCAGCTATTGCTTTGGTGCGAAGATGTATGACCGCGTCAAAGAAGCCTGCTGGTTCTGTATCAAAGTCAGCACAGCAATCCTGCTGGTTTTCTGCGTTACTGGTTTTGCTTTCTCCGGACACATCATAGAACTGTTCCGAAAAGGCGATCCTGATGTCATCCGCATCGGTACATTGGCTTTGAGATTGCAGCTTGTGACACTTCCATTACAGGGTGTGATCATTATGGGAAATATGATGCCCCAGTCGATCGGCTACGGCATCCGTGCCACACTGGTCTCCATCGGCCGTCAGGGACTCTTCCTGATCCCGGCACTGCTGATCCTGACACCAATCCTCGGTCTTCTGGGAATCCAGATCTCCCAGCCCATCGCCGACCTCTGCACCTTCTTCCTTGCAGCCTTCGTCATGAACGGAATCTTCAAAGAAATGGATGCCGCCAAATAAACCCCGGGAAGCATATACATATGCAACCTCGAAAAAGCCCGTGAAGCACATACATATACAACCTCAAAAAGCCCGTGAAGTACACCTACATATGTAACCTCGAAGAAGCCCCAGGGAGTGCTTACATATAAGAGCGCTGCTATGAATTGGAGCGGACATAGTCAGCAAAAAGTCCTCACAAGGAGAATATCTGCTAAGATATACTCATTGTGAGGACTTTTTGTTGACTATGCTCCGATACACTTCATACGAGCCTTATATGTATGCGCTTCCTGGGCTATTCACAGACTACATATCTTCATGCGCTCCCTGGGCTTCTCAAAATTTAATTCCTTTGATGCTTTCCAAAATCATCTTTTTGTTTTTCTCATGAAGATACGTTTCGTTTAACTTACTTTTTCGATACTGCAGATATGTATTTTCTGTACACCTAATCAGCAACTTTGCAAAATACTGTTCCCAGCTAAAATAATCTTTGCTGTCAATATACTGTTCCGGCTCCAGCAAAATCGTCCGTATTTCCTTTTCATCCACAATACCTGACTGCAATATAATCCATTCAAATGATTCAGGCAAATACAATTTCACATTTGATTTCACTTTCACTTGGTTATACAATCTGTTCATTTCAGGACCTATGGCTGCACCGTCTGCAATAACACAAGTTTCTTCCTTAGGGCAGTGCCCGTAAAACAGGAAAAAATTAAAAGTCCCGATTTTCGGAGACCTGAAAGAATGCCTGAAGCCCGATCGTTTTCAGGTTGGTCGCCGCAGAAAAATCAACGATCACCTGATCACAGGTAATATTGACAGGTCTTAATTCTTGTCCGGCAGAAGAATAGCCATTGTAACCGGTATATACTCCACCGAAATCTTTCCGGATCGTTTCTGTGGAAGCCGGAATCTTGATGGAAATGCTCTGGATACCGGCGGCCGTAATATTCTCTTGATACCACTCCGGGTTGATACCGGCGAGCGTCTTTTGATCTGTTGTCGAATCCCACAGGAATGCCTCGTCCGTCGAAATCTCAAGCGTGGTGGCTCCTGCCGTCATGACGCCCGTGTCCTCGTCTGCCGCGGCCGCCGTGATCGGCGACACGATCAACGAAATCAGCATTTTGTTGTTCGCGTTACAAATGCTTGACGATTATCTACATATTTCATGTGTGAATTTTACCAGAAAAGTACTCGAAATTCAAGACCGTTCTTAATTTTACGCATGACGAAAAAGCCCCAAAAAATTCATTTTTTTTGGGGGCTTTGTTTGTTGCGCCTATTTTGCAATTGGAATATATTTCGTTCTGCTGTATTCACGAAAAATCACAATTTTGTAAATGTTTCGTTCTCGAAAAATAAACAAAATGCTGATTTAGTCCAGCGCCGGTCAAACGGCGCGTTCGCTATCTTTACACAAAATGCTGATTTCGTGACCTATGAGACAAGCCCCAGTCGGTCCAGCTGCCGCTGCTGTTCCGCCCCGCTGACCATCAGGTAAATGTGGGTGGTGTCGATGCTACTGTGGCCGAGGACATCCGCAAGGCGCACGATGTCCCGGCAGACGCGGTAGAATGTAGTGGCGAACAAATGCCGCAGATTGTGGGGGAACACCTTGGTCGGCTCCACCCTCGCCGTCTTGCACAGCCGCTTGAGTTCGTACCAGACCTGCCGACGCGAAATGCCCTTCCCGCTGCTTGTGAGAAAAATCTCACCGGCAGCGATTTTTTGTTTCTTGGCGTACTGCATCAGCTTGCAGCACAGCTTGGCGGGGAGTAAAATCGTGCGGATCTTGCCCTTGAGGGTGATGGTGGCCCGTCCAGCCTTCGTCAGCTCCTTGGCGCTGTCCCGGAAGATCTGCCGCTGGATCTTCAGGAATTTCACCTTGATCGGTAGACCGGCAAACCGACAGAAGCTGTTCAACGACGCCAGCATGGAGTTGATGGTGCGCGGCGCGTAGCCCCGGTGGCTCAGGTGGCTTTTCCAGCCCGCGGCGGTCTCCTTGGTGACGGTGCGCCCGTCCAGCCAGCGGGCAAAGGCCGTCAGGTCGCGGCGGTATTTCGAGATCGTCCCCGCCGAGCGCTCGTCTGCCAAAAGGGACAGGCAGTAGGCGTCGATGCGCTCTGTTGTGATGATGCTATTCATTGTTGATACCTCCCGAATGTAGTATCAACAGTTTACTCCGGTGGAGTGAAGTTGCCCGGAATTTGTGGAGAAAAAAAAAACGCCCTATGGACGAGGGATCGTCCATAGGGCGTAGTGTTTGCTGTGAAGTTTAGCGGTTCAGGGTCTCAGCTTCCCATTCGGTGACATTGCCGGAAACGGTGTCGATGGTGAATTCGTACTCGGTGCCGCCGTAGATGATCTTGCCTTCATACTCCGGGCGGCCATCGTCGTAGTCCAGCTTCCATTCGTAGATGTCCTTTTCCGTTGCGCCTGATACACGGGCAAGGGCGGTCTGCTTTGCTGTCGCCTCGCTGACTGTGGCGCTGTTGCCGGTGCCGACCACAGTTTTCGCCTCATAGCCGGAGTTGACGATCTCGCCGGTAGCCACAGCGATCTCATAGTCATACTTTGCGCCGTTCGCGTACCATTCAAGCTCGTAGATTTGGCGGCCATCGTCATAGTCCAGCTTGGATTTGGTGATAGTGGCGTCCGCCGCATTCACGCCCGCATGGGCAAGGGCGATCTCCTGCGCCTTGGCTTCGTCCACCGCGCCGGTGGAGGTGTTGGTGTTGGGGGTGGTCTGCGCCGGAGTGGTGGTCACGCCGGATGCAGTGGTATCCGTCTGAGTGCTGTCTGCGGGCGCGGCATTCTTATCCCGGTAACTCGCCTCCAGCACCTCGCCGCTCTCGGCGTTGATGGAATACGCATAGGTGTAATCGCCAGAGGTGAACTCCACCTTGTAGCAGGTAATCCCCGCGACCTCGCTGAGTGTTGCGGAAGAAATGTCCGCGTCTGCCGCTTCAATGTTGGCAGCGTCCAGTGCCGCCGTCTGCGCCTGCTCCATGCTGATCTTTGCCGTCTGATCTGCCGCAGGCGTATTGCCGCATCCGGCCAGCGCCGCCGCAAGCATGAGCGCTGTTCCGGTCAAAAGCCATTTTTGTTTCATGGGATTTTCCTCCAATCGTGAGTATTGCGTGAAGTGTAACAGATAGAAACATACCTTGTCAATAGGGAAAGCGAGATCCGGTATGACCGTAAACCGACAGTATCGCTTCCTTTAGAAAAAATCAGTTTTCCGAACACGAACGCACTTTTGCGTTTTCGTTTCCGGAATACTCCTGCTAAAATTCTAATATGCGAATTTTTTATTCGCTTTTTAAGTTTCGTATTGCTATTTTTAGAAAAAGTGGGTATACTGAATTTGGAGGTGGTATCTGTGAATGAAACTCCTATTGTTCGCATCCAGCGGGCAAGTATCAAAAAATTTAGAAATGTTGAGTCCGGTGACATTCGTTTTCCATGCAATTATGGAGAGGATATTTTTGCGCCGAAAGCTGATGTCCTCGGTATTTACGGTCAGAATGGCTCCGGCAAAACAACATTTATCGATGCACTGGAAATCCTAAAAACGCTGCTGTCCGGGCAAAAGGTCGGCGCAGAACTGTCAGACTGCATTTCCTACGGACAAGAGAAAGCAGAACTGCAATTTGAGTTCAGTATCCTCAAACTGCATGAGGGCAATGTTGCGTACAGACGGCGGTTTATCTATGCCGCCGCCTTGAGCAAAGACACGATCGATGAAACCATCAAGTGTGTCACATTCAGCAGCGATCCTGAAAAGACTTCTCGGCTGAAAACCATCTTTGAGTGTACACATCAGGAGGAAGATGATGTATTCACGCCGCAGGTGAAATCGGAATCGCTGTTCGGCTCTAAGCAAAGCGCAAAAATGAATGAGCTTCGCGTGACCAAGCTGCTGTGCCAGAAGGAGCACCGTTCGTTCCTCTTTGCTCCGGAGTTTCTGAAAATGCTCCATGACGCAGCGCAGGACAACGATGATGAAGTCGAGCCACTGTATGAAATGGCGCTTTACGCCAAGACCTCGCTCTTTGTCATTCTGAACCGCAACAACGGACTGATCTCGTTGGATGCAGCGATCCCCGTGAACTTCCGAACGGAAACGGCCGGCGGTATGTTCACACTGCCGATCGACCAGCCGAAAACAATACCGACTCGGTTCTTGGAGATCATTCGTCAGGTCATCTCGACCATCAGCACCGTCCTTTGCAAAATCATCCCCGGTGCAAAGCTGACGCTTGTGGAGCTTGGCACGGAGCTGATGGAGGACGGGAATCAGGGAACAAAGATCCAGTTAGCACGAGAGCTGCTCTGTGCCAATGGTGAACTGCACCGTTTGCCCTTGAAGTATGAATCCGAGGGTATCAAGAAAATCACCTCGATCCTGCATCTGCTGATCGCCGCATACAACGATCCGTCCATTACACTTGCGGTCGATGAACTGGATGCTGGTATCTACGAGTATTTGCTGGGCGAGCTGCTGCGGATCATGCAAAACTCCGGTAAGGGTCAGTTGATCTTCACCTCGCACAATCTTTATCCGCTGGAAACGCTGGAGAGCAATTCCATCGTCTTTACAACGACCAACCCCAGCGCCCGTTATACGCGCATCAAAAGTGTGCGGGCAACAAATAATCTGCGCTCCATGTATCTGCGTGAAGTCATTCTCGGAAGTGATGATGACGCAGCACTCTATGAAGAAACCAATGTGTCTGAAATCGCTCACGCAATGAGAGTCGTCGGCAAGCGTATGGAGAGCATTTCTTTGTCGGATGACGCCCCCTCGGAGGTGTCCAATGGCTAAGAAGAAAGTTATGCTTTTTATCGTAGAGGGCCCAACAGACGAAACCAGTCTTTCTACGGTTTTGAACCGTATCTTTTCTTCCTCAACGGTAAAATTTCAGGTCGTTCACGGGGATATTCTGACCCGCGATTTCACTTCTTCGGATAAGATCGTGGCTGCCGTTTGGGAACAGGTCAAGGAGTTTATGGGCAGTATCTACAGAAAGAGCGATATTTGCAGAATCGTTCATCTCACCGACATGGACGGTGTATTCATCCCTGATGATGCTGTTGTCGAAGATGATTCAATGGAAATAGGCGCTCCGCCTTATTACACGGAAACGCAAATCCAAACGCCGAACCGTGCGGGGGTTCTTAACCGCAATCAGCGCAAACGGGACAATATCGACCGGCTCTCTGCCTGCCCTAAAATTGCAACCATTCCATACAGTATGTACTACTTCTCTTTGAATTTGGAGCATATTCTTCATGGAAGGACAAATCTTTCCGACTGGGAAAAGATTCGGTGTGCCGAGGAGTTCGACTTGAAGTACGGCGATGACCCGGACGGATTTACGCTGTTTATGAAGGAATCTTCCTTCTCCGTATGCGATGATTACCGCAGTTCGTGGGCGTTCATCAAAACAGAGTTACATTCTCTGGAACGGTATAGCAATTTTGGTATTGAGTTGCCGTCTGTGAAACCCGCGGAAGCTGAAACTGATAACTGATTTTCAGCGAGGAGCACCGAAACGAAGGATTTGCAAGCAATGGAAAGGGATATCCTTTCCGCTTGTTGGGGAGTGCCCCAAACCCCCGAAAAATCCTGACGGATGTTTTCGATTGCCGTCCAAAGTCCGACAAACCCTGCGCCGGTCGGCGCAAAAGAAATGCCGCAGGCAGTATCTCAATGATACCGCCTGCATTTTTCTTTTCTGCTGGAGATCGCTCTTTGTACATATTGCGAAATGCTAAAAATCAACGTCGTTTATTTTATACAAATTTTCGCTGGTTTGTGCGGCTGAAAACTATTCAGATTGACAATTTCATAGTAGTTTGATATGCTTTATTTAGATAAATAACCCAAACTCTTAGGAGAATGGCAGAAATGGCAAAACAGAGGAAACTCTGTGGCGCAAAGCTATGCCTTGCTTCTTGCGCTCGATAAGACCGACCTTCTCCAATTCGGCATACAGGGCGATTGCCTTGTTGTGACCGCAGCCAAGAGCGCTCATGATCTCGCTCATGCGAAAATAAATGAACACACGCCCGTCCTCGTCCATCCAGCGGTTGCGTGCGGACAGGCTCATGCGGTCCAACATAAGCGCGTACAGCATCTTTGCCGACACAGAAAGCGTCTTGTAGGTGGGACTGAAAAGGATTTTGGGGATGCGGAAGAAAGTGTACTGTTCGGCTTCCAAGCCGTAATAATAATCCAAAGTGATAGGTTCTGACATGATGATTGCCCTCCATTTCTGCGACAGCGTAGGGCAATCCGTTCTTAATTAAACAAATTGTACGTTCGTCATCTGTTCCATATTTAATTTGAGCATAAAATCCGTCTTCGATTAAATCGAGATCATGAAGAACTTCAATATATTTGATTAAAGTATTATCAATGAAATCTTGTTCCTCTTTTATACGAACAATTGCCAGATTGACTACTTGTGTACGATTCTTTCCGACGAACTTAGTATATCGTGCAACATTGCTACCTGGATGCTTAACATCACCCCATTTTCCAACATACACCATAACATTCCTGTCTTTTTTATATAACTGATGCCAGTAACCTACAAACAGACTAATCATTTCAGCGTAAGACTTATATAACGATTAAGGGCACCAATTTGGGACAGTCAGAAAATGTTTTTTGCATTTTGATGGATGCAAAAATGCCACCCGAAGATTGTTCCCACGGGTGGCATCAAATTGTTTATGTTTATTCTTCCATGACTTCCAACATCATTCTGGCACCCAACTTAAATCCGTTTTGGAATATGAGGCAATCTGTAATAACTTGATTTTCTCGCACACAGTCGGTGTATTTCTCAAACAGTTCTTTCTATTCGTTCGTCATGGTGGCTTTGAGATTTTCTTCGTTCCTGTAGATCAGCTCCACTAATTTCTTGTACTCTTTGTTGGACGATGTATCATACTCGGTAGGTTCGATATTGCCGTACCAAAATTCTTCAAGCAATCTCATACAACATCCTCCCCATAAACCAGTTCACGGAGAATGATTTCCTCTGCCTGTGCTTTAAGACTGTTCATATGAGTTACCCATTCAAGCTGCTGTGTTACCTTGTCTGGTGCTGGATTCTTCGCCAACAAATCCGTCATCAGCAACTCTATTCGCATCGCACAGGTCTGCTGTACTTCCCACAGATGCGGGAACAGTGTTTCCGTCAAGACCATATCGTTAAAAAGCATCGGTTTGTTCTGTCCTAAGAACGTTCTGCGCATTCTGCCATATTCGCCAAGGGACTGTGTTTCCGTGTGTGCCAATCTGATGTCAGGGAAATAGTAATCACCGCATTGGGTATAAGTTAAGTTCTGAGTCATAATCGCACCTCCAATCAATCTGCTGTTTTCACTTAAATTGTACTGGATGGAGCAGGAAAAGTGAAGTTTGTCGCATACGAAAATGAGTGATACCTAGTCATTCAAACCAAGTATCGATCATTATGTTTTTTGCTAACCTCGACTGCCAGATGCCATAATCATAGAAAATTAGTTGCTTCCTGTATTATGGGCACCCAGCATTACCTGTCTTTTTTATCAAATCAAAAAGATTTGATTTTCCACCTGCGCTTTCACATTCAATTCCATACTCTTTGCCGATTGCCTCAAAAAACTAATAGCCTGAATTAGAATCTTCTACGAGCAATTTCTCCGGTTCTGACTGACAAGGCAGCATTTCTGAGTAAATCTGATACATCTGCTGATACACTTTTTTTGTATTCTGATATTTTCCAGATGCATGTAATCCATAGATTTCTTCCACACTATATGGCAGATTATATAGATTCTCTCTTGTAATCAGCACAAAATAATTGTCCGAATTGCGAACCTCTGCGGCAAATTCCTCTGTATTGATAAATGCATTCTCTTCATCTGTAAAAATAATATTTCCATGCATATTCTGCAAAAGAAGTTTCCAGTTCGCACCCTCCAATACTCTGCATGGAGCTTCACAGACCACATCAACTCCACTGGATCTGCCAAGATTTTCAGCCTGGCGCAGCATATTGATCAATGTTGTCTTTCCTGTTGCACTGTCCCCTTGAATAATTGTAATATTTCGCCTTATCTCAAACTCATAATGCAGTCTGTTATTCTGTAGGACAACTCTGTATTTTCCCTTCATCAGACCTCACCTAAACAAATTTCCCTGCAATCCCAATGAACTCCTGCATATTATGAACCATATCTCCGGTATTCAATATCTTCGCTTCCATAGGTTCCTCGCCAAAATCCATAATATGCCGCAGATTAATTGTCAGATTCTTCATCCGACTGATCTTCAGAATCCATTTTGCACAATTATCACCACATGCAGAAGCATTAAAAATCTGTTCTTTATCATCCAAAGCCATCAATATCAGTGTTTTCACACCACCAGATAATTCCTTTGGCGATATCGGCCCCAATACTGGACTCTCAATCAGATGCGCTCCAATCACTTCTGACCGGTCCACATCCCTAATCATCTCTCTCGACAGTTCATCCGTGATCTATTCATCTTCATACGTATTGTCAAAGTATACCGGTGGATAATAAATCGCCTTATCCATCTTTCCCAGATAAATACTCAGCATAACTGCCCTCCCATTCAAATACTATCCCCATTATAGATGAAGCCTATACCCACGTCAAATGCTAATTCTAAAGTATACGCACATGACCCTGTAAAGCTCAAAGCACTCATAATATATACAACCTCTAAGAAGCCCGGGAGCACGCATACATATGCAACCTCGAAAAGCCCAGGGAGCACACCTACATATGTAACCTCGAAGAAGCCCAGGGAGTGCTTACATATAAGAGCGCTGCTATGAATTGGAGCGGACTGCATGACAGAAAAATCCGGTCAGAGCGAACACTTCTTTTTAGTGTCCGATCTGTCCGGATTCTTTTTGTTATGCTGTACGATACACTTCATACGAGCCTTATATGTATGCGCTTCCTGGGCTTCTCAAAGACTACATATCTTCATGTGCTCCCAGGCTTCTCACCTATTCAATTTGCTCTGCAAACATGAGGCAGAAACTGATAAGCAGCAGGATGCAAGATCCCCAGATCACCGGCACGCCATAATGAATGGAGAGATTTCCACCAATTCCGGCACCAACAGCAAAGAGGAAGATCACACCAAAATAATGTCCCACCTGCTCCAGCTGCTGCTTTTTATGATTTCTCATGAAAGCGGATAATGCTGCCATTCCGCTTCTCAGATTGCCAATACACATGGTGCTTGCATAGGCATATCCATCCACTTTACGAAATGCCTGTACCTGCATGGCACATGCAAAGGATACCAGTGCAGTTGCTCCCATGTTCATCTCTGCCGGCATGAATCCTACAACAAGCAGGATCAGGATCTCCATCAGCAAGATGCTCTGTCTCCAATGGAGTTTTTTTGCATAACGGAACCGTTCTGCGATTCTCTCAGCTACCAGTACACCTCCTGCAAAAGCCAGAAGTGGCACCAGATATCGAAGTCCCTTCTGCCAGTTTCCGGTCATCAGGTTCTGACTCATAAGGACTACGTTTCCAGTCTGTGCATTGGAAAAGACTTCATTTCTGGTGTTATAGGTATATGCATCCTGAAAACCGCCAGATAATGCCAGAAATGCATTATTGATAAATGCCTCTGACATCTGCTGCTTTTTTGATAACTTGTAAAAACTTTTCATGATGATTAATTTTGATGCTCCTTTAGATACGCTTTTCTTCCATCATCATAAAGGTTATTACCCTCGCTGTCAATAATAACTACTAACGGCATATCTTCTACGTACAATTTTCTGAGAGCTTCTGCACCCAAATCCTCATATGCGATCAGTTCACATTTCTTGATACATTTTGCAAGCAGTGCTCCTGCTCCGCCGATTGCTCCGAAATACACACCACTGTATTTTTTCATAGCATCCACTACTTCCGGAAGTCTTGCTCCTTTTCCGATCATACCACGGGCACCTACAGACATCATGGTTGGTGCATACGCATCCATACGTCCGCTGGTGGTCGGTCCTGCACTTCCGATGACCTGTCCTGGTTTTGCCGGTGTCGGTCCTACATAATAAATCGTTGCATCCGCAGGATCAAAAGGAAGCTTCTCGCCTCTTGCCAATGCTTCACACATTCTCTTATGTCCAGCATCACGGGACGTATAGATGGTGCCGGTCAGGAGAACACTGTCCCCTGCATGCAGAGTCTTTGCCAGTTCTTCGGTCAATGGTAATGTAATCTTTCTTGCTGCCATCTAAATCACCTCCGTCTTATGGCGTGTCACATGACAGTTGATATTGACTGCACAAGGCATGCCTGCAATATGGGTCGGTAAAGTCTCGATATTCAGTCCGATTGCTGTGGTCTTTCCTCCAAATCCCTGCGGTCCGATACCCAGCTTATTGATCTTCTCCAGCATCTCTTTTTCCAGATCTGCATAGAACGGATCCGGATTTTCGGAATCCAGCGGACGCATCAAAGCTTTCTTAGCCAGCAGCGCACATTTATCAAAGGTTCCTCCAATGCCAACGCCAACCACCATAGGCGGACAGGGATTCGGGCCTGCGGTCTCTACGACTTCCAGGATAAAGTCCTTAATTCCCTGAAGTCCTGCTGAAGGCTTGAACATACGGATCATGCTCATATTTTCGCTGCCAAAGCCTTTCGGTCCTACAGTCACTTTGATCTTGTCACCAGGCACGATCTCTGTATAGAGCATTGCCGGAGTATTATCCCCTGTATTGCCTCTGCGAACTGGATCTTTCACTACAGATTTTCGTAAATATCCTTTATCATAACCTCTGCGTACACCTTCATCAATTGCTTCTGCAAGATCTCCGCCTGTCAGATGTACATCCTGTCCGATCTCCAGGAACACACAGGCCATACCTGTATCCTGACAGATCGGTACATTCTCTGCATCTGCAATTTTATAATTTTCAATGATATTATCAAGTACCCCCTGGGCGATCTCCCCATCCTCACAGGCACGACAATGCTCAATAGCACATTTCACATCGGACGGAAGATGCTCATTTGCCTCGATGCACAGTCTCTCGACCACATCCGTGAGCTGACTGACATTTACTTCACGTATCATGATAAACCTCCTCTTATGGAACTTTTTGTCTATTGTAACACGGACAGACATAGGATGCAAAATCTTCCCGTGTCTGTCCGTCCAGTTCTATCAATTACCGCTGCTCATGTCTTGCATAATTCGGCAGAAGCATCGGTGACATTTTTCCTGTATGAATATCTGCTTGCTCCAGTTCATCCTCATAACGATAAATATGATCCAGATTCAGGTTGCCAAGCTCAACATCCTTGCATTTTGCTGCAGCCTTTTTACCAGCATTACGTCCAAATACGATCACATCCAGCAGGGAATTACCCATCAGCCGGTTGGTTCCATGGATTCCGCCTGCTGCTTCTCCTGCAACTAAGAGGTTCGGGATCTCTTTTGTAAATCCATCTCCATTAATCTCAAGTCCTCCATTCTGGTAGTGAAGGGTCGGATAGATCACGATCGGAACTTTTCTCATGTCAATGCCATAGTTCATGTACATACGGAACATTGCCGGAATCCGTTTTTCAATGGTTCCTTCGCCTCCGAGGATCTCGATCATCGGAGTATCCAGCCATACACCTTTGAGTCCGCCCGGAACTTCTACACCGCGGCCTTCTCTGCACTCACGGATGACGCCGGAAGCGTTGACATCACGGGTCTCCAGCGGATGAATATAAGCTTCACCCTCAGCATTGACCAGCTGAGCACCGACAGAACGTACTTTTTCTGTTACCAGCGCACCAAGGATCTGAGAAGGATATACAGCTCCTGTCGGATGATACTGGATAGAATCCTGATACAGCAGTGCTGCACCGGCACGGTATCCTAACACAAGTCCATCTGCTGTTGCCCCATAGTGGTTAGAGGTCGGGAATCCCTGGTAATGCATTCTTCCTGCACCGCCGGTTGCGATCACAACTGTTTTGGCTCTTGCCACCATATAATCACCGGTCTCCATATTCTGGAGAACGGCTCCTGCAACCTGACCTTTTTCATCTTTCAGAAGCTCTACAGCAGAGGTGAACTCAACCACCGGAATTCCCAGATTCAGAACTTCATCCCTGATGGTACGCATGATCTCAGATCCAGAATAATCCTTTGCTGCGTGCATTCTCTTTCTGGAAGTTCCGCCACCGTGAGTGGTGATCATGGTTCCATCTGTCTCTTTATCAAACTCAACACCCAGTTCATTGAGCCATTTGATCGCATCCGGGGCTTCCATAACCAGTCTCTTTACAAGCTCTGGTTTTGCAGCGAAATGTCCGCCGCCGAAGCAATCCAGATAGTGCTGTACTGGAGAATCATTCTCCTTATCTGCTGCCTGGATTCCTCCCTCTGCCATCATTGTATTGGCATCACCGATTCTAAGCTTGGTTACGATCATAACGTCTGCTCCGGCGTTGTGCGCCTCAATGGCACAGGAAGAACCTGCTCCGCCGCCGCCGATCACAAGCACATCCACATCATAATCAATTTTTGTAAGGTCGATCTTCTCATGGAGCAGACGGCTGGTGGAATGCAGCATCTCTGCCAGCTCTAACGGTGCCTTCTGTCCTTTGTTCGGTCCCACCTTGATCTGGGCAAATGCATCTGGATTATAATCCGGATGGAACTCTTTCAGAAGAGCATCCTTTTCATCTGCGGTCAGACGTCTGGGCTCTGTTGCCATACGCTCTGCTCTTGTAGCTTCTACCTTTTTGACCGACTCCATCATATTTTCTGGATATGGTGCATACATTTTTCATGCCCTCCCTATTTCTCAATCTCTCTGTTGTTATAAAGCTCCTGCATCTCCGTGATCGGCTTGTGCATGATCTGCTCGATCAGATCATCATAAGCACCTTCATGGATCTCTTCCACCCGTTTGGTCAGATGCTTTGCTTCCGGAGCAATGTATTTACCAGTCAGACGTCTTGCCAGCAGTCCCACCATCGAATGAGAGATCTCTGCCGGACAACGAACAGAACAGCATCCGCAGCTTACGCAGTCAAAGGACTCTTCTGCACATTTCTCCAGTTCTCCTCTCTGTGCATAAGCAATATACTGCATGACATTAAGACTCTGGGTACAGGCTTTGGTACAGGCATTACAACCAATACAGCTGTAGATCTCCGGATAAAGTTCCATCATCACCTGCTGACCCGGCTTCAGATCATTGATATCATAGGTTCGTTTATCTGTCGGGAAGAACGGAATGCTTGCCACATACATGCCTTCCTGTACCTGCGTCTGACAGGCCAGACAGGTCTTCAGCTCATTCTTTCCCTTGATTCTGTAAATGGTTGCACAGGCACCACAGAAACCGTGGCGGCAGCCACATCCTCTCTTTAATGTATATCCGGCATATTCCATAGCAGTCATGATGGTCAGATCTGCAGGAACACTGTATTTCTTACCGAAGAAATAGACATTTACCATATTTTCCATTTTCGTCATCCTTTCTCTAGTACTCCGCAGGCATCTCATCCAACTCATCGCAACGGAATACCGGGCCGTCTTTGCACACATATTTGGTTCCAATATTGCAGCGTCCACATTTACCAACACCGCACTTCATACGAAGCTCCAATGTGGTATAGACCTGATCTCTTGAAAATCCAAGTTCTTCCAGACCTGCAAGTACAAACTTGATCATAATAGGCGGTCCACATACCAGAGCGGTCTTATCCGTGTCAAATCCAATCTCTTTTAAATAGGTCGGAACAAATCCCACATGACCGTCCCAGCCTTCCTGTTCCCGGTCAATAGTCAGATATACGTTGACATTTTCTGCCTTCATCCAGACTTCCTGGATCTCTTTTAACTGTACCAGATCATCTGCGGAACGGGATCCATATAAAATATCAACGGTTCCGTAATCTGCCCGGTTGTCCAGCACATAATTGATTACAGAACGAAGTGGTGCAAGTCCGATACCTCCGGCGATAAACAGCAGATTTTTACCTTTCAACTTATCCTCCACCGGAAAATGGTTTCCGTAGGGTCCACGGACGGTGATCTCATCGCCTACTTCCAGACTGTGCAGCGTCTCTGTCAGGCTTCCACATTTCTTGATACTGAACTCCTGATATTCTTTATTGGTCGGTGAAGAAGTAATAGAAAACATTCCTTCACTGACTCCCGGTACACACAGCATGGCACACTGTCCAGGCATATGTTCAAATAATTTTCCACCCTCCAAAGCATTGACCCGGAACGTCTTTACATCCGGTGTCTCCTGACGGATATCTGTGATCACTCCAACCTGAGGGATCAGCACATCTTCTGTATAGTTTTTATGACAGGTACATTCGCTCATGCCTTTTCTCCCCCTTCTTTTTCAAATGCTTTGATCACTTTTACAATATTCAGGGCAGACGGACATTTTTCCACACAGCGTCCACAGCCAACGCAGGAATACATGCCCTTATTGTTTGCCGGGAAATACACCAGCTTGTGCATAAAACGCTGACGGAATCTCTGCATCTGGCTGGTACGGTTATTTCCGTGTGCCATCATGGTGAAATCTGAATACATACAGGAATCCCAGCAGCGGAACCGTTTCACGCCATGTCCCGTATCATAATCTTTGATATCATAGCACTGACAGGTCGGACATACAAAAGTGCAGGTACCACAAGCCAGACAAGGTTTGTAAAGCTCCTCCCACAGCGGAGAATCGAATCTCGTCTCTGTTGCATTTCCATCCCAGCCTTCCAAAGAGAGATGGCTGTATGGAAGCTTCTCTACGATCGCACGGATCGCTGTCTGTTCTTCAGAAAGCTTCTTCTCGTCTTCTGAATCTGCATTCGTCAAAAGTCCTGACAGAATTTTCGTCAATGTCTGTCCCTTCTCAGTCAGGGCTTTCCAGTACAGTTCTTCTCCTGCAAACCAGGCTGCCACATCTGCAGCCGGTTCTGCACAGTCAATACCAAATACCTTGCAAAAACAGCTTTCCTCCGGCTCATGACAGGCAATCGTCACCATGGTTCCATGCTCTCTTCTTGCTGCATAAAAGCTGTCCACCGGATCTGCTAAAAACACCTGATCCAGCACCTTCACACCCTGTACATCACAGGCTCTCATGCCAAATACGGTAAATCTCTGCTCTTTTAACGCTTCCGGCTCGACTTTGAGCTTGCGTCCTTCCCGTTCACAAGTATAGAGATTTTCACTCTGGGGGAAGAAAACATCTTTCGGAGACTTTACGCTTTTTAATGTATCAATATCTACCTCGGCATCCTCGGACCAGGGGCCAAAATTTACTTTTCCAGCGGTTTTCACCGGCACATACAGTTCCTGCTCTGCGGCAATGGCACGGAATAATGCCGTCAGATCTTCTTTTTTAATCTTGTACATCCATTATCCCCTTTCTCCCACAATGCTGGGTTCCACATCATCAAATGTATAGTTCGTCAACGGGCCTTTGCTGTCGGTATCTTCACCGGCCTGGTATTCGCCGTAAAACTGATCAATATCTTTGATAAATTTCCGATTGAACAGGTGCAGAGGAATTCCCTGCGGACAGACACGGCTGCACTCTCCACAATCTGTACACCGGCCTGCTACATGGAAGGCACGGATAATGTGAAACATCTTTTCTTCAAAAGAATCACTGTTTGCTTTCTGAGCACTGTCAAATTTTGTGCTATCAAACACACATTTTCTGCAGCTGCAGGCCGGGCAGACATTTCGACATGCATTGCAGCGGATACATTTGCTCAGTTCTTTCTGGAAAAATGCAAATCTCTCTTCCGGGCTCATGGCCTCGATCATCTCTACCTCTGCAAAACGGTCTGCATCCTTGGTCTCTCTGGACTCACCGATCAGTTCATCGTAAATCTTGTGTTCTTTTCCCTTGCACACATGACAGCGGGATAACATGGCATCCTTATATTCTACTGTTTTCTCTCCATACAGGGTTTCCACCGTCAGTGTGTCTGCCTCATTTTCAATCTGGGCACCTTTGATATCTGTGATACCCTTGATGCCTGTCTCGCGGATCTTTTCGATATCAAGCTTACCTCTGCAGCCCACACCAATAATATATGCTTTTTCACGATCTACTCTGTGTTCTTTTATCAACTGGTTAAAACTATAGGTATCGCACGGCTTCAGGCAGACCAGTGTCTTTCCATCCAGTTTAGAAGCCTCGATCATATATTTACTTAAATTCGCTCCGCAGAATCCGTCGTATACAAACTCTTTCAGACTTTCTTCGGTCTCAAAATATGCCGGTTCCGGATTCCAGGGCATATCTCCGGCTTTCCAGCCAAGCACTCTTGCCACAGTTCCATCAGCAAGCAGCTCTTTTGCCCTCTTTATCAGTTCCTGCATCGTAAATCCTCCAATCTCACATTTCTGCCAAGAGATGTGATCTTCTCTACAAATTCATTCATAGTCTGCGAGAATTTTACACCCTCTGCTGCAGATACCCATTCTACACGGGTACGGCCATTTTCCACTCCGATGAAATCCAGCATGGAAAACAGTAATGTCATACGGCGTCTTGCATAGAAGTTACCAGTTGAATAATGACAGTCTCCTGGATGACAGCCGCACAGGATCACTCCGTCTGCTCCTTTTTCGAAAGCACGGAGAATAAACATCGGATTTACACGGCAGGAACAGGGAACGCGGATGATCTTCACATCTGCCGGATAGGAAAGTCTGCTGCTTCCTGCCAGATCAGCTCCTGCATAACTGCACCAGTTACAGCAGAAAGCAACGATCTTAGGTCTGAATGTTGTTTCGTTGTTTTCTATCGACATATTGCATCTACCTCCGCGATAATCTGTCTGTTGGAGAATCCCTTCAGATCCATGGCTCCGGACGGACATGCAACCGTACATGCACCACAGCCCTGACAAAGTGCTCCATTTACCACTGCCACTCTTCTGGTCTCACGGATACCATGATCGTTGACCTGATGATCCTCATAGGAAATAGCTCCATAAGGACATACATTTGCACAGGTCGAACATCCATTACACAACAGCTCATCTGACTGTGCGGTACACGGATTGGTAGTCAGCTTATCTTTTGCAAGCAATCCGATAACTTTGACTGCTGCGGCACCTGCCTGTGCAACGGTCTCAGGAATATCCTTTGGTCCCTGACATACACCGGACAGGAAGATTCCTGCAGTCGGTGACTCTACCGGACGAAGCTTTGCATGGGCTTCTGTCAGGAAATTATTGGTATCAATGCTGGCAGTCAGCATGGTTGCGATCTTTCTTACATCCGGATTAGGCTCTATGGCAGCTGCCAGGACGACCATGTCGGCTTCTTTTTTGATCTGCTTATTATCCAGCAGGTCCACGCCCTGCACCAGAAGCTTTCCATCCGGCTGCGGGATCACTTTTCCTACCTGTCCTTTGATGTAATTCACACCATACTGCTCTACGGCTCTTCTGTAGAACTCATCAAAGTTCTTACCAGGTGTACGCACATCAATATAAAATACCGTCACATTTACATCCGGGTATTTATCACGGATCAACATAGCGTGCTTGGCGGTGTACATACAACAGATCTTGGAACAGTAGCTCTTTCCTCTGTCATCCGCACAACGGCTTCCAACACACTGGATGAATACCATCTCTTTTGGCGCTTTTCCATCGGACAGGCGCTCCAGATGTCCTTTGGTCGGTCCTGCCGCATTCATAATACGCTCCAGCTCCAGGGAGGTAATGACGTCTTTACTCTGGCTGTATGCATATTCATCATAATTGTCAAGCTTGATCACATCAAAACCAGTAGCAACTACGATTGCTCCATATTTCTGTGTAATGATCTCATCCTGCTGATCATAATCAATGGCTCCGGCCTGACATACTTTTGAACATACACCACATTTTCCAGTTTTAAATTTGATACAGTTTTCGCGATCAATAACCGGTACATTGGGAATTGCCTGTGCAAATGGAGTGTAGATCGCTGTACGGTTTCCCAGACCTCTGTTAAATTCACTCGGGATCTTCTTGGACGGACACTTTTCCTGACAGACACCACATCCGGTACACTTGTCCATATCCACGCTTCTTGCTTTTTTACGGATATCTACTGTAAAATCACCAACAAATCCACTGACTTTTTCTACTTCACTATATGTATAGATCGTGATCTTTTCATTGGATGCTGCATCTACCATCTTCGGAGTGAGAATACATGCAGAACAGTCCAGTGTCGGGAATGTCTTGTCAAGCTGTGACATTCTTCCTCCGATACTTGGCGTCTTCTCCACAATATCCACTTCATATCCAGCATCTGCAATATCCAGTGCTGTCTGAATACCGGCGATACCGCCTCCGATGACCAGAGCTCTCTTAGTGACCTGACTCTCTCCCGGTGTCAGCGGTGCATTCAAATTGACTTTTGCAATGGCAGCACGCGCCAGGATCACTGCCTTCTTGGTTGCCTCTTCCATATCCTTATGGATCCAGGAACAATGCTCACGGATATTGGCAATCTCTACCATATACGGGTTTAAGCCCGCCTTCTTTGCTGCATTTCTGAAGGTGGTCTCATGCATACGGGGTGAGCAGGAACAGACAACCATTCCTGTCAGATGCTTTTCTTTGATAGCTGCAGCGATCTTTGCCTGACCAGCTTCTGAGCACATATACTGATAGTCCTCTGCATGAACCACACCTGGCTCCTGCTGAACCATTTCTACTACTTTTTTCACATCTACCGTTGCAGCGATATTACTGCCGCAATGACAGACAAATACTCCGATTCTCTGCATCGGGTCACCTCCTGTATCTTCTGAACGCACTGACAAGAAGCTGCTGCGGCAGTTCTTCATCCAGCAGTTCCGGGATCTCATCTGCGGTCAGATAGTTCTGTCCACGCTGACGAATCACCAGCTGTCTTGCTGCATCGATCAGTTTTCCTGGTTTCACATCTCTCGGACAACGCTCTACACACGCAAAGCAGGAGAGACATTTCCACAGAGATTTCGATTGTACCAGCGCTTCAATATTTTCATTCTGCACATAGGAGACAAACTGATGCGGTTTGATATCCATCTCGTCAAATGCCGGACAGGACGCCGAGCATTTTCCGCATTTCATACATTTCAGCGGATTCACGCCGCTGATCTCCTTGATCTTTTCAGCCTGTGAGCTTACTGTATTCATGCGTTGTCTACCTCCTCTTTCACACCAAGGGCCTCTGCCAGAAGCTCTGTGAAATAATAAATTGGAAGATCTCCTGCGGTATTTTTATTCAGGTTATACATGCAAAGGGGACAGGCGGTGATCAGCATGTCTGCTCCAAATCCTTCCGCACTTTCCACGATCTTGTTGCACATGTTCTTTGCCATGTCTTTTTCTTTCAATGAAATGTAACCGCCGCAGCACTCATTCCGATATGGATAAATGATCGGCTCTGCTCCCAGTGCCCGGATAAAATCTTCCATGATCTTCGGATTTTCCGGATTGTCAAATTCCAGAACTTTTCCAGGACGGAGCAGCAGACATCCATAATAAGCACCTATTTTTTTGCCTGTCAGCGGATGGGTCACTTTTTCTTTGATCACATCAAATCCGACCCGGTCACGGAGTACTTCCAGATAGTGGAGCACATTGGTCTCTCCCTTGTAGGGCTCTTCCAGCTTCAGATAGTTGTTGGCTCTGGTCTGAATATCCTCCACATGCTTCATATCATCGTTGACTCTCTTCAACACATGATGGCAGGCGGAACAGACGGTGATCAGTTCCTGTCCTTTTTCTTTGGCAGCCTGAAGTGCACGGATGGATGCAAGCTTGGTTGCGATCTCATCGCTGCCCAGCGGATATACACCACCGCAGCACTGCCAGTCTTCGATCTCTTCCATCTCAAATCCAAGAGCCTCCGCAGAAGCTCTTGCATAAGCGTCAAGATCTCTGGCTTTGTTCTTCAGAGTACAGCCCGGATAATAACTGTATTTCATAGCCTGATGATCCTTTCTTTGTCTCGTAAAAATAATTTTACAGGTTGATCTGTGCGATCACAGATTTCAGTGCTTCTGCACTGGCCTGAAGTTGCTTTGTCTCTTCTTTGTTCATTCTCATAGGAATCTTACCGCTGATACCCTTCGGTCCAACCAGCGTCAGTGTACTTAAACATACGTCTTCCACACCATACTCGCCATGCATCATGGAAGATACCGTCACAACGGTCTCTGAAGATGCCAGCAGGGTCTTGCAGAGCTGACATACGGATCTGGATACGGCATAGAAGGTAGCTCCCTTCTTCGCGATCACGATACCGCCGGATTTCCGTACATACTCAATCATCTCGTCTTTATCGATAGGCTTTACGTCTTTGCCCATATGCTGCGCCACATTTACGTACTCATCCACATGGATACCGGAAACATAGACACCTGTCCAGGGAATGAAAGAAGTATCGCCATGCTCACCAAATACATAAGCATGAATATTTTTCTGTGCCACCTGAAGCTTTTCAGATAATCCGCAGCGAAGTCTTGCTGTATCCAGGATCGTACCAGAACCGATGATCTGACGCTCAGGCAGACCGGAGATCTTCGTAAATACATAAGTCATGATATCCACCGGATTACTTACGATCACATATAATGCATTGGGTGCTTCTTTAACAATCTGAGGGGTAATGCTCTTTAAGATATTAACATTCGTCTGTGCCAGATCAATACGGGTCTGTCCTGGCTTTCTTGCGATTCCGGAAGTAATGATCACAATGTCAGAATCCTTGGCATCTGGATAATCACCGGCGATGATCGAGATAGGCTCACGGAAACAGGTTCCCTGTTCAATATCCATAACCTCGCCCTCTGCTTTGTCCTTGTTGATGTCGATCATAACGATCTGGGATGCCAGTTCTTCCTGGGACAGAGAATATGCAATCGTAGATCCTACACTTCCTGCTCCAATGATGGTAATCTTTCTGCTCATAGGTACTCCTTTCAAGTAAGACATTTTTGTTATTTTTTTAACAAATTACTTTAAAAAAATTGCCCGAGTGACCGGGCAACTCATTGTTAATAAAATAACATAACGTTAAAAAAATATCAATACTAAATCCATTCCTTTTTGTTATTGATTCTCAATTTGCCAGTCAATAGGCTCCATACCATGTTCTTTCAGGAATTCATTCGCCTTACTGAAATGCTTGCATCCAAAGAAACCGCGGTACGCAGACAGTGGACTGGGATGGGGTGCTTCCAGAATCAGATGCTTCGGATTGTTCAACATGGATCTCTTCATCTGTGCCGGTCTTCCCCAGAGCATAAATACCATAGGTCTGTCCTGCTCATTGAGCACACGGATAGCCGCATCGGTGAATTCTTCCCAGCCGATGCCTCTGTGGGAATTGGCCTGATGAGCACGGACAGTCAATACCGTGTTCAGAAGCATAACGCCTTCTCTTGCCCATTTTTCCAGATAACCGTTATTAGGAATATAGCAGCCGCAGTCATCGTGCAGCTCCTTATAAATATTGACAAGCGATGGCGGAATCTCCACATCCGGCTTCACAGAAAAGCAAAGTCCATGAGCCTGTCCATTATTATGATAAGGATCCTGGCCTAAGATCACCACTTTCACCTGGGACAGCGGCGTAAAATCAAAGGCATTGAATATATCATCGGCAGGCGGAAAGACCTCATGAGTGCTGTACTCTTCCTTCACTGTCTTATATAATCTCGCATAATAGGGCTTTTTAAATTCCGGGCTTAAAGGCTCCAGCCAGTCATTAGATATTGCTCCCATGTCAGTTCCTCTTTTCTCTTGTGATTCTTTTTATAAACGTACCGAGATCCCGTTATCGCGGAGATATTCTTTCACCTGACGGATTTCCAGTTCCTTGTAATGGAACAAGGATGCTGCCAGAGCTGCATCTGCTTTTCCATCAGTCAGTGCTTCTCTAAAATGTTCCAGTGTTCCAGCTCCACCGGAGGCAATGACCGGAACTGACACATTCTCTGCAATGGTTCTGGTCAGTTCTATATCATATCCTGCCTTGGTTCCATCACAGTTCATACTGGTCAGAAGGATCTCTCCTGCTCCAAGCTCGCAGACCTTCATGGCCCATTCCACTGCATCCATCCCCATATCTACCCGGCCGCCATTTTTGTAAATATTCCAGCCACTGCCGTCTGCACGACGTTTGGCATCAATAGCTACAACTACACACTGGCTTCCAAACTTATCTGCTGCCTCGCTGATCAGTTCCGGCCGCATAATGGCTGCAGAGTTGACTGAGATCTTGTCCGCACCTTCTCTTAGCAGCACTTTAAAGTCCTCGACTGTGCGGATACCACCGCCTACAGTAAACGGAATAAATACTGTCTCTGCCACCCGGCGCACCATATCAACAACGGTATTTCTTGCATCAGAGGAAGCGGTAATATCCAGAAATACTACTTCATCGGCGCCTGCCTTGTCGTAAGCTGCCGCTACCGCCACCGGGTCTCCTGCATCTCTTAAATTAACAAAATTAACACCCTTTACCACACGTCCGTTATTGACATCCAGACAGGGAATGATTCTCTTTGTAAACATCTGGCCACTCCTCCTTACAGTTCGGCAAAATTTTTCAGCATCTGAAGTCCCGCCCGGGAACTCTTCTCCGGATGGAACTGGCAGGCAAATACATTGCCCTTCTCCACAGACGCATGGATCGTAACTCCATACTGCGTCGTTGCTTTTACGATGCTCTCCTCTTCAGCTTTCAGATAATAGGAGTGTACAAAATAAACATACGGATGCTCTTCCAGACCTTTGAATAATCTGCCCTGATTCTGAAACGTCAGGGAATTCCATCCCATATGCGGGATCTTTAAGCCTTCTGTCTCCGGGATCTTCAGAATCTCGCCTTTGAGGATTCCCAGGCCTTCCACCCCCGGACTTTCCTCGCTTCGTTCAAATAAAAGCTGCAGCCCCAGACAGATTCCAAGAAATGGTTTCTCAAGTTCTGTCAGCTCATGGATCACATCTACCAGTCCGTATTCCTGAAGATGGTTCATAGCGTCTCCAAACGATCCCACTCCCGGAAGGATCACTTTGTCTGCCCGAAGAAGGGTATCTCTGTCTCTTGTGATGCAGACATCCTGTCCTAAATACTTCATGGCCTTTTCCACACTGCGGATATTGCCTGCATCGTAATCGATAATTCCAATCATAAGCTGCCTCCTCTTGTGTATCTAATTAACGGTAAATAATTTTACCGGATCTTCCTTCACAGATGTTCCTCTGTCAGCGATCTCCTCTGAAAGCTGTGGAAATTTTCCGCTGACTCTGATATATCTTGATTTTTTATTAAAATAAGCCGTCTTCTCAAAGGGAAAACGCACAAGCTGTGGATGTGCGAATCCAACGCCCAGCTCCAGTACACAGAGCTTCTGGTTCAAGGTGAATGACAGCCAGTGAAGATATTTCTCCCAGCTTTCATGTCCCTCTGGATCCACAAGCGGCGCAGTGATCTGCTCCGGTGCAAGCCCTGCTGCTTCCAGTCCTTCTCTGTCCTTCAGTGTCACAATAAAATAGTCCTTATGTTCCAGCAGTCCTTTTAGCTCCTGGTAAAATGCCGCCATATCTCCGGTCAGTTCTTCACCAAGCCCCACAAGCACCAAACTTGCATTCTGAACTTCCTGTCTGATCTCCTCTAATGTCAATGTGTTGTCTCCTTGCTCTAAACTATCTTTTGAACGGTATTATACCATAGCGTAAAGCCTTTATTCAATTATCAAAATCAAAACAGCTTCTCATGCTGCTTAATGGCATGAAAAGCTGTCCTTATTTAACAATAATATTTTTTCATTTTTCCAACTATTATCATACTTCCACTCAAAGTAAGCAGGATCAGTGCACCCCACAGAAGCGGTTGCTGAACATCTCCGGTACGCGGTGCCCCAATTGCAACCGGTGGCTGCTGGATTACCGTTGTATATATCACAGTTTCTTCTGTTCTATGATGATGACTGCTTCCACCTCCGTTGTTTCCCGGTGCATCGTAATGGTTCTGGAACTGAACCGCATCGTTTTTCATCGTGGTTCCTTCCTTGACTGCCCACAGCTCTGCTGTAAGGCCGCCTTCCGCATCATTCTGCACCCGGACGGTCACTGTATAGACCGTCTTATCATAGGTGAACCGGTCAGTGCTTCCGCTTTTCTGATAGATCTTATACTGATAGTCTCCTGGTACTGTATAATGGATCTGTCCAAAGGAAACCGTTCCACTATTCAGCACCTTCTGTGTCATGTTCTCCGCTACAGGTGCATCTTGGGTGATGGCTTCCATAACCACTTCATAGACTTCCCCTGACGGAATCCTGTCTCCGCTCACCTGCACCGTTGCCGGTATGGTCACATCACATGCATATTCCTTCGCATGTACAGATCCCGGCAGCAAAAGGAATGCAAGCAGGCAAGGAAACCATGCCAGGCACCGAAGCTTCCGCATCATTTGCATCCTCATCATATCTACCTCCTTCTTGTGTTCAACTTATTTTCTCCAACCGTCCGAACACGATCACACGGCCATTGGTCCTTGCATCTGCACAGGTGGACAGGCCGATCACCTGCGCCGGTCTATCTGTTGTCATATTCTTATAAACAACTGCATGTTCTTCAATATAAGAAAGCAGTTTATTCAGATCTGTATCCGCTCCGCATCCATAGATCATGCTGTCATATGCATCGGTCTCCACACAGGCAAACATCTGGATCTGATAGGTTGCATCCGCAAGATACAACCAGCCTTCCATATGTTTTTCAAAATACGATATATCCGTATATTCCACCACATCTCCGAACATTCCTCCATGATCCATATGGTGTCCATAAATCAGGCTGTATCCATCGGAAAAATCAGAACTGTTACGACAGGACAGGAATAAGGATCCCGACAGAGAGAACTCACCAAACACATCTTTATTGATGTATTCCATATCATCATTCCCCTGGAGCACCGGATAATCAATATGCGTATCCGGGATCGTCAGCCATCCCCTAGTATCTGGATTGATTAAAGCCAGTTCCTGCAGCGAAAGATGTTCTCCCTCCGTCTCCGAAGTGGGTTTATATTTCAGAAGCTCTTCTCCCACAGCCGCATTTCCATAGATTCTGGCGGTATCCCACAGGGAATAACCGCCATAGAGAAACATGACCAGAATCAGAAAACCTGCCAGAATACTTAACAATCTGTCTCCCAGCCTTACCAGTCTGAGTGTGATCTGCAATAGTTATTCTTCCGGACGCTGTTTTTTGCGGAGGAATAATGCGCCAAGAGAACCAGCCATGCCAAGCATCAGCGCATATGGTACAACAGTAGTTACCAAACCCGTCGGAGAAGCTGCATCTTTATGGTTGGTTACTGTAATCGTTGTTCCATCTGCAGTCAGCGTTCCAATATTGTTCTTATTGGTTGTTGTATATCCGAGACTGCTGTAATCGTCCTCAATGATACTGTACTGGTCAGACTCACTGAGCCCCAGAACCTGAATGGAACCGCCATGTTTGATGGAATAGCTGGTTGCCTGTGCACCGCTCACTACATGATATTCAACTGCGGCTGCATCAGCTGTCTCTTTTACCAGCACCTGATACCATTCACCTTCTCCGCCATCCACAGACACTGCAAACTGAAATTCCTGGCTTGCTTTATTTCCCATAGTTCCGGTAACCTCTTTGATCACAGTGATATCATGGGTACTGTCATTATCCTCTCTGGCTCCATAATCGTTGGTAAATGCAAGATCAGCTTTGTCTCCATTTTTCACTGAGACTGCATTTCCCACATAGAGTCCGTTATTGGAATTGTACACATATAGATATACATCATAGGTGCTGTTATCATAGTCCATCCCTTCATAATCACCAGATACCTCTGTTACCAGATAATGGTATACTCCCGGAGAGGTAAATACACTGCCATCAACTGCCAGACTTCCATGCGCTGTATAAGAAGCCAAAGGAGTTGTTCCCGACGGTGTAAATACGGCATTCTCATCTTCTGCCAGTCCGCCTGTCACACCGGCGCTGACCACATTGCCCTCAAAGGTTCCTTCTCCGCCATTTGCCACTCGGAAGCTAAAGGATGTATCCGGTGCGTAAGTATGTCCATCCGTAGCCACTGTCTTCTGAACAGGCACTGCTTCTATAGCATGATCGCCATCACCAACGATCGGCGCTGCACATACACTCATTCCTGCCATGGATACCATCATTGCTCCCGTCATCACAGAAGCTGCCACTTTTCTGGAAATATTTCCTCTTTTCATTCTCAATAATCCTCTCTTTCCTGTTACTGATGCCGGTGCACTCAATTCTCCCTAGATCCCTGATCTTCGAATTGCCGTGATCACCGTTCCCTTTAATTCCTTCTTCGTTACCGGTCCGAAATACCGGCTGTCTTTTGCGCCTTCCCGATAATCACACAGGATAAACACTTCCTCATCAGTAAGTGTGACAGGATACTTGATTCCCTCCTCATATGGTTCTGTCGAATAATAGATCTCATTTTCCACAATGGCATTTCCGTTGATCTGAAGCAATGCATCTTCCCGGATCTCTACCGTATCCCCACCTCTGGCAACCACTCTTCCCACATGGGTCTTGCCTTCTTTTTCAAACACCACTACTTCTCTGTCTCCAGGCGTGCGATCCAGACGGTAATACAACAACAGATCTCCGGCTGCCAGCTTCGGCATCATGGACTGATCCTTCATGGGCATAACTCCGAATACAACACCAAAGATCACCCACAGAGTCACAGCCATGATCGCCGCTTTTACAAGAAATGCATGTATTTCTGCAATCAGCCTTTTTCTTTCCTCCACTTGCTATGCCTCTATCTCTCCCTTTATCTGTCTTTTTTCCGCTCTGTCAATTCCAGAATGACTGTCATTCCTGCCAGCACCAACATCCATACAAATGGCATCGTCTCTGTCGCAAGACCGGTAGGCGGCTTAATCTCGATCTCCCACTGAGCATAGAGCTTGTTCGTCTCCTCGTCCAACGTATCGACCCGGATCTTATCACCTTTCTGATAGAGCGTTCCATTTCCTGCCTGATCGATTGTCCAGCCGATGAACCGGTATCCTGTCCTCTCCGGGTTATTTTCCTCAATCGCATACAGGGCGTTTGGTGTCTCAAGCGGAACCGTGGTCGGATCTGGTGCACCTTCATAATTATAAACATAAGTTAATGAAGTCTCCCGGATCAATGCCCACTGTGCATACAATGTCACATCATCGGCAGGCATCGTAAACGAATCTGATGGGTAATAAGAGCGTCCACTTCCATCGGCTCTGCTATTCCAACACAGAAAACCGTAATGCTCCTGCGGAGCCTGCCAGCCTTTCGGGCACTCCCACAGAGAAGCTTTTGCTCCATCTGCATATAATCTGGAATCATTCACTGGATCGCCGACACCTGCTCCCGGATCATAAGTCAGTGTAAACCGGCTGTTGCTGATCCATCTGGCTTTCAGAGTCGTATCTGCTGTGATACCGGTTCCAAAATGGAAGGGAGAATCTGCTCTGGTCCATCCGGCAAAGGTGTAGCCTTCCCGCACCGGATCTGCCGGTCGTGTAACAATCTCTCCTTTTTTCACCTGCTGATTATCATAAGCATCTGGGTCAGCCTGTTCAGCAAGATCCGCTCCATTCAGGTCAAAACTTACCTCATAGACCGGCTCTGTCCATTTGGCATACAATGGAAAATCTCCAGCCGGCATGGTTTTTCCTTTAAAGGAATAGGCGGTTCCTTCCAGTGATTCATTGTCATACCATCCCTGGAACACATAATCTTCCCTGCCTGTTGGCGGCTGTGGCGTAAAATCAGTTCCACTGATGTCTGCCTGATACTTGAAGGTCTTGCTGGTCAGCTCATTTTCCCCATCATAGAAATGGATCGCATAGGAATTTCTGGAATAATAAAAATTCCAGCCGTAGATATTTTCTCTCCAGTCAAATGTTGTCACTCCAGACCCGATCCGGGGACTGGATGGATCACCACTCATTCTTACTGTAAATCCTTTGATGGGATAATAGTCATTATCGGTAGTTGTCCAATCTCTGTTACGTGACCGGAAGGAATCTGTGTGATCCAGTACATAGTTACCATCCAGCCCCTCCAGATAAAAACGTGTCTCTATGGTATAATTTCCGTTCTGATCCACATAATAGAATACATTTGGATTAGCTGTATCACCGGGTATCGGCATGGTCGCAATACCGCTCTGATACTTGTCTCCATTCCTTGATATCCTCCAGTTACTTGGATACGTATTGTCAAGATCTTTTCTGCGGCTTGGCCACTGATCACTGATATTTGCACCATATTTCGCTGTGATGGTCAGTTCTTCAATTGCCCTTCCATTCCGCATGAATTTCACTGTGTAGATATTCCGGTCATAATACACATGCACTACCGTAGAACCATCCCCGGCAATAGTCTGCTGAACGACCAGTTTTCTCGTACTTGCACTGAAACCCTTATAGCTTTTTGATGCGGATGCTTCTGTCAACGCTCCCGTCAATCCCTGTCTGACTTCTGACTCTTTCAGAGAGTATCCGTCATCGTCTGCATTTTCCTGCCAGTACAGCACCGTGTAGTTGACCCGAACTGCATCCCATTTTGCATAGAGAGTTACATTGGCAGACAACTCTCCTCCAAAAGGAAATGCTTTTGTACACGCTTCATCCTCATACCAGCCTGCAAATGCATATCCTGCACGAACTGGATCTTCCGGCTTTGTGGTGGTCTCTCCTGTTCTCACAAATACAGGCTCTGTCACACTGCCGCCATCAGACTTAAATGTGATCCAGTGTGCCTTTGCCACTACCGGATAAAGCGTCAGATCATCGCCTTCGATGGCCAGATCCTTTGTTCCAGCAAAAGTATCCGGATCTTCCTTCAAGTCTGTGGACCAGCCAATCAGGGCGGCTTCTGTGTCACTGGTGACAAACGGAACATCCGCTACCACAACCTTCTCTCCATCCTCATGGTAAGTCTGCGTGAAGATCACTTTCTCATGTTTCTCATCCATGTAATATACATAGAATACGGTCTCGTATCTTGCATAAAGAACAGTATCTATACTCTCTGTCAGTTCTCCCTCTTCACCAAATGCATCGAACAATTCTCCCTCCGTCACGTCCGTATACCATCCGACAAATCTGGCATGTTCCTTTTCCGGTGTCTCCGGCTCATTCAGAGTCTCACCAACAGACAGGATCTGCTGATCAAGTTCTGTCGTTCCGTCCTCATCATAAAAAGTGTAGGTGTGGACGACTGCATCGCCTGGCCGCACGATCCGCATCGGAGAGCTGGCCTGAGTGTCTGCCTGCTCATCAGTTTTCGCATCTGTCTTCACCTCTTCGTACGAAGAAGCCTGCGCTGCCTCATTCAGAGCTGCTTCCTCTGACTCTTCAGCTCCTTCAGAAGCTTCCACTACGTCAGGTTCTGCTGCTTGCCCAGAATCAGCAGTCTCCCCGGTTGCTTCCAATTCTTCTGCGATTTCTGGCTCTTCCACCACATCTGCGATTTCTGGCTCTTCTACCACATCTGCGATTTCCGGCTCTTCTACCACATCCGATGCCTCGTCCTCTTTCTGCTCTTCTTCGGCTGATTCCTGTTCCTCCAAAACTTCTGTCTCCGCTTCTGTACTTTCCTGCGCCAGCACCTGGAACCTGCTGTCACACAATCCCGAGAGTATCAGCGCCAGCACCATTGCCAGTGCCAGCAATCTCTTCAAGTTCCTCCTCATTCCGCATTCTCCTATCTATTCTCCATGTTCTATTCTCCTTCTCTTCTGTAAGTTTCTTAAGCATAGCACATGAAAAAGGCAGAGTTTGTCAGATTATGTTCCCTTGGAATATTTTTCTGGAAATCCCAGGCAACACACTGCGAAATATTTCTTGATTTTTATCCCATGAAATGCTATTCTAAACCTAATCTGTATGTATCATTGTTCTATATCCAGATATTCAGTCCGTCGAAAGCAACTATCCATTTTATTTTTAATCTTTGCAGGATTCTTTGCATGTTCCAGTTGTAAAATTTTATAAATTCATTGCAATGCAAAGCTAATGAAGATACAACAAATGAGTAATCTATTGAAGACACTAAATGAAGCGTTGGGCAGCAAACACGGCGAAGTGAGCGTGGCTGCCCAAAATCTAGTCCGCGGGTTGCTAATTGGATGAAGTGTTTGGCAGCAAACGCGATGCAGTGGAAATGGCTGCCCAAAATCTAGTCCGCGGGTTGCTAATTGGATGAAGTATTGGGCAGCATACGCGGCGAAGTGAAGGTGGCTGCCCAAAATCTAGTCCGCGGGTTGCTAATTGGATGAAGTATTGGGCAGCAAACACGGCGAAGTGAGCGTGGCTGCCCAAAATCTAGTCCAAGGGTTGCTAATTGGATGAAGTGTTTGGCAGCAAACACGGCGAAGTGAAGGTGGCTGCCCAAAATCTAGTCCGCGGGTTACTAATTGATACGTTTAATATCATAATCACGCCTTTTGATCTCTTTGGCGAAGGCAGATACTGCTATACATTTCATGCACGCTGCGACGAGAATCCGTCTCTTGTTTTGGAAGATGGCGCAACCAGAATTTTCCTCAATACCCGCGGAACCAACCGTAATGAAGTATCCGAAGAATTAATTCAATTTCTGGAGTATATGGAGCAATCTACTTTGGATGTGGATATCCCCGATACCAATGGAAATCTCATCAAAATCCATAACCATGTCAGGCAAGTAAAAGCCAGTGAAGAGATTGGAGTGAAGTTTATGCAACGATGGGAAGAAGAAGCTATGTGGAAACGTGAAGACTGGGAGGCTGGCCTTGCTGCTGGCCTTGCTGAGGGCCTTGCTGAGGGGCTCAATAAAGGACAGACAATAAATCCAAATCTCCATCATACGCTTTCAGTTTCTTACCAAACACAAGACGCCTGAACTGATTGCCGATGATCTGGAACTTTCTTTGAAATTTGTTCAACAGATCTGTGACCTGCTGACAACACATCCACAGGAACCTGATGAAAAAAAACTTGCTGAGTATTTCTTAAATAAGTAATCGAATAGGCATGAAAATTCTATCGAATGAAGGACTAGCCTTATATCCACCTGTTAGAGCGTCCATGGCGCTCTAACACAAAAAGAGCCAGTCCTTCACGACTGACTCTCCATTAACTCAGTTTTTTTATCGTTGAATAATTCATGTGAGATGCAAGAACTGGTCAGCCATCTCATTACAGATTATAAAAAAATCCCCTGCCAGCATCGCTGCCGACAAGGGACTTCATAATTTCAATATTCTGCTTATTTAGCAGCTGCCATCTGTGCAGCAACTTCAGCAGCGAAATCTTCATTTTTCTTTTCCATACCTTCACCGGTCTCGAAACGAACAAAGCCTTTAACAACAACTTTGGCATTGTTAGCTTTTGCAACCTGTGCAACGTATGCAGCTACGCTCTGTTTTCCATCTTCTGCTTTTACATAAACCTGATCCAGCAGGCAGATCTCTTTGAGCTGTTTGTTCAGACGACCCATGATAGCGCCATTGATAACTTTCTCCGGCTTTCCAGCCATCTTCGGATCATTCTCGATCTGAGATTTGATGATCTCAAGCTCATGAGCTTTGTACTCTTCATCAACTTCGCTGTCGTTGGTGTATACCGGTTTCATAGCGGTGATCTGCATAGCAATGTTCTTAGCCATCTCTTTGATCTCATCGTTTACTACATCGGTCTCAACGTCAACGAGAACACCGATCTTACCTTCTGCATGGATGTAAGAAGATACGAATCCGTTCTGCTCCTCAACCTGTTTGAAACGACGAATGTTCATGTTTTCACCGATTACTGCGATCTGTGCTGCAAGAGCCTCTTTTACAGTCTTGGTGGTATCCAGTGCCCACGGCTCAGCCATGAATGCATCGATATCAGCTGCGGTGGTGTTCAGTGCCTGTGCAGCAACATCTGCTACATAAGTACGGAATTTCTCATTCTTTGCTACGAAGTCAGTCTCAGCATTTACTTCTACTGCAACTGCTTTCTTTCCGTCCTCAGACAGAGCGGTAGCTACGATACCCTCTGCTGCAATACGGCTTGCTTTTTTCTGTGCGGTTGCCAGACCTTTTTCACGCAGGAAATCTACTGCTGCTTCCATATTACCTTCGGTAGCTGCCAGTGCTTTCTTGCAGTCCATCATACCTGCACCAGTCATCTCTCTTAACTCTTTTACCATTGCTGCTGTAATAGCCATGATTGATTCCTCCTGTTTGGTGTTGTGATTACTCCTCTACCGGCTGCTCCTCAGCGTCCTCAGCATACTCCTCAGCCTCGCCCTGGTTTGCCTCGATCACAGCGTCTGCCATCTTGGAAACGATCAGTTTTACAGCACGGATTGCATCGTCGTTACCCGGGATCACATAGTCAAGCTCTTCCGGATCACAGTTGGTATCGCAGATACCGATCAGCGGAATACCCAGAGTATGTGCTTCCTGTACACAGATTTTCTCTTTCTTCGGGTCAACTACGAAGATTGCATCCGGGATATCATGCATCTCTTTGATACCGCCAAGGTTCTTCTGCAGTTTCTCCATCTCTTTCTTCAGTGCGATAACCTCTTTCTTCGGCAGCACGTCGAAAGTTCCATCCTCCTGCATGGTCTCAATTGCTTTCAGTCTTGCAATTCTTCCCTGGATGGTCTTGAAGTTGGTGAGCATACCGCCCAGCCATCTCTCATTTACATAGAACATACCGCAACGCTCAGCCTCGGTAGCGATTGCGTCCTGTGCCTGCTTCTTGGTTCCTACGAACAGGATCTTTCCACCTTCAGCAGCGATATCTGCAACTGCTTTATAAGCCTCATCAACTTTTCCTACAGATTTCTGCAGGTCGATGATGTAGATACCGTTTCTCTCGGTGTAGATGTACTCTGCCATCTTAGGGTTCCATCTTCTGGTCTGATGACCGAAGTGTACGCCGGCTTCCAGTAACTGTTTCATTGAAATTACGCTCATTTTTTCTTCCTCCATTGGTTGTTTTCTTCCGTCAGACTTTCACTCCAGAAAGAACCATCTCTGGCACCACTCTCCGGATCCGTCTGCGTGATTATTTTTCGCTCATATTTATTTGATGCGAAAAGAGCCTTATATAATGTAGCATAGCCAAAAATGGGTGTCAAGCATTTTGTTTGACAAATAGGAATTTTCTGCCTATAATAAAAAACGGCATGAATAATCGAGACTTGAACTGATACATAGCATCGTGTTTATTTATCGAGGAGGAATTGAAAAAATGGCAAGACCAAAAAGAGCTGTCACTACCGCTAAAGCTGCTGTTGCAAAAACTGCAGAACCGAAAACTACCGAAGTGAAAGCTGCAGAAGTAAAAGAAGTTAAAGTTGAAGAGAAGAAAGTAGTTGAAGAAAAAGCTGCTGCTAAGACAACTGCTAAAAAGACTACCCGAAAACCAGCTTGTAAAGTATCTACCTGTGTAGAGCTGAATGGTTTAAGTGTTTCTGTTGCGGAAGTGGAAGCTGCTGTTAAAAAAGCAGTGAAAGCAAGCGGTGCTGAAGCTACTGATGTAAAGATCTATATCAACGCTGCTGAGCAGGCTGCATACTACACCGTGGATGGTGCCGGAGATGCTACCAATAAAGTAGACCTGAAGACACTGTAATCCATCTTTAATATGTCATGAAAGAAGCTTCCGATACAGTTTTCCTGTCCCGGGAGCTTTTTCTTTATCCAAAATTCTCTTCTCTTTGCTTTTTCCGATACTGAAACGGAGTGCATCCCATCTTTCTCCGGAATATTTTTGCAAAATACGCTGGATTGGAAAATCCAGTCATACCTGCGATCTGCGTCACATCCAGCCTGTCATCCCGCAGAAGCGGAAGACTTCTCTCTACACGATAATCCAGCAAATAGTCAAAAATCGATGCATTCATATATCGTTTGAACAGACGGCAGCTTTCGCTGCGGCACAGATGAATCTGTTCCGCCAATTCTTCCAGCGTGATCTTTTCTGCATAATGTTCCTGAATATACGCCATAATACACCGGATCCGCTCCGTATCCCTGTCATGTCCTGACTGCTCCTCTGCTCCCGGCTCCACATGTTCATAGATCAGAAGCCATATCTCCATCAATGCAATCTGTATCTTCAGTTCCGAGGCTTCTGCTTTGTCTGCAGATAATCTCTGAATCTTACGGATCTGTTCCAGCACATTTTTCTGCCAGTCAACTTCAGGCTTAAAATGAATAGATGCCAGCTCTGGATCTCTCAGTATTCCTTCCATATATCTGTTCTGCATCAGACTATTGTTGTACCCATACAGAAGTCGTGGATGGAAAGTGACTGACAGATAGCTACAGTCTGCTGTGTTTCCATGACGTCCTGCATGCAGAACATTGGTATTACAGAACAAGCCCTCTCCCGCCTTTAACAGACAGCTGTTGTCATTGACCTGATAAAGGATCTCACCCTCCAGGATCAATGTCAGTTCGATCTCCGGGTGCCAGTGCCAAGGGAACTCTCCCGTATCAAACCAGGACAGACGCTCCGGACTGACAAGCACCGGAAATCCATATGTTCCATGTGCTTTTACTTCTTTTTGCTTCTGATCGATCTGCAACCGCATAAAATCTCAATATCCTTTTATTTTTTAGCAAATATACTTGTTGAAATATCTCCTGATTCTCATTATATTGATATTATACAGGATGTCAACGGACATCCGTCAGAAAGGGGAAGGTTTTATGGAATTTACACTCGCACAATTAAAAGAAAAATTTACAGAACTCTTCGGTAATGACGGTGAGCCAAAGCTTTATTTTGCACCAGGTCGTGTCAACCTGATCGGCGAACATACCGATTACAATGGAGGGCATGTATTTCCCTGTGCACTGACCATCGGAACCTATGGTGTGATCCGCAAACGCGAGGACCGCACGATTCGTTTCTATTCTTTGAACTTTACAAATAACGGCATCATCACCACCTCTCTCGACGACTTGGTTCCAAGCGAAGCAGCCGGCTGGACCAACTATCCAAAGGGAGTGATGTGGACTTTTGAAAAGCGGGGCTATCATCTGACTGCAGGTGCTGACATTCTGATCTACGGCGATATCCCAGCCGGCAGTGGACTGTCCTCTTCTGCTTCCCTGGAAGTACTGACCGGACTGATGCTGCGTGACACCTTTGGATTTGACATTTCTATGATCGATCTCGCACTGATCGGCCAGTATTCTGAAAATAACTTCAATGGTATGAACTGCGGAATCATGGATCAGTTTGCTTCTGCCATGGGTAAAAAGGATTGTGCGATCTTCCTGGATACCAACACCTTGAACTATGAATATGCACCGGTAAAACTGCCAGATGCAAGAATCGTGATCACCAACAGCAAGGTAAAACACAGTCTGGTATCTTCCGCTTACAATGACCGCCGGAGAGAAAGTGAAACTGCTCTGAAGGATCTGCAGACTGTTGTAGATATCAAGACACTTGGCGATCTGACAGAAGCTGAATTCGAGGCTCACAAAGATGCCATCAAAGATCCTGTCTGCCGGAAACGTGCAAAGCATGCCGTTTATGAGAACCAGCGTACCATCCACGCAGTTGAGGCTCTGAAAAATAATGACATTGTAACTTTCGGAAAACTGATCAACGAATCACACGTATCTCTGCGTGACGATTATGAGACTTCCTGCAAGGAGACCGATATTCTGGCTGAGCTTGCATGGGCAGTTCCAGGTGTCTATGGTTCCCGTATCACCGGCGGCGGATTTGGCGGCTGTACTGTCAGCATTGTAAAAAATGATTCCATCGACCAGTTTATCAAATCTGTTGGCGATGCTTACAAAGAAAAGACCGGTCACACTGCAGAGTTTTATGTAGTGGATATTGGAGACGGTGCACGCTCTCTTGACTGATAATTATTGAGGGCTGTCGTGCTGACAGCCCTTTTCCATGACTGTATAAAGGAGTAATCTACTATGACATTATCCGAATCAATCGCAGCACTGGTAAACTACGGTATGGAAACCGGTCTTACCCCTGCCTGTGAAAAAATCTACACAACCAACCTTCTTCTGGACATTTTTCATGAAGATGATTATGAAGAACCATCACAGATTCCATCCCTTTCTCTGGAAGAGATTCTGAAAGAGCTGCTGGATGAAGCAGTCAGACGGGAATTGATCCCTGACAGCATCGCTTACCGGGATCTTTTTGACACCCGGTTGATGAACTGTCTGCTCCCACGCCCTGCTCAGGTCCAGGCAGACTTCTGGAAACAATACGAGATATCTCCGGAAGCAGCTACTGCTTTCTTTTACAAATTCTCTCAGGACAGCGACTACATCCGCCGTTACCGGGTATGTAAGGATCAGAAATGGAAGATCTCCAGTGATTATGGAGAGATCGACATTACCATCAATCTGTCCAAGCCAGAAAAGGATCCCAAAGCCATTGCCGCTGCCAGAAATGCAAAAGCAAGTGCTTATCCTAAATGTCAGCTTTGCATGGAAAATGAAGGCTATGCCGGACGGCTCAATCATCCGGCCAGAGAAAACCACCGGATCATCCCCATCACCATCAATGACAGCAAATGGGGCTTCCAGTACTCTCCATACGTATACTATAATGAACACTGTATCGTATTCAACGGTCAGCATGTCCCTATGAAGATCGACCGCGCCGCATTTATCAAGCTGTTCGATTTTGTGAAACAGTTCCCCCATTATTTTCTGGGTTCCAATGCAGACCTTCCGATCGTAGGTGGATCCATCTTAAGTCATGATCATTTTCAGGGAGGACACTACACCTTCGCTATGGCAAAAGCACCGATTGCCATTCCAGTGACGATTCCAGGCTATGAAGATGTAGAATCCGGTATTGTAAAATGGCCGCTGTCCGTCTTACGTATCCGTCACAAGGATGAAAAACGACTGATCGATCTGGCGGAGCACATCCTGAAAGTATGGCGTGACTATACAGATGAAGACGCCTTTATCTATGCATACACAGACGGAGAACCTCACAACACGATCACTCCTATTGCACGAAAAGTCGATGACACCTATGAGCTGGATCTGACACTTCGCAACAATATCACAACTGAGGAACATCCACTGGGTGTTTACCATCCTCATGCGAAGCTTCATCATATCAAAAAAGAAAACATTGGACTGATCGAGGTTATGGGGCTTGCTGTTCTGCCTGCCCGTCTGAAACAGGAAATGGCTCTTCTCAAGGAATATATCCTCACAGGCAAAGATATTGCCAAGAATGAAGATCTGGCTAAACATGCAGAATGGGTGGCTGAATTCCTGCCGCACTATACTTCCATCACAGAAGAGACCATCGATCAGATCCTGGAACAGGAGATCGGCAAGGTCTTTGTACAGGTACTGGAGGATGCAGGCGTCTACAAATGGACGGAAGAAGGTCATGCTGCCTTCTTACGTTTTGTACAGGCTTTGTAATTTTGGCAATTTTTCCACTTGCCAAGCGGAAGGTTTTCCGCTAATATAGATTTTAAGAACTGCACGACTGGCGGAAAGCAGACTTCTGTCTGTGGTAGGGCGACCTACAGGAAGTGCAGCATTACATTAAACAGCCGACCGCCTGGGCGCATGCAGGATCGTCATGCACTCAGGCGGTCTTCTTATATTTATTTACCATTTTTATTTACAGGAGGTACTTATGAAACTTTTATCTCTGGAACAGGAACTTTCATCCAATGCATATCCGGGCCGCGGAATCGTTCTCGGACTCACTCCGGATGGAACACATGCAGTCGCTGCTTATTTCATTATGGGCCGCAGTGTCAACAGCCGTAACCGTGTCTTTGTAGAAGACGGTGAAGGCATCCGCACCCAGGCATTTGATCCTTCCAAGCTGTCTGATCCAAGCCTTATCATCTACGCACCTGTCCGCGTACTTGGCAACAAAACCATCGTTACCAATGGCGACCAGACCGACACCATCTATGACGGCATGGATCATCAGATGACCTTTGAGCAGTCCTTGCGCTCCCGTAAATTTGAGCCGGATGGACCGAACTACACACCAAGAATCTCCGGTATCCTCCATGTTGAAGGAACTCATTTTAATTATGCCATGTCTATTTTAAAGAGCAATGACGGTGACCCGGATTCCTGCCATCGTTATACCTTCGCTTACGAAAACCCAAAAGCTGGTCAGGGACATTTTATCCATACCTATATGCATGATGGCGATCCGCTTCCAAGCTTTGAAGGTGAACCTAAGCTGGTATCTGTCTGTGATGATATGGATGCATTTACCGATCTTCTGTGGAATAACCTGAATGAGGATAATAAAGTCTCTCTCTTTGTCCGCTACATTAATCTGGAAAATGGAACTTATAAAACAAAAATTGTAAATAAAAATAAATAACAGGAGGACTCTTAGCATGAATGAACTTCAGTTAAAATATGGCTGCAACCCCAATCAGAAACCATCCCGTATCTATATGGAGGACGGAAGTGATCTGCCTGTCACTGTTCTGTCTGGCAGACCCGGCTACATCAACTTTCTGGATGCTTTCAACGGCTGGCAGCTGGTTAAAGAATTAAAAAAAGCCACCGGACTTCCGGCAGCTACTTCCTTCAAGCATGTCTCTCCTGCTGGTGCAGCAGTTGGTCTTCCGCTGACAGATACTCTGGCAAAGATCTATTGGGTAGAAGACATGGGAGATCTTTCTCCGCTGGCATGTGCTTATGCAAGAGCCAGAGGTGCTGACCGTATGTCCTCTTTCGGAGATTTTATCGCATTATCTGATGTGTGCGACCTGGATACTGCACGCCTGATCAAAAGAGAGGTATCCGATGGTGTGATCGCACCCGGATATACCGAAGAGGCATTGGAACTTCTGAAGCAGAAGAAAAAAGGAAATTATAATGTCATTCAGATCAATCCGGATTATGTACCGGCTCCGATCGAGAAAAAGCAGGTCTATGGAGTCACCTTTGAACAGGGCCGCAATGAACTGAATATTGACGATGAACTTCTTTCCAATATTGTAACTCAGAATAAGGAAGTTCCAGAGCAGGCTTTGATCGATATGAAAGTAGCTTTGATCGTCCTGAAATATACACAGTCCAACTCCGTCTGCTATGTCAAAAATGGGCAGGCCATCGGAATCGGTGCCGGGCAGCAGTCCCGCGTACACTGTACCCGTCTGGCAGGACAAAAGGCAGACAACTGGTTCCTTCGCCAGTCTCCAAAGGTTCTGGGCCTTCAGTTTCTCGATACACTGGGCAGAGCAGAACGCGACAATGCAATCGATGTTTACATCGGTGAAGAGTATATGGATGTGCTGGCTGACGGTGCATGGGAAAAGATCTTCAAAGTAAAACCAGACGTATTCACCCGCGAAGAAAAACGGGCATGGCTGGATCAGCTGACCGATGTAACGCTCGGTTCTGATGCATTCTTCCCGTTTGCTGATAACATTGAACGTGCTCACAAGAGCGGCGTCAAATATATCGCACAGCCTGGTGGAAGCGTCAGAGATGATCTGGTGATCGAATGCTGCGATAAATATCATATGGCTATGGCATTCACCGGAATCCGCCTGTTCCATCACTAAATTCTCAACAAATAATGCTGCGCAATGGCCGATCATGGCTGTTGCACAGCATTTTTTTATCCTATATTCGTTGAACAGAGAGATTCATATTTATCTGTACCTTCCATCTTAAGCAGTGCGATCTTCTTGTCGATCCCTCCAGCGTATCCAGTCAGACTTCCATCTGCACCAATAACTCGATGACAAGGAATGATAATCGATATTTTGTTGTGTCCAACCGCCCCTCCGACAGCCTGTGCAGACATCGTGGGAATCCCCTGTTCTGCGGCAAGCTGCTGTGCGATTTCACCATATGTTACCGTCTGTCCGTATGGAATCTGCAGTAGTATCTTCCACACAGCCTGTCTGAAAGCTGTTCCCACCGGATGAAGAGGTGGTGTGAATTTCGGCTCTTCTCCGGAGAAATATGTATCCAGCCATCTCCTTGTCTCTGTGAGAATCTTCGTCTCCTGCCATATGCTCTCATCTGGAAGTCCATGTGCATAATATTTCTGTCCTACAAACCACAGACCGGTAAGTCCTTCCTCATCCGCAGCCAGCAGAAGATCACCAAGCGGCGATCTGTATTTACAGATAGATACCATGTTTGTACGTCACCCTTTCTTTAAAGATAAGTCTCAACAAAGCTTACTTCATAACCAAATCCATCAGACTCTGATAGCTATCTACCACATCATAGACCACTTCACCATTGCTGATTGCCTTAAAATGCTCTCTTGCACAGTGAATCTTGGATTCCTCAATCAAACGCAGCTGCATCGAATTCATAGAGCCCTTCGTTTCGGCCACAAAATAAATATGCTTGACCGTTCCCTCATAAAAGGCAATCGCCCAGTCGGGATTATAATGCCCTACCGGCGTCGAAATGTAGAATCCGTCCGGAAGTTTCACATAGACCGCAACATTTGTATTTATGTCCAGTTCTGTAGCAAATTTCTGCTCATTACTGGAGTCATATACAATATGGTCGTACAGGTGCTTCTTTGCCTTCATGGCATTCACACCAAGACGTCCTTTTATGGTCGGATCCGTGAAAACTTCTGTACCGTAATGGTCATCCATCACATCGTAGGTAATGTGCTCAATAATCGCCGTGGCCTTTTCATCATTGATAAGAGCCGCAGCCTTAATAATAAATTCCTCCGGATTATCCTTAAACTGATGGAACACACTCGGTTGAATCCCCTTCAGAATCTGAATAACCGCCTTGCGGGTAAGTCCTGTTTCCTCTACAAGCTTACCAATCAGATCATATTTCACATTCGTGCTGGCAGTTATGGTATGGCCATAGCTTGCAGACTCCTCTTTCACAAAGGAAACTCCGGATATCAACTCTTCCTTGGATTTAATTGTATCCATGGTTCCGGTTTCCACCTTGAATACGATTTTTGATACTCTGAGTTTACGATCAAGGGACTGAATAGCCTTGCGGATCAGCTCTTCGGTATCAAAGTCAACCACATAGGTAGATTTAGCATTGATTTTCGCCCACAGTGCCTTAAATTCAGGCATAGCGAGCTTCTTTTCATCTACATGCAGCTCCACATTGTTGCTTCTGGCATTTTCGGGCATCATAGATTTGCCGTCATAAATAGTGTCAATAATCTCAATCACAGAAGCAGCAGAATCTGCCACTTCCTCGGCAACCTTGATTTCATGATTGGCCTTGTCGGCATAGTATTTATCTGTGAGGATGCCTTTCTTATCAATGTAACCGTTGACGATCAGGTCAAAGTGGATTGCTCTTGCCGTATCTTGATCAACGACCTGTTCATTGCCTTTATCATCCTTAATTACCTTGCCAACAAACAATTCTGCCGTAACCGCACGAGGACGGTCTGCCACTGCTTCGGCAATTTCCGTCTGTAAACCCTTTGCAAAGCTGTCGTAGCTTTCGCTGGCAATAACGGTCAGCACATTGACATTCTGTACATCTTCGCCCAGCACATTGGTGTCCATGCGCTCGCCGTCCTGATTGACGCATAGGCGTAGTCCACGCCCAACTTCCTGACGTTTACGCACTTCACTGCTGCTCTGCTTCAGGGTACAGATCTGGAATACATTCGGGTTATCCCAGCCCTCTCTCAAGGCAGAATGGGAGAAGATAAAGCGAACAGGGGAACGCTTTGGATCGCGATCCAACAGCAGTTCCTTGTTCTTCATAATCAACTCATAGGCATCCACATCATCTGTCGTAGTTTCCTTACGGCCTACCTTAGAGTCAATCATCTTGCCTTTTTTGTCGATGGAGAAGTATCCGGCGTGAGTCTTCTCAGCAGGAATGGCCTGCAAATACTTCATGTAGTCATCCTCACCGATGCCAATCTGCAAACTTCCAATGATATCATTATACTCTTCCACAAACATCTGAGCATAAATACCGTCAGCCGCCTGTCCGGCTTCATCATAAACACGATATTTTGCCACTTCGTCAATGAAAAACAGGGAGAGAACCTTGATACCCTTATAGAACAGCTCCCGTTCTCTCTGTATATGGGACAAAATCGTCTCCCTGATTTGAATACGGCGCAACTGATCCTCGCTGACCTTGCCAATCACATCCCCGGCATAGATCTTGATGCCATTCAGAAATTCCACCGAATCATCGCGTCCGTCGATATGGGACACCACAAAACCCTGTTTATACTCCTCCATATTGCCGGAATTATCGTATAAATTGTATCCTTCCGAAACAGTACGGGTAATTTTGCGTATACCACTCGCACCCTTATAATCAAACTGAATTGTTGCCGTAGGCGCAGCCTTGGAAAGGTTGATACTCTCCAGATATACATAGCTTTCCGTTGCAGTACTGCCGGATTCCGAGATACCCTTTACGGCAATCTTCTTTACCAACCGCTTGTTATATGCCTCCATCGCATCCAGACGGTAAACCATGTTATAAATGCTGTCGCTCTTGTGGGTCGCGGAATAGCGCAGGGTCAACAGAGGATTGAACTGCTTCAAATTTTCCTTGGTCTGCTTTCCCTCCACGGACTGGGGTTCATCAATAATCAAAATCGGATTCGTCTTAGCGATGATGTCAATCGGCCTACGGGACCGGAACTCATCCAATTTCATGCTGATACGTCTTGCATCCTTGCCTCTGGCATTGAACGCCTGAGAGTTGATAATCATGGCACAGATAGAATTATCCGACGCAAAACGATCAATCTCTGTCAGCTGGGCAGAGTTATAGATAAAGAAGCGTACCTTCTTGCCATATTCTTCAGCAAAATGCTCCTGTGTTACCTGAAAGGATTTGTATACTCCCTCACGGATGGCGATCGACGGCACGACCACAATAAACTTACTCCATCCATAATGCTTGTTCAGTTCATACATGGTCTTGATATAGGTATAGGTCTTGCCGACACCGGTTTCCATCTCAATGGTCAGGTTGAAGTGTCCCTCAAGCTTTGCAGACGGCTTGAGCTGATTCGCCCGTTGCACCTTTTGCAGGTTTTCCAGAATGATACGGTCGGAAAGCTCCGGCAATATCTTGTGGTTGCTCCAGCCAGTGAAATCCTCTTCATCGGTCAACGTCTGCTGGTAAAAGCCGTTGCCTCTGTCCATCATGTAAGAAGGGGTCAGATATGGCTGTCCGGCAAAGACATCCACCACGGCCTTTGCTGCATCAGCCTGAAATTTCTGATGCTTAAATCGTAGTCTCATCGTCTTCGCCTCCATTCTCATCTGCCATCTGTTCTTCCAGCAGCTTTTGCAACGCTTCCTTACTCGGCAGCACTGTCTCATACTTGCTTGCAAAAATCTGCGTATTATCCTCCGGCAGAGTCATTTCTACAACGGCGTTGTTCTTGTCGCTGCACAGTATGATTCCTATCGTTAGATTCTCATCCGGCAGTTTCACCTTCCGGTCATAGTAATGAACATACATCTGCATCTGGCCAATATCCTGATGCTTCAATTCGCCGATTTTCAAATCAAATAGAACAAAGCAACGCAACAGACGATTATAGAAAACCAAATCCACCATGAAATGCTCTTCGTCGAACGTAAACCGTACCTGCCTTCCGATGAAGGCAAAACCGGTGCCAAGCTCCAGCAGGAACTGCTGCAAATGGTCGATGATACGGCTCTCCAGCTCGCTCTCAGAATATTCCGGTAGTTCCTTCAGACCAAGGAACTCCAATACATACGGGTCTTTGACCGCATCTTCCGCTTTCTCAACCTTCTGTCCTTCCAGCGCCAAACGGTAAACCTTATCCTTATTTGTACTAAGGGCAAGGCGCTCATAGAGTGAACTGCCATATTGCCGTTTCAACTCCGCAAGGCTCCAGTCATTTTTTACGGATTCAATTTCATAAAAATGGCGCTCGTCTATGTTGTCTATCCGCATAAGCTTGAGATAATGAGACCAGCTCAGATAAAACTTTCTGCCGGTGCTGACTGCAGGAAGGTTCTTGAATTGGTCAGACAGCGTCTGACTAATTTGATCCTGCGAATAAATCGTGTAAAACTGCCGCATTTGCTTCAAATTTGTCGTTGAAAATCCTTTTCCGAATTTCTCACTAAGATATTTGGACAGTTCCTGCAAAATTTCCTTTCCATAGGCAGCTCTGTTCTGACCGTGCTGCTCTTCTTCCACGATCATTCTGCCGATTTCATAGTAGGCATATACCATGGCGAGATTAACGGCAGTTTTGGCATTCTTTCTGGCCTGCGCCAGAACCTCAGAAACATTTTCCAGAAAACTTTGGTTAATCGGGGTGATTTCGTTTTTGCTCATACTCTGCCCCTCCTTACAGCACTTTCACAGACGTATCCGGTGCCAGCTCTTTGAAAATCTGGGTCACATTGATTTTGGCCGGACTGCCTGCAAAGCTGCTGTCACGGAACACGACGCGCAGCGGCTGGCGTTTCGCGATTGTCTTCATCACGCTGTCCGGGATATTCTCATCAAAGCAGGCAATCAGGTCACCGTCATTGTAGTTATGCACAGTACAGCCATCGATATCCTCAGACTGATACGGCAGCGACAACGGTAAGCCCCACTCCAACAGGCATCCAAAGAGCAGATCAAGGTCTGTACGGTCTTCCTTAATGTTGCTTTCCAACTGATCAAGTAAATTCTGCTGATAATCCGCAGGTGCATAATACACGTCCTTCATGTTGGTGTCATCCAGCTTCAGGACGCGGAAGCCACCGTCAAACTTTGCATCCGGATGTTCCTCGGCAATCTTCTTTGCAGCGCGGCGGATACGCTCCTTGCCGATTTCACAGATGTTGGAGTAACCGGCTTTGTAGGCTTCGCTCTTTTCATCACAAGGTTCAGGCAACTGTATCATAATAAATTTACGGTGTCCACCGTCCTCGGCATTGAGCTGCATGACAGCATGGGCAGTGGTGGCGGAGCCAGAAAAAAAATCAAGGATAATATCTTCGTCTGATGTATGAATTTCAGATAAAAACTTAATTAGCGATACCGGCTTAGGGAATGAGAATGCCTTTCTATCAAACAACGATGTAACTTCTTTTGTTCCGTCTTGTGACATTCCTATATTTTCTGGAAATTTAGTACTTACGGCTACCCGTCCAAATTTTTCGCCAGCTTTAGCCATATCATCTTCTTTCCAATAACGTAACACCGGCTTTGCTATACGTAAAAATGCATAATCACCTGGGAATACAATGCGATTTTCTGCATAGTATTTTTCAAATGTTTCCTCAGTGATAGCCCAGGTACGATTTGGATTAGCCGGGTATGTTGCTCCATTTTGGGGGTTTACAATAGTAAAAAAACTGTTAGGTCTTTCACTCGCTGTGGTTTGTTTTGTTAAGTCATGAACTCTCCAAGCTTTACCTGGAAAATCATCAGTTTCATAGTAAGTTCTTTCCTTTCCTCCAATACTAGCTAAAAACAAACTACTTTTTGCAAAGCAAATAACCCACTCGTAATCCTGAGAAACGCCAAATGGAACGTCTGATTTTGCTGTACGTTTCCTCCATGGAAATGTCGCAACATAATTTTCTGTACCAAATGCCTCTGCACATATTTTTTCAAGATTGTCACGCTCATTATCATCTATAGAAAGAAAAATTGCACCATCATCGCTCAATAAATTTCTCGCCAACATCAGGCGCGAATACATCATTGAGCACCAATCAGAATGATACTTACCAGCTGTCGAGCTATTCTCTCTGGAATAATTTACATTTCCATCTTCATCAAAATATCCCGTCCCTTCGTTATAATCTTCGTTGTCCATTATAAACGAATCAGGGTATACAAAATCATGGCCTGTGTTGTACGGCGGATCGATATAGATCATCTTGACCTTGCCGAGATAGCTTTCCTGCAACAGCTTCAGCACTTCCAAATTGTCACCCTCGATGTACAGGTTCTCCGTGCTGTCCCAGTTGACGCTTTCTTCTTTGCAAGGGCGCAGTGTTTTGCGAATCGGCTTGTTAGCCTCCACGATTGCTGCCTTTTTTCCAACCCAGGTAAATTCATAGGCTTCATCGCCCTCTATCACATCTCCAGACAGCATCTGCCGCAACAGTTCGAAGTTAATGGCTTTCTTCGGCTTGCCGTCCGCATCCTTCATCTCCGTAATGCAGTTCGGGAATAAAGCCCCGATTTTCTCAATATTCTGTTCGGTCATATCAATGGATTCCATACGCATTTTATCCATTAGTGTTTTCCTCCTATTTTACCTGCTTTATACGCAGCCTTAGAATCTTTCTTGTTTTCTCACACTCAGTGGCTGCATCGAAGTATTTTTCGGTTTTTTCTTCCCAGTTCGTGAGATATCCTATCTTTTTTAAGTGCTCTGCCAAGGCTTTGTTTTTATCCTTTACTGGCAAGCTAACTTCATGTCTCCGAGAACGATCACTAAGCTCTGAATATGGGACTCTGAGCTCTGCAAAATACTGTTCAAGTTCTTCTGCATTTAGTATCGTGCAATAATCGAGCAGCAGCTCAATGTGGTCTTCCTGAGCAGTACAATTCCATGCAGCCTCAAAAATATCCTTTGAAACCGGTAAATTATGTGCCTTCATTTGCGTGGCAATTTTCTCCGTCATGTAGCTTTCTGCATAATCGCAGAATAGTTGATGTCGGTTGTTTGCAGCAAAATCATCGTTAAAGGTCAACTGTTCCAGCAGACTTGATGTCATGGGAATGCTATCGCTCAAACTCATATAGTCTTCCTGATTCTTCAGGATAAACTTAATACCAATCTCAGAGGAAACATCTTTTACCGCAGTATACCTGTCCGCAGTAAATTCAAAATAATGGCAGTTAACCATGATTCTCAGTGCAGGTTCTGCAATCGACGAAATTTCAAGGTCAAATTTTTCCAACCGCAAAACAGGAAGGAGTTTTTGCTCAATTTCCTGCTCAAAATCTGCTCCAATAAATGCTTTTATAAAGCTATCATTGACAACCTCTGCATCTATCTCAGCCAGTTCTTCTGCGTGTAAATCCACATATTCCTTCAACGCCTCGCTAAACTGGTACACTTTCCAATAATCAAAAACATTCTCCCAGCTTACCTTTACGGCATTTTTCTTTAACAGTGCATTCCAAACCGACATCCACGCATTTTTGTTGACTCGCACATGTTCACCTGCGCAATCATCAATGCAGTCCATGCAAAAACTCTCTTGCTCAATCAGTTTGACCTGAATTTCTGTTTCCCCTTCAAGCCGAATCAACATATCTACTATATCTCCCGGACCGTCAAATAAGTTTCTATGCGCAAGAACAATTTCATCAACAAACTCTACCATAGTGTCATGAACATACTGTAGCAATGCCGGATAGTTTAGTGTGAGCAATGTAGAGTAAGGCTTCACTTCAAACTCGTCAAGGAAATTGCTGTTCTTGTACGCAATTATGGTCTTGATCATCTCTTCATTCATCACATAGTGGCGTTTTTCAAAAATTCTATCCAATACATTGGAAGGAACCATGGCAATACTGAGCGCTGGAAAATGCACATCCAAACTGTCTATAACAGAAATGATTTTTTTGTTATTGCAATCTCTCAGTTTTTGGAGAATATCGGCATGTTCTTCAAAATAATGTGTCATGCAGCTGTCTATATTCTGCGCCTCGATCGTTGAAATCTCCGACTCAGACAATATATTTTGCAGATACATAAGCTGATGGTCATATGTCAGTGTTTCGTCCGCTGATATATGTGCCCACATGCCAGCCCAATTCTTAGATAACAAACGGATGAATAACGCCTGTTTGAATGTCCGGTTGACAAACTCATCAATAAAACGCCAGCTGAGATCATCACCATCGGCCAACTGCTGGATGAATGCCATCAGTTTTTCAGAATTTTCTTCTCCTAACAGGTCTTCCAAAAGGTCAAAATTATAGATAGCTTTTTGCTCGAATTCATATTCTTGTAAGCGCTCGACAACCATTGGAATCTTCGTCAGGTGGTAATCAAAATCCAGCGGTGTCTGGTTTTTTACCGCCAGAATAAAATTCATGTCATCCTTTGTAATGCTTGTCCCCTTGAAATAGTTAATATAACTTGCATACTTTTCATCAATATAACCACGGCGTAACAGAAAAACAAGCAGCTTATTGGCCTTCACATTCTCAGAGAAGACTTCATTTGCGGGATATACTTTTAACAATTCTACAATGGACATCCCAGACAATTTGTGCTGTCTTTCGCGGAGTTTCTCTAACTCTGCCTGTAAATTTTCCAGTCTCTTTTCTCCAACTTCTTTTATCGCCTTCCAACGTTCAACATAAACAGCCAAATCTGCAGGGGCAAACTCCCTATCATCAGAATAACCATCTTGATTCAAAAACCGAATATGCTTGTATCCCAATTGTATGAGTTGCGTCATGTCATAATCATCCATCATGAATGTAGCAGTTTTAAGGTCTGGAGTGCTCCAATTTCTGGCCTCAAACTCGTTGAATTTGTAAGGTCCGTCCATTAATGTTCCCAACATAGCGTACTTGAGCTCTCTAATGGATTTGCAAGTATCATTTTGGGCACGCTGAATAACCGAAGAGTTATTATCAATCTTCTCCTGAATGCTCTGCTTACTCCTGACGATAAAGTTGCTCTTATCTATAAACGCTTTTTTCAGAATGCCTTTTTCGTTCTGAATATCTGCAAAATCACTCGGATACAAGTTCTTAAATACCAGCATCGCAAGCATCTGTTCATCTGATAGAGAAAGTTCTTGAGATATCCGCAAAGTTTTCTTATAAACAACAAACTCGTTGTAAATATTTTGAAGAATACGCATATCCGAAATGAACGGTGCAATATCAAGTACAAATCCCTGAGAAATATCATGCTCAATTCCATTTGCTTTTGCTTCCTGAAGTCTCTGAAGCAAAATTTCCCCTGAATTGGTTGAATTTATCACCGGAATAACCGGAATGATGAAGTCAAAGAATTTGGTTCGATCTTCTTTGGAAAAAATATCATCTCTGACCGCATACACAAAGACTATCGGTTTAGCCTTTATGGCATCATCATTGTTGAGAAGGTTATTCAATTCTCGCAGATGGACAAAGATTTTCGGATCATCTAAGCGATCTAAATCCTCAAAAAAGACAGTTTTATAACCTGTTTCCTCAAAGAAATACATGATTTCGTCGAGATTCCTGTTAAAAACAGAATCTACTTCCTCAACACCATTTTGAACAGTTGTATCGATAGGAAGCTTAATTTCCTTCACTCTAAACTTTGAAATTGCCATCCGATACAAGCAGGTAATAATCCATGCAAAAAGAGCAAACAACAGGACTGCTGCGGTTTTTGTAAAAAAAGGGTTTGGTAGTATAGATGAAACTACACTCTCAATCACTTGCATAAACTTGTCACAGGTGGTCGGTGTCATTGCCTCCATAAAAAACAATATGACAAGCATAGCCGCGAGAACGTAGAGAAAGGTTTTAAGCTTCTTAATCGGATGGAGCTTTCTATAGCGACTCTGTGGAATTCTATCCGGCTCCACTTTATAGAAGAGTTGCTTGAGAATACCTTTCTCCACCTCATCAGCATCTACCTGGATCTTTTTTTTTGGATCATCCGTTGCAATGTTTCCCTTCAGGAATGTTGCCATGGATATCTTGAGAGCTGAAGAGCGTATCTTATTAAAAGCCGACTTGTCTTCGTCGTTTTTACGCAAAAAAGTCTCTATGATACTGCTTTTTCCTGCACCATAGGGTCCTGTCAACGCAATATTCTTTACTTTTTTATTCTGAAATGCCCAGTTTAATGCTTCAATATATTCATCGCCGTTTTCTATACTGTCTATTGGAGTTAAATCTCTGTATTCAGAATAGGCCATTATGTTTCACCTCTCTATCCCGCTATTTTAAACATTAACAAGTACCTGCTTCAGTTTCTTTATCTCCGCCTTCAATTCCATCTTCCGATTTAGCTGTTTTTCTTTCTTCATTTTTGTTTCCAGCGCAGCAATCTGCTTTTCGATCTGCTCCCGCTGTTTCTGCTGTTCCACACTTTCCTTAAGTGTTGTATTTTCGCTTCTGGTAAGCTGGCCACCTGCAATCTGGCGGATGAAATTCTCATATACTGCATCGATCGTCAGGCCTTCCAGATGCAATGACAGTTCTTCCTCTGTAAGCCACTCTGTGCGGTAATAGCGTTCAACTTTATACGCTGCCTTGCCGAAACTGGCAGCCTCTTTATATCCCATAGCTGCCTGACATTTTCCGTCATACTCCAGCAGGAACAAGATGTGATAAGGGATCTCCCGGTCAATCAGGCGAAGGATATCCTCGTCAAGATCAGGTGAAGTAAGTCTTATCTCAAACACCTCAATCTCTGTGACCAACTTACCGGGTGCAAGGTTCAATGTGGTCGCTGCCAGCTTGTTTCGCCAATAAATAATTTTAATCTTCTCCGTAAATGCCGTTTTCATTACAGGCGTGACTGACAGATTTTCGTAAAACTTCTGCTTTGGAATCCTCTTGTTGAACTCCGTTGACTTTGGCAAACCCAGCACGGCTCACACCCCCCTCACACAAAATCATTTCACAACTAAGAAACAAATCAACTCAAAATCATCCAGTCCAGACACCGCGCTCATCAGGGCAGATGTACCGCCTGCGGAGAATAAGCTGTCAATGTCACTTTCTTCTTTTACATCAATGATGGATTTGATTGCTTCGCTCAGGAGCTCCGACATATCCGCCATGTTGCGTCCGTCGTCTGTTTCATGATTGAAGCGCTCATATACTTCCGCTATAGGCTTGCTTTGTCCGCGGCAAAGCAGGCGGACATCATCCAACAGCTTTTTCGGATTCAGATAGTCGCAAATGATCTCTCCACCTGCGGCGATATACACCATATAAAACGGATGGATTCGATTACGGTTGTCCACATTGACGCTGTTGTTGATGTTTTTCAGAACAAAGATTACACCCTCCGGCAACTCCTCCGTAGCCGGAACAACCGCATGAAGTCCGCGCGGTTTCTTATCTATATCGCCGTTGTGCTTCATATAGTCCAACAAGTCGAGCCGGAATTCATTTAAGCCCAAATCCATGATAGAGATACCGTCGGACATATCCTCAATGTCTACGACTTCTTCCTGGAGACGCTTAAGCTGTGCTTTACGGTATTCCAGGTCTCCTTGCTCCTCTGGATTGATTAGATCATCGTCACCAGTGGAAGTCATAACTGTAATCTTCATACGGGTCTCTACGCGAGACCTTAGATTGATATAGTCATCCAATGTAAGATCTGGCCAGAAATTCACAAGCTGGATTACCTTATTCCGGCTTCCAATACGGTCGATACGACCGAATCGCTGAATGATGCGAACCGGATTCCAGTGAATATCGTAGTTAACGAGATAATCACAATCCTGCAAATTCTGACCTTCAGAGATACAGTCAGTGGCAATCAGAATGTCAATCTCATTTCTGCTGTTCGGCATCAGCACATCACGGTCTTTAGAAACAGGTGAGAAGCAGGTCAACACATTGTTCAGCGTTGCCTGAAAACCCTTAATCGTTGTCCGTCCATCGATGGTGCCGGTAATAACTGCTGTGTTGAGTCCGTATTTATCTTTCATGTACATGCTCACATGGTCATATAGATACTCTGCCGTATCTGAGAATGCAGAGAATATGAGCACTTTTTTATTATTCGGGTTGATGGGATTCGTAATCTTTTCATCCAACAGGCGCAAAAGCTCTTGCAGCTTCGTGTCATGCTCCGGCGTAATATCAGCCACCATTAAAGTCAACAGTTCCAATACATCTGCATCCTGCTGCAATTCATTGCGCCAGCTCTTCCAGTCCATATCCGCAAGCTCGATTTTAACCTTTTTACCAACCGTGAAGAACTCCGTATTTTCGTCATCGATATCCCAATCATCCCTGCTTGCTTCATACATTGAAATGTCAGCTGAACCGTATTTTTCAAAGCAATTGATAGCCTCGATCGTTCCACCTATCAGTTCCTTGATGCGCGTCAAAGTCAGCTGAAAGGAGTTGACAGAGCTTTCCAGTCGTTTCAAAAGATTGATGCTCATAAGACGCTGAATACCACGTTCACGTCCGGTCTGAGTCAAATTCTCGCCCTTATTATGGGTGAGGTCTTTATACTTTTGCAGCTTACTTGGGAAGATATAGTTCGAAGGCGTGTATACGCACAGCGACAGCTGCATCAGCTGCTCATAAATCTCATTATAGTTAATAGCATTTCCCAAATCTGTAAGATTCGGACGGAGTGAGATTGGTTTTAATCTCTCCGGGAACTTTCCAATCTCTTTCGTGTCATAATATTTTTCAATATGCTTGCGCGAACGGGCAATGGTCACACTGTCCAGGAGCTCAAAGAAATCAAAATCCAATGTGCGCAGCAGTGCGTCCGTTGTACGCTGTTCCTGATCAAGTTTACTCCACGTATTAAAAGCCTTCTGCGCCTGTTTGAAAATGTCTTCAAGACTCTTTGTTGTATTCAACCGCTCATCCAGATTCTCAGAATTACCCTCATAGGCTATGGCAAGCTGATTCTTCAAGTCCACAAAACGATTGTTGACCGGCGTTGCGGAGAGCATCAGAACTTTCGTCTTTACACCGGCACGGATGACCTTTTCCATCAGCTTTTGATAGCGGTTTTCCTGCGTGTTTCTGTGTGTTCCAATACCATTGCGGAAATTATGCGACTCATCTATGACGATGAGATCATAGTTTCCCCAATTAAGGCGGCCCAAGTCCAGACCATTGGACATGCCACCGTTACGAGACAGGTCTGTATGAAACAGGACATCATAATTCAGGCGATCTACAGCAATAGGGTTATTGACGTAGTTGTCCTTATATGTATTCCAGTTTTCGGCCAGCTTCTTCGGGCAGAGAACAAGGACAGATTTATTGCGATTTTCATAGTATTTCGCGACAGCTAGCGCAGTGAAGGTTTTACCAAGGCCGACACTATCCGCAAGGATACAGCCGTTGTACTTTTCAAGCTTATTGATAATCGCAAGCACAGCATCTCGCTGAAAATCATAGAGCATACTCCAGATTTTGCTCTGCTTAAAGCCAGTTGCTTCATTGGGCAGCACATCCTCAGAGATATCGTCCAGGAACTCACTAAAGACATGGTACAAGGTCATAAAATAGATAAATTCTGGAGAATTTTCTGCATAGGCCGTACTGATATTTTCAATTACCACATCCGTGACATCCTGCATTTTTTCACGGTTATTCCACAACTGATCAAACAGCTGCATATACTGCTGAGAGAATGGTGCTTCCATGCAGTTAACCATGTTGTAGGTGTTGTTACCGCGCTCACATCCGATATCTACCGTGGTGAATCCGGACATTGGCATATAAGCTGTCTGCGCATCTTTCGCATCGACAGTCATGAAGCCCGTCATATTTTCTCCAGTCGTATTCGACTTGAATTTGGCTTTTCTACGAATCCAATCTGCACATTCTTTAGCGATCGCGCGCTGGGTCATCTCGTTGCGTAGCTTAATCTCAAATTCCGTACCATACAGGCTGATTTCTCTGGAAAGACGAGGAATATAAAATTCGCGCTTCTGCTTTTCTGCTTTTTCCTTTACAAAGGTTGGTGACGTGAAAATAAACCGAAACTCTTCTACAGATTCCAGTTGTTTTTTTAATTCCTGATATGCATACATTGAAAAGCAAACTGCCGCAACAGATATCTTGCTTCCTCGTTTTATCTCCACCCGCAGATCATCGCGAACAGTATTCGTAATGTTATCTAAAATTTTCATGTCATCCACTCACCCAATCGCTCATTCTATCTCTATCTTACCTTTTTATCCGTCCCATTGCCTGGACTATCAGGCATAATTTCCAGGATATCATCCACTGTACAGTTCAATGTGAGACAAATTCTTGCAATGACTTCCATGGAAACTATTTCTCCCCTGCCCATTTTGCTTATTGTGCTTGGGCTCACATCTGCCAACTCGCATAATTCCTTTTTCATCATTTTCCGATCAATAAGCATTTTGAATAATCTGTTATAGGAAACTGTCATATCGTACCGCCTTTTTATCTATACTTACATTCATACGAAACAAAAATCTTATGCTTAGATTATAACACAGTCATTTTTGTAAGTAAACCAATAATGCTGACTTCTCGCAAGTCTCACAAATGCATTTATTTCAGCAACGAAAAAATAAGCCGTTGACAACAACGACTTTAAATGATCTCTGCCGAATCCTGAACTGCCGGCTGGAAGAGATTGCGCAATATGTACCTTCTGACGAAGATCAGAGAACCTGATCTTCGTCAGAAGGTTTGGAATAGGTAGTCTTCTTCTGTAAATCTTACTCTTCTTTGCTCCCATGAAGAAGATCTGCCACAGGGCTGATGGCCATATAAGCACAAGGATCCATTCCCTTGACAATGGTTTTCAGCCGAACGATCTGAAATCGGTTGACAACTACATAGAGAACTGTTTTGGATGTATTGGAATAATATCCATGAGCATCCAGAATCGTCAAACCTGTTCCAAATTCCTCTGAAACTGCCTGACAGATCTGATCGGGTCTGGTCGTGATGATCATGGCTGCTTTGGCACTGTCCAATCCATCCACAATAAAATCAACGGTCTTCGAGCCTGCCGCATAGGTCACGATCGAGTACAGCGGCAGGATCCAGCTTCCCCTGACTATTCCACAGATTATGTACAGCAATACATTGTAGATCAATACAAATGTTCCGACCGAGATCCCCAGTTTTTTGGCAAACACCACTGCAACCACTTCAATTCCATCCATGGCTCCGCCATATCGAATCGCCAGGCCACTGCCGATACCCGATATAAGTCCGCCAAACAACGCGCACAAAAACAGGTCCGTTCCTGCCAGTGGAGAAGCGATACTCACATCAATGGGCAGAACATCCGTGATCATCCATGCTGATAAAGAATAAATGCAGACTGTGAAAATAGCATACACTGAGAACACAACTCCCTGCCTCTTTAATCCAAACAGCAAAAGCGGAATATTTAATACGATCAGGAAAAAGGATAGCGACAGCCATTCCGGCGTCAGCTGCCCCAGAAGGATCGAAGTTCCAGAGATACCACTGTCATATAACTGGACAGGTGCAATGAATAAGGTCACACCGATCGCATTGATCACGCCAGCCACCAACAACATCAGAAAATTAAAAGGTGAAAATTTCTCAAGCAGTTTCAGTTTTTTCAAACACATACCTCCAGACTGATTCTAGTATAACATTTGCTATATGGTTATGCCCGGAAAATCATATCTCTGGTAATGTCACTGATCGTATTGGCTCCGCACATTCTCATAGTATCTTCCAGTTCTCCACCGATCTTATCAATATAACACTGTACGCCTTCTGCCGCACCTCCATAGACAGCTGTCACGAACGGACGGCCAAGCAGCACACCATCAGCTCCCATAGCCAGTGCTTTAAATACATCCACACCACTTCTGAGTCCGCCGTCTACCAGGATCTTCATCCGTCCGCCAACTGCCTCCACGATATCTTCCAGCACCTCTGCTGTTGCCGGGCACTGATCCAGTACACGTCCTCCATGATTGGATACGACGATTGCCGCTGCCCCTGCATCTTTTGCCTTCAGTGCTGCTCTGCGGGTCATGATACCCTTGATGATGAACGGCACACCTGCCATCTCTGCCACTTTCCGAAGCTCATCTACCGTCTTGCTGCCCGCCGGAGGTGTCAGATTCTTCAAAAACGGAAGTCCTGCTCCATCAATATCCATAGCAACTGCAAAAGAACCGGATGCTTTTACCAGCTCCATTTTCTCCCGGATTGTCTCCAGATTCCATGGCTTAACTGTTGGGATGCCCAAACCACCAGCTGCTTTGATCGCTGCGGTGGCTCCTTCCATTACTTTCGCATTGGTTCCATCACCGGTAAATGCGACAATCCCGCCTTTTGCACAGGCATCCACCAGAAGATTGTTGTAAGCCAGATCGTCATATTTCTCTCCGTAATGCAGTGTCATTGCTCCTACCGGACCTGCAAAAAACGGATACTTGAATGTCCGTCCAAAGAGCTCAACAGAAGTATCGATCGGCTTATTCTCATGAATGGTATCCATGTTCACACGGATCTCCTGCCATTTCTGATAATTACGAACTGCATTATCTCCTACACCTTTGGCCCCTGGTCCCGGCATCTGATTTTTACATGCTGCCCCATTACAGACCGGACAGACTTTACAGTAAGGACCCATATTTCCTCTTGCGGATTTCAATACTTCATCATAAGTCATCTGCTTTTCCTCCTATAATATGCCAGCACTGCTGACTATTTTACTTCGTGTTTTGTTTGCCAAATAATTCTTCGCCCCAGACCGCTGTCAGACGATCCAGCGTAAAGATCGCATTTGCAGGACTTGTAGAAGGCAGTTTCACAGCTTCTCTGCCTGTTTCTTTTTCACAATATCTGTGATACAGCTGCCAGGCCTTTCCTCCGTTTGCATAGATCTGCCGGATCGGACTGGACGACAGTACCTTTTCCAGTTCACAGGGCACTACATTTTTAATACTGCTGTCGCTGGATCCTACAATATCACAGCTGTGTACCACATCCCAGATAGCGATCTGATGTTTCAGCAACAACGTCTTCTTCTCTTCTATTGTTTCCGGAATCTCTTCCTCTGTCAGTCTCGCCAACAGACGCCAGAACCGATTCTGCGGGTGTCCATAATAAAATCCCTCTTCTCTGGACTTCACAGATGGAAATGAGCCCAAGATCAACACCTTCGAATGCTCATCAAAGACAGGTTCAAAGGTATGCTCTACATGTTGATATCCCAGTGCATCGGCTTCCTTGATCACATCGTCTGGTGACAGCTTTTTGCTCCGTGGATACATACGGCCTGCAGCTCCATCTTTTGCCACAGACAGAATATAAGAATTGATCTTCAGCTTATGTTCTTCATAAAGTCCCATACTCTGATAGAGATCCTTATATTTTTCCAGCAATTCAAACTTGAGCTTCACCGCATCCACAGATACAGATTCTGTTGCCACCAGGCTGCCTTTTCGTTTCATGTAATAATAGATTGGCTTCTGTAAGGCCCGAAATCTCTGTCCATGACGGATAAATTGCAGATTAAACAGAAAATCTTCACACCAGTTCATAGATGCGTCACACCTGAGCTCATGTTCCTCTATAATGGAACGCCGATACAGCTTGTTCCACATCACACCATAATAGTAATCCGCAGGATCATCTGCCATCTCCATGGCAAATTCTTCTCTGCTCATCACATCTTTCTTTTTAATGTGCTTTTTCTCCACGTAGTGCTTGCCATTTACCCGGTAAAAATCCGCGATCACCAGATCACAGTCATCCTCCACTGCCGCACGTACCAGACTTTCTGTTGCGTCCGGTGTGATCCAGTCGTCACTGTCCAGAAACTGTAAATACATGCCTCTCGCCAGCTTCATGGCAATATTCCGGGTATTGGACACGCCGGAATTTTCCTTATCTATGGTATGGAATCTGAGATCCCTCTCCTCATATTCCTTGCAGATAGCCAGACTTCCATCTGTACTTCCGTCATTCATCAGCAAAACTTCCATATCTGTAAATGTCTGCGCAGCCACACTGTCCAGACAACGACGCAGATACCGTTCTGCATTATATACAGGAATGATTAATGTCACTAACGGCATAGTTTTCCCACTTCTGCCACTCAAAATGTGTTTGAACATACTCAATCACATCGAGAAATTGAAGTCCTCACGGATTCTTCTTACTGCTTCACCATGTATGCTTTTGTGGTTACAAGTAACTCACTACTCACAAGTTCTGGTACACTCCACAGTCGTTAATTCCCGAAATAGCCTTCGGTACATACTTACATTTGCGTTCATTATGCAATTTTGTAAGTTATAGCATCTCTAAGATTAAGACTTGCATTGAAATCCCTGTCTTCGATATAACCACACGAACAACGGTATATTCTATCCAAAATTTTTAGATCCTTTTTGATAGTACCGCAACAGTGGCACATCTTTGATGATGGATACCATCTGTCTGTAACTCTTAACTCAACTCCATTTTCATCACATTTCGCTTTGAGTTTTATTCTAAATTCATAGAATTTTTGTGATGCAACGGCTTTTGAAAGATGCCTGTTCTTCATCATGCCTGATATGTTCAAGTCCTCGATCGTTATATATGATGGCTTGGTTTTCACTATCTCTGCGACCGTCTTATTGATGTAATCAGTACGGATATTGTCTATCTTATGATGAAGCTTCTGTACTTTGCGCTTTTGCTTTTGTATATTCTTTTGAGTGGACTCTCCTTTCTTTAAACTCTCATATTTGCGAGAGAGACATCTTTGTTCTCTACGCAGTTGCTTTTCAAGTCTCTTTACCCTTGCTGACTTATTGATATTTTTATAAGTTTTGCCATTAGAAACAATCGCAGGGTCTTTTAAGCCTAAGTCTATTCCGATGCCATCATTATTATTGTTATAAATAGTCTCATCAGGAACTTCTACAAGAGCTGATACATAGTATCTTCCTGCTCTGATCGAAACTGTACCGCTTTTGATTTTCCATCCGTCCTTAGTGGTTGGGATATAACCCTTTTCTTTAATGCGTACCCATCCCAGGGTCGGTATATTTAACCTGTGTCTTTCGCACCTGCAATCCTTCGAATTATTTTTTACGAAATACATTTTTACATCAGACTTTCCCTTCTTTTTGAAATTAGGAAAATCACTTTGATGTTTGAAAAATCTTGTGAATGCAGTACATCCATCTTCAATGGACTTCTTTACCGCTTTTGAATAAGCCTCTTTGATCCATGCTTTATCAAGATGGTTTGGAATATATTCATTATTAAGCCATACACTAAAACTCTTGCCTGTCATAAACTTCTTACCTTGATCATGTAAATTCCTGTTATGAGCAAGATAAAAATTATATACATATCTGCAAGTGCCAATAGTCTTGTTAATTTTGACTTTCTGCTCGACTGTCGGATTGATTTCCGTCTTGAAGCTCTTTAGCAATTTCTTCATCTCCTTCTATTTGCTTCTTATACTTACGAAGTCCATACAATCTACAGGAAAACTCATGAAGAATTGAAACAATATCTTGTACGAGTTCTTCCTGAGGTGGTAGTTCTTCGTTGTTTACTACCACTATGGTTGTGTTGAACTTCATACAAAATTTCTCAAACCAATCATAACCAAATCTGATAAATCTGTCCTTATGCGTGACTATGATCGTTTTGATTTTTCGTTCCATTACTTGATCCAATAGTTGATTCCAATTTTTTCGGTTGTAGTTAAGACCACTTCCATAATCTTCAATACACTGGTCTACAATCATTCCTCTGGCATTACAGAATTGACGTAAAAACGATATTTGATTCTGTAAATCATCCTTTTGGTTTCTTGTAGAAACTCTTGCATAAATAACAACTTCTCGATTGTCATTCTCTGTATTTATGCCTTTGAATTGAAGATATTGGTCGTAAGTATAATAACGCCTATCAGTTGGAGTTCGATTTGCTTTTAGAGTTCCTTCCCTGTCCCAACGTTGTAATGTCAATGTTTTTAATTACTTAGAATCTCTCCTTATCTACATCTGTTTTCTTACGATCAAATATTCATTATCCAACTGATAATAAGGGCATGAATCGGTGGAACCGCTTAAAAAGCGATACATCTCATCTTCATCCAGATCCATATCACATACATAGTATTCGTAATCTTCATCATATACATAATTTCTGCAGGTCTCGCAGCAGCTTGCTTCCATAGTTATCTCCTTGGATTGTAAATCATAATGCAGTAGCAGCTCGAAAATGCTTTGCATTTCCGAATTATATTAGTATATCACATTTCTTCTCAGTTGTCTCTTTTCATCCTCCATGTTATACTGAACTTAATATAATCACAGGGGGATATTCTCATGAACATTACGATTCAAAATGAATTTGCATCTGTCACCTGCCGAACCCTTGGCGCAGAGCTTCTTTCCTACAAGACTGCTGCAGGCAAGGAATATATGTGGCAGAAAGATCCGACCTACTGGGCAAAGACTTCTCCGGTACTGTTTCCATATATCGGAGCTGTTCCGGAAACCGTTACGATCCACGGTGTTGACTACAAGATTCCGCGCCACGGCTTTGTAAAAGACGCTGAATTTGAAGTTGCCGAAAAAGGTGATGACTATGTCATTCTCTCCACCGGAACCAATGACTATACCACATCTGTCTATCCATATGACTTCCGTTTTACCGTTACCTTCCGTCTGGATCAGGCAAAGCTTGTCGTTACTTACGGTGTAGAAAATAAGAGTGATAAAGAAATGCCGTTCCTGATCGGCGGACATCCTGCATTCTTCTGTCCTATGGAGGAAGGTGAGCAGTTTACAGACTACATGCTCCGCTTCGAAGATGAAAATGTCCCGGATCTGCACCTTCAGTATCCCATGTTTGACAACGATGCTATTCTCTATGAGAATCTGAAAGCCCGCACGGTAAAACTGATCAGTTCCAGAACAGAAAAAGGCATCCAGTTTGATTTCCCGGGATATGAAAGCGTTGCTTTCTGGACCCCGATCAAAAAGGATGCCCCATTCCTCTGCATTGAGCCCTGGTGCGGCGGAACTATGGATCAGGTCCCATGCACGGACATGCTGAAGAAAAAATATGTACAGTTTCTGTCAGGCGGCACATCCAGAGATTATGTATTCAGTTTTCAGCCCTGCTGATAAATATTGGTCTTCTGCCAAAAACTCCCACCAGTGATCCTGATGGGAGTTTTTTATATCAAATCATTTTATTTACCGTTCAATCTCATGAATAAACAGTCCGCTCCGAAGCTTCGGTTCGAACCAGGTGGATTTCGGCGGCATGAGAAGATCAGCGTCTGCTACTGCAAACAGCTCCTGAATGGAGGTTGGATACATGGCAAATGCTACTTCCATGTCGCTGTCTGCTCTTCGCTTCAGTTCTTCCAGACCCCGGATCCCACCGATAAAATCAATTCGCTTATCGGTTCTCGGGTCACCGATCCCCAGAACAGGAGTCAGCAGTTCTCGCTGAAGGAATGATACATCCAGCCCTTCCACCGGATCTGGATGAATGTAGGCGGACTTTGCTGTCAGCCCATACCAGCTGCCATGAAGGTACATGGTCACCTGACCCTTTTTCGCAGGCTTCGTCATCTCTCCCAGCTTCTGGATCTCAAATTTTTCCGAAACCTTAGTGATGAACTCTGTCTCCGACAGACCGTTCAGATCTTTCACGACCCGATTGTAATCCATGATCATCAGTTCCTCTTCCGGGAACAGAACCGACAGAAAATAATTAAACTCTTCCGTTCCATCATAATCAGGATGTTCCGCTCTGCGCTTCAGTCCTACCTTTACCGCAGATGCTGCCCGGTGATGTCCGTCTGCAATATAGATGCTGTCCACCTGCTGAAATGCCGTGTGGATCTTTTTCACCAGTTCCGGCTCTTCGATCTTCCATCCTGCATGATGGATGCCATCCTCAGAGGTAAAGGAAAATTCTGGTTGAGTGCTCTTTACGTTCTGTACCAGCGCACGGATCTCATCCTTTGCGCGATATGCCAGAAAGATCGGACCGGTCTGTGCACTGCACACATCTACATGTCGGATCCGGTCAGCCTCTTTTTCCGCTCTGGTATTCTCATGCTTCTTGATCACATGATTCTCATACTCATCAATCGATGCACATGCCACCAGTCCGGTCTGCGAACGTCCATCCATGGTCAGTTCATAGAGATAGTAGACCGGCTGCTCTTCTTTTACATAGACCCCTGCCTGCTCTTGCTCTTCCAGTCTCTGTCTGGCTGCTTCATAGACTTCCGGAGCATACATATCCTGATCCGGAGCAAACATGGTCTCCGGCCGGTCAATATTTAAGAAAGACAGTGGTTTTCCCTCTACTGCCTGCCGTGCTTCTTCCCTGTTATACACATCATAAGGAAGTGCTGCCACCTGGGATACCACTTCTGTCGCCGGATGTACGCAGCAAAATGGTCTGATCTCTGCCATTATTTCATCACCCGTACTTTCAGAACTCCTTCAATCGCACGAAGCTTTTCAATCTCTGCATCATCAGCCATATGACTTAAGTCAACCATTACATAGCCGTATTCACCTCTGGTCACGTTGGTCAGACGCTCAATGTTGATACCAAGCTCACCAAATGCAGAAGTAAATTTTGCCAGCATATTCGGAATATTTCGATGGATGATTGCCACACGCATAGCAGAAGTGCATACACCCATATCGCAGTTCGGATAGTTTACAGAGTTATGGATATTACCATTTTCCAGATAATCCCTTACCTCTTTCACTGCCATCACTGCACAGTTATCCTCAGATTCCTCGGTAGATGCACCCAGATGCGGGATCACGATGGCATTTTTCTGAGATGCTACATCGGAGTTCGGGAAATCTGTTACATATTTACGAATCCGATTGGTCTTCAGTGCTTCAACAATGGCTTTCTGGTCTACCAGCGGACCTCTTGCCAGGTTCAGGACAACTACGGATGGCTTCATCTGTGCGATTGCATCTGCTCCGATCATACCCTTGGTGCTGTCCATCAGCGGCACATGGATGGTAATATAATCACACTCTTTGTAAATATCATTTACATCGGTAATGTGCTTCACATCTCTGGAAAGCTTCCATGCGGCCTCTACAGAAATATACGGATCATATCCATACACTTCCATACCAAGAGCTGCTGCTGCGTTTGCCACCAGAATACCGATTGCTCCCAGACCGATCACACCCAGCTTTTTGCCAAGAAGCTCCGTTCCTGCAAACCGCTTCTTCTCTTTCTCAGCCATTTTCTCCAGATCTTCGTTCTGTCTCTCGGACCGTACCCAGTACATACCGCCTACGATGTCTCTGGCTGCCAGCAGCATTCCTGCGATCACCAGCTCTTTTACACCATTCGCATTGGCTCCCGGTGTATTAAATACAGCGATTCCTTGTTCAGAGCATTTTCCAAGAGGAATGTTATTGACACCTGCTCCTGCTCTTCCGATCACGCAGAGCTTATCGGAGAATTCCATATCATGCATCACCGCACTTCTTACAAGAATTGCGTCTGCATCCTCCATCTTGTCTGTCTGTGCATAATTCCCGTCAAATTTTTTAAGTCCTACCTCTGCAATATTATTCAGGCAATGATACTGATACATTTTATTTGTTCTCCTCTTCAAATTTCTTCATAAATGCCACCAGGGCTTCCACACCTTCCTTCGGCATTGCATTGTAAATGCTGGCACGCATACCGCCTACGGTTCTGTGTCCTTTCAGATTCACAAGACCTGCTGCTGTTGCTTCTTTTACAAATTTTGCATCCAGATCCTTATCTCCGGTCACAAATGGAACGTTCATCAAAGAACGGTCTTCCTTGCGGACAGTTCCTCGGAACATGCTGCTGGAATCCAGATAATCATAGAGAAGAGCTGCTTTTTCTTCGTTGCGCTGCTTCATGACCTCAAGACCGCCCATCTTCTTCAGCCATTTGAACACTTTACCACATACATAGATGCAGAAACAGTTGGGTGTATTGTATAAAGAACCGGCATCTGCCTGGGTCTTGTATTTCATAATGGTAGGAGTTCCCGGAAGTACATCATCGCGGATCAGATCCTCACGGATCACGGCGATCACCATACCTGCAGGTCCGATATTCTTCTGAACACCGCCGTAGAACATGCCGTATCTGGTCACATCCATGGGCTCAGACAGGAAGCAGGAAGACACATCTGCTACCAGCTCTTTTCCTTTGGTGTTCGGAAGAGTCTTAAATTTGGTTCCATAAATGGTATTATTTTCACAAATATATACATAGTCTGCATTTTCACTGATGGGCAGATCTGAACAATCAGGAATGTAGGAGAATGTCTGATCCTCACTGGATGCGATCTTGTTGGCAGTTCCGTATTTCTGTGCCTCAGCATAAGCTTTTTTTGCCCACTGACCGGTCACGATATAATCTGCCACTCCGTTTTTCATCAGGTTCATAGGCACTGCTGCGAACTGATGGTGAGCTCCACCTGACAGAAACAGTACCTTGTAATTATCCGGAATCTTCAGAAGCTCACGGAAATCTTTCTCCGCTGTCTCAAGAATCTCTTCAAAGGCTTTGGATCGATGACTCATCTCCATAACGGACATTCCGGTACCGTTATAATCCATCATCTCTGCTGCCACTTCTTGCAGGACTTCTTCCGGCAGTACTGCCGGTCCTGCGGAAAAATTGTAAACTCTGCTCATTTTCATACACTCCTCTACTCATCTTGTCTATGTAGACGACAAGGGAAAGGCACTTTATACAAGCACCCTCCCCCCTCTGTTACATCTCTTTTTTCTTCAGATCATCCTCATCAAACGCATCCTCGATAGCTGCCCCCGCAGGTACCATAGGGAATACTTTGTCATCACAGTCGATCTGGCAGTCCAGAAGTACCGGTCCACCATATGCGATTGCTTCTTCCAGTGCCGGTCCGACTTCTTCTTTTTTCGTTACGCGGATTCCTTTGCAGCCGAGTGCTTCGGCTACTTTTACAAAATCCACTTTATCATTCAATACGGTTGCAGAATATCTTCCGCCGTAGAACAGGGTCTGCCACTGACGTACCATTCCCAGTACATGATTGTTGATGACAACCTCAATGACTGGAATATTGTAACGGGATGCCGTTGCAAGTTCATTCATATTCATACGGAAACAGCCATCACCTGCAATATTGATGACCGTTTTATCCGGTCTTGCAGTCTTTGCTCCCAAAGCTGCGCCAAGGCCGTATCCCATCGTTCCCAGTCCACCAGAAGTCAGAAGCTGACGCGGCTTGCTGTATTTATAATACTGTGCTGCCCACATCTGATGCTGGCCAACCTCAGTGGTGATGATCGCATCACCTTTGGTCACACGGTAGATCTCTTCTACCACATACGGTCCTGTCAGGCCATCCAGATTGTATTTCAGCGGGAATTTCAGCTTCAGTTCTTCAATATGCTCTACCCACTCTTTGTGGTCATACTGACCGATCATCGGATTGAGGCGCTTCAGTACTTCCTTCACATCGCCGATCACACTGGCTGTGGTTCTGATATTCTTGTCAATCTCTGCCGGATCCACATCGATCTGCAGCACCTTGGCATTCTGTGCAAATTTTGCCGCATTACCAAATACACGATCGCTGAAACGGGTACCTATCGCAATCAGAAGATCGCAGTGAGTTACACCAAAGTTTGCATATTTGGTTCCATGCATACCCAGCATACCTGCATACAGTGGATGTTCTCCGGAAAATGCTCCTTTACCCATCAAAGTATCACATACCGGCGCATTGATCTTCTCTGCAAACTCCAGTAATTCTTCACTTGCATCTGCTGCGATCGCACCACCGCCCACAAAGATCATCGGTCTCTTTGCTTCTTTGATAAGCTCTGCAGCTGTATTAAGATCTTCGTCTGTGATTGCTGCAGTATCCGGAAGGATCACATCCGGCACCTGCTGAATATATTCGGTAGTATTCGCAGTCGCATCCTTGGTAATATCCACCAGAACCGGGCCCGGGCGTCCGCTCTTTGCAATGCTGAATGCACGGCGGATCACTTTTGCCAGATCTCTGACGTCTTTAACAATAAAACTGTACTTGGTGATCGGCATAACCACACCGGCAATGTCGATCTCCTGGAAACTGTCTTTTCCAAGCAGGCTGGTACCTACGTTACAGGTGATTGCAACCATCGGAATGGAATCCATATAAGCAGTTGCAATACCGGTCACCAGATTGGTGGCACCAGGACCGGAGGTTGCGATACATACGCCCACTTTACCGGTTGCTCTTGCATAACCGTCTGCCGCATGAGAAGCCCCCTGCTCATGAGAAGTCAGAATATGTCTGATCTCATCCGCATGTTTATATAATGCATCATATATGTTCAGGATCGCGCCGCCCGGATATCCGAACACCGTGTCCACACCCTGCTCTTTCAAGCAGGCAACTACAATTTCCGCTCCAGTCAATACCATAACTTTCTCCCCCTAGTCCTGAATCTCAAGAATTGCTCCACGATTTCCGGATGTTACCAGATGTGCGTAACGAGCCAGATAGCCTGTGGTCACTTTTGGCTGTCTTGGCTGCCATTTTGCACGTCTTGCTGCCATCTCTTCATCAGAAATATCTATGTTCAGCGAATTTTCCGGAATATTGATCTTGATGATATCGCCTTCTTCTACCAGTGCGATCGGACCGCCGACTGCTGCCTCCGGTGATACATGACCGATGGAAGCTCCACGGCTTGCTCCACTGAAACGTCCGTCTGTGATCAGTGCAACGGAAGATCCCAGTCCCATTCCTGCGATTGCGGAAGTCGGGTTCAGCATCTCTCTCATGCCCGGACCACCTTTTGGTCCCTCATAACGGATCACAACAACATCTCCTGCAACGATCTTGCCGCCTTTGATGGCTGCGATCGCATCTTCCTCACAATCAAAGACTCTTGCAGGACCTTCATGTACCAGCATCTCCGGAGCAACTGCAGAACGTTTTACAACGCCGGTGTCCGGTGCCAGATTTCCTTTCAGGATCGCAAGTCCGCCAGTCTGGCTGTACGGATTCTCTACCGGACGGATAACCTCCGGATTCTTGTTATAGCATTTCTCAATATTTTCACCAACTGTCTTACCTGTCACTGTCATACAATCCAGGTTCAGCAGATGCTTCTTGTTCAGTTCGTTCATAACTGCATAGACACCGCCTGCCTCATTCAGATCTTCTATGTAAGTCGGACCTGCCGGTGCCAGATGGCACAGATTCGGAGTCTTGGCACTGATCTCATTAGCCAGTTCCATGTCAAGCTCTACGCCTGCCTCATGAGCGATTGCCGGAAGATGCAGCATACTGTTGGTGGAACATCCCAGTGCCATATCTACAGTCAGAGCGTTCAGGAATGCCTCTTTTGTCATAATATCTCTCGGACGGATATCTCTCCGAAGCATCTCCATTACCTGCATACCAGCTTTCTTCGCCAGCTTGATACGTTCGGAATATACTGCAGGAATGGTTCCATTACCCTGAAGTCCCATACCAAGAACCTCTGTCAGACAGTTCATACTGTTGGCCGTGTACATACCTGAACAGGATCCGCAGGTCGGGCAGACTTTTGCTTCAAACTCTTTGACATCCTCTTCTGTCATAGTTCCTGCTGCATAGGAACCAACTGCCTCGAACATACTGGAAAGGCTTCTCTTCTGTCCTTTTACATGTCCTGCAAGCATCGGGCCGCCGCTTACAAATACGGTCGGTACATTGACTCTGGCTGCTGCCATCAGAAGTCCCGGTACATTCTTATCACAGTTCGGCACCATAACCAGTGCATCGAACTGGTGAGCCATTGCCATAGCCTCTGTAGAATCTGCGATCAGATCACGGGTCACCAGAGAATATTTCATACCGGTATGTCCCATAGCGATACCATCACATACGGCGATAGCCGGGAACATGATTGGTGTTCCTCCTGCCATTGCAACTCCCATCTTTACTGCCTGCACGATCTTGTCCAGGTTCATATGTCCCGGTACGATTTCATTGTAAGAGCTGACAATTCCGACCAGCGGTCTGTTCATCTCTTCTTCTGTCAGTCCCAGTGCATTGAACAGAGACCGGTGCGGTGCCTGCTGCATGCCTTTCTTTACTGCATCACTTCTCATGATAATTCCTCCTGTTGTATATAAAATGTGTGTTTGCTGTTCAAAGCCTCATGTTTGCGAATATGGTTCTGAACAGATATTTGTCTTCTTATACTCTCTCTGCGATCAGAGTACCCATCTCTACGGTTCCTACCTGTCTGCAGCCTTCTGCCATAATATCGCCGGTGCGATATCCCTCTTTCAGAACCTGACGGACAGCCGCCTCCACAGCATCTGCCTCCGCATCCAGATCCAGCGAGTAACGAAGCATCATCGCTGCGGAAAGGATGGTTGCGATCGGATTAGCCTTATTCTGTCCGGCAATATCCGGTGCTGATCCGTGGCTCGGCTCATAGAGACCGAATTTTGTCTCATTAAGACTTGCACTTGACAACATTCCGATGGATCCGGTCACCATAGAAGCTTCATCTGATAAAATATCACCAAACATGTTCTCAGTCAGGATCACATCAAACTGTGCCGGATTCATCACCAGCTGCATTGCACAGTTGTCAACATACATATGGGAAAGTGTTACCTCCGGGTAATCCTTCGCCACTTCTTCCACGACCTGTCTCCACAGTCTGGAAGAATCCAGTACATTCGCCTTATCTACGCTGCAGACCTTTTTATTTCTCTTCATTGCGATATCAAAAGCTCTCTTTGCGATCCGGCGGATCTCATTTTCATTATATGTAAGCGTATCGGTAGCAGTTCTTACTCCGTCTACTTCTTCTGTCTTTCTTGCACCGAAGTACAGTCCTCCGGTCAGCTCTCTCATGATCAGCATATCAAATCCGGCTGCACTGATATCCTCACGAAGCGGGCATGCACTGCGAAGCTCATCATAGAGATAAGCCGGTCTCAGATTTGCAAACAGGTTCAAAGCTTTTCTGATTCCCAGCAGTCCTGCCTCCGGACGTCTGGACGGCTCCAGCTGATACCATGGAGAAGTCTTTGCATCACCACCAATGGAACCCATCAGAACTGCATCACATTTCTTTGCCTGTTCTATAGTCTCTTCGGTCAGCGGCACACCATGTACATCAATGGATGCTCCTCCCAGGAGAAGATCAGTATAGTCGAACTCATGTCCGTATTTTTTACACACCGCGTCCAATACCTTGCGGGCTTCTCTTACGATCTCCGGGCCAATTCCATCACCGGAAATCACTCCAATCTTATAATTCATCTCATGTCTCCTCTTTTACACGGGCCTTGACAGTTTGCAGAAAAGGGGCGGAAGTAGTCTCCCGCCCCTTTTGGCATCTTTGCCTTAGTCTTGTTTTTCCACTTCCTGGATAGCCGACTTCTTCATTGGAATACGGCAGTTGCGGTTGCTTCCGAACTCTACGATCACATCATCATCAGTAATGTCAATGAGCACACCATAAAATCCACTCGTGGTAACAACCACATCGCCAACCTCCATTGCTGAAAGCATGGCAGCTACTCTCTTCTGCTCTTTTTTCTGCGGTCTCCACATCATAAAATACATGATTGCGAACAATGCTACGATCCAAATGAGCATTACCGTTGTCTGCGCAGAACCTGTTGCGGTTAATAACATATCTGTTTCCTCCTAGAAAAATAACCTATCGTCTATTCTACACAATATTTTGCATTCCGTCAAGTTTCTGCTTCTTATATTCCTGATATCTTCCCTGCTCGATGGCCTCACGGATCTCCTCCATCATATGATTGTAAAAATACAGATTATGAAGCACACACAGACGCATGCCAAGCATCTCTTTTGCCTTCAGAAGATGGCGGATATATGCTCTGCTGTAACGACGGCAGGCCGGGCACTGACAGCCTTCCTCGATAGGATCCTCATCCAGCTCGTATTTGGCATTAAACAGATTCAGCTTGCCATGATTGGTATAGACATGTCCATGACGTCCGTTACGGCTTGGATATACACAGTCAAAGAAATCCACACCTCGTTCCACTGCTTCCAGAATGTTTGCAGGTGTTCCCACACCCATAAGATATGTCGGTTTTTCTACCGGCAGATACGGTATCACCGCTTCAATGATCCGGTACATCTCTTCATGGCTCTCACCCACTGCCAGTCCGCCGATGGCATATCCAGGCAGATCCATCTCTGTAATCTGCTTTGCATGCTCGATGCGGATATCCTCGAAGATTGCACCCTGATTGATTCCAAACAGCAGCTGGTTCTTATTGATGGTATCTTCCAGACTGTTCAGCCGATCCATCTCTGTCTTACAGCGTTTCAGCCAGCGAACGGTACGATCCACCGAATCCTGCACATATTTTCTGTCTGCAAGGCTTGGCGGACACTCATCAAATGCCATGGCAATGGTAGAAGCCAGATTAGACTGGATCTGCATACTCTCTTCCGGACCCATGAAAATCTTTCTTCCATCGATATGTGAGTTGAAACATACTCCTTCTTCCTTGATCTTACGAAGCCCTGCCAGGGAAAATACCTGAAATCCACCGGAATCGGTCAGAATTGGTTTGTTCCATGACATGAATTTATGAAGTCCTCCCATCTTTTTAACGACTTCATCACCAGGTCTTACATGCAGATGATAGGTATTGGACAGTTCCACCTGGGTTCCGATCTCTTCCAGATCCTCCGTAGACACTGCACCCTTAATTGCTGCTGCCGTTCCCACATTCATGAATACCGGTGTCTGGATCACTCCATGTACGGTATGAAATTCCCCTCGTTTTGCATCTCCATCTTTTTTCAGTAATTTATACAAAGTTCCTCATCCTCCATTTAGTCTTTACAGATGAAAGTATATTCTATATACTTGGATTTAGTCAATCCAAATATACAGAACAGGAGTATTTTACCTATGGCAGGTTCCACTTTTGGCAATATTTTTTCTATCACGACCTGGGGTGAATCCCACGGCAAAGGCATCGGCGTAGTAATCGATGGCTGTCCGGCCGGACTTTCTCTCACCGAAGAAGATATTCAGGTCTACTTAAACCGCAGAAAACCGGGACAGTCCCGTTTCACCACTCCCCGTAAGGAGGATGATACCGTTGAGATTCTGTCCGGCGTCTTTGACGGACGCACTACCGGTACGCCTATCTCTTTGATGGTTCGAAATACATCCCAGCGTTCCAAAGATTACAGTGAGATTGCATCCTACTATCGTCCTGGACACGCAGACTATACCTACGACTGCAAATACGGATTTCGTGATTACACCGGCGGCGGACGTTCTTCCGGGCGTGAGACCATTGGCCGTGTGGCCGCAGGTGCAGTCGCTGCAAAGCTTTTACAGGAGCTTGGCATCACTGTCACTGCTTATACCCGCTCCATCGGACCGGTACAGATCAACGAGAGCCGCTTTGATCTCTCAGAGATGGAACGCAATGCCGTCAATATGCCCGACGCAGAAGCAGCTGAACAGGCGATGGCTTATCTGGATGCCTGCCGTACAAAAGAAGATTCCTGCGGCGGTGTGGTGGAATGTGTGGTCAAGGGCGTACCTGCAGGTGTGGGCGATCCCTGCTTTGATAAATTAAGCGCAAATCTGGCAAAATCCATCTGTTCCATCGGCGCAGTCAAGGGCTTTGAGATCGGTGATGGATTTCTAGCTGCCAGAAGCTGCGGCAGTGAGAACAACGATGCCTTCTATATGAAGGAAGATGGATCTGTCGGCAAGAAAACCAACCATGCCGGTGGTATCCTGGGCGGCATCAGTGACGGAAGCGACATTATCTTCCGGGCAGCCTTCAAACCGACGCCATCCATCAGCGCTCTGCAGCACACGGTCAACAAAACCGGGGAAGACATTGAAGTCTCTATCCATGGCCGCCACGATCCTATCATCGTGCCCCGCGCAGTGGTGGTTGTCGAATGCATGGCTGCTATTACGGTTCTGGACGGACTGCTGACTGCCATGACTTCCCGTGTGGATCTTATCAAAGAATTCTGGGGCAGATAATGTTCCGGTAATTTCCCGACAGCAAAAAAGATCCCGCCGGATCTTCACTTTTCAGTGAATCCTGCGGGATCTTTTTTATCTTCGATTCAGAACTTCAACTTACAGAAATGCTTTTACTTTCTCGTAAATGCTCTTTCCATCCAGACCATAGTACTCGATCAGAGCTTTTGCCGGACCGGACTGTCCGAACTTGTCCATCATACCGATACGAAGCATCTTGGTCGGTGCTTCCTCAGAAAGAGCCTCAGCAACAGCTCCGCCAAGTCCACCGATAACAGAATGCTCTTCTACGGTTACAACTTTGCCAGTCTTCTTTGCAGATGCAACTACCAGCTCTTTGTCAAGCGGTTTGATGGTATGGATATTGATCACCTCAGCAGAGATACCGTCAGCCTCAAGAAGCTTAGCAGCCTCAAGGCTTTCATTTACCTCAAGTCCGGTAGCGATGATGGTTACATCTTTACCTTCTTTCAGGGTAATTCCTTTACCAATTTCAAATTTATAATTAGCTTCATCATTGATTACCGGAACTGCCAGACGGCCAAATCTCATATAAACCGGTCCAACATACTCAGCAGCAGCTTTTACAGCAGCTCTTGCTTCTACGTCATCTGCCGGGCAGATAATGGTCATTCCTGGAATTGTACGCATAATAGCGATATCCTCGTTACACTGATGAGTAGCTCCATCCTCACCTACAGAGATACCGGCATGAGTAGCACCGATCTTAACGTTCAGGTGCGGATATCCGATAGAGTTACGAATCTGCTCAAATGCTCTTCCTGCTGCGAACATAGCAAAAGAAGAAGCGAACGGGATCTTTCCGCAGGTAGCAAGTCCTGCTGCTACTCCCATCATATTTCCTTCAGCGATACCACAGTCAATGTGACGCTCCGGGAATGCTTTTTTGAAAATACCAGTCTTAGTAGCTCCTGCAAGGTCTGCATCAAGTACGACAATATTCGGATTCTGTGCGCCAAGCTCTGCCAGAGCGTTACCGTAGCTTTCTCTCGTTGCGATCTTCTTTACTTCTGACATAATGCTTCACCTACTTTCTCCAAATCTGCCATTGCTACTGCATACTGCTCATCGTTCGGAGCAGTTCCATGCCAGGATGCCTGGTTCTCCATGAAGGATACGCCTTTGCCTTTTACAGTCTTGGCGATAATCGCAGTCGGCTGTCCTTTTACAGTCTTAGCTTCCTCAAAAGCAGCTCTTAACTGATCCATGTCATTACCGTCAGCAACGTTGATCACATGGAAGTTAAATGCCTCGAATTTCTTATCAATCGGATACGGAGAGTTCACATCTTCGATTCTTCCATCGATCTGAAGACCGTTGTTGTCAACGATCACTACCAGGTTGTCCAGATGACGATGTGCAGCCAGCATGGAGGCCTCCCATACCTGACCTTCCTGAATCTCGCCATCACCCAGCAGAGTATATACACGATAAGATTTGTTGTCCAGTTTTCCGGCAATTGCCATACCAACTGCTGCGGAGATTCCCTGTCCCAGAGATCCTGAAGACATATCAATGCCCGGAAGATCCTGCATACACGGATGTCCCTGCAGACGGCTATCTACATGACGAAGAGTCAGAAGCTCCTCAACCGGAAAATAACCTCTCTGAGCCATTGCACTGTAATAACCCGGAGCGGTATGTCCTTTGGAAAGGACAAAACGGTCTCTATCCGGATCAGTCGGGTTCTTCGGGTCAATGTTCATCTCTTCAAAATAGAGATAGGTAAAAATGTCTGCTGCAGATAAAGATCCGCCTGGATGTCCGGCTTTTGCACTATGTACACCGGTAACGATTCCTTTGCGGACTTCATTTGCGATTTTCTGTAACTCTAAAGTCTGCATAATTCATTTCCTTTCTATCCTAAAATAATACGTTTATATAGTACCATATTTTCAGCTTTTTTCAAGCGAATGTTTTCTCTGTCTTTTAAGGGCAGACTGCACAAGAGGGAGACAGTTCCTAAGAACCTCCCCTCTCATACACATGGCTTATAATACGATCCGTTCCAGATCGTCCGGTACGATCAGATTGCCGTGATAATAAAGGCTTCCTTCTGCTGTATACAGCTCTCGTCTGTTTGCCAGATTCTTGTCCTCTGTATGATAGAGGATCAGATTCTTAGCTCCCAGCTTCTCCCCATTCTCACAGGCTTCCTTTACCGTCGTATGATGCTTTTCATAAGGCTTATACTTGTCCCGATCCGCATACAGGCAAAATGCCTCATGCAATAACCAGTCCGCATCCTTCGCATAGACTTCTTCGTGTTCCTGATAGGGCTCATCTCCAAGGAAGGTGAATTTCTTTCCATTTTTCAGGTTCATAGTGAAGCCGAACTGCTTTGCCTTTGTAGAATGAATATCGAAAAAGGTCACATGATACCCCAGGATGTCTCTCTCTTCGTTGTCTTCCACCGGATGAATGAAGATCCGTTCTCCGATCATGTTAAAAAATTTCGCCTGAACGGTCAGTCTGGTAATCGTCAGGATAATTTCTTTCAGATCGGCATGGCAGTAAATGTTCAGATTGCCTTCATATTGTCCCTTCTTCATCTTTGTTGCGATCATTCTGATCAGCCAGATCAGTCCCAGTAAGTGATCGGTATGTTCGTGGCTCATAAAAATCTCGTGGATTGATTCCATAGGGATCCCCGCTTTTTCAAGCTGAGTCATGATACCATTACCACCTCCTGTATCCACCAGAAAATATTCCTCTCCGGTTTTAATCGCAAAGCAGGTGTTGAAGCATTTGGTTACTGTTGCGTTGCCAGTTCCCAAAAGGATCAATGTTTCATCCGTCATGTGTATCTCTCTTTCTCTTTCTTATTTTACAGCTGCTACCAGGCGCATTACCTGCTCCGTGGTCTCAACCATATTCTTTCTTGCCGTTGCCGGATCCATGGCCTCGTCAAGTGTCACTACCTGGCGGAGAATCGGGAAATAAGCATCAATTCCCTGTTCGTTGCACTCCTGTGCCCCTTCGATCACTGCTCCCGCAAGAGCAATCACCTTTGCACCGTGCTTTTTCGCCATTTTTGCAATGCCCACCGGTGCTTTTCCCATGGCTGTCTGATAATCCAGACGACCCTCTCCGGTAAATACCAGATCTGCACCTTCCATTGCTTTATCCATCTCCACTGCATTCAGTACCAGTTCGATACCTGGAAGAAGCTCTCCGCTTAAGAAACTTAAGAATGCAAATCCAAGTCCTCCGGCTGCACCGGCACCTGGTGTCTTCGCATAATCAGTTCCATTGTAAGCTTTTACTACCTGTGCATAAGCACCCATAGCATGGTCAAGCTCATCCCGAAGTTCTACAGTCACACCTTTCTGCGGACCATAGATATAAGTAGAACCATTCTCTCCACAGAGAGGATTGGTCACATCGCATGCAATGCGGAAATGACAGTCTTTTAATTCCGGCATCACTTTATCATCGCAGATTTTTGCAACTTTGTAAAGTGCTCCTGCTCCGATTCCTGCCGGTTTTCCTTCAGCATCCAGGAACTCATATCCCAATGCTGTCAGCATTCCGATACCACCATCATTGGTGGCACTTCCGCCGATTCCAATAATAAATTCTCTGCAGCCTCTGGTAATGGCATCACGGATCATCTCACCGACACCATACGTGGTTGCATCTAACGGACGCTTGTCTTTGCCAACCAGGATAATACCTGCAGCTGCAGCCATCTCCATGATTGCTGTATTTGACTCCCTGATTACTCCGTAAGCAGCATTCACCGGTGTCTCCAGCGGCCCATGTACCTGCACCTGTACCATATCGCCGCCAAGACCTTCTACCAGAGCCTCCGTTGTTCCTTCTCCGCCGTCAGCCAGCGGCTTTACCAGCACTTTTGTCTCCGGCAGAACATTGCGGATTCCCTGTTCGATCGCGTGTCCCGCTTCCATGGAGCTCAAGCTTCCTTTCAGAGAGTCAATCGCAATTACTATCTTCATACTATTTGTTAACCACGTTTACAGGTGCACCATCAAGAACAGATTTGATATTCTCCGCGGTGGTGTTCATGATACGTTTTCTTGCATCCTGAGTTGCCCAGGAAATATGCGGAGTGATGATGCAGTTTTTCGCTTTCAGCAGAACATTGTCAGCTTTGATCGGCTCTGTAGATACAACGTCAACTGCTGCTGCAGATACTTTTCCACTCTCCAGCGCATCATACAGATCCTGCTCTACAACCAGCGGTCCACGGCTGTTGTTGATGATAACCACGCCGTCTTTCATCTTAGCGATGTTGTCTTTGTTGATGATTCCCTCAGTAGACGGGAACAGCGGGCAATGCAGGAAAATAAAGTCAGATTTAGCAAGCAGCTCGTCAAGCTCTACATAAGTAGCAACCTGTTTTCCAGCCTCGCTCTGGAATGCATCGTATGCGATAACATTTACATTCATTGCTTTCAGGATCTTAGCGGTGTTGACACCAATACGTCCCAGACCGATGATACCTGCAGTCTTTCCAGATACCTCGATCATCGGATAATGCCAGTAGCACCAGTCAGCGTTGCTAGCCCACTCTCCTTTATGTACGGACTCGTTGTGATGTCCGATATGGGAGCAAACCTCCATCAGAAGGGATACTGCAAACTGGCTTACGTTGTCAGTTCCATATACCGGTACGTTCTGAACCGGGATTCCTTTGGATTTTGCATACTCATAATCTACTACATTGTAACCAGTTGCCAGAACTGCGATTGTCTTGATATTCGGGCATTTGTCAATAGTCTCTTTGCTGATCGGGGTCTTGTTGATAACAACAACTTCTGCATCACCGATACGCTCAGCGATCAGCGGAGACTCCTCATAAGATGTACGATCATATACTGTTACTTCTCCAAGTGCTTCCAGCGGCTCCCAGCTGATATCTCCCGGGTTTTCAGTGTAACCATCCAATACTACGATTTTCATTTTGCTCTTCTCCTTTTATAATGATTGATTATTTTTGTTGCCTCCGCGATATCGGTAAACCGGACATCGTTTTCGGATTGCTCTTTATGTCAATGATTATAGTCGGAATTTGCAAAAAGTGTAATATTACTCTATCTATCTTTTTCTTCAGAAAGTTGTTATGCGTAACAAATTCTGGCATTATAGTCTCGCCCGGAAGATTTCTCCAAACTGACTGCCACAATGTTCTACTTCTTTCAGTACCGTCTCAATACCTGTCTCATGCTGATACCAGTTATTCCGGCTGATGCCCCTGGTAATCACCGGGCACACCAGAATCTCAGTCTCCGGGTAACAGACCTGATAATAAAGGCTCGCACGTCTTGCATGATATGCCTGACAGACCAGAATCGCCTTTTTAATGTCCAGACCCAGTTTATCAGTTAATTTGCGGGAGAAAATTGCATTTTCATAAGTATAAGTTGCCTGCTTTTCCTGAAGGATCGCGTGATCAGCCACTCCTTCCTTTAGCAGGATCTCATGAAAATAATCCCACTCGGTCTCATGATCTCCATGCCCTGTAAAATATCCTGTCAGCTTGGAATATTTTCCAGAAGGGAGCACCAATGGCGCATATCCTTCCTTCCAGAGTTGTGCCGCCCGCACTGGCAGTGCTCCTTCTGCAGATCCAGGAAGAAAGATCATGTCTGCCTGCTCCGGCTGATCCTCTATGAAAATGAAATCAGTATATGCATCTACAAAACTCATGGTTCCAGAATACCACTTTCCTTTACGATACGAACTACTTTTTCAATGGTTTCCACCGGATGAACCAATGCAATCCGCACATACCCTTCTCCCAGATTGCCAAAGGCAGTACCCGGCGTTACGATCATGCCGGTCTTCTCCATCAGATCCAGGGTAAATCTCTCTGAACTGGTATAATTCTCCGGGATCGGTGCCCATACGAACATGGTTCCCTGCCCATCCGGGATCTTCCATCCAATACTGCTCATGCCTCTGCAGAGCGCATAATTTCTCTCTTCATAGATCCGGCACTGCTCTTTTACATTGTCCTGCGGACCAGTCAGTGCTGCCACTGCGGCCTTCTGGATCGGCAGAAAGATGCCGTAATCAATCTGAGAACGGACTTTCCGGAACATCTGGATCACATCTTTGTTACCAAGCGCAAAAGAGATCCGCATGCCAGTCATGTTATAAGACTTAGACAGAGAATAAAATTCAATACCCACTTCCATGGCTCCTGGATAAGACAGGAAAGATTTTCCCTCTTTTCCGCCAAAGATAATATCGGAATAAGCATTGTCATGAAGCAGGATCACATTATATTTTTTTGCAAATGCAATGGCTTTTTCATAAAAACTGTCATCTGCCACGGAACATACCGGATTGGCCGGATAAGAAATGATCATAAATTTCGCGGCTTTGGCTGTCTCCTCCGGAATATCTGCAAAATCCGGCAGGAAATTATTTTCTGCATAGAGTGGATAAGTCTCCACCTTTGCCCCCATGAGCTGTGGTCCCATGCCGAACACCGGGTAACCTGGATTTGGCACCAGTACCACATCCCCCGGATCACACATGACAAGGGCAATATGTGCCATGCCTTCCTGAGATCCATACATGCTCATGATCTGATCTGTCTCAAGCTCCACACCAAAACGATTTTTATAAAAATTCTTCATAGCTTCCAGCATTTCCGGCCGGTCAGCCATGGCATATTTGTAATTATCAGGATCCTTGCAGGCCTCTTCCATTGCTTTCATAATATGCTCAGGTGTTTTAAAATCCGGCGTGCCCACAGAAAAATTATAGACTTCTCTGCCCGCCTGCAGCAGTTCTTCTTTCTTTGTATTTAGAATTGAAAAAATACCTTCCTCGATCTGAGTGGCTCTTTTTGAAAATATCATATCCATATTCATTTCCTCCTCTGTGTATCCTTGTCTGCGATATCCGGAAACTCCGAATAGTTTTATTTTATAAAAAAATGTTATAAAGTCAAGATATGATTCTTTCGGGTAGTGACAACAAAATTTGAAAATGATATCATTTGAATCATAATATAAAATACATATGAGAAGGAGGAGTCTTATGAAATTGCGACGTATTCTCTATCGACTGATTGGTGCCATTGTTTCCGTTCTTGGGCTTGGCTTAATCTTCAAATTTTATTACAGTTCTGTCCTCATCTCCGTAGGAACGGTGATTCTGATCTTCGGAGTCGCCATCTGGATGATGGCAACTCCGGAAGATTACAATAACTCTACTGACATTGTAAAAATGGTCAGTTTCGGTGACACCGTGAGAAAAATCGAGGATTTCTATGAAGCCTTCAAAAATGTATCCACTCCTCTGGGCAGCGGCTATCTGGGACATATTTGTACTATGAAGCAGCCGGCTCTGATCTTCGGACCGGACAAGTATGGAAATTATCTCTATTTCTGGATCACCGGTTCCGGTATCAACGGGTACCTCGGCTACTCCGATCTGGCAGGTCTGATCAAAAAGCGGATAACAGAACCACTGATCCCTCCGAGAGAAAATTTTGCAGATAATACTGCTGACAGCGTCTGCTATCACTCGGATGTGATCCTGCTTCAGAAGTATTTATTTGACAGCATCTCTTCTTATGCAAATACCGGTAAAGTCCTTCCGATCCCGGAATCTGAACCATCAGAGGTATACACCTTTACAGAAGATTTCAAACTGACAGGACAGCATTTCGATCTGTGTGACAAGGACGGTAATCCGGTCTACTCTATCGATGGAACAGCTCCTCTTCTCAAATTCCGCATCTTTGACCCGTCTCACAGAGAAGTATTCCGCGTGGAGAAAGAGATCCTTCATGTGCTGCCGACTTATCGCTTCTATGCAAATGATGTGCTCTACGGAAAGCTGGAGAAAAAATTCGAGCTGATCCGGGATCATTTCACTATGGATGTAACAGAAGGAAGACTGGAGCTCAGAGAATATGCTGGTTCCATCGGACACAACTTCACAGTCACTCTCAATGGACGGATGCTGGGTGCCATCATGGATGACCTGGAACTGACCATACACAATCTGATCTTTGATAATGCTGTGATGATCGTCTATGACACCGATTATCTTCCACTGATGACTGCTATGGCGATCATGGTGGCAAGAGAGATTGCAAGAGATGAGGAGGATGACTAAATAGATGAAATCATTTACCAGAAAAACAGTACTTTTTCTGATACTGGCGTTCTCGCTTGCAATCATCGGATGCGGAAAAGATACTCCAAAAGCTGCTGAATCGGACCAGCAGGAGCTGCTTAATAATGCCTCCACCCTCACCGTTACCGGTGACCTGGATGACATTGTCCTCGATTCCGACCTGATCGCTGACGGTACAGTTGCCGGACGGATCGTAGAAAGAGGCTTCTTCAACACCAAATGGACCATCACCTCCGGCGGAGAGCCATGGTTCTATATCTCTTATCCAAAGGAGAAATGGATCTACAACATGGAAGGTGTCAATTCCGGTAATACGTATGGATATTACGATATGGATGACAACTGCTTAGGATATGCCCAGGAGCAGCTTCTGGAAAGCGATACACTGGAGCGGGCTTATTACATCGTATTTCTGGATGCAGAAGGAAATATTGCCAGAGACTATCTGGCCACCGAAAAGGGCAATTATCTGATAGATTTTGATGGAAATAAAATCGGCGAGGGAAAGGCAGAACTGGAAGGCTTTTTCTCCGATGATTATGTCGTGACTGTATCCACCGATGAAGGTACCGAAGTGGATCCCAAAGACAAGCTGGCTTTGTGCCTGCGGCTCAATTTTTATTTTATGTCAGACTACAGTGATTAACTCATAGATTTTATGTCATACTACAGTGATTAGCTCTTGCAAAACCATCTGGCTTCTGATACATTGTAAATGATATGTTTTGTACAGGGATCTCCCCTGAACTGTTTATTATGAAAGAAATGAGGGTTTACAAATGTCCAATAACTGTGATGAAACCAAATGCAATGGTGATTGCGCTTCCTGCGGCGGAGACGGTGTTACCGTGACTCTGACCCTGGATGATGACAGCACCGTAGAATGTGCCATCGTAGGCATCTTCGACGGAGGAGACAAAGAATACATCGCTCTGCTTCCACTGGATGAGAATGGTCAGAACGAGGACGGCGAAGTATATCTGTATCGTTATTCCAAAGATACAAATGGTCAGCCGAAGCTTGAGAACATTGAGTCTGATGAAGAGTATGAGATTGCTTCTGATGCCTTTGACGAGCTTCTGGATTCCATGGAGTATGACGAATTAGTATCTGAGGATGAACTGAACTAAGAACTGGCTTTACTTCATATAGCAGGTCAGAAAGGAGCTGTCGGTTAATACCGATTTTTGATGCTCCTAAACCCAAACAAGCATCTCCCACAGAACTCCTGCTTTTCAGTACTGGACATTCTGGCGGATATGCTTGTTTTTTCTTTAGGTATCCTATTTTAGGGCGCAAAATTCCCTTTTCTACGTTCATGGATTCGTCCTGTCAGTTAAGCTGCTTTTTGATCGGCTTTTCCTGTGTATTTCTCGATTTCATGATGTAGAAAACGATGGTATTTATTTATATTCCGGCCGATTGCATACAGCACGAATTCTTTATACACTTTTTCTGTACTGCGGTAATTGAACCGCCGGAAGTTTTCGTTTTCTTTGATGTCCCCAAAGTTCCCTTCCGTCATGGCAGAGATAGTACTGCTCATCTTCAAAGAGTTCTGTCCTCATGTTGTAATACTTGCTGATATCTTCTTTATAGGCGCGGGTCTTCCGCTTTTCATGATCCTGAAGTTTGATATAACTGGCAATCCCGTTCTGCTTCAGATACAGGAGATTCTTCTCGCTGCAGTATCCGCTGTCTGCCGTCACTTCCTCCAACCTGTCACTAAAGACCTTCTTATGCTTTTCCAGCACTGGGATCAGGGTATTGTAATCCGTACGGTCATTACTTATGTATCCATGGATAATAAAATAGTTCTCCACTGCGATCTGGACGTTGTAGACTGGTTTTAGCTGACCATTGAGCATGTGATCTTCCTTCATTCTCATAAAGGTTGCTTCCAGATCGGTTTTGGAATAACTGTTGCGCTCTGTCCCCATAACCTCAAAACATTCTTTATATCCCATCAGACGCTTCCCGCATTCTTCCAACTCTTCATACTGCCGTTGGATTTCACTCTTTCGTTTTCCTTTGCTATGGACGAACGGAATCCCTTCTCCCTCTGCAATCAGCATCAGATTTTTCTGGAGTTTCAAAATCTCAAGAGGAGAACAGCTGTCAATTTCAATCACAGTATTATTTGAAAGCTTTTTATGTTTTGTCAGCTTCCGTTTCCGGTTTTCCGCGATCACACGTCTGACCTTTTCCATTCCTTCAATGATAAACATTTGCGCATTCCCAAGATCATATTTAGGCGCATAGCCGTTTTCATGAAGAAGTGTATTATACTTCGTATAAAGGGCGTCTATTGTATCGAGAAGACCAGCAAGATGATAGTTAATGCTTCCACGCCAAACGAAAGTATAACGGCCTGCATTGGCTTCAATCTTTGTGCCGTCGATAAAAAGCTCTTTGAGCGTAATAAGACCTTCTTTTCCCAAGCGACGCATAAACTGGTAATTCAGTTCGTCCAACACTTCACCAGTCAGCTTTTTGTTCTTAAATTCGTAAAAAGCATCTCTCTTCGGCTTCTGGCCTTTGGTCAGCCAGATAAAAGCGAGGTCTCTTTCGCATAATTCAACAATGCGGTCTACAGCACGCACTCCGCGCATATTCGCATAAGTAACAACAGCAAACATCATGATTGGATTATACCCGGTCCTTCCCTTATTTGAATAACAGGCGAGCAGGCCTGAAAAATCTAATTCCTCCATCACTTTTTTAAGGGTATAGACTGGATCGTCATCGGGAAAATGCAATTCAAAGAAACTGAAGTTAATTTTCTGTTGCCCTAAATCAAAAAATTCGTTATAATAATCTTGTTTGTTCATAGTTCCATTATAACATGGAACGGAGAGAAAGATGGTTGTCGTTAGCCATCTTTTTTTCTTTTTTGAAAATAATTTAGGGGTCGATGTGACTCATTCGAGTCACATCGACCCCTGCTTAGAGCTGTCTATTTCCCGACAGCCCCGTTTTTCAACCTATGGCAGTAAATAAACTAATTTCTCCGCAGATGCACCGCAAACCGACCAATCTGCTCTTTAAAGTAAATAGCTCCGAGCTTTCCTTCTCCATTCACGGATCTGGTATTTTCATCAAACTCCACGCCAATCCGTTTAAAATATGCTACCGCGCGCTCCATATCTCTTGTGTTGATTCCAATATGCCCCATAGCTCCAAGATAGCTTCCCTTGACCACCTCCGCAATCTCACCCGCGAAGTATGCTCCCGGAAATTCCGTCACGGCTTTTCCAAACAAAAAGCCAAGCCTCTCCGCTGTCCGCTTCGCATCCTCAGCATCCTGCGTATTGATTCCCACATGGGCCAACTCAAACCCAAGAAGCTTCTGCATCAGACGTCCGCACAATACGCTTACTCCATTCCAGTCCTTTTCCTTTATAAGCTTATTCGGGCAAAGAAAGCTTCCTCCAACGGCCGCCACATTAGAAAGAGCCAGATAATCCAGCATATTTCCTTCGTTTACACCTCCTGTCGGCAGGAAAGAAATTCCCGCATAAGGACCTGTAAGCGCTTTCAGCGTTTCTGTTCCGCCATAAGCGGCCGCCGGGAAAAATTTACATACAGAAAGACCGAATTCCATGGCTTGTTCCACATCAGAAGGAGAAGTAATTCCCGGAATCACATCAATCTGATGTTCCACGCACCAACTTACAACCTTTGGGGAAAATCCCGGAGTAACAATAAAAGTCGCTCCGGCTGAAACAGCGCTTTGGGCCTGTTCTACCGTATGCACCGTTCCTGCGCCTACCAGCACCCCCGGAACCTCCCGGGCCATTTTTTCGATACAACTCAAAGCCGCCTCAGTTCGAAACGTAACCTCTGCCACCGGAATGCCGCCCCTTTGAAGAGCTGTGGCAAGAGGCACTGCGTCCGCCTCATCCTCAAGTACAACAAGCGGCACAAAACCGATTTCTCTCATTTGTTTCAACTGTTCACTCATTCTCAATCACCTCAAATGCTTTCCCCCTTACAGGGTCTCGAGCCCCATAAAACCGGCAAGCTGCGCCCTGGAAGGCAGTCCGTCGTTATCTCCAATGCTTGTCACCTGAATCGCCCCCACTGCATTTGCTCTGCGCACAGCCTCGTACAGATTTTTCCCTTCCATCAATGCGCTGAGAATTCCTGCCGCAAAACCATCTCCCGCTCCTACCGTATCTACCACTTTCTCAATCGAAAATCCCGGTACAAGCTCCTGATCCTGCTCCGTCATCAAATACGCTCCCCGGCTTCCCATCTTGGTTACAACCGCCTTCGCTCCCCTCTCCAGATAAAACTGGCCAATCTTACGCGGATCCCGATCCCCGCAGAGGAGCTCTCCTTCCGCTTCTCCTGGAAGCACGTAGTCCGAAAGGGCCGCAAACTCATTCAGCGTCTGGACCATAGTCTCCGTGTCCGGCCAAAGCTGCGGCCGCAGATTCGGATCAAAGCTAACCGTCAGCCCATGTTCTCTTGCCTTTTTTATTAAATAAAAAGAAGCCTCTTTTGTCGATTCTGACAGTGCGGGAAAAATTCCTGTCAAGTGCACAAAACCGTAGCCGGAAAAATCCATCCGATCCACATCCTCTTTGGAGAGGGTAGACGCCGCCGAACCTTTGCGGAAATAGAAGATCTTCGGATCACCTGTGCTGACTTTGCTTTTCAGCATAAAGCCTGTGGAACGTTCTTTGGAAAAGCTGACAAACTCGCTGCCAATTCCATTGCGCTGCAGCGTGCGCACAATTTTCTGACCAAAAGGGTCTTCCCCCAGACGGGTCAAATAGGTGACAGGCAGATTTAATCTCGCCAGTCCCACAGCTACATTGAATTCCGCTCCTGCCACCGCCATACTGTAACCGCTCACGTCAGAGAGTTCTCCCTCCTCCTGAGCGATAAAGAGTCCCATGGGCTCTCCTACTAAAATTGCGCCCTTTTCCATACCTTATTCTCCAACAACACTCTTTACGTAGGAAATGATTTTCGGATCCTTTGCATTGGCATAAAACAGCTCTTTAAAGTGTCTGCCGCCCAAAGCACCCTTTACAAGCTCCGGATCAATTCCCTGCAGGCAGTCTGTCAAATCCTTTAAGTTATTTTCACGCACCTTGTCCAGAATTTTCTTATTCTCGCGCTCTACTTCACGCTTCTCAGGCGGATAGCCGTTGCCGCTTCCAAAGCCGAAAAGCTTCTCAAAAATATATTCCAGATTACACTCTCCGCCCCAGCCAAAGCCTTTTGCAAAAGGAAGGGAAATCGCATTTCCGTCATTAATCTGCGCAAACATATATGCATCGCTGGGATCTACCACATGGCCGCAGAGAACGCCGGGGAAGCTGTTGAGGGAAAGCATCGCTCCCTCTCCTGTTCCGCAACCGGTGATAACATAATCTGCCGCACCGCTATTCAGAAGTACAGCCGCCAGAATTCCGTTCTGCACATAGGTCAGCCACTCCTTGTCTGTTCCGCTGTACATGCCGTAATTATCCACGGTATGTCCCATAGGTTCCACAACCTTTTTCAGTGTGCTGCAGATAAGCTCGTTCTTGGGAGCCTGACTATTCTCATTGATCAATGCTATTCTCATTTTTATACACTCCTCTCTATCCGCTTACGCGGACGCTTCCGCAGACGTTATTAAGCCTGCTCTTTTAAAAAATTCTGAATCTGTTCCAAAAGGCTCTGCGTATCAAGGCCGTATTCCCGCATCAGATCTTCCGGCTTGCCGGACTGTCCGAAGCGATCCTCAATCCCGATTTTCCGGAAAGCAAAACTGCCCTGCCCCATCAAGGCCGACGCCACTGCATCGCCCAGTCCTCCGATCACGCTGTGCTCCTCTATCGTAACGACCCGGCCACACTGTTTTGCCACCTGAAGAACACACTCCGTGTCCAGAGGCTTAACAGTATGGATATTCACTACGCAAGCCTCGACTCCCTGCTTTGCCAGAGCTTCCGCGCAGTCAAGGGCTTCCGCCACCATGATTCCACAGGCAAACAGGGCCACATCCGAACCTTCCCTCAGTATATTTGCCTTTCCAATCTCAAAAGGCATTTCCTGCTCAAAGACCCTCGTGGCAGGACGCGCCAAGCGCAGATAAACAGGTCCCTTCATCTGTGCAGCAGCCTCCACAGCCCGGACAGTTTCCTTCGCATCACAGGGAACCAAAACCGTCATCCCCGGAATCACACGCATCAAAGCCAGATCCTCCACCGCCTGATGACTTCCTCCGTCTTCCCCCAACGTAATGCCTGCATGGGTCATGGCAAGCTTTACGTTCATATTCGGATAAGCTACACTGTTGCGCACCTGCTCCCAGGCTCTTCCGGCTCCAAATACTGCAAAGGTGCTGCAAAAAGGAATGTAGCCCATAGAAGAAAGTCCTGCCGCCATGGAAACCATATTGGCTTCTGCAATTCCGGCGTTAAAAAAACGCTCCGGGCAGACCTTGGCAAATTCCAGCGTCATAGTAGCATGAGCCAAATCGGCATCCAACGCTACGATTTTTTCATTTTTTACCCCCAGAGCGGCCAGCGCTTCTCCATAGGCCGCCCGGATTGCTTTCATTTCACTCATTTCACTCGCCCTCCAGTTCCTGAAACGCTGCCGCGAGCTCCTCCGAAGACGGAGCCTTTCCATGCCAGCCCACCTGGTTTTCCATGAAGGATACACCACATCCCTTTACCGTGTGTGCCAGAATACATCTGGGCCGTCCCGGCATAGCGGGAATGTCAAGGGCGTGGAGCACCGCTGCCAAGTCATTACCGTCAGCCAGTTCAATCACATCCATACCGATTGCCTCAAACCGCAGACGCAAGTTTCCCAAAGACATCACCTCGTCGTTTGTCCCGTCAATCTGCAGACCGTTGTTGTCGATAAGAACAGTCAAGTTGTCAAGTCCGTAATGTGCCGCCGCCGTACAGGCCTCCCAGACCTGCCCCTCCTGCAGCTCTCCGTCTCCCAGAAGTGTATACACATGAAGGTTCTTTTTTGCAGTCTTAGCACCCAGAGCCATTCCTGTGGCAATGGATACCCCCTGCCCCAGAGAACCTGTGGAAGCGTCCACTCCCGGGACCTTTTTTGCATCCGGATGCCCCTGAAGCATACTGTGAAGCTGACGGAAGTTTTTAAACTCCTCTTTGTCAAAGAATCCCAGCTCTCCAAGAACCGCATAATAGCAGGGCGCCCCATGTCCTTTACTCAAAACGAAACGATCTCTGTCCGGATCCTCCGGGTTCTTCGGATCCACCTTCATTCGCGCATAAACGCCTGCCACCAATTCTACCGCAGACAGCGAGCCGCCCGGATGACCGCTTGATGCGGCCCCAATCATCTCCAGAATATCCCGCCGCATCTTAAGACAAAGCGCTTTCAGCTGTTTATATTCCATTTTTTTCCTCCAAAATTACTTCTTAGCAGCTCTGACGCGCTTAATGTAATCCATGTAAACCGCACCCAGAATTACAACGCCCTTTACTACGTACTGCCAATACGTATCAATTCTCAGCAAGTTCATACCGTTGTTCAGCACACCAATAATCAAAACTCCGATCACCGTACCGCCCAGTGTTCCTACACCGCCGCCCATGGATGTTCCTCCCAGAACAGAAGCAGCAATGGCGTCACGCTCAAAGCCTTCTCCTACATTGGGCTGGCCGGAATAGAGACGGGCTGCCAGAACAACTCCTGCCAACGCCGCCGTAAGGCCGCTTATCAAAAATACACGAATCTGCACCCATTTCACATTCACGCCTGCATAGCGGGCAGATTCCCGGTTGCCGCCTACCGCGTAGACATGACGGCCGAAACAGGTACGGTTCATCACGAAGAACAGGATAATCATCGCTGCAATGACAATCAGCACCGGAATCGGTAGCCCCAGAAGACTTCCAGAACCCAGCATATTGAAGCTCTCATTGCTACACTGAGAGGGCTGTCCGCCTGTCAGAATGTAACTGATACCGCGCACCGTAATCTGCGTGGAAAGCGTAATGATAAAAGGCGGAAGGTCCGTGTTGGCCACTACCAGACCGTTTACAAAGCCAACCGCAACGCCAAGAAGCAGAGCCACAAGCACGCATACAATGACTGGCAGCCCAAGATTGGCAAGCTGTACCGCCGTTACACCGGCTGCAGCCGCTACAGAACCTACGGAAAGGTCAATACCGCCGCAGATCAGTACGCAGGTGATGCCGAAGGCAATCAGACAGTTTACACAGACATTTCTCAAGGTACTGAGAATGTTTGTGGATACTAAAAAGGAATCCGTAGTAACGGAAAGCAGTATACACATCAGCGCCAGCGCAACCATTGCGCCCAGATTTCGTTTTACCCAGACAAAGGGCGTATGTATAACGCTTCCGAAGGAATCAGTTGACAGTTTATTCTTATTGGGCATGATTTTTTGTTCCTCCTTCTACCGCGTAAGACATGATAATCTCCTGTGAGATTTCATCCTTCGCAGGATCAAGTATTTTAACAAGCCGCCCCTCGCTCATCACCGCGATACGGCTGGAATTATTCAGAATCTCAGGCAGCTCCGAAGAAATCATAATAATGGAAACGCCTTCTTTTGTCAGCGCCCGCATCAAATCATAAATTTCAGCCTTTGCTCCCACATCGATACCACGTGTAGGTTCGTCCAGAATCAGAACCTTCGGATGAGCCGCCAGCCACTTGGAAATTACAATCTTCTGCTGATTTCCGCCGGAAAGCTCTCCTGCCTTTTGCTCTACGCCGGCCATACGGATTGAGAGCTTATCCTTATATTCCTGAATAATCGCCCGCTCTTTTTTTCCGTTGACACGCAGATGCCGGATAAATTGATCGAGAACCTGAAAGGTCAGATTGGTAGAAATGCTATGTTCCAAAAACAGTCCCTGTCCCTTTCGATCCTCAGGAACGAGAGCGATACCTGCCCGTATTGCATCAGACGGCGCATGAATGCTCACCTGTTTTCCTTCAATTGTCACCGTACCGGAAAGAATCTTATCGATTCCAAACAGCGCCCGTACCATCTCTGTACGCCCTGCGCCTACCAGTCCCGAAAACCCAAGAATTTCTCCCTTTTTGAGTTCAAACGAAATATCTTTCACCAGATCGCTTGTAAGTCTGCTTACTTCCATGATCGTTTCCCCGCCGGATACGACCGTATTGCCATACATACTTTCAAACTCTCGGCCGACCATCATGCTGATAAGCTCTTTTTCATTCGTCTCTTTTGTATCTTTTGTGCCGATGAACTGACCGTCCCGCAGCACCGTCACCGTATCGCATACCCGGAACGTCTCTTCCATACGGTGGGAAATATAAATAATCGCAACATTCTTTTCTTTAAGAGCCTGAATCTGTGTAAACAGCTCATCCACTTCGTGATTAGTCAAAGAAGCGGTAGGCTCGTCCATAATGAGTATCTTCGCATTCTCGTTAATCGCCCGGGCAATCTCCAGCATCTGCTGCTGTGCGATAGAAAGACCATGGATTAATCTGTCCGTCTGAATCTGAATGCCTAAAACATCCAAAGCCGCTCTTGTTTCGCGGTGCATTCTTTTATAATCCACCATGCCCAGCTTCGTTTTTGGCTCGTGTCCCAGGAAAAAGTTTTCGGCAATATTCATACTTGGAACATTGCTGATCTCCTGGTGAATAAAGCTGATTCCGCAGCGCCTGGCATCGTCTACAGACTTGATTTCCACAGGCTCCCCGCCAATGGCAATCTTTCCTTCATCTGCACTGTAAATACCTCCGAGAATTTTCATCAGTGTAGATTTTCCCGCGCCGTTTTCGCCCATCAGCGCCCGCACCTCTCCGGGTTTGATTCGAATGGTCACCCCATCAAGCACCCGGTTGGCGGCAAATGATTTCACAATATTGTCCATCTCCAGGACATATTCCTTCTGCATTCCATCACTTTCCTTTCATGCCTGTCGCTGCTGATACAGCCAGGTTCATAGGAACAGGCAGGAGGGTGGCAGGGCTTTTGCCCTGCCCTCCTATATGTATCAGATCCTCTTGTTCCCGTTTCCTACTCCGCCTCTTTATCTACATTAGAAGCGTCGATAATGTACATCTCAATGATGTCATCTGCCTCAACAGCCTCGCCTGCAATCAGCTTGTAAGCGGCCTCGGTTACCTTCTGGCCGATAAGCTCCGGCTGCTGTGCTGCGGAAGCAACCATTTCTCCGGAACGGATAAAGCCCTTACCTTCGTCAGAACCGTCTACGGATACAACCTTAATCTTGTCTGTCAGGCCTGCCTCCTTGATAGCTGCAATCGCTCCGCGGGCCGTCGGGTCATTGATACAGAATACGCCGGTGATGTCCGGATTTGCATTAATAAAATCTACCATAATCGGCTGAGAATAGTCAGAAGTAGCCTTCTCCACATCTTTGGACTGTACAATCTCAATGTCCGGATAGTTTGCTGCGATTTCATCCTCAAAACCTTTCTGTCTCTGATAGCAGGTAGTTGTGGTGCTGAACGTTACTTCTACTACCTTTCCCTTGCCGCCGATAGCCTCTGCCAGCGCTTGCGCACACATATGACCTGCCACCTCGTTGTCGGAAACGATGGTTGTCTCCACAAGGCTCTTTAAGTTGTCCGCTACGCCTACGTTAAAAGCAATGACCGGAACGCCTGCTTCCTTGCAGTACTCAAGCGTCGCCCGAACACCTTCAGAATTGATCGGGGAAAGAGCAATTACATTACAGCCCTGGTTAATCATATCCGTTACATCATTCAGCTGTTTGTTCTGGTCTCCGTTGGAGTCTGCGATAATCACATCGTCCTCCTCACCGTTGATTGCCGATTCGATGCCATCTACAATCTGCAGAAAAAACACATTTGTCTGGTTCGGAAGAGAAACACCAATTTTCAGCGGCTTTGCATCGCCTTCTGCAGGCTTTGCCTCTTCCTGAGCGACAGCGGCATCCTCTGTCTGTGCTGCTGCAGGCTCCTTGGTCTCCTCTTTGCTGCCGCAGGCTGCCAGTGAAAATACCATGCTCAGTGTCAGAATTGTTGCTAAAATTCTCTTTTTCATTACAAATACCTCCTTAAATTTATGCTTATAAGTTCTTGACTTTAAAGCCGTACAAAAATTGTTTGGGACATGTTTCAGAACTTCATCTTCTGTTCTAGCAGCCCAGATAACCGCCGTCCACCGGAATTACGGCTCCGCTCAGATAATCTGACGCATGAGAGGCCAGGAAAATCACGGTTCCCTTCATATCTTCCGGTGTCCCCCATCTTCCGGCCGGAATACGGGCTGTAATGGAAGCGTTGCGCGCCTCATCTTCTAAAATACGCGTGTTCATACTTGTAACCATATATCCGGGCGCGACGGCATTCACATTGACGCCTCTTGCGGTCCACTCATTGGACAATGCTTTGGTAAGCTGTGCGACACCACCCTTGCTGGCTGCATAAGCCGGAACCGTATAACCTCCAAAATAAGTCAGCATAGAAGCAAAATTAATAATCTTTCCGCCTCCCTGTTCCAGCATAATCCGTCCCGCAAGCTGGCAGAGCTTAAATACTGCAGTCAGATTCACATCCAAAACAAACTCCCAGTCCTCCAGCGGAAACTCTTCCGCCTTATGGCGGCGCTGTACGCCTGCCGCCTGCACCAGAATGTCAAGCCGTCCGTCCAGAAGCTCCATCGCGTTGTCAAATGCTTTTAAAAGCTGTACTTCATCACCCAGATCTGCCTGAAGGCCATGAGCCTTGAAGCCTTTGCCGCAGTACTCATGGGCTGTCGTATGTACGGCTTCTGAACTTCCAATCAGAACCACCTCTGCTCCGGCTTCCAAAAGTCCTTCCGCCGCTCCGCGTCCCAGCCCTCTGCTGCCTCCGGTCACAATCGCCTTTTTCCCGGTTAAATCAAATAACTCCATTTTCTACACGCTTCCTTTCAAGCTTATGCCTCTTTGTTGACCACATTCAAAAGGGGTTGATCAAGTGCTCCTCTCGCTGCCTCTTCTGCTACCTTGCGTTCCAGATCAAGAGCTGCCTGCTCGGAATACCAGGCAATGTGCGGAGTTGCCAGGAAATTGTCAAGACTCAGAAGAGGATTGTCTTTGGCCACCGGCTCCGGACTGAATACATCGCAGGCTGCCCCGGCAATCTCGCCGTCTCTTAAAGCCTCATAGAGATCTCTTTCGTTCACAATCCCGCCCCTGGAGACATTCACAAGATAGGCTGTCTTTTTCATCTTTTTCAGCTCTTGCGCCGCAATCAAATCCCGGTTTCCATCCAAAGGACAGTGAATCGAAATAATATCAGAACGCTCCAGAAGCTCTGAAAGACTTACCATTTCCATATAGTCCTTAGCCTTTCCGGCCTTGCGCGCATATTCATCGTAGGCAATCACTTTCATTCCAAAGGCCTTCATCCGCTCCGCATAAGCCGAACCAATGCGTCCGATTCCAATCACACCTACCGTCTGCGTGGACAGCCGGTAGATCGGAATTGCTTCCTGATAATTCCACACACCGCTCTTCACACGGTTGTTGCAGAACACTACTTTGCGAGCCAGTGCCAAAGACAGAGCTACCGCCTGGTCCGCAACCTCGTACATTCCATAATCCGGCACATTGCAGACACAAACACCGTATCTGGAAGCGGCCGCCAAATCCACATTATCTACGCCTACGCCGTAACGCACAACCGTCTTAAGTTCCGGGCTCAAGGCCGCAAATACCTTCTCGGTCATAGGCGCATACTGATTAATAAGAGATTTGAATCCCTTACACTCACGAATGAGATCTTCCTCTGTCTTGCAGGCAAGCCAGACCGCTTCCAGTCCTTCCTTCGCCAGCGCCTTTGATTCAACCTCGATATCATCGTGATCACAGTCTGTGATCGCCACCAAATTCTTATTCATGGTTTCCTCCCTTTAGATTTAAAGTTTTAAATCAAATTTTAAATTTAATTTATGCATTTGATTATACACAGGAATCATTTTAAAAACAATCCACAATACTTAACAAAAATTACTTTTTATTTTTATGCAAAACGTCATTTCAAAACCATTTTTTTGTTTAACAATGATTAATATTACCATTTTCTATCATGTTTTTTACATATTATTTGTTTTTACACCCACCATCTTTGCTTTTTGCACAAACAGATATTAAATTTTTTGTTTAATTTGCTAATTCTTTGATCCAATCTTGTAATATCCGCAATCACCAATTATAATGACAATAAATACATCATAGTTGGAAGGCAAGGGATCATTTAACAGTACTTGGCCTTATCAACATCAGGAGGTGCAAGTGTACAATGGATGAACGTCCCGTCTCGCTGCTGGATTGGGCATACAAGCAAGTCAGGCGCATGTTGTTTTCAGGAGATCTGCCTCAGGGGCAGAAAATTGTTGTGGCTCAGCTGGCCAATCAGCTCTCCATCAGCCCGACTCCGGTTAAGGAAGCCTTAAACCGGCTGGCTGCAGAAGGTCTTTTGGAAGCCGTTCCCCGCCGGGGATTTCAGGTACGGCGTCAGAGCATCAAAGAGGTGCAGGATATTTTTGAATGCCGTATTATGCTGGAAACTTTTGCAGCCGCAAAGGCTATCGACAATTTCCCCAACCATCCGAAACTTCAGGAGGAAATGCGTCAGTCTATGGAGACTCTCAAATCCACAGATCCCCACGACTATGTAAGCATTACAGAATTAGAGCAGGTTTTCCACGGAGCTCTGATCCGTCTTTCCGAAAACGACAGCCTGCTTTCCCTTTTCAACATTCTCTACGGAGTAGGTTTCTCCTCCTTTGTTTACGCGGCATCGTACCGTCCGCAGAAGGCCCAGTCGGAGCATGAAACCATTTACCGCGCACTGGAAAACCGCAACTTGGAACTTCTTACCTCTACTTTGAAGGAACATTTGTCCAGAACCATCGAGTTCTACGCCAATTTCTCCGCACAGCAGACAGAGCTGCCTGTGCTTCAAAGTTCTAAGCCCCGGCGTGCCAAGACCGTCAAGGAGAAAAGCTAAGGAGCCCTCTTACTGCGTAAAACTTTATTTCTGCTTTATTTAAAAAAGCCGGGAGGCGTGTACAGTCAGCAAAACAGCTGACTGTACACGCCTCCCGATTTAAAATTATCCGGCTTAGAACTGCCCAATTTAAACTTCTCCGGATATCACTACTCTTCCAAAAATTCCTCCACAAAGCGGCTTCTCTCCGCCTTCTTTCCATACAGCTTCTTTACGAAAACAGATACAAAAGCTCCTTGGTCCTCGTCATGACCACATAGAAAAGCCTCCGTTCCTTTTCCATATCTTTCTCAAAAGCAGCCCTTCTGTGAGGTGTAATTCCCTCATTGGAATCCATGACAAATACAATCCGATATTCAAGTCCTTGCTGGACAAACTGGCCAGCTATTACGAAAAACCAAACTTCGATTATCAGCATATCCTGCGATTTATGGATCTTCTGGAAGAACATTACGACGATTATCTGGCATGGCTCTATCGTCGGAGTGACAACATCGTAAAACGAGATCCATCCGTGCTTTATTACGACTGCACCAACTTTTACTTTGAATGTGAACAGGAAGATGACGATATTGTGGATGAAGTTACAGGAGAAGTCATGACCGGGCTGCGCCAGTACGGACTCAGCAAAGAACACCGCCCGAATCCCATAGTGGAAATGGGACTGTTTATGGACAGCAGAGGGATTCCCATCACCATGTGCCTGCACCCCGGAAATACCAGCGAACAGCTGACAGCGATTCCTCTGGAAAAAGAAGTCTTAAAAATGATCCCCAATGCAAAATTTATCTATTGCGCAGATGCGGGGCTTGGTTCCTATAACATCAGGAAGTTCAACAGCATGGGCGGAAGAGCGTTTATTATCACCCAATCCATCAAAAAACTGAGCAGCACACTGAAACAATCAGTCTTTAATGACTATGATTACAAACTTCTTTCAGATGATACATCTGTCACGATTGAAAACATGAAAAATTTCGACCGGCATGACCCAGATAACCTTGATCTCTATAAAGATTTGGCATATAAGGTCATCACAGCTGACAAAGTACTCGACCTGGGTCTTTACGAGGATGTAACCCTGAAAAATGGACGCACGGTACAGAGAAAAGCGAAAGGAATTCTGAAGCAGCGTATCATCATTACGTTTTCAAGGAAAATGATGGAATACCAGCGTGCTGTCAGAAACCGTCAGATAGAACGGGCAAAGAACCTGCTCTCCCGGAAAGATCCGGAAGAAATCAAAAAAGGCCCAAATGATGTGAAGCGTTTCCTAAAGCGAACCGCAACAACAAAATCCGGTGAAAAAGCCATTGTAGAATACATTCTTGATGAAGATAAGATTAGAGAAGAAGAAAAATATGATGGCTACTATGCTGTCGCCACAAATCTTGCAGATTCTGTAAAAGATATCCTTGCAGTATCACAAAAAAGATATCAGATTGAGGACTGTTTCCGAATCATGAAAACTAACTTTAATGGGCGTCCCGTAAACCATCGGCTTTCTGAACGGATCAGGGCGCACTTCCTGATATGCTATACGGCATTGCTAGTATGCAGGCTTTTGGAAGTCAGACTTGATGACCAAAAAACACATGTCACACCAAATGATCTGATAACAACGCTAAAGAACATGAATGTTACAAATGTACATGATATTGAGTATATGGCACTTTATAAAGGCAGCAAGGCACTTGATGCTTTAACTCAGTTGACTATGCTTCCTCTGGACAGATGCCATTACAGGCCAAAAGACTTAAACAAGCTGATAAAAAAAATTTCTAAATAGCAAAAATATACAACATTTTCAAACACAGGAAAAAGCCGGAATCTCTTTATTTTTCAAAGGATTCCGGCTTTATCATTCATCTAAAGTGTTGAAAACGGGATATTATACTATAAAAGAGCCTTAGAGTTTTCATAAGCACTGGACTTTAGGCTCTTGAAAAAAGAAAAGTCCTGGGAGGATGCCCAAAACTTTGCCTATAGTCTGAGGGGGCTGTCTATTTCCCGACAGCCCCCTTTTATTCTGAATCCATATTTTGTTCTGTCATTCCATGATGCGCCTTAATCAGAAACAGATATATTCTCCATCGATCAGCGCATAGAAAAGCTGTTCCACTTCTTCCATATCAGCCCGTCCACTGACGGCTTCTGTCACAGCTTTCTTGATCTCTTCCACCCGGCTCACGGGAATCAATACCACAAAGCTTACCTTTTCCGTATATTGAGCATCCATAATAGGAATCTCCCGCTGTCCGAACAGATACTGAAGCTTTCCAATATCATTGTAGTCGGTGTTTACCAGAAGCTTCGTTCCCCAATATTTTGTTATGATCGTACTGTTGGCCAGTCCTTCTTTGGTCGCTGCTGAATAGGCACGCACCAATCCGCCGGTTCCAAGCAGTGTTCCTCCAAAATAACGGGTCACCACCACCGCCACATTCGTAAGCCCTGCTCCGGTCAACACATCCATCATAGGTTTTCCCGCTGTCTGGGATGGTTCTCCATCATCACTGCATCGCATCAGCTCCTGCCGTTCTCCCAGCACATAAGCAGAACAGTTATGTCTGGCATCCCAGTATTTTTTCTTCATTTCCTCGATAAATGCAAGAGCCTCTTCTTCTGTCTCCACCGGGCGGACAGTGGCGATAAACCTGGATTTTTTCTCTACGATCTCTCCTTCGCCGCCTTCGTAGACGGTCTTATACTGTTCTGTCATTTCTTACTTCCTCCTGCATCTCTTCCAGAAACCGGGATGGTTTCTTCTCATGGCTTCCTACCTTCTTGGTCCAGCAGATGGTCAGTTCCTTCTTGGCACGGGTCATAGCCACATAAAACATGCGCCGCTCTTCTTCCAGATCCGCTTCCAGCACCGCTTTCTTGTAAGGCGTTATTCCTTCCGCCGCATCCAGGATAAATACCTTTTCATATTCCAGTCCTTTGCTGCTGTGCATAGTGGTCAGATGAACACCATCCTTTACTTCCTGCTGCCGCTTTTTCAACTGCTCCATCTCTTCTGTATATTTTTCAATATAGATGAACCATTCTTCATAGGTATGATACTCTCTGGCACTCTCCTGCAGATCTGAGAGCACCTCCAGAAGATCCTCCACATTCATGCGCCGAAACCCGGCGTACTCTTTCAGATACTCTTCGTATCCGATCACATGGCGGATATAATTGATGGCTGCAAAAGGACCCATGCGGCTCATCATCTTCAGATCATACTGCAGCCTCTCGATTCGGTCACACACATAACGCTTATCCTTATAAAAGTTAAGCATATATTCCCAGGAGATCCGCTCATCATTCAGACACTCCCGGCTCAGATACCGTTTGGGACGGTTCAGCACCGGAAGCAGATCCTTACGAAGTCCGCTTCCCATGGCAAGTCTCATATAACAGAACAGATCTCTGGCGATCCAGTGCTGGAACAGATTGGGAACCTGATCCCTCACCCGAAATGGCAGGTTATACTCCATCAGCTTCTGGATCACGACCCTTGGCTGGGTGTTGGTGCGATAAATGACCGCTACCTGGCGAAGCGAACCTCCCCTTGCCTGCCAGTTCTGAATCTCTCTCAAAATATAAGTACACTCCTGCTGCTGATCTGGAAATTCCAGGCTCCGCACCAAAGCCCCATCTCCACCTCGAGCTATGATGTTCTTCGGAAACCGGGTCTTATTCCTGGCGATCACCCGACCAGCTGCCTCTACAATCTGTGTGGTAGAGCGAAAATTATCATTCAGCAGTACCTGTCCTGATTGTGGATAATCCTTCCGAAAATTCAGCATGATCTCCGGTCTGGCACCCCGAAATCGGTAGATGGACTGATCATCATCTCCCACAATGAACAGATTGTTCTCCGGCTCTGCCAGCAGACGCAAAATATCATACTGCAGGCGGTTGATATCCTGAAATTCATCCACCAGTATGTACTGATATTTTTTCTGCCAGGCAGACAGAATATCTTTCCGCTGGGACAACAGTTCCCATGTATAGACCAGCATATCGTCAAAATCAATGAGTCTTGCACGCTTCTTTCGTTCTTCGTAACCCTCGTAGATCTTTCGGAACACCTCTTCCGAACAGTTTTTTGAAAAATAATGTTCCAGTTCTACCCGTTCATTTTTGATCAGACTGATCTCTCCGGCAATCCCCGTGAGAAATTCATTTTCATCATCGATCTCCAGTTTCATCCGGTCTACACTCTCCTTCAGATACTGGCGTCTGGTCTCCTCAGTAATGATATTTGCCACCGTAAACCCATAAGACAATTTCAAAATATTGAAAAAAACAGCATGAAAAGTACCAAACGATACGTTTCCATATCCTCCGGGCGGTTGTGCCTGCTGTTCCATCAGGCGTGTAAAACGCTCCTTCATCTCCGTAGCAGCTGCCTTCGTAAAGGTGATGACCAGAATTGAAGAAGGGGAAATACTGCAGTCCTGTACCAAGTACTGCACTCTTTTTGTCACAACGGTGGTTTTGCCCGATCCCGGGCCGGCAAGAACGAGCAGCGGTCCGTCTACATGACGGATCGCTTCGCTCTGCGATTTTGTAAAAGAACTCATAAAGACTCGCTTAATTTATCAATTGCTTTTTCAATACGTGCAATACTTTCTTCTTTGCCGATCACTTCCATGATCTCAGTTGCTCCGCACGGAGTCATCTGTTTACCGGAAGTCGCAGTACGGATCGGCCACATAACATAACCGTTCTTATAGCCTTTCTCCGCTACATATGCACTCAGCATTGCATACAATGCGTCATTGCTATAATCTTCCTGTGCTTTCAGAAGCGGAAGCACCTCTTTTAAAACTGCCAGAGAAGTCTCTGCAGTCGTCTTCATCTTCTTGTGGGTGTACATGGATACATCGTACTCCGGTACTTCCTCAAAGAAATCAATCAGCTCCTTGATATCCGGGAAGATCTCAATACGGGTCTTCACCATGGCAGCAATCTTCTTCAGATCATAATCCTTGGTGATCACTTCTTTGATGATCGGAAGTGCTCTCTCATAGAATGCATCAAAGTCCATCTTCTTAATGTACTCGCCATTCATCCACTTCAGTTTTCCGTAATCGAAAACTGCAGGAGATTTACTCATATGGCGGTAATCAAATTTCTCCACAAGCTCCTCCAGAGACATGATTTCCTGATTGTCCTCCGGTGACCATCCCAGCAGTGCTACAAAGTTCACAACTGCCTCAGTCAGGAAGCCCTGTTCGATCAGATCTTCATAGGAAGAATGTCCGCAACGCTTGCTCAGCTTCTTATGAGTCTCATCTGTAATCAGCGGACAGTGTACATAGACCGGAACCTCCCAGCCAAATGCTTCATACAGACGATTGTATTTCGGTGAAGAAGACAGGTATTCGTTTCCACGAACCACATGAGTGATGCCCATCAGATGATCATCTACTACATTTGCAAAATTGTAGGTCGGATATCCATCAGATTTGATCAGGATCATGTCATCCAGTTCAGAGTTATCGACAGTAATATCTCCGTAGATCTCATCGTGGAAGGTAGTAGTTCCTGTCTGCGGGTTGTTCTGACGGATAACATACGGAACACCTGCTTTTAATTTTTCTTCTACTTCTTCCTTGCTCAGATGCAGGCAGTGCTTGTCGTAGATCATGATCTCTTTTCCAGCCACTTCCTGCTTCAGGCTCTCCAGACGTTCTTTATCACAGAAGCAGTAATATGCTTCGCCTTTTTCAATCAGCTTCTTAGCATATTCCATGTAGATACCGGATTTTACACGGTCACTCTGTACATACGGACCAACGCCGCCATCTTTGTCCGGTCCCTCATCATGCTTAAGACCAGTTGCTTTCAGTGTGCGGTAAATGATGTCCACAGCACCCTCTACCAGACGCTCCTGGTCAGTATCCTCAATACGAAGAAGGAAATCTCCTCCCTCATGTTTTGCGATCAAATATGCGTATAACGCCGTTCTTAAGTTTCCTACATGCATACGTCCTGTAGGACTCGGCGCAAATCTTGTACGTACCTTTCCCATTGCTTATCTCCTCTTACTATTTCATTCTTCTGCTGATGTCAGACACCAGTAATCTAAAAATAAATTATATACGATTGAGTTTGGTTTTACAAGGGGTTTGTGTTTACTTCCAATATTTGTTATTACGCTAAAATCTGTGTGTAAAAACAGCCCCACCCATCATCGATTATGCTGGGGAACGTCCGCAGCCTCGGTACTTCCCGAAATCAAGCGCAAGCGCAGATTAAGGGTTCGTACCACCGGGCGAGGAATTAGCGGAAGCGGTTCCCTGAATAACAATGGTGGGTGGGGCTGGGATCATTTGGATATGTTATTTTTCAGGCAATTAGTTTTCAAAATCAACAATTGTCATCACATCGGACACATCCACAGCTTTATCGATCAGCTGATTTTCCAGCATCCAGTCGATATTTTCCTGCCAGCACTCATCAGTCTGGGTCAGGAATGCAGCATCTTCGGTCTCCATAAGCGGGATCAGCGTTGCGCAGGACTGCTCTTCTACAGACTGGGTCAGTGGGAAATTCTCTTCATTCTGATTGTTCATAAGGATTGCCAGGCAGCCGTCTGGATCAGCCTTAAAATCATCAAAGCCTTTCTTTGCAGCGCGAAGGAATCCAGCTACAACTTCCGGCTCATTTTCCAGAAGATCATCGTTGGTCAGAAATACTTCCTCGTAGTAATTCGGAATGCCGTATCCGCTGACACTAAAGTAGTTCACGTCAAAGCCTTCTTCTTCCAGCTGCGGAACTTCATGATTTACCAGGCAGCCGATAGTTGCATCCACATTTCCGGTAGTCATGGAACTCATCAGTTCAAATCCTACATTGATCATATTTACATCAGAAGCGTCTGCTCCCACATTTTCCATCATACATTTTACAAGAGCTTCACTCAAAACCGTTCCGCCATAACCGATGGTCTTACCAACCAGATCTTCCGGTTTGGTGATATTTTTGTCTTTCAAAGACAGGATCACGTTCAGAGGAGACTGTACGATCGCGCCAATAGATTTAATTCCTGTTCCCTGATTAGCAACGGCCTGGATCACATCCTGCTGATAGTACATACCGATCTCTGCTTTTCCTGCTGCTACCAATGCCAGCGCATCGTTATCATTTGCCGGAAAATGAATCTTCACATCCAGTCCCTCTTCTGCAAAATATCCACGCTCAATGGCAGTATACAGGAATGTATGGATGGCATTGGGATACCAGTCCAGAACTACGCTGACTTCTCTTAAGTCTTTGTTATCTGTCTGTGTGTCTGCAGTCTCTGCTGCACTGTTATCTTCTGCCTCTGTTCCTGCTGCAGAACTATTGTCTGCTGACTGCTTGCCACATCCTGTCACAGATGCCACACACATGGTTGCTGCTAATAATATTGCTAATACTCTATGTTTCATTTCACTTATCCTCTCTGATATCAAATATTTTTTGTCGAATGCATGACGAATCACGTCGTTCTTCGCATTCTTAATCGTTTCTCCAACGGATCATACGCTTCTCCAGTGCACTTACCACACCTACAAAAGCCATGGCCACCACAGAGAGCAGAAGAATCGGTGCAAATACACCTGCTCCATCCAGCTGCGTCATCATCCGTCGGCTGAAATATCCCAGTCCGCTCTGTGCACCCAGCCATTCTCCAATCGCTGCTCCAATGATGGACAGCGGCACTGCCATCTTAATGGCAGAGAAAAAGCAGGGAAGCACTGCCGGAATCTTTAATTTAAAAAAGATCTGGCGTCTGTCTGCTCCAAACGTGAACAGTAGCTCTTCCATCTCTGTTTTCACTGATTTGAACCCATCAAACACAGTGATCGTAATCGGAAAAAATGTAATCAATACGGTTACCAGTACTTTGCTCCAGATGGAATACCCGAACCAGAGCACGAACAATGGCGCCAGTGCTGTAGTCGGAATCGTCTGCGATGCGATGATCAGTGGATACAATGCTTTTTCAGCTACTTCACTTACATCCATCAGGATCGCCAGTCCAAGTCCAAGCACAACGGAAATCAAAAGTCCGATCGCTACCACCGACATGGTTGCCGGAAGATGTGCGGTGAAAAGCGGTCCTCTCAGCTCCCATAATCGCACCAGAATCTGCGTGGGTGACGGCAGGATGTATGCCGCATTGATTCCCATAGCTGCCATCTGCCAGAACATTATAAGTGCTGCCAGAAGGATCAGTGCCGGAAGATTGGCATTTCCTGCCTTTTTCTTATCTCTCATACGGTCTCCCTCCTGAGCATGTCGATCAGGTCTTCTTTCAGCTTCACGATCTCCGGACGCATCAATTCCTCACGGGTGCGCGGATACTCTGCCGGAACTTCGATGGATTTCAGATGTGTGATTGGCATATTTTCTACGACCAGAATCCTGCTTGACAGGAAAACTGCCTCTTCCACATCATGAGTAATAAATAATACTGTCTTTTTTTCTCGTTCCCACTGTTCCAGCAGCCACTCCCGCATAGAAAGACGAGTCAGATAATCAAGGGCGGAAAAGGGCTCATCCAGAAGCAACAGATCTGATCCGGTCAGCACCGTTCTTGCAAATGCTGCCCGCTGTCGCATTCCACCGGATAATTCTTTGGGGGATTTCTTTCCCCAGTCTTTTAATCCAACCGATTCCAGTGCCTGATCTGCCCGCTGCTCCATCTCCACTTTACTGATTCCTCCCTGGATCTCCATAGGAAGCATCAGATTTTCTTTTACTGTTCTCCACGGAAACAACAGATCCTGCTGCGGCATATAACCACAGTAATTCTTCTGCTTTTCAATGGGAGTTCCATTCACCAGTACCGTTCCCTCTGCCGGTGTCAGAAGCTTGTTCACCAGTCGGAAGATTGTACTTTTTCCACATCCGGAAGGTCCGATCACGCACACAAACTCCCCAGCATCTACCGTAAATGACAGATGATCGATGATGGAAAAATCCTCGGAATCATACTGAAACCGCACGTTATCAAATGTCAACATGATCTAACGCCTCATTTCCCAGGCCATATCCCAGAATGCCATCTCATAACGGGAACAAGCCATAAATATCTCTTCCAGATGCTGAAGCTGCTTCTCAGAATATCCATCAGACAGTCGATCCATCAGGTCGATCAGCACCTGATTCTCTTTATGATAAGCATCTGCCACATAGCCACTGACCCATTCACCATAAAAAGGATGATTCAAAGCTTCCGGATGTTTTTCCACGATCTTCTTTGCGATCACTTCATAGCTCACTGCGCAGGAAAGGATGGCTGCAGCCACCTCTGCCTGACCTTCCTCGTAAGCTACCCTGAGCATATAAGAAGTATAGGAAAGATTATCAAGTACCACATTTGCCGTCTCTGCTTCTTCTGGTGTGATGCCAAGACGCGCCATATAAGCTCTGTGGATATCCATCTCTCCATCCAGAATCGCATGGGTATAACCTGCAAACAGCTTCATGGCAGATAAGTCTTTTGCCTTGGCTGCTCCCAGGGCAAATACCTTCGTATAATCGATCAGATACAGATAATCCTGTATCATATAATATTTGAATTTTTCTTTGTCAAGGCTGCCGTCTGCAATTCCTTTTACAAATGGATGCTCATGGTAAGCCTCCCAGATCTCTTTAGATACATTCAACAGTCTCTCCGTAGTCGTCATGCCTTCTCCTCCGCAAAGCCTTTTCCACGGAAATCAAATCCATGATCCATAGGTCCAGAACCATGTCCAAGGTCAAGCATCGCTGCCAGTGCGCCGGAAATATATGCTTTTGCACGCTCTACGGCTGTGTCCAGATCATAGCCTTTTGCCAGGTTGGAGGCAATGGCACTGGAAAGGGTACAACCGGTTCCATGAGTGTTCGGATTATCGATCCTTTTTCCATTGAACCACTTGTATCCACCGTCTCTGTACAGAAGATCGTTGGCATCATTCAGCTGATGTCCACCTTTGCACAGAACTGCACAGTGATAGGTCTCACTGATATATTTTGCAGCTTCTACCATATCCTCCGCCGTCTTCACTTCCATACCGGACAGAACCTCTGTCTCCGGAATGTTTGGTGTCAGTACGGTCGCCATGGGAAGAAGCTTTTCTTTCAATGCTCCAATGGCATCCTCACTGATCAGTCTTGATCCGCTGGTTGCCACCATCACCGGGTCCACTACAATATTTTCTGCTTTGTACTCTGTGAGCTTCTTCGCAATAGATTCAATTAATCCTGTGGAAGAAACCATTCCGATCTTCACTGCATCCGGACGAATATCCGTAAAAATGCTGTCGATCTCCTGCTCGAGGAACTCTGGTGTCACCTCGAAAATTCCCTGAACGCCGGTGGTATTCTGGGCTGTCAATGCTGTGATCGCACTCATGGCATATACTCCATTGGCAATCATCGTCTTCATATCAGCCTGGATTCCGGCGCCTCCGCTGGAATCACTTCCAGCGATCGTTAATGCTGTCTTCATTGTTGTTCTCCTTTCAACATCAATAACTTTTGTTCCGCGATACAAGGTGGTGCCCCCAATGTACCGCCGTAAAGCTTTACAACACAAAAATGGAAGTCCCCGCAGGCACTCCCATTCTATTACTTATCTCACAGTCGCTCCCTACGTTGGCATGATCCAAATCAGGTATACGGGTCCTGGCGGTATTCTCAGCCAGCTCTCAGTCTGCTTCACACAGACTCCCCGGTACTTCGTTATTCACTTTACACTACAGACTATACTCCCAAACGACAGATGTTGTCAAGTAGTTACGGGCAATTGGTAGGATGTTTTACCATGCATACCGTTCACACATGCCATTCACACGCGCCATTCGTGTGTTTTGTAACCCCAGTTTATATTCTGTCCATATTCATGCTTTATCTTTAGACAATTACAGGGTAAAATAATTATATTCTACCAGAAATGAGGAAATAATCATGTTAAGTTATTATATTTCGCAGTTGCGATCCATTCTCTATGTGGCACCTGTCATGCTGTTAGCCATCATCGTCCATGAATGTGCCCACGGCTGGGTCTCCGATAAGCTGGGCGATCCTACCCCCAGAATGTCCGGTCGTCTGACCTTGAATCCATTAAAACATCTGGATCCTATGGGAACACTCTGCCTGCTTGTCTTTCACATGGGCTGGGCCAATCCGGTTCCGATCAACCCTTATTACTATAAGGACCGGAAGAAAGGCCTGATCCTGGTCTCTCTTGCCGGTCCCATTGCAAATATGCTGCTGGCATGTATCTCCATTTTGCTGGAGGGTCTGCTACTGCTCTATGCTCCAAACACTGTCTTCTTCCAGACTTTAGCCGTTCTGTTCTGGTATTCTGCTGTACTGAACGTAGGTCTTGGCGTTTTTAACCTGATTCCCATCCCACCGCTGGATGGATCCCATGTGCTGGGTGAGCTGTCAGACAAAGCAGCGGAAATCTATAATCGCTACCGTCCCTATTGGAGCATCGTACTGATCCTGCTCCTGATATCCGGCGTCTTAAGCCGTCCGCTGACCGTCATTGACAACGCTGTCCTCTCCGGCATGCAGACAGCTATTTTCAATCTGCTGTCCCTGCTGGTACACACCGGAAATGCGATGAGTGGTGTTCTGTAAGATTTTATTGTTCCTGCTGTCTGATGTCTGTCACATATCCATCCGTAAGGTCAGATGTCAGATTGCAGGTATTTCCTAAGTCAAAATACATTTCTCCAAGCTTTTCTTCCGGTACGGCAAATGCCCAGTGTACGGTCACTGTCTCTCCAGGTGCAAGAGAATCAATATAGTTATTTGAACGTTCTCCACCTTTCACATCGTACAATCCTACCTCCGTATTAAAGGAATGATTGTCCACAGCCACATAGGTCCATGCGTCATTCTCTGAAGGGGTCTGGGTATCCGCTCTCCAGATCTTTGCCACAGTTCCAGCCGGTTCCAGAATGTTGATCGTTCCATTGAACATAATGTCTTTCCATGTTTCTGTACCAGTATTGGTATAATCCACGGTCACGCAGACCAGCTTCTGCGGCTCTTCTTCCGTCCGGATCACCTGATCCAGCGTATTGACTCCATCTCCTTCTTTCACATAAGTAAGTATGACGGGAAGCAGCGTTCCATCTGATGCAAAAGCCTGCTTATCATCCTCTCCCAGCATGGAATCTGACAACATGGATCGATTATCCCCGATCTGGACATCTGTTACCTTTGCAGTCAGTCCTGGATGCTTTTCCAGATCGTTTTCTGATATATCCAGTACGTCTCCCATTGGATGTGCTTTTTCCAGGCTCTCCATGGATACCGATGTGACAGGAAGGTTCGATTCATCTATCATCTCCTGTCCTTCATCCGCAGTCAGATAACTGCTCCAGTTATAGCACATCATCACATCTTTATCGTCGGACTGTTCCACGGGTGTCAATGTCACATGCTCCGCGATCTGGATAGCATCCTCTTTTGACACATCTGATGCCGCTGTCATCTCCAGCACCAGATGAAGCTCCGGGTACGCCACATAGAGCTGCTGGTTAAATGCAAGTCCATCTCCCAGTGCCTGCTGTCCCAGGTATATACCTTCTCTGCCATTGATATTCAATGTTTCACTCTCTACCACCTGTTGTGTCAGCATTTCAAAAGCGGAGTCTCCCGTATCCATATAGTAACAGAGCATGCTCACGCCACCCTGCGCATAAGTATCTTCAAAACTATATTTTCCTTCCTCTGTCTGCACCATTCCGTCCGGCAGCCACTTGGCAGTCAGCCTCACATAATGGTTTTCTCCTGTCGGCTGCATAGTTTCATTTTCTGTTCCTGCTTCTTTTTCCTGCGTTGTCTTCACTGCATAGGTTCCCACCTGCTTACTCTTCATTCGATATAAAACACCTGCAAATGCGGTGGTTCCCAGTGCCAGAGTTGCTGCCAGCACAGCGATCATCACTCGGCGGCCTATGAATTTTCCTGTTTTTTTCTGTAACTGCTGTTCTACTTCCTGCTCTATCATCTTCCGCATAGCATCCGGCATCTTCGGAAATTCCTGATTCATATTTTCCAGCTTCATCGTTCATCCTCCCTTTTAACCTTCTTTGGATAATTCTTCCTTCAGCTTTGTCCTCGCTCTGGCAAGCCGGTTCTTCACCGCACTTTCTGTCACTCTTGTCATTCTGGCAATCTCCCGAATGCTGTATCCTTCCATATAATACAGAGTCACCGCCAGTCTTGCTTCCTCTGTAAGCCTCATCAACGCCTCATAAAGATCTGAATAATCCTGTCTCTCCATCCACGGCTCTTCCCGTTCACAGGTCTCCAGTGATATGATTTTCTTTTCCTTGCGCATGATTCCATAGCATTCATTGATCAGAATACGGATCAGCCAGGTCTTTGCATACATGTCCTGTTTTAACGTTCCAATCTTGTCAAATGCTTTTGCGATGGTCTCCTGAATGGCATCCTGACAATCTGCATCATTATAGAGCAATGATTTCGCCACATGATACATGCTGTCCTCCGATGCCAGGATCAGTTGACCCAGTTGTTCTCTTTTCATAGTATCCTTCCCGCCGGCTTTTTTGTATTTACATAGATTAGATGCCTGCCGCCTCCATTTGGTCGCGGTGTTTTTTAAATTATTTTCACCCAAAAGAAGAAAGAGCAAAAAGAAACTATTACATTTCTTTTCACTCTTTTTACAATTCTTCTCTTATTTCAAAATCAATTCCACCGGACAGTGATCACTGCCAAACTGATCCGACAGAATCTTGCTGTCTTCGATCCGGTCCTCCATTCCTTCGGACACCAGGAAATAGTCAATACGCCAGCCTGCATTCCTCTCTCTTGCCTTGAAACGGTAAGACCACCAGCTGTAAGCTTCTGTCTGCTCCGGATACAGATACCGGAAGGAATCCACAAATCCGCTTGCCAGCAGTTCCCGCATCTTATCACGTTCCTGATCAGAAAATCCTGCATTTCCACGGTTAGATTTTGGATTCTTCAGATCAATTTCTTCCTTTGCTACATTCATGTCCCCAGTCACGATCACCGGCTTTTTCTCTTTGAGTGCACCTACATAAGCGCGGAAATCATCCTCCCACTCCATTCGATAATCAATCCTTTTTAATCCATCCTGTGCATTGGGTACATAGACGCACACCAGATAATACTCTGGATATTCCACTGTGATGGCACGACCTTCTGTATTGTGTTTGTCCTCAAATCCCAGATCATAGCTTACAGACAAAGGCTTTTCCTTCGTCAGCACAGCTGTTCCTGAGTAACCTTTTTTCACCGCACTGTTCCAGTACACATCATATCCGGGAAAGTCAAAATCCGCCTGATGAGGCTGCATCTTCGTCTCCTGTAAACACAACACATCCGGCTGCTCCCTCTCCAGGAACTCCCGGAATCCTTTTTCCATACATGCCCGAAGACCGTTCACATTCCATGAATATAATTTTGTCATTGCCGTTCCTCCCACTGTGTTTTCATCATTGTCAGATCATGAAATTTCCAGATTTCTCCCATCAGATGATAATCTGTACAGGTTCCTGTCTTTTGAAATCCCAACCGTTCATAGCAGTGTGCCGCAGTTATATTATTTTCAAATACGCCCAGTGACACCTGCTCCACCTTCAAAATGGTAAATGCATACGTCAGTGCCAGTGTCAGCATCTGTGTGCCGTATCCTTTCCCACGGATCAATGGATCTACGATAATGCAGCCAAATTTCAAATGTCTCTGCTCCGTATCTAAGAACTGCATCAGCAGATGCCCCACCACTTTTGTATCATCCAGCATCGTCATCTGCCAGAAATCATCCTTCATGCGGAAGGAATCATAAAAATTATTGATATCATCAGCTGTCACCGGATAATGATCGTACCGCCCGGCACACCATTTCCAGAATCCTGCTTCATCGGTCAGCCACTGTACAAGTGACCGTGCATCGCAGGGCTTATAAGGGCGTAATCGCAGCATATCTCTTTCTCCATCTCATCTGTTTTCACTCAGATAACAAAAACGCAGGAAACGACTTTAGAATCTCTAAAGCAGCCCTGCGTCTGTTTCTGAAAGTAACTTCCAGTCTTATTTCTTATAAATACAACAAGCAAAACGATAAGCCGGGTTATGTCGTTGGACAATCATCTATCTAGACGTACCGTTACCGGCACGTTCAAGCAACCTACCTGAAGCTGGCGGGCCACCATATGCTTCTGCTTGGTCTTGCTTCGGATGGGGTTTACATGTGCCCCGTCTGTTACCAGCCGGGCGGTAGTCTCTTACACTGCCTTTCCACCCTTACCCGTCCCTTGCGGAACTGGCGGTTTATCTCTGTTGCACTGGCCTTGGAGTCGCCTCCACCGGACGTTATCCGGCATCCTGCCCTGTGAAGCCCGGACTTTCCTCACCTGATATAATCAGCCGCGATTGTCTGTCTTACTTGTCGTAGAGTCTATTGTAACGTACTTTTTCCGACTTGTCTATGGGAAATTTTTAATTTTCTGCACTTTCTGCGCTTTTCTTCTTCGGCTTCAATATCGCCAGAAGCATGCCACATACACCCCAGCCAAGCATCCAGAGCCATTTATGGTATCCGTAAATAAGAATTACGTTACCTAAAATACCCGAAGCAAAATTAAAAGATACAGAATCACCGGGTCGCATATTTTCTACCATCTTCTTATATATCCACTGTTCATATCCATAGCGAATACATTCCACTGTCATTACAATCCCATAGGCAACTACTACGCCTATTAAAATCCAAAACACAACCTTTATCCATTTCGCTCCAGAAATTTCTTTTCCATATGCGCGCCATAACAGCGCCATAATCTGTTCTCCAATAATCACATATGCCGCTGGATAACTCACAAGCCCTAACCACCATACCCAGCTTGGAACAATAAACGTATCTTTTGTCAGATCATTTCCATATCTGATTAATGAAGAAGAAATCACCATCATTAATCCAGCAATTACAAGCCAGATAACCCTTTTCAGAATCTCTTTTCGCCATGTCTGATCCGCTGACTGTTCTTTCTTCTCTCCATAGATCAATGTATTCGGATCTGTCTTAAGTGCCTCTGCCAACATCTGAAGCATCTCTATATCCGGGTTGGAATGTCCCCGTTCCCATTTAGAAACCGTGCGGTCGCTAATCTGCAGCTTTTCTGCTACCTGCTTCTGTGTCATGCCGCACTCCTTGCGCAAGCGGCTGAGCAGTTCTCCTGTTTTCTCTAAGTCCATACCTTTCCCTCCTTCTTGTTTTAATCTTAAGCTATCCACTTCTCAAAAGCAACAAACGTTCCGTAGAGTGATTGTTCCATCAAAAAAGCCCTCCAAATTCATTTGGAAGGCCTTGTATTCCTTATGCACGGGGATGTGCCTTTGCATACACGTTTTTCAATTTTTGATTTGTCAGCTTCGTGTAAATCTGTGTGGTGGAAATATCGGAATGTCCCAGCATTTCCTGCACCGAGCGCAAATCCGCACCATTTTCAATCAGATGGGCGGCAAAGGAATGACGCAGCATGTGCGGTGTAATTTCCTCCGCAATTCCTGCCCGTTTCGCATAGGATTTGATGATTTTCCAAAAGCCCTGTCTGCTCATGGGCTTGCCGTTGCAGTTCACAAACAACGCTTCCTCCTCCGGTGCGGAAATCATATGCTCACGCACCCGCTCCATATACTTGTGCAAGGAGGCCTTCGCCTGTGCACCAATGGGAATAATGCGGCTTTTTGCTTCACTGCCGCAATGGATATATTCCAACGGCAGATTTAAATCCGCTACCCTCAAAGAAATCAATTCTGTCACACGGATGCCTGTAGCATAAAGCAATTCCAGCATAGCCTTATCCCGCACCTCCTTATCCTCTTCGCTTGAGGGCTGCTCCAAAAGAAGCTCCACCTTCTCCAAGGAAAGAATTTCAGGCACCTTTTTTTCAACCTTCGGCAATTCCAAATCTGCCGCAGGATTCTCTGTCACAACGCCTTTCTTTTGCAGGAATATTTCACCAAAGAAGTTTCAAGGGCTTTGATTAAAGCCATACTCCAAATAAAAAATCATCCCAGACATTAAATTTAAAAATAAAGAACGGCACACACCAGAAATTTCCGATGTGTGCCGCTTTTTTAGTAGTACTACTTCTGAGAATTGATAAATGCTCCTAACTTCTTATCTGTGCTGCGAATGTGGCTTATAAGAACGCCGATATGCTGATTGATATGTATTAAATCAACCATTTTAGGTCCGTCTGCGGGGATAGCGGATACAATGTCTCTGAGCTTCTTGGCGTAATTTGCATGGAACTGCTTGTGGACTTCCAAATTTGGAAAGCCGCTCTTCTGATGAAGCTGCTCTTCATGTGCAAAGTGTCTGTCCACATAGTTTAAAAGAAACTTAATAGTAGCATCAATCTGAGTTCTTCCCTTTCCCTTGGAACATGCATCCATCATATCATTTACAGCATTGAAAAGTTCCTTATGTTCTCTGTCAATAGTAAGATTGCCTGTCTCCAGATCTTTTGTTAATTCATATTTCATAATATTTTCGCCCTTTCAAAATTATCACTGATTTGTCAGTAAACTTCCTTGATTTGCCTTCTGCATACATTGGGTCATAATGGCTTTAAATCTTTCCTGCATATTTTCATATTTCTCTTGAACAGGAGTTACACGCAATGCAACCTTTTTTATTATATTTTCAAAGTTATCAAATGCAATATTTACTATATCCTTATCCAAATCTTTGGACTCTGCCATACTTTTTAATATGCCGAAAGTCCTTTCCTTTGAATAAGCTTCCTTATAGCTTCTTGACATACACAGGGCACTTAAAACATCGGCAACCGCCAAAATTCTCTCGGGAACTGTCAGGCTTTCCTCTCCAATTCCCAAAGGATAACCTTTTCCATTGAGCTTTTCATGGTGACGTACTGCAATTTTTACTATTTCATCATCAACACAGCCCTCTATAATCTTACCGCTTAAAATTACATGCTGACGCATTATTTCCATTTCTTCATCAGTAAGTCTGCCAGGTTTTTCCAAAATCGACAATGGTGTTGCTATTTTTCCCAAATCGTGCATCAAAGCGCCATAATATATCTTTTTCTTGGTATCATTGGACAAATTCATAATGTTTGCTATCTCAAGTGCAATTTCCATTACGCTTCTTGTGTGAATAGCAGTGGTTCTGCTTCTGAAATCAATGGAATCCACCAATATGTAAATATATTCTTCCGCTTCCTCACTGCTGAGGACTTCATCCTGCAAAAAACTATCCAATATATTCTTGTCGCTCAGTTTCTCCCATGTGCCATAAAGCTTATCAGCTCTTTTAAAAAGCTCCACTCCATAGGGTGAAAACGTCGTTCCGCTAAATTTAGAGAGGCTCTCCAAAAGAGATTCTTTAGTGCCTTTTATTTCATCATGCCAAATGCAAATTCTGTCAGCTATGTGCATAAGCTGGCTGTATTGCATTACATAATCACTTTCATGCCAGTCAATATTGTAATAAGCATGGTGATAAAGCACTATCTTTGCAAGCTCATCCGAAAAAAAATTGCTAACAAACAGATAACTGTTCACCGAATGTGCCCACACATTTTTAGTCTCAAAATGAACTATTTTGTCTATTTCTTCAGAGCGATAAGCCCCTACATCATGGAAAAGAGCCAAGATTCTGAGTTTTCGCTGCTCTTCTTCGCTTAATTCTCCTTCTGTCTGCAGCATATCGTGAAGTACGAAAGCAACCTTTGTACTATGGTCAACAAGTCGGCTGTCAACAAAATTTAAAGTGCGCCTTATCATAGTTATAACTTTTCTTCTGTCCAAAACTTCCATCTAAATAAAACCACAATGCCATTGCCTGTTAAAGTGGCAAGGCTCCTTTCCGTACATACTGCAAAATCAGAGTCAGCAAAAATTCAATATGTTTAAGCTTAAACTACATATTTATTTTCAGAGTCTAAACAAATACTTTTATCTGACGCTGCCACTTTAACTCTAACAGACTGTTTTGTCAACAGTTTTTTATTTTACATACCGGTACACATAGTATCTTCGGTTTTTGACGGTCACAAAGTCAAATCCCTTCTCTGTTACCGATAATTCAGCAGCAAGCTACCCCTCCACGGGGCACATACCGCCTTTTCTTGTTATCCAGCCCTCCGGCTGTATCGGTTGAGCAAAAGTCAGCGTGGGAATGGTGTGGTATCTTTAACTTTGGGAAACTCCCGTCTCATAATTGGAAATAGTATTCCGCGTCACACACAGCTTCTGCGCTAACTGCTCCTGCGTATATCCCTTTTCCGACCGTGCTTTTTTAATGTTCTTTCCGATCCGATTCATATGCCACGCCCCTTCCATGTTCTGGTAGCTTTATCATACCTTATCAGATAGAAAATTGTCACGCCAAGAATCTTTACATGGTCTATTTTTCCGGTTTTATTAAATCACAATCCCATGACAATGGTCGATCTCATGCTGAATGATCTGGGCTGTCCAGCCTGTATAGATTCCATGCTGCTTTTTGAAGTTCTGATCCAGATAGTCCACTTCGATTTCTTTGTATCTTGTACAGGATCTCACACCATCCAAGGACAGGCATCCTTCTTCTGTCTGAAATGCCTCTTTCTTTTTGGTGATCACTGGATTGATCATGGCAAACTGAAAGGGACCCATTGCCACAACAATGATATTTTTTCTGACACCAATCATATTCGCTGCCATTCCAACGCATCGATCCAGATTCGCCCGGAGCGTATCCAGAAGATCCTGCACTACCTGTCTATCTTCCTCTGTTGCCGGCACGGATTTCTGCGCCAGAAATAAAGGGTCTCTCACGATTGCTTTTACCATTTTTTCTCCGACAGCCTTTCTATCATTACTCTTTATTTTTTCACGATTTTCTCAACCACCAGAACCAGCACTGCAAACATGACGATTGCGGCACTCACATCCAATACGGAATGCTGCTTGGTGAACATGGTGGACAGCACGATCAGCACCGCCAGCACTCTTCCAACCCAGATACCCCAGGATGGAACCAGTTTTTTCTGCATCTCCAATGTATACTGAAGCACCAGTGTCACATACACATGCATGCTTGGGAATACACTTTTCGGTGTATCCACGGTCTGCACAAACTTCAGCAAATTGCCACTTAAGGTATGAAGATCATAGACAATGCCCTCGCGGAGGTTCAGTCCCGTAGGCCACACGAAGGAAATGAACAGGAAAATGTTCATGCCTGTGGTCAGAACCAGTACCGCTTTCTTAAATTGTCTGTCATCCAGATTCTTGATCGCAAGATACGCACACACGACTATGTATGGAAACCAGCTCACATACGGGTAGATAAATACTGCCATATGTGGAATCATGTCATCCAGTGCACAGTGGATCAGATGCACCTCTTTGGGCGGTACGATCTCCAGAAATCCAAATAATCCCATATAAATAACAAACCACACCGCAATCGGAATGAGATGCCGTTTTTTGATCAGTTCTTTCATCTTATTGTATATTACTCCTGTTAATTTCAAAGCTGAACCTGTTCAATCATGCAGGTATGCTTCTTTGTCTTTTTGCTGTAATTGATACCTGCAAGCAGCAAATTTCCTTTGTAATCACGCAGAACATCTATATATTCATTTCTCTTGATCTGCTCAATTGCCCCTGATACACTCTTATCCCATTTCAGTTCGATTACTACTGCCGGCTTATCTATATGAAGCTTTCTTGGAATCATCACAATATCTGCAAACCCTTTTCCTGTCGGTAACTCCCGAACTATCGTATAATATTCTCTTGCAAAATAGAAGGCCAGATTGATCGTACAGCTTAATGCATTTTCATTATTATACTGTAAAACTGAGATCTCTTTATGTGCCTGTTCCACACCTTTTGCCACAGCAGCCTCATCCATCTTCCACAGTGCTTCCAGCAGCTTTCTGGAAGCTTCAATAGAGCGCGCTACTTCATGCCAGTCCATAGTGCTGACTGCATTCACATATTCCTGTGCAACTTCTCTGTTCGGAATTGATACCTTCTCTGCATCACTGTCATAGGTCAGATATCCCAGATGTACCAATAACGTAAGAACATCATCTCTGGTCGCAAATGTGGTCATATCATTCATAAACGTCCCAGTATTAACACGAACGGACTCTCCACCAAGCATTTCTATAACAGCATCTTTCAAGCCATCCATATTCATCTGAATATAGACTTTCAACGCTTCATACGTCTCCGTACGGTTCCAATATGTGCCATACTTATGACGCATCATTGCTTCTACTACGGATTTAGGATTGTACATGGCATAATCGAAGACTTTCGTCCGCTGATGGACTCTTAAGTGATATCCGTCATACCAGGCCTTTGTCTCTTCATAATTCATCTGGTATTCTGCACACAATTTTTTTACTTCATCTTCTGTAAAGCCAAAATATTCCGCCAGATCACCAGGATCTGTCATGGAATACTCAGTAAACATATTCAAAGCAGAATGAGACCCATATTTTTTAATCGGTAAAATACCTGTCATATATGCCAAAGCTACATATTCCTTATCCTTCAGCCAGCTTCGCAAAAAATCCAGATATTTTTTCTGGGCATTCTGATCATGTTGATACTCTCTGAACAGGCAATCCCATTCATCGATCAGAATAATAAACGGATGCTGTGTAAATGCATACACATCCTGCATGGCAAACATCAGATTATTCTGTGTCACATACTCCGGATATTTCCGTTTCAGTTCCAGAATCAGACGCTCCTGCAAAAGCTTCAGCATCTCATCAATTTCATGTGATACACTGAAGAACTCCTGCATATTCACTCTGATCACATCGTATTGATTTCTGTGTTCTTCATAAGAAGCGATTCTGCTCACCTGGAAATGCTCAAACAAATGTCTGCTGTCAGTCTCTCTGTCATAATATGCTGCCAGCATATTTGCTGCCATGGATTTTCCAAATCTGCGCGGACGACTAATACACAAATATTTCTGCAATGTATTGATTTTCGCATTTGTCTTTTCAATCAGTCCGGTCTTATCTACATAAATGTCAGAGTTAAGACTTTCCTGAAATCCTTTGCTTCCCGGATTCAAATACGTTCCCATACTCTCACCCCCTGTGAACAGCTTTTCATCAGTTACACGTTGAAAAAGCTTCCTCCTATAAATTCTCGCAAAATGGAGTTGCCCGGAATCATATTGCTGTCGATTCCCTGGAAATAGTTCAGAAATTTCAGCAGCCGTTTTGCTTCCAGATACTCCGGTTCCTCCGGCTTGATACCAAAGAGCAGTGGTTCTGCATACTGTTTTAATACAGACAGCTCATAGATCAGTGCAGAGTTGAATACCACATCTGCCGACTCCTGATATGGGAAAATGTTCTCATCTTCACCACGACGGACTGACGGCCACATGGAGATAGTCTTCTGAGCACTTGCCCCACGGGTTCTGGCATCGCGGACCATTCTGCGGAGCAGTCGTCCGTCTGTGGTCGGGATCCGGTTATGCTCGTCAATATTCATCTGCGTCAGGGCACTCACGTAGATCTTAAACTTATTTTCTGCCGGAAGAGAATAGGACAGGGCATCATTCAGGCAGTGGATGCCTTCGATGACCAGTACATCTTCCGGTCCCAGCTTCAGGCTGTTGCCCTTATATTCTTTCGTACCGGTAATAAAATTAAAGGTCGGCATATACACTTCTTCTCCCCGAAGAAGTGCACTCATCTGCTGATTAAACAGCTCAATGTCCATAGCTTCCAGACATTCAAAATTGTACTGTCCATTCTCATCCTTTGGTGTATCCACGCGTTCCACAAAATAATTGTCCACTGCGATTGGATGAGGCTTCAGACCATGTGCCATCAGTTGAATGGAAAGACGATGAGAAAATGTGGTCTTTCCTGACGAGGATGGTCCTGCGATCATAATCAGCTTCTTGTCTGGGAGAGCTGCAATCTGCTCTGCAATATTTCCCAACTCTTTTTCCATGATCGCTTCCTGCGCCAGAATGATATTTCCGATATTTCCTGCAGAGATCTGCTCATTTAACGCACCAACAGTTCCCACATCCAGGATCTCTCCCCATTTAGTAGAACTTTTCAGTGTCTGGAATACCTTATGCTGCTCCTTGAATGGTCCAAAAGTTTCCGGGGTCTTGCGTGGCGGGAATTCCAGCACAAATCCTTCATCATAGGGAACCAGCTTAAAATATTTCAAATACCCGGTGCTGGGTACCATATATCCATAATAGTAATCCTCAAAATTATCCAGCAGATATACATTCACGCTGGAGCTTCTGCGGAAGCGGAACAGACGTGCTTTGTCGATCATTCCATGTTCCGTAAAATGCTCGATGGCCTCTTCCACCGGAATGCTATGCTTTTCAATTGGCAGATTTTCATTTACCAGTTCTTTCATCCGCATTTCGATCCGGCCGAGCGTTTCCTGGTCTACCGGCATCTTTTTGCTGCTCACATAGTAGCCCTCGCTGACAGAGAACTCCACTTTCATGCCACGAACAGCTTCCATGCCTTCCACATCATAGATTGCCTTCAACAAAAGCAAAGTTGCACTTCTTCTGTATGTATTATAGCCATCGATCTGTCCGGTTGTCAGAAAAGTAACCGTTGCTCCATCTTTCACTTTGCGGAACAGCTCCCGCATCTTGTTATTTTCCAGAACCAATACAATATCATGGTCAAATTTCTTTTGAAAATTCTTCGCCAGCTCCAGATATGTCGTTCCATCCTTCACATCCAGAGTCTGTCCTTCTACTATGATCTGTCTCATATACGGTACACCCCTTCCTGTCTGTATAACTGCCAAAAGCCCGTATCTCACGGGCCTTAGAGTATTTTTAGATAACTACAAATGGATGCTTCACAGCCACGCAGTCCATATGGACACCTGTCAGCACCTTTTCCAGATATGCTTTCACATCCTCCATAAAAATGTGTTCCACACCATAATGTCCGGCATCAATGATACACATTCCCTGATCCACTGCATCAATACCAGTATGATGGTCAATGTCTCCGGTAATATAGACGTCGCATCCAAAGCCTAATGCCAACGGCATAGTACTTTTTCCAGCCCCTGGGCAGATCCCCACCAGGCTTACCTGTGTATCCGGATCTCCAAACAGTCTGACATTTGGAATGCCATATGCCACTTTCACCTGTTCTCCACATTCCCGAAGGGTCATAGGATGAGGCAGTTTTCCGACTCTTCCGATGCCTTCCCCATCTTTCACTTCTTCCAGTACTGCGCACTCGGTCAGTCCCATCAGCCGCGCTGCCAGATCTGCCATTCCTCTGGTATCATAATTCGTATGCATGGCATAATAAGAAATGTCATTGCGGATCAGTTCCAGCAATCTTCGCCCATTCATATCCTGATCAGTCACCCGCTTGATGGCTGAAAATAACATGGGATGGTGAGTGATCAACATATCATATCCACCTTCTACTGCCATGCGAACCACTTCGTCTGTGGCGTCCAGGCTCAAAAGGATCTTCTTTACTTCTTTTGTACTGCGGCCGGCCAATAATCCAACATTATCCCAGTCACAGGCATATTCTGTTCCATATTCCTGCTCGATCAGAGCACAGATCTCGCTGCATTTCATTATCCGTCCTCCTTATCTGCCGTCCAACGCTTCCAGCGTCTCCCTGATCAGATTCATCTGCTCCTGAAGCTCTTTCATGCGATCAGACACTTCTCTTCCATTTTCATGCAGACGCTCCATGATGGTGCTGCTTTTCTCCTGTTCATGAATGAGGAAATTCCTCAAAACCTCCGGAGAGCGCTGTTTTTCCACATCACCATAAAAATACTGGAAGGTTTTCCATGGATGGTCCTTACACTGTCCACTTCTATCTTCAAAGTCGTGGATAAGTTCTGCACGCATCATGGGATAATATTTTCCATCCTCCAGCACTATGTCCTCGTCCGTGATCTGATAGCCATGCTCCGCCAGGAACTTCCGCACCAGATGGATCTCTGACTGGGGCTGCAAAATCAGTTCCCCAACACTGGACAGACAATGCCCGCCACCTTCCAGAATCCTTTTCATGAGCATACCGCCCATTCCGGCGATCAAAACGGTATCTGCTTCTCCCTCATGAAGCTCTGTCAATCCATCTGACAACCGTGTCTCTATATATGTATCCAGTCCCTGACTATGAATATGCTCTCTGGCCCTTGACAAAGGACCTTTTCCAACATCCATGGCAAGTGCTGACGGGATTCTGCCTTTCTGCACCAGTGCAATGGGAATATATCCATGATCCGTTCCAATATCAGCCAGACGGCTGCCCTCCGTCACCAATGACGCCAGGGCACTCATTCTCTTTGATAACTGAATTCCCATGTAAGTTACTCCAGGAAATCCTTCAGTTTCCGGCTGCGGCTCGGATGACGCAGTTTGCGGAGAGCCTTCGCCTCAATCTGACGGATACGCTCACGGGTAACGTTAAATTCCTTTCCAACTTCCTCCAGCGTACGTGCTCTTCCATCATCCAATCCAAACCGAAGACGGAGTACCTTCTGTTCTCTTTCCGTCAGTGTACCAAGTACCTCTACCAGCTGTTCTTTCAGCAGTGTAAATGCAGCTGCTTCTGCCGGCACCGGAACATTGTCATCCTGAATAAAATCACCCAGATGGCTGTCCTCTTCTTCACCAATCGGAGTCTCCAGAGATACCGGCTCCTGGGAGATCTTCAGGATCTCACGTACACGGTCTACCGGCATATTCATTTCTTTTGCAATCTCTTCCGGCTGCGGCTCACGGCCCAGCTCCTGAAGAAGCTGTCTGGATACACGGATCAGCTTGTTGATAGTCTCTACCATATGAACCGGAATACGGATCGTACGTGCCTGATCTGCAATCGCTCTTGTAATTGCCTGACGGATCCACCAGGTCGCATAGGTACTGAACTTATATCCTTTTCTGTAATCAAATTTCTCTACAGCTTTGATCAGACCCAGATTACCTTCCTGGATCAGATCCAGAAACAGCATTCCACGTCCCACATAACGCTTTGCAATGCTGACTACCAGACGAAGGTTAGCCTCTGCCAGACGTTTTTTTGCATCTTCATCACCAAGCTCCATCCGTTTTGCCAGTTCGATTTCTTCCTCTGCACTCAGAAGCGGCACTTTACCGATCTCTTTTAAGTACATGCGGACCGGATCTTCGATGCTCACGCCATCCGGCACAGACAGATCGATCTGCTCCACATCCACATCATCCTCGTCACTGAGAATAATATTACTGTCATCATCATCGTCTGTGATTCTCAGCACATCGATGTTATTCTGCTCCAGGAAGTCAAGGATCTTATCGAATTTCTCCGCATCCAGTTCCATATCGCTGAAGAAGTCGCTGATCTCCTGATACTCCAGTACATTCTTTTTCTTTTTTGCCATTGCCAGCAATTCTTTCAGTTTCTCACTGAATTTTGCTACATTTTCTTCCATATTGGTTCTTCCTTCCATAATTGTTCATATTTTATCCTTAATCCAAAGAAATATGCAATTTCTCTATTTCCCTGCGCTTTCGCACGATCTCCTGAAGTGCATTCATGTCTCCGGGATCCATGTGCTCCGTCTGCCAGGCGATGCTGTTCTGTTTTACTCTCAGGATCGTTTCCTGTAACGCTTTTTCCTCTTCCTCCCTGCTCTTCAGAGCTGGAATTGAGTCATTAAACATGGCTGCTGCACGCTCCTGTTCTTCTCCCTCCTCAAAATACTGAAAAAGAGCCGCAGGGTTCAGATGCCCCTGCTCCATCTGTGTTCCTAACAATGTAGCCGCCTTTTGGCACAGCTCATCTGTAAAATCTTCCGGTTTTACATATCTGGTGATATTCCGGTACAACTGCTCACTGGTGCTCATCCATGTGATCAGTAACCGCTGGGAACGGACACCCGCATCTTCTTTCTGCCGTCTTCTTGCCGGATCTCTGGACACATTTCCCATCTCGGGCCGTTTTTTCAGATCTCCCAGCTGCTCTCCGGTCTGGCTCACCATTTTCACAAGCTGATCATAGGTCAGATGATATTTCTCAGCCGCCGCTTCAATGTAATTGTTTCTCTCAATACCTGCATCGAACTCCAGCAGTTTCTTCGCAACTTCCCTGAAAAACAAGGTCTTGCTCTCCGGATCACGGAAGTTATACTGTCTCTCCAGAATCCGCAATTCAAAGAAAAAGCTGCTCTCTGCCGTGTCGATCCGCTTCTGGAATTCCTCTGCTCCCAACGCTTTGATGAATTCATCAGGATCCTTATACGGTTCCATATTGATAACTCTGGCCGTCAGACCTGCATCCTTCAGGATCGGAATGGCCCGCATAGCGGCTCTCACTCCCGCATCATCACTGTCATAGGTCAGAAGTACTTCATTGGTATACCGTTTGAGGATCACGGACTGCTGCTGCGTAAACGCAGTTCCCAGCGACGCTACCGCCTGATTGAAGCCCGCCTGGTGCATGGCGATCACATCCATGTACCCTTCACACAGAATCATGTTTGGCTTCCGGCTTGTCCGCGCCAGGTTCAGTCCATAGAGGTTCCGGCTCTTGTCAAACACCTTGGTCTCCGGAGAGTTCAGGTATTTAGGCTTTGCATCTCCCATGACCCGTCCGCCGAATCCGATGATCCGGTTTCGGCTGTCCATAATGGGAAACATGACCCGGTTCCAGAATTTATCGCGCATGCCATCTCGTTCATCCACCTGCATCAGCCCGGATTCTTTCAGCAGAGAATCCGAATACCCTTTACTTTTCAGGTATTTATACAGGTCGTTGCCCCGTTTGCTGGAGCATCCAAGGCCAAACTTCCGGATGGTCTCATCCGAAAGCTTCCGCCCCTTGAGATAGTCAAGGCCCTGCTTTCCATCCGGCTGGCGAAGCATATAGTAATAATACTTTCCTGCCAGACGGTTAAGCTCCATAATCTGTTCCTTCAGATCTGCCTGTTTTCTGGCTTCCGGTGAATAGTCCTGCTCCGGCAGTTCAATGCCTGCCCGATCCGCCAGTACTTTGACAGCCTCAGGGAATGTCAGATTTTCATAATCCATCACAAACTTAAATACATCCCCACCAGCTCCGCAGCTGAAACAGTGATACATCTGCCTCGGCTGGTTGACGGACATAGATGGATTTCGGTCATTGTGGAACGGGCAGACTCCCACATAGTTGCTTCCTTTCCGCTGCAGCTTCACATAGCCGGATATCACATCCACAATGTCGCTGCGGGAACGGATCTCTTCTACCAGTTCCTGTGCATAGTAACTCATGAAATCACCCGATTCCTGTTAATACCTCCAGGCAGCCGGAACGAAAAACTCCTGGAATTTGGTGATGGCATACTGATCCGTCATTCCTGCAATATAATCGCAGACACTTCGTTCCTGTGTCTCTCCGGACTGCCACATTCTCTCAATATATTCATTGGAAAGAAGCTCTGGATGATCCATATAATACAGAAACAGCTCTTTCACTGTATTTTCTGCCTTGCGCTCCTCTCCCTTTGCTTTCGGATTAGTATACACATTATCAAACATATATCTGCGCATACCCCTGAAAGCAAATTCCACATCCTCTGACATGGTAATGGAAGGTTTTCCCTGGCTCTGTGCCACAATGTCATGGATCATGGTATTCAGACGTTCCTTGGACGAATGTCCCAGAATATCTGTATATGTACGGGGGATCTCCTCTTCCCGGATGATTCCTCCCCGGATCGCATCATCCACATCATGGTGAATATACGCGATTTTGTCAGAATAACGAACCACCCAACCTTCCAGAGTGTCCGGCTGACCGGTCATCTGATGGTTGAGGATTCCGTTTCTTACTTCCCAAGTCAGGTTCAGCCCCCGGCCTTCCTTTTCCAGCTTCTCCACGATCCGTACACTTTGTTCATGGTGCCGGAATCCTTCACTGAACACCTCATTGAGTGCCCTTTCTCCGGCATGACCAAAAGGTGTGTGTCCAAGATCATGTCCCAGTGCAATGGCTTCGGTCAGATCTTCATTGAGTCTGAGTGCCCTGGCAATGGTTCTCGCTGTCTGCGCCACTTCCAGCGTATGGGTCAGTCTGGTGCGGTAATGGTCTCCCTGTGGAGTAAGAAATACCTGTGTCTTGTGCTTCAGTCTCCGAAAGGCTTTACAATGCAGGATCCGATCCCGGTCTCTTTGGTAAACCGGCCGGATGTCGCAGGGTGTCTCCTCCACCTCACGGCCTCTGGAATCTCTGCTATGGGCAGCATAAGGACTTAAAAACTGATCTTCCCACTGTTCTGTGCTTTCCCTGATCGTCATGGCGTTCCCTCCTTCGGCTGAAACAACTATTATTTACTGTTTTCTAATACAGACCTGCAATGATCGGTCCGATGATAACGGTAAAAATACCGGTTACTGCAATGGCAAGACTGCTCATCGCTGCCTGGATCTCTCCCATCTCCAGAGCCTTACTGGTTCCGATAGCGTGGGATGCTGTTCCCATGGCCAGACCCTGAGCCACCGGATCCTCAATATGGAACAGCTTAAATACTGTTCCTGCGATGACAGCTCCCAGAATTCCTGTCAAGAACACAGACATAACCGTCACAGCAGCCACGCCGCCCATTTCTTCAGTCATGCCCAGTGCAATGGCAGTGGTGATGGACTTCGGTACTAAAGAGGCATAAATGCTCATCTCCAGCGCAAAGAATTTGGACAGTCCGAAGATCATGATCGCGCATGCCGCTGTTCCTGACAGAATGCTGAGCACGATAGCTCCTGCATATTCTTTCAGAAGCTTTAACTGGCGATACAATGGCACTGCCAGGCAGACTGTGGATGGTGTCAGGAAATAATTAATATATTTCGCACCATTGTCATAAGAATCATAGCTGATATTGGTCAGCTTCAAAAATGCAATAATAAAAATAATGGATAATAACAGCGGATTACAAAGTGTACTTCTCATCCGTTTTCCAACCTGTACGGCGCACCAGTAGCCCATCAGGGTAATAAAAAATCCAAAGTAAGCAGAGTTCTGCATCAGACTATCCATGGAATTCATCCTCCTTATCTCTCTTTCTGCGCACCAGTATCTGCGCGATCAGTCCTGTCAGAACCATAACAACCATGGTGGACAGTACAGAGATTATAAGGATTCCAAGCAGAGAATCTTTCATGAGTCCAAAAGATTCCATCAAGGCAACTCCAGGTCCCACAAACACCAGCGGCATAGCTACCAGCATAAAATCTGCGGTCTCCTGGATCTGATCCAGCTTAATGACCTTGGTACAAAGACAAATCAACAACAGTAACATGCCGTATACGCTGGCCGGAACCGGCAGCGGCAACAGATAATTCAGAAGCTCTCCAGCCAGAGAGATTCCACCGATAATCATAACCTGATATGCGTATTTCATAATATTTCCTCGAATGTTATTTTTTCCATTTGGTAAGTTTCGGATAATTTTTCCGACCTACCATATATTTCCTCATATAGGCAAAGGTAAATTCCTCGCCCTTTTCGTCAAGCATATGAAGCATATACTCCAGAAGTGCCCGCGTCTCCGGGTGGATCATATAAGAATCCTTACCCTTTTCATAATATTCCAGCGGCGAATGCTGCGTATAACTTTTTCCTTCATAGATCTTGGATGCTGCGATCCGGTCCATAATCATCTCATTGACATATTTCAACGGCATCTTCATGCCTGCCATTCCTTTGACCGGTCCCAGACTGTAATCGATCCAGTACTCATAGTGGTGCTTGTTGCGTCCCTTATGATGCAGCCACGCAGCAGAATATCCTTTGTCCTCGCGTTCCGCATTGTTTGGACTTCGATATCCCTGGTAATACTTGCATCCCTGCCAGAACTCTGACGGGGAATATTTGGACAGATCATGGGTCAGTCCCTGCCAGTACATGCCGACCTTGAAGCAGTGCTTCGCCACCATGATCTTATGCTCCGTAATCGTATGAAAATGCTTCCATATATTAATCAGTCTCATATTTCGCGCCTTCCAGTATCAAGATTGTGTGAGGTTCCACCAGGATCATCTTCTGCTTTCGTGGAAGCGGCTTCTCCCGTTCCTTTAAGAACACATCTTCCCGCCCCGTATCAGCCAGAAGATACCATTGCTCTTTGCCCGGCAGTGTTGGCAGTGCCAGCTCATGCACGATCGCATCCATATTATATAAAATATATAAAGTGTCCTCTCCGGTGTAAGCTCCCGCATAGAGAACGCCGATCTGACGGCTCTCATTCTCAAAGTCCCCGTACCATGCTTTCTTTCCATGGTAAGACAGATCCGGAATTCCGTGAGACTTCAGATCTCTCATCTGATACTCAGATGCCTGCCCAAAAGCCGGATGTGCTTTTCGAAATGAGATTGTCTCACGCACGAACTGCTGCAGCTTTCTGTTAGCAGACGACTTTCCCCATTGTATCCAGGACAGCGGATTGTCCTGACAATAAACATTATTGTTGCCCTGCTGAGAATTACCCATCTCGTCTCCGCCATAGATGGCCGGAACACCCTGCGACAACAGCAGCAACAAAAACGCATTGCGAAGCTGTCTGGATCTGAGCTTCTGGATTCGCCTTGATGTGGTCGGACCTTCCACGCCATAATTACAACCATAATTATAATTGCTTCCGTCCCTGTTATCTTCTCCATTATCCTCGTTATGCTTGGACGAATAGGAAACCGCATCATTTAATGTAAATCCATTGTGGGAAGCCAGATAATTGATTGTGGTACAGGTGGCCGGGTTCCTTCGGATACTCTCCGCAATCTGTCCGGTCATATTTTCATCTCCCCGCAGAAACCGGCGGGCTTTGATCAGAAAATCATCATTGTACGCTGCCAGTCGACGATACACCGGTACTTCCTTTTCCGCAAAGATCTGATCCAATGGGAAATATTCACTCATGATCTTGGTTCTTGACAACACCGGATCCAACGCCAGTGCCCGAAGTGGAGCCACCGCACAATTCACATGTACGCCATCTATGTGATATTCTTTGACCCAATAATGGATGCAGTCCATGATCAGATTGGGGCTGGTTCTCTCTGCAAAATAAAACTCCAGGATCAGCTCGATTCCATTCTTATGGAGTGCCCGTACCAGCTCTTTTAACTCCTGCACCGGATTGCCAGACGCACTGTATGCAGTCTTTGGTGCAAAATACTGTGCCTGTGTATATCCCCAGTAATTGATCTTATCAAAATATCCCTTCGGCACCGGCTGATGCTTCTTCTGAGGCGGTCCTACTGACCATTCAAAAAACTCATAGACTGGCATCAGCTCCAGCTGCGTGATTCCCATTCCTTTTAAATAGGGAATCTTCTCCCGAATGCCTGCAAAGGTTCCTGGGTGTCGGACCTTCGCCGACGGATCCATGGTGAACCCTCTCACATGCGTCGTGTACAGTATGCACTCTTCATAAGGAAGCTTCAGCGGTCGGTCACCTTTCCAGGAAAAATGTCCCGTCTCCGGCACACACCTTACCTCTTTGCCTTCCTCTGGTCTTTCTCCCCAGTGCTCTCTTCCTGTAAGCTGCACTGCATAAGGATCCTGTACAACTTTTCCGTCGATCTGGTAATTATATTCATATGTATCTGCTGGAAACTGACTGATGCGAACTGCACAGACATCTCCAAACCGCATCTCTTCTGTAAACGGAATCTCCTGCTCAATCTTGGCAGAGCCTTTTTTATACAACAACAGACTGCAATCCCGATTTTCCGGTACTGCAGCGGCAAAATTCAGATCCCTTTGAAGCCTCGTGACACCCAGGCGTTCCGGTTCTCCCGGTCTAACATCCATGTGCAATGTCCTCTTTATCTTCTTTTTTCGGTAGTCGATATTTAACCCAATTATATGTATTATAGCATCTGGCGGTGCAGTTGGCAACAAAAAAGAGCTTCCGGGCCTCTATGACCCGAAAGCCTGTTATATCAATGTTTACTGCTGGTTTTCGTTCGTCTGGTCTGTATTCTTTTTATTTTTCTTACTTTTCTTAAACACAAATTTCCGAAGCAGGATCACAACCACTGCAAGGATCACACCCCAGACCACCAGGATTGGAAGGGAGCCTAAGATACCTATTGCAAATCCACGCAGTCCCATGAGTACAACATAGACGCTGTCACTGAATCTGGAAGCCACTTCCTCAAAGAAGCCCTGTTTACCGGTATCAGTCACTCGGGACACTTCTGAAATATCCACATAGACAGTACTGTAATCGATCTGATTGTCTAATAACCGGATCTGGCTTTCGTAATTTTCCAGTTCATAGCGGACATCTGACAGGCGATTTTCAATGGTAATGATATCTTCCACATTTTCTGCCTTCTCCAGCAGTGCCAGCAACCTCTCCTGTTCTGTCTCCAGTGCTTTCTTATGACTATCCACATCCACATAGCGAAGAGTCACATCATCCACACTTTCATTTTTATAGGTTACATTTCCCAGTGTCTCCACCACATCGATAAATTCATCCAGCTTGTCAGACGGAATGCGAAGTGTGTAGCTTGCGGAACGACTGCTGGAATAGTCCGAGCTGCTGCCCCACACAGAAGAATCCTGAATATATCCGCCCAGATCTTTTATCTTCTGACTCATGTTATCAAGGACGGTGTCAAATTCTTTCGTCTGAAGACTTAGATTCACATTCCGTATCAGCTTTCGATCAGTTTCCTGCACCTCTTCGATTCCATTTTCTGAAGTCACAGCACCGCTTCCAGCTTCCTCCGCAGATGCCGCTTCCGTTGTGTCATAGCCACTGTCATATGCCATATCATCATAAGCTGCGCTGTCCGCCACTGCACTTTCTGTAGCCATCATAGACTTGCTTCCGCAGCCAAAGATCGACACTGCCAGTATTCCTGATAATACACAAGCCAATACTTTCTTTTTCATTTACTCCTCCCTTTCCTTTCGCATCTCCTCCAGGGTCTCCATCTGCTCTGAGAATACTTCTTCAAAGGTAAATTCAGCACTGAGCATATGCTCTCCGATCCGAACAACCATCCGATACCGCTGTGCACCATAGTCGATCTGATACTGCGTCAGGTCAATGGCTTCATCCATGGCCATCTTCTTCTCCAGACGTGTCCAGGTCGGCTCTTTGCTCTCGGTACTGGTTGTCGGGATCACATACCAGCCATCATCCAGCCACACTTCCAGAATTGGCGGCATCTGATAAGATGTTGACGTCTCTCCCGTATTGGCGATGGTCAGTGTCAACGTCGGATTCTCTTCATCCAGTACCGGGCAGTTCACCAGAGTGTTTACATTTTCCAGTGCCTCCGGCATATCCTGGATCTCTGCCAGATAAATGGTCTGCCCACAATATGTCTTGCCCTTTGAAGTATCCACATCTGCTGTCTTCTCTGCTTCCAGGCCGTCTGCCGCACCAGTATCTGCCGCATCCTCCATAGCATCTTCCGCCACTTCAAGTTCTGCACTCTCTTCTGCAACGTCTGCACTTTCTGCTGTCATCATTGCCGTGGTATCCGCGGTCCCTTTGCCTCCGCTGTGCTGCAGATACACAGTTCCTGCCAATGCTCCACATACACAAAACACTGCAACACATGCCGCCAGTTGTCCCCATTGGAAATGGAAATGCTTCTTTAATTCCTTTTCCTGCATCTTTTGTTCTGCTTCTGTCATCATAGCTTCCATCTGTTCCTCAAACCCCGGTGAAAACCGATGCTTTCCTGCAATCTCCCGTTCATGAGGAACAAAACTTAAATCTTCTTCCAGGCACTCGTCCAGTACCCGGGTCAATAATTCTTCCCCTTCAGTCCGGGCACCGTTTCTAAGCCTCTTCAATGCTTTTTTCCTCCTTTCGGATCATTTCCTGCAGTTTTTTTCTGGCACGAAAATACCGTACATTCACATTTTTTGCAGAGATTCCCAGGATATCCGCGATCTCCTCGTCACTCATCCGGTACAGGTACTTGTACTCAAACACCACCCGGTAGCTGTCGTCAAGCTCCAGCACACAACTGATCAGCCTGTTATAATTCTCCTTCACCAGAAGCTGATCCAGAATATCTCTTCCTGCCTTACCTTCCGGCAGCTCATCCGTCAATTCCTCCTGTGGATTGTTCTTCCGTATGAGATCGATCGCCTTGCTTCTGACAATTGTTGCAAGAAATTTCTTCGTTCTGGGGCTGTGTGCATCCTCCACTTTATCCAAATGCCTGGTCAGTGCCAGAAAAGCTTCCTGCACTACATCCTCCGCCAGATGGGTATCCTTAAGTTTCTGCTGGGCAATGTACCACATAAAATGCCGGTAGTTCTCGTATATCTCCCTGAACTTTTCCTGTTCTTCCTGCGTGTCCAGAAGTGCCAGAAACAGAACCATGTCTTATCCTCCTGTAAATGCATCTACATCTATATAAACGCGTTTTTCTTTCATTTTACTACAAGACAGGAAGAAAATCTTCTAAAAAAATCTTAAATGTTTCTGAACGAACTTTTCTAATATATGTGTCCTACTTCACGTTTGCAGTCTCGTTCAGGGTGAATTCTACACAGCCCATAGATCCGGGAGCGACATCGTATTCGTTGAAGCAGACTACAATGTGTCCGTCTTCATTGACGTAGAAATCCTGGTCTTCTGCGATCTTGTCAAAATTCCACTCTTCTACCTCTGGATCATCCAGCCAGTACTGTACAGTTTCATCGGCTGCCATCTGTTCTCTCATCTGCGTCTTAATTTCTTCGCTGATGGTATCAATATAGTCATCTCCGCACAGATCTTTCAGCGACAGTTCTTTTCCGGTCTTTTTATCAACGGTATAATGCTTATGCTGTTCATAACCACTGCCTGCTCCCTGATAGAGGATCAGTTCCAGGGAGAAAAGATCGTCGGTGTCCAGCTTCACGTTGCTGTCAATGTAGATGTTCTGATAACCTTCTTCATTTTCCATGCTCTTTTTGAACTCTTCGATCAGCTTATTGGTCTCTTCGTTGATATCAAAATTAATGGCATCTGCGGATACTTTTGCCTGCTCAACGGTGTCACTGTCTGCATTCTCATCCGTAGCAGCTACTTCTACCTGCGGCACTTTTACATTCGCACTGTTGCGCTCCTCATCCACCTGATACTCGCGGACAGTCACCACTTTGAACAGATTACCAAGTAATGGGATCTGCTGCATAGCTGCCGCTGCAGTCTGGCTGGTATTTGGAAGGATCAACACGATGGCAAGTACTGCTGCCATGCTTCCAAATGTTTTATATAACGTTATTTTTTTCATACGTTTCTTTTCTTTTTTTGCTCTGTTAATAGACTGTTCCAGTTTCTCTCTCATCTCTTCCGGCACTTTAATATTGTCATACTCCTTTTTCCAGTCTTCCATAATTCACCCCTCCTGCTTCCATATATTTCTTTAACTTATCCATTGCCCGGTACAGCTTACTCTTTACCGTACTCACATTCAGATTCATGATCTGTCCGATGGTCTCGATCTTCTCTTCTTCAAAATACCGGAGCACTACGATGCTTCGTTCCTTTTCATCCAGCTTATCCAGTGCCCGCTGAAGATCCACATCCTCAATCTTATCTTCCTGTCCCTGCTCCGGTACCTCTTCCACCGAAGCTGTCTGTTTGTTTTTCTTCAGGAACCGCAGTGCCTCATGGATCACGATCCGGCAGATCCAGGTATCTGCGTATTCCGGCTGTTTCAGAAGATCACTTTTTAAGATCGCCCGATATGCCGCCTCCTGCACGATATCCATAGCATCCTGCTCACGAAACACATAGCTGTATGCCATACGATAATATTTTTCATAATTCTGCACCAGGCACTCATGAATCAGCGCCTCTTTGTCTGATGCCCTCATATTATTCCTCCTCTCTGCTTTCTTTTACCTATTAGACCTTAAGGTTTTGCGGAAAGTTTCACTTTATTTTCATTTTTTCAGAATCCTTGATAAAAAAGGGCAAAAAGCCCTAGTTTCATGCTTTTCACCCTTTATATCTACCTTATGTAATCTATTATCTATCCAGCAGCTCACATAACTGCCACGGCTCATCGATCATCACATCTGCACCGCTTTCCCACAGAACATCAGTGCTACGATATCCCCATGACACACCGACACCCACGAATCCGGCATTCTTTGCAAACTGCATATCGGTCTCGCCGTCACCCACATGCATGACCTGATCCGGGGTAACACCCAGAGTCTCACACAGCAGTTTTCCGGCTATAGGATCCGGTTTCAGGGGGCGATTCTGATCATTTCCCCAGACTTCTTCAAAAGGAAGGTCACTGCAGAAATGGTTTGCCAGCTTCTTTGCAGTCGTTTCCACTTTATTGGTTACAATTACCAGCCGGATTCCTTTGGCAGCCATCCACTGCAGAGTCTCCCACATTCCAGGATAAAAACAGGTCTGTTCCGTACAGTGCTCCGGATACCACTCCAGCTGATAACGCACTGCTTCTTCCAGTTTCTCCTGAGTCGCATCCGGACAAAGTTCCCTGTAGATCCCTTTTACACCATTTCCAATATAGTTAGCAAACCGAACCGGCGGCATAGGCGGCAATCCTGCCAGTTTCAGTGCCCGTCTGGCAGCTGCCTCCAGATCTGCCTCTGTATTGAGGATGGTTCCATCCATGTCAAAAGATACTACTTTGATATTGCTGTATTTTCCACTCATACCCGTATTTTCGTTCCTTTCTGATCTCTGGTTCCATTTTTCAGCTTCTGTAAAGATACTTCTTTTTCTTTATAAGTGATGAACTTATCTTCACCATCTGTCATCACATAGACCTGTTCCAGACTGTCTTTGACTGACAGCTTCATGGCACGCACACCAATCGCTGCCTTCTTCTTCTCCGGGATCTCCTCAATAGCAAATTTCAGGAAGACACCTTCTGCGGACTGAAGTACAATCTGCGTATTATCCCCGACCAGACCTGCATACAACACCTCGTCATCTTCGTTCAATTTGGTTGCCGCACTGGTTCTTGTGCGCACATCATACTCGTAACCGCTGACCACCTTTGTCATACCATATTTGGTCACGAACAGCATGGTTCCCATAAGCAGTTCTTCCATACTGCAAATGCAGATTATGCGCTCCTGGGAACTGTCAAAATTGCTGAAATTATCAATCGGGAATGCCTTATCACGGAATTTTCCATATGGCAGGTCTGCAATCTTAGCCGTATGAAGTTTGCCTTTCTCTGTGAAAATGCAAAGCCGGTCTGTATTTCGGCAGGTCAGCACATAACGGCTCTCCGCATCAGCCGCCTCTTTATTTCTCTCATAGGTCGCCACATCCATGGTACGACAGTAACCAAATCGATCCATCAAGAATTTCACCGGCATCTCTTCCATCTTCTTTTCCACGAAAACAGCTGCTTCTGCATTTTCCACGGATGTCTTTCTCGGTTGTGCATAAGCCTTCTTGTAACGGTCAAGATCCGCTATGATAACCTTCAGCATCTCGTCATAATTGTTGAGGATTTCCGAATAGCGGGCAATGTTTTTCATGGTGGTATCATGTTCTTTCATAAGAGCTTCAATCTCCAGACCGATCAATTTGTAGAGACGCATCTCCAGAATTGCCGTTGCCTGGCGCTCTGTGAAACGAAGCTTCGCCGCCTGTGCTTTTGACTTCTCGGACTTAAATGTAATTCCTTCTGTAGCACCACTCATGAGGCAGGCTTTTGCCATCTTCAGATCCCGGCTTCCACGCAGCACTTCGATGATCAGGTCGATCACATCACAGGCTTTGATGAGACCTTCCTGAATCTCTTTTTTATCCAGCTCTTTATTCAGAAGTGTCTTATATTTTCTGGTATTCAATTCAAACTGAAAGTCGATCACATGGTCAAAGATCCGGGTCAGCCCCAGAGTCTCCGGTCTTCCATCCGCCACTGCCAGCATATTTACACCAAAGGTATCTTCCAGACGGGTCTTCTTGTAGAGCATATTGGTCAGCTGCTCGGTATCTGCACCCTTTTTCAGTTCCAGCACAATACGGATGCCTTCCTTGGACGACTGGTTGGTAATATCCACAATGTCTGTAGTTGTCTTAGATTCCACCAGCCCACCGATATCATTGAGGAATTTTCCAATATTAGCACCGATCATGGTATATGGTATCTCCGTAATGACCAGCTGCTCCTTGCCGCCCTTTAATTTCTCCACTTCCACGCGGCCACGGATCTTGATCTTACCTGCGCCGGTGCGGTAGATCTCGGTCAGTTCATCTTTGTTGACCACAATTCCACCAGTGGGGAAATCCGGTCCCGGCATGATCTGCAAGAGCTCTTCCACCGTCATCTGCGGATTTTTCATGTAAACCTTCATGGCATCAATGGTCTCACCCAAATTGTGCGGCGGGATGCTGGTAGACATACCAACAGCAATGCCCTCTGCGCCGTTGATCAGCAGATGGGGGATCCTTGCCGGAAGAACACCAGGTTCTTTCTCTGTCTCATCAAAGTTCGGAACAAAATCCACGATATTTTTGTCCAGATCCGCCAGCAGCACATCTTCACTGACCTTCTGAAGTCTCGCCTCCGTATATCGCATGGCAGCAGCGCCATCTCCTTCGATGGAACCAAAGTTACCATGTCCGTCGATAAGCGGCAGCCCTTTTTTGAAATCCTGGCTCATAACAACCAGTGCCTCATAGATGGAGCTGTCTCCATGGGGATGATATTTACCCATGGTATCGCCAACGATACGGGCACATTTTCGGTAAGGGCGATCACTTCGGATACCAAGCTCATGCATATCGTAGAGAGTTCTTCTCTGTACCGGCTTCAGCCCATCCCTCACATCCGGCAGTGCACGGGCCACGATAACGCTCATGGCATAGTCAATATAAGACTTCTGCATGATGTCGGAATATTCTGTTTTTATGATCATTTCTTCACTCATGCTATTCCTCCTACACATCCAGCTCTGCGTCTACTGCATTTTCATAGATAAACTGACGACGCGGCGGCACTTCCGTTCCCATCAGCATCTCCGTTACAGAGGAAGCCAGTCTGGCATCCTCGATCTCTACCAGGCGAAGCCGTCTGTGATCAGGATCCATGGTCGTCTCCCACAGCTGGGTGGCATCCATCTCTCCAAGACCTTTATAACGCTGGAGCGTGAAAGATCCCGTGTGGGTCTTTCTGTATTTTTCCAATGCCTTGTCGTCATAAAGGTATTCTTCCTTCCCTCTTGCCGGCATGGCTTTATAAAGCGGCGGCATGGCAATGTACACATGTCCCTCGTAGATCAGCTCCGGCATAAACCGATAGAACAAAGTCAGCAGCAGCGTACTGATATGGGCACCGTCCACGTCTGCATCGGCCATAATAATGATCTTATCATAGCGAAGCTTTGTAATATCAAAATCATTTCCATATCCTTCAGAGAATCCGCATCCGAACGCATTGATCATCGTCTTGATCTCCGCATTGGCAAGGACTTTATCAATGCTGGCCTTCTCCACGTTCAGAATCTTACCGCGGATAGGCAGGATTGCCTGATAAGCACGGTTTCTGGCTGTCTTGGCAGAACCGCCTGCGGAATCTCCCTCCACAATGAAGATCTCACATTTGGATGCATCCCTGCTCTCACAGTTCGCCAGCTTTCCGTTGGAATCAAAAGAGAATTTCTGCTTGGTCAGCAGATTGGTCTTCGCACGTTCCTCAGATTTTCGGATCTTGGCGGCTTTTTCCGCACAGCCGATCACAGTCTTCAGCGTCTCCAGATTCCGATCAAAATATCGCTGGATCTCATCACCGGTCACTTTTGCGGTGGCCTTGGAAGCATCCTGGTTATCAAGCTTTGTCTTTGTCTGTCCCTCAAATCTCGGATCCGGATGCTTGATGGAGATGACTGCCGTCATTCCATTTCGTACATCTGCACCTGTAAAATTCGCATCTTTTTCTTTGAGGATTCCCAGTTCCCGGGCATAGGAGTTGATCACCGTGGTAAATACTGTCTTGAATCCCGTAATATGAGTACCACCTTCCGCATTATAAATATTGTTGCAGAACCCCAGTACGTTCTCATGAAATTCATTTACATACTGAAAAGCCACTTCTACGGTAATCCCTTCGCTTTCCCCCTGAAAATACACCACCTCATGGAGTGTTTCCTGCGATTTATTCAGATCTTTTACAAATCCTACCAGCCCGTCCGGCTCATGGTATTCAATATGCTCCACTTCACTACCACGGCGGTCTTCAAAGATGATGGTCAGATTCGGGTTCAGATATGCCGTTTCATGCATACGGCTCTTGACCTCTTCTGCCTTGAAGCGGGTCTTCTCAAAGATCTCCGGATCGGGCAGAAAACGGATCTTCGTTCCCGTCTTTCTTGTCTTACCAAGCGTAGGAAGCAGTCCATGTTCCAATTCAACGGTTGGGTTGCCCCTCTCGTAGTGGTCATGATGTACATATCCGTCTCTGTACACCTCTATATCCAGCCAGGTGGACAGCGCATTTACAACAGAAGAACCTACTCCGTGAAGTCCTCCGCTGGTCTTATATGCAGAATCATCAAACTTTCCACCTGCATGCAGTGTGGTAAATACCAGTCGCTCCGCAGACATTCCCTTTGCATGCATTCCAACTGGAATACCACGTCCATTATCTGTGACCGTACAGGAACCATCCTTTTCCAGATACACTTCAATCTGGGTACAATATCCTGCCAGATGCTCATCCACTGAGTTATCTACGATCTCATAGATCAGATGATTCAATCCTTTTGTGGAAACGCTTCCAATGTACATGCCAGGCCGTTTTCGTACCGCTTCAAGTCCTTCCAGAACGGAAATACTGTCCGCATCATATGTGTTGCCTTTTGCCATCTGTCAATACTCCTTTTCTAATTTCCGGGGAAAAAAGCAGGCGTCCTGCATTACTGAGGATTCCTGCTTTTCACCCTACTCCATATGAATCTTATGTTCCTTGTACTGCCGGATCTCATCCAGCGCTGCCTGCATGACACGGTCTCCCTTTGCCATACCATAATCTCTGGTATCCACTGCCATGACCGGAATCCTCTCCGGTACCCGCTCTCTTACGCTTGCCAGTGCACAACGCACCTGCGGTCCCACAAGGACAATATCCGCATCCTCTTTATCTTCATCCAGTCCAGCCAATGATGATACAATAATCTCCACATCCAGCAGATTGGCTCTCGCCCAGGCAAGCATTCTGTCCCTTAAAATACTGGCCGAACTGCCGGAATAACATACCAACACCAGTTTCATTCCTTGTTTCTCCCGTACCGAACTTATTCCGGATCGTTATATCCGTTCGGATTCTGGGTCTGCCATTTCCAGGAATCAGCACACATCTCATCAATACCGTACTCTGCTTCCCAGCCAAGCTCTCTCTTTGCTTTAGACGGATCACAGTAGCAGGTTGCAATATCGCCTGCACGACGCGGTTTGATCTCATACGGGATCTTCTTGCCGCATGCCTTGCCAAACGCTTCAATAACCTGAAGTACACTGTATCCGTTTCCGGTACCCAGGTTGTAGATCAGCACACCTTTATTCTCTTTGAACTTCTCGATTGCTTTTACATGACCTCTTGCCAGGTCTACCACATGAATGTAATCACGTACGCCGGTTCCATCCGGGGTATCATAATCATTTCCAAATACACCCACACATTTCAGCTTGCCGATGGCTACCTGTGCCACATACGGAAGCAGGTTGTTCGGAATACCCTTGGGATCTTCACCGATCAGTCCTGATTTGTGTGCTCCGATCGGATTGAAATAACGAAGCAGGGTTACATTCCACTCTGGATCTGCACGATGGATGTCCATCAGCACCTGCTCCAGCATAGTCTTGGTCTGACCATAAGGGTTGGTCGGACTCTGTTTCGGGCATTCTTCTGTGATTGGGATCTCCAGCGGATCTCCATATACTGTAGCAGAAGAACTGAAAATAATGTTTTTTACACCATGTTTTCTCATGGTATCACACAGGAGCAATGTTCCTGTCATATTATTATGATAATATTCAATCGGCTTTACCACAGACTCTCCAACTGCCTTATATCCTGCAAAATGGATGACTGCATCCGGCTTCTCTGCTTCAAAAATCTTATCCATTGCCGGCTGATCCAGCATATCTGCCTCATAAAATGTAAGCGTTTTTCCGGTGATCTGCTGTACGCGGTCCAGTGCCTTTGCGCTTGCATTATAAAGGTTATCCATAACAACTACTTCATATCCACTGTTCAGAAGTTCTACGCAGGTATGACTTCCAATATAGCCTGCTCCCCCAGTTACTAAAATCTTCATGTCCTTCTACCTCTCTGAAATTGTAATATATTTCCCGGACGTATCGTATATGCCCACGATAAAACAAGTGTATCACACTTTTTTAATAATAGCAAACGACCGGCATGTTTTTTTCTACATAACCATAAATTTCTTTTGCCTTATTAGGTGGCAGGTTCACGCATCCATGGGATCCGCTGGTCTGGTATATAGTTCCACCAAAACTGCCTCTCCAACCGGCATCGTGCATACCGATATTCCCGTTAAATGGCATCCAGTAACTGACAGGTGTTGCATAGTCTGCGCCTCTGAGTACCGCATTTCTTGTCTTATAGGTCAGTCCAAAGACACCACCCGGTGTGCCCCAGCCTCTGGACATATTGCCTGATACCAGCGGGCTTTCCATGATCACGGATCCATCTTTGATAAAATACAGATGCTGGGCACTTAAGTCGATCTCCACATACGTGCTGCCTATGTCATTTTCTCCTGTTACATAACCCTCTTTGGTCCACTGTGGAGTATGGGCGACACTTTTTTTATCCGCAAGCATGGTAAGAAGGGCTTCCTGCTCTGCTTCCACGTCCATTTTCCATCCGTAAGCACCGCTCTTCAGCTTTTTCTCCACACCGCTTACCGTCTTAAAAATGCGGACTTTTCCATAGGTGTTATAGGTATCTGCCAGCTCTTTCACATAAGCCTTTGCCAGTTCTTCATCCACTGTTACCGTTCCATCTGCTGCACGTATCAGCCACTCATGGATCTGATCTCCGTCTACCGTTACCGGAACCCCATGCATATCATAGGAAAATGTCAGGTTGGTATAGGCATTCAATTCTTCTGCTTCTTTGTTGAGTCGCTCATCGTCAGAAAAGATCTTCGGTTCTTCATAATATTCAGCTCCGGTCAGATCAAGCTCAGCCTGTCGGGTCGTTACTGCTTTCCGGATCGCTTCTACCGCATCTTCCTTATGGATCATACTTCCTTCTACTTCCGTGAGCACCTCGTATCCCTTTTTCTCTGGAAGATAATCGGACAGCTTCGCATCCACCGGAGCAATCTGCTTCTTCGGTTGGAAGAAACTCATAGCATCTACCTGTGCGGTAAATGTCTCCTCATCAATCTGAATACTGCCTGTCAGTTCATCCTCAAAAGTCTCAAAAAAGCTGACCGGCCACATCCACGGACGCTGTCTGCGCAGATTTGACCTCAGTTCTTCAAGCGGATCAATAGATGCTCCCAGCTCTTTTCCGGTTCGCACTTCCTCCATTTCATATCTTCCCCGGATCGCCAGACTGTAATTCTGCTGTCGTGCGGTCACATCCACCGCCACCTCTTCCGGTGTCATGCAGCCATAGACCACTCCGTCGATCTTCGTTCCATAAAAATAATGGGTATAAAAATACCAGCATCCCACTCCGTAAACTGTCAGGAACAGTGCTGCTGCCACGATAGCCGTTATCTTCAGTACTTTTTTCATTTTACTTTCTCATTTCCCTGTATTTGCAATGATCCAGAATCATGTCTTTTCACCGATAGACTCTGCATACTGCCTATAAATTATCATAGCAGGATGATTTCCAAAAGGCAAGCCTATATGATTACTTCACGATGATTGCACAAGTGAACTGTAACTAAAAAACTGCGATTCCATAGATTCCTCTATGAAACCGCAGTCTCTCTTATCTGCATTTATTCTTCATGTGTGTGTTCTGCTTTATCAGGCTCTGTAAGTTCTGGTACTTCGCTGATATCTGATACCGGCTCTGTCTCTGCCGGCTTCTGCTCTGCTTTCTTCGCCGCACGGGTCAGACGTCTGAGTCTGAGCTTATACATACCAAACATGAGCAATCCCAGAAGAATCAGTCCTAAAATACCAAGTACAATACTCATCCAGGTATCTATCCGATCCAGTACTACGATATAGCCGCTCTTAGCAATGGTTGTATCTACAGACAGATAACTTCCCACTTTTCCCGCCTTCTGTACCTCATCCAGCGTCTGGAAAGAATCATCCATGCTCACAATGCAGTCTGCCAGAGTCGAATCATGTACAACTCTCACCATTGCCTGCGTATCCAGCTCTTCTTCCTGATTCAGTTCATACCGGTAAATATGCTTCACATAATAGTGATACATCCAGTTGAACGTATCAAAATTCTGAGATACCTGCTTTGCTTCCTCATCTGTGGCATCTCTGACAGTCAGAGTGGTATCAGGATAGAAATTTCCTCCAAACAGGACCGGATCACTGCCATCTTGGGCTGATCCAAGTGATGGCATATAGGCTCTGTATACTGCGTGTACGGTGATGTTCCTGTGAATCGGGCTTACATCTTTCTTCTCCCAGTACACATACCCATCTCCTGCATCCGGAAGCTTTGGATACTCATCTTCTGTCAGCACATCTCCATAAGAGTATGTGTTCTGCCAGATTACATCATCCCCGTCCATAAAACGGATCGTGAACTTCTGGAAGTTCTCCGGCATAGTTTTCAGACTCAGCAAGGACTCATAATCCATAGGAACAGCCTCTGTCTCTCTGGTCACGCCATCCACAGCTCCATATCCGTTATCCACAAAATAGTTGTCGCTGATGATACCCTTTGCTTTTCCTGCCACAGCTCCGGTGGACTGTACATAACTGTCCAGATCCAGGTACGAGCATACATAACAGCCAGTCACATCTTCTGCGCGTCCTGCCACACCGCCTACATATCCGTCTCCGCTCACACCGCTTAAGGTGTAGCAGTCTTTGATCAGCAGATCAGAACGTCCTGCAATACCACCTGCATAGTTGCCGCCGTCTGCCAGAATATCTCCGTAATTCTCACAGGAATTGATCAGACCATACTCTGCTCTGCCAACCACTCCGCCTGCGTAACTGCCTTTCACAGTTACACTTCCGGTATTTACAGACATAAATACAGCTGCCATCACATGACGGGTAATACTGTTGCTGTTATCATCTTCATCTTCATCATCGTCATCATTGTCTCCGAATCCAAGATCCAGAATCTTTTTGCCAGCATTTTTCACGGTCTCCATGGAGATACTTCCAATAATACCGCCTCCCTGGCTGTCCGCATAGATTTCGCCGGAATTGTCACATCCGATAACCTTTCCGTCTCCCGTCATGCTGTCTGCCAGTTTGGATATATCCACATAGACGCTTCCATCCTCGATCCGGTCTTTCAGCTCGTCAAATGCATCAGAAATAGTTCCGCGGATGTTGTCAAACTGGCTCTTCACCCGATCCAGGCAATCGCTCATCTGATCCCAGTCGCTGTCCAGCTGATCTCCGGTTGCCTTAAAGGTATCATAGACGCGATCGCTCTTCTGGCGAAGATCGTTGGTCATGGTGTCAAATTCATCCTCGAAATCATCTGCAATCTTTCCAAGATCATGAGTCATCTTATTTAGACTGTTGACAGTTGACTTCATATCGGAAGCTGCTCCGGAAAGCTGTCCCATTGCATTGGTAATGATTCCCATCTGTTCCTGAATATCCGCATTAAGTTCTGCCAGTCGCTTCAGTGCTTCCTGCTCTTCTGGCGTCAGATTTGATCCTGCATCTCCACCATTGCCGTCTCCGGTGCTGCCTCCATTGCCATCATCTGAACCGCCTTCACCAGGTGCTGGTGTTGTACTGGTCACTACGGTATAGGATACAGCTGTCATCTTTCCAGTAGATGCCTGTGAAGGATCGGTGCCATCCTCTGTGGTCTTGCTGCCAGAACCACTGTCCACCGTGTCTTTCTTATCGGCATCATTGGTTCCGCCACCAGAGCCATTGCTGGTTCCGCTGCCACCTGTTGTGCCTTTCTTATCGGCATCATCGGTTCCTCCACCAGAGCCAGTGCCAGTTCCGCTGCCACCTGTCGTGCCTTTCTTATCGGCATCATCGTTTCCTCCACCAGAGCCAGTGCCTGTTTCGCTGCCACCTGTCGTGCCTTTCTTATCGGCATCATCGTTTCCTCCACCAGAGCCATTACCAGTGTTTCCGCCAGCAGCATTGTTCCCATAACCGATATCAGTTCCGCTTCCACTGTCGCTTACTGTGCCGGTTCCGCTTCCGCCGCCGGTTCCGTCACTGCCACCTGATCCATCTCCCGGCAGTTTATCGATCCGGTCTTTCAGATCCTTCAATGTGTCCTTCAACTGTTTGATCTGCTCCTGATAGCTGTCCAGCTTACCTTTCATATCCCCAAGTTCTTTACCAAGCGAGGGTTTAAGCTGATCCATGATCTTCTGCATTTCATCCAGATATTTGGAAATCTTAGTCATGGCATCTGTAATCTGCTGTATATTGATCCGATTAGTCATCCGATTGATGGAATCCTTCATCTCACCCACATTTTTATCAATGGAGTCTTTTCCGTCAGATGCCATATCGCTGTAATCATCAAAATAGATCCGGACAGAATCCTTCAGGGATTTAAGCTGTTCTCTCAACACGTCCACGTTGTCGGACAGATGATTACCCATACCATCTCCCACATCTGACAGCTGATCCATCAGATTGCTTAAATTATCCAGTTCATCCTTCAGTTCCTGCTCATAATCGCGATCATAAGAACCTGTTTCGTAAGGTACAAACACACCTACGATTCCGCCTACATCCTTATGTCCATAGACAACGCCACTGTTGTCAGAGTAAGCAAGGCTTCCCTTCTGACGTCCTACCACACCGCCGGTAGCAGATCCCAGACGTTCGTGTCCGATAGTAGCTTCATTTTTACAATATGTTATACTTCCTTCAGAATATCCCGCAATACCACCTGTGTCGTTGGCACGGTCATCTGCTGTCATACCAGTCACCGCATTGGGAATCGAAATATTAATGCTTCCCTCTCCGTTGGTGGTACTCTTTACCACTTTCTGATTGGTATTGACTTTTCCGATATTGGTACAATCACTGACGGTTCCTTCATTGTAGCCGGTAATGCCGCCGGTTGCCTGTTTACCGTCCACTTCTGCTTCATTGCCACAACGGGAAATGGTTCCTGTCGTTTCATTTTTGCCGGCAATACCACCTACATTGGTCTGTCCGTTCAATGTACCGCGGCTGGTGCAGCCACGGATCGTTCCTTTATTATCACCAGCAATGATACCGATGTTTTCCTGATCTTCCCCACTGGTCACCGTTGCCTCTACCGTCAGATTTGCAACAGTTCCATTTGGTCCTACATAGCGGAAGAATCCATAATCGGACATTTCTTCCTGAAGACGGATGCCAGTGATTGTATGCCCACCGCCGTCGAAGGTACCATCCATGATCGGGATAAACATATTTTCATACTCAGACAGATCAATATCTTCTGTCATCACAAAAGTCTTTCCAGTGGAAAAATTCTCTGTCTTACCGCTGTCTGCCAACAGGATCAGATCCTCTGCTGATGCGATAGTGATCACAGAGCCAGTCTCCTCTGCCAGCGATACAATTCCTGACTGTGTAAATAACATAGCGGCGATCAGAAGAAGGGCTCCGCCTCGATGCATCCATTTCATTATCTTTTTCATGCTTTCTGTCCCTCCTCTCCAGCTGCTTCTGCTCTTAATTTACTTAAGTTTTCCAGTGACAGCTTGCTCTTGTAATAAGTCTTGGCAATGATACCGTCAAACATATAGAGAAGCTGCGGCAGGATCAACATAACCAGAACAATAGAGGTCAATGTTCCTTTTCCAAGAGTCGTTCCCAATGAGGCAATAACCGGGTTGCTGGTAGTCTGACCAACTACGAATCCGGCAGCTGTCATAATAGAACCGGATGTGATGATAGTAGCAAAGCTCTGATCCAGCGTCTTGACCACTGCCTCGCGTTTGTCAGTGATCGTCTTTCGCAAATCAATATAGCGGTTTGTGATAACGATCGCATAGTCAATCGTTGCACCCATCTGGATGGAGCTGACGATCAGATAGCTCAAGAAATACATATGTACTCCCTGGATCGCCGGCAACGTGAAGTTGATAAAGATACTGGTCTGAATCGTAACCACAAGGATCAACGGCAGACTATAATTTTTAAATGTAAACAAAAGGATGATGGCCACAAACACTGCTGTCAGGATCGTGATGATCATATTATCCTGCGTAAAAGATTTGCTCAGATCATAATCACTGGTGGAATCTCCCACTACATACACTTCATGGTAATATTTCTGCGCAATATCTCTTACCTTGTCGATCGTTGCAAAGGTCTCCTCTCCTTCCACCGGTCCGGAGATTGTAAACAGCATGCGATGGTAGTTATCTCCCTCCAGCTGTTCTCTCGCATCAGACAGGGTCTTGTGCATATCTTTAATATCCTGTGACAGATCCTCGTCAAAATCAAAGGTCTCGTTTTCTTCCTCTCCATAGATAAAATCAACCATGGAGATCAGCGGAATCTTGAACTCATCAATGGAATTTAGAAATGCACCGTATTTCTCTTCCTTCCATGCATAGAACCGATACAAAAGACGGATCGTATCAATATCCATATCTGTAACGTCTGCCAGCTCCTGAGGAGTCAGTCTGTCTGTCAGTACATACTGCTCATCATCATCTACAGTAACATTGGCAAGACCTGTAGCAGATGCCACATTGTCGATCTCCTGAATCTCCGACAGAATCGCAGCCTCGCTGTCATAATCTCCTGCCGGAACTACAATAGCCATCAGATTATCCAGATCAAAATTCTTGGAAATCTCCCTCTTGGATGTCATATATTCATTCATCTTTGCAGATTCCACGGAACTCTGGTCATAAGCATAGGTACTGGTATTAGACAGATATCCGCACACGAAGATCATTACAACAAATACTGGTACCGTGAATTTTCTGACAGCAACAACAATTTTTCCCCAGAACTCGATCTTCGGCACAAAACTTTTATGCATTGTATTATCGATCTGACGATTGAACATCATAATCAGTCCCGGCATAAATCCGAATACAGAAAGCATACTTAACAGAATGGCTTTTACCATGACACGACCCAGATCCAGTCCGATACCAAAATGCATAAACATCAGAGCCACCATACCAGACATGGTTGTCAGAGAACTGGATGATATCTCCACAATGCCTTTTTCCAGTGCCCGGATCAACGCTTCCTTCGTATCCGTATGCGCCTTTTCTTCCATAAAACGATGGAACAGAATAATCGCATAATCAATTGCCATAGCAAGCTGCAAAATGGATGCTACTGCATTGGTAACAAAAGAGATCTTTCCAAATATAAAGTTGGTACCCATATTCAGGAGTGCCGCCATGGCAAATACAAGCATGAAAATAGCAATCTCCATATAGGTTCCTGATGTAAACCACAGAACAGCTATAATAATAAATACAGCGATCACCAGAATGACCTTGATATCTTCCTGCAGTGACGCATTATCATCTTTATCTACCGTCGTGTAAAACCAGGTATCATAATCGGCCAGTGCTTCCCTCACATCTTTGATTGCACCCTGTGCTTCCGGATCATCTTCCGGTGTGTCAAAAGTAATACTCAGAAGTGCGGACAGATTTTTGTAGTAATCAGACAGTTCTTCCCCATCTGTAATCTCTGTCTCGTCCTCATCACTTTCCTCATAAAAGTCCACCGCAGATACGCCCTTGATGTCTTTGAGCTGTTCTACGATATCCTTCGCTTCTTCATACGTTACATTTGAGATCATAACCTTTGCCGTACCAAAGGTCGTGAACTCAGCGTCCATCAGATCAACTCCCTGTCTGGTCTCAGTGTCTTCTGGAAGATAATCTGTCAGTTCCTGTACGACTTCCACATGGGATGACATGATGGCACTACCGATCGCTGCCGCGATAAAGATCACCATCAACAGCTTACGATTATTTACAATAAGTTCTGCCAGCTTTCTCAAGTCTTTTCCTCCTCGTCCTAGCTGTTACATGTGTAACTTTTCATTTCTGCTGTAACAGCATAATATAAGAATGTTAAAATCACAAGAGACAAAAAACCTAATGTTACATTTGTTCCTTATCTGTTTTGCAATCTTTACGATTTCTTAGCAGTCTCTCCCTTTATTTCGTTAAGTTCACCTCAATCTGTTCCATCATCTTTGCCATCTTCTCCGGACTTTCCTTCATGCCTCGCTCCACCCAGCGAAGCAGAAGCAGACTGAACCGTCCTGCTTCCTCATAGATCAGGTAATCTGCCGTCACTGGATCCAGTCCTTGATCCTGACCGAAGATTTTCTCAACTAAATAACTGCAATACTGAATAAAACATTTCAATACCATTTCATAGAGCTTTGCCCGAAGGACTGCCTTCAGAAGACGCTCATTTTCTTTTGCCTGCTGGAAGATCAACAATGAAAACTGATATTTGCTGATTCCTTCTGTATTCTTTATTTCGTTCAGAAGTTCTGCAAATATTTCATTGAAATGCTGAATCAGAATATCATCCTTTGACCGGTACAGCCGATAATACGACATACGTGATACGCCTGCCCGCTTTGCAATATCTGTAATTGTGATCTCTTCATACGTCTTCTGCTCCATCAGAATCAGAAGCGCCGTAAAAATACATTCCTTCGTCATAGTATTTTTTTTCTGTGTCTTTTCCTGATCCACGAATTTATCCTCATCTTTCCTATTCATATGCTGCCTCTCTTTCCACGGCAACTCTACTGTCTGTAAGTATATGGGATGATTTTCCAAAAGGCAAGCAAAAGACATGGAAAAACTTTTCATTTTCTATTGCATCTCCACTGCTTCTATGCTATTATCTTCATATGAACATATATTCAAATGTTTTTATATAAAAATATTATTTCAATTCAACATGAAACAGGAGGATTTTCCATATGAGTATGAAGGTCAGAGAGTTACTTCTCCACCAGGATGACGAATGTAGCTGCGGCTGTGGACATGATCACCATCATCACGATGGCGAATGCGGCTGTGGACACGATCACGATCATGAGGAGAATGAGCATCATCACCATCATGACCACGATGATGAATGCGGCTGTGGCTGTGGACACAATCATGATCACGAGGAGCATGAGCATCACCATCATCACGATGACGAATGCGGCTGTGGACATGATCACGACCATGAGGAGCATGAGCATCATCATCACCATCACGATGACGAATGCAGCTGTGGTTGCGGACATGATCACGATCATGAGGAGCATGGGCATCATCATCACGATGACGAATGCGGCTGTGGTTGCGGACATGATCACGATCATGAGGAGCATGAACATCACCACCATGATATTCCGAAGGCTCACGGAAAACGTGTATATATTCTTGAGAACCTTGGTTGTGCCAACTGCGCTGCCAAGATGGAATCCAGGATCAATGAACTTCCTGGCGTAGCAGAAGCTACCATTACTTATGCAACCAAACAGCTTCGTATCACCGCTGAAGATTATGATGCCCTGCTTCCTCAGATTCAGAAGATCTGTTCTTCTATCGAGTCCGAAGTTAAGGTCGTTCTGAAAGATCAGCCTGCAGGCGGCATCCGTACCAAGACCTATATCATCGAAGGTCTGGACTGTGCCAACTGTGCAGCCAAGCTGGAGCGTCGGATCAATGAGATGGATGAAGTGGACGAGGCAGTTCTTACATTTGCTACCAAGCAGCTTCGCATCTCTGCGCAGAATCCGGATCGTATCCTTCCGAAGATCCGTGAGGTATGTGTTGCCATGGAGCCTGAAGTAACGATCCACGAAAAGGAGCGTACCCGTTCTGAAGCAACGAAAGAAAAAGAGTCCGGCATGTCCGAAGAGACGCAGACTGCTCTCTCCATCGGCATCGGTGCTGTTCTCTTCATTGTTATGGAAGTTCTGGAACACATAGGATATACAAGTCCGCTGATGCTTGCCGCTTATGTAGTTGCCTATGCAGTTCTTGGCTGGAAAGTAGTATTTACCGCACTCCGCAACCTGACCAAAGGACAGATCTTCGACGAGAACTTTCTGATGAGTGTGGCAACCCTTGGTGCATTTGCCATCAAATCTTACCCGGAAGCAGTCGGTGTTATGCTGTTCTATCGTATCGGTGAATATTTTGAAGAAAAGGCAGTAGAGCGCAGCCGTTCTCAGATCATGAATGCGGTCGATATGCGTCCTGAGACTGTAAATCTGGTAGAAGGCGACGAGATCCGTGTGATTCCTGCGGAGGATGCCTGTGTTGCTGATGTTATCCTTGTTCGTCCTGGCGACAGAATCCCTCTGGACGGTGTTGTCGTAGAAGGTGATAGCCGTATTGATACTTCTCCGATCACTGGTGAGCCGGTTCCGGTTCATGTAGAGGTCGGTGATGAGATCCTGTCCGGCTGTGTCAATACTTCCGGTCAGTTAAAACTGAAGGTACAGAAACCACTTTCTGAATCTATGGTGACTCGTATTCTGGATTCCGTTGAAAATGCTGCGGCAAGCAAGCCGAAGGTAGACCGTTTTATTACCAAATTCTCCAGAGTCTACACTCCGATCGTTGTATTCCTGGCACTGGGAACTGCTGTTCTTCCGCCGCTTGTTGCCGGTGGTGACTGGAACTACTGGATCTACACCGCTCTGTCCTTCCTGGTCATGAGCTGCCCTTGCGCACTGGTATTGAGTGTTCCGCTGGCGTTTTTCTCCGGTATTGGAGCAGGTTCCAAGAAAGGCATCCTTTTCAAGGGTGGTGTTGCACTTGAGTCTATGGCTGATGTCAAAGCTGTTGTTATGGACAAAACAGGAACCATTACAGAAGGAAACTTTGTATTGCAGAAGACCGTAACTGTTGGCAATACCGACGAGGATACACTTCTTCGTCTGGCTGCAAGCTGCGAGCAGGTATCCACTCATCCCATTGCAAACAGTATTGTAACCGCTGCCAAAGAAAAAGGCATGGAGCTTACACGTCCATCTACTTTAAAAGAGATTGCCGGTGAAGGTATCCTTGCTGTCATGGATGGAAATGTGATCCTCTGCGGAAACAAGAAATTGATGGAGCATCACAACATTAACATTTCTGCTTATAATAACGAAGTATTCGGAACAGAGGTCCTGGTTGCCATTGAAGGTGAATATGCCGGATATCTGGTGATCTCAGATACGATCAAGGCAGACGCAAAATCCGCGATCGCAGCAATCAAGAAGCAGAATATTGTGACTGCCATGTTGACTGGTGATGCACAGAACAGTGCAGAAGCTGTTGCAAAAGAGACTGGCATTGATGAAGTGCATGCAAAACTGCTGCCACAGGATAAGCTTTCAACTTTGAAAAAACTGCGTGAGACCTACACTTCCGTCATGTTCGTAGGTGACGGAATCAACGATGCTCCGGTGCTTGCCGGTGCGGATGTAGGAGCTGCCATGGGAAGCGGTGCTGACGCTGCTATTGAGGCTGCGGATGTAGTCTTTATGACTTCCAGCATGTCTGCAATCCCGGATGCCTTACGTATTGCAAAATCCGCAGTAGCCATCTCCTGGCAGAACATCGTATTTGCTCTGGCGATCAAGATTGCCGTTATGATCCTGGGACTGTGCGGATTCGCTTCTATGTGGATGGCTGTATTTGCCGATACCGGTGTCGCTATGCTGTGTGTACTGAATTCCATCAGAGTATTATATAAAAAATAAATTCTGGTTATAAAAAGGTCCGATCCTTCTCTCCAGGCCAAATAAGCAACATGGCTTGAAGCGAAGGGGCGGACCTTTTACGTTGATCACTGCACGAACATCACATCAAAAATTGTCCCTCCAGACGGATTGGATCTGACTGTAATACTGCCATCATGCACTCTCACAATTTCATGGACCAGAGCAAGTCCAAGCCCTACGCCACCAAGTGCCCGGCTTCTGGATTTATCCACCCGGAAGAAAGGTTCAAATACACGTTCCCGAAGCTCCTCAGGAATTCCATTTCCCGTATCCGCCACTGACAGGTGCACCTGTTTTTCCTTTCGGTCTGCAGTTACTGTAACCTGCCCTCCTGTATGGTTATATTTTATAGCATTCTCAACAAGATTATATACCAGCCTGTAAATAAGAATGTCACTTCCAACCATCGTTATATTTTCACATTTCCCGATCAGTTTGATATTCTTTTCCTGTGCAAGAGGTTCCAGATCTGCCAGCACCTCATCAACAAGAGCATCCACTATAATTTTATCATCCCGGCCTACGGTCTGAAGCTCGCTCATGTCAAGAAGTGTCTTTACCATCTTGCCAAGCCTGTCGTTCTGTTCCGTAACCATTTTTATTGTCTGTAAGGTGTCTTCATCGCTGCCCGAATGCTGGGTGGAATTATACAGATCAAGCTGCACCTGCATCAAAGCTAAAGGAGTGCGAAGCTCATGGGCTGCATTTGCAGTAAATTGTCTCTGCATTTCAAATGCATCTGAGAGACGTTCCAGCATCTTATTATATGAAACGCTAAGCTGGTTTAGTTCCTCTACCTGGTTTTCTTCTATCCGTGAATCTGCCAGATTTTGTGCCTGCACCTTTTCGATTTTATCAGAAAACTCTCTGATCGGTCTGAGTGCATGCCCACTTATAAAATAAGTAGCCACTCCTCCAAGAAGAGCCAATAAAGCCGAAATGATCAGACTGTTTTTCTTGTAGTCCGCCTTATTATTGTACACCTGAACAGAGAAGTCATTGGCAAACTCATCCCACTTATCCTCTGGTATGCTGATATATATTTCTTCCGAATCGTCCACATGGTCATCTCCCTGGGCATCCACAGTCTCTTGCAGAGAATCCATATAATACACACCATTTTTATAGACAAGCGTAGTGACGCATCCACATATAACCGCAATATATACGGTAATAATACAGGTAAGTCTCCACTGCAGCGATATTCTTTTCATCTACCAGACTCCTCCCGTATTTGATATCCCTCTCCTACCTTGTTCCGAATCGGATCATATCCAAGCACGACCTTAAGCTTTTTTCTAAGGGATGACATATGTACTCTGATGGCGCCACTGAAGCTATCCACAGATGCATCCCAGACATGCTCCATCAGTTCCTCCTGGCTTACCGGTCTGCCAAGATTCAGAAGCAGATATTCCAGAATACCATTTTCTTTTCTTGTCAGAGATACCATTTTCCCTTTTGCATATGCCTCACGCCTTAACGTATCGAACCTTATGTCACCACTTTCCAGGCATACATCCTTCTGTACAAATTTCCTTCTTGTCAGGCTTCTGATACGAGCCTCAAGCTCCTGCAGATGGAATGGTTTTTCCATATAATCGTTTGCTCCTGCATCCAGTCCTTCCACCTTATCCGCAATCTGTCCTCTGGCAGATAAGATAAGAACCTTTGTCTCCTCATTTCTCTGTCTGAGTTCTTTCAATATCTCCATTCCATCCATGCCGGGCAGATTCAGATCCAGAACGATCAGGTCATAATTTTCCGTCAGGATACATTCAAGAGCCTCTTCCCCATCATAACAGGTATCCACCTCATATCCAGCATGATAGAGACTTTTTGCAACCGTATCACAGATTTCTTTCTCATCCTCAACTATTAATAATCTCAAAATTCTTTCCCCTATTCTTAACAAAGATTTTACAACAAATATTGTATAATACCAATGTCAGCTGGTCAATGAATACAACAAGTGAAAGGAGTAACAATATCTTGAAATGCAGAAATATCTCTCAGATTCTTTTGCTCATGGCGGGTATCACCATGATAAGCTATGGAGCAGTCAGAGGTGAAGCGGCTGTTGTTCTTGGTAAAGCAATAAAACTATGTCTGGAGTGTGTCGGAATTGGATAAGAAAAAAAATTTATTATCAAAGCAGACGGTCAGATTACGCGGATGGATACAGGCAGCCGCCACACTGCTGACTAATATCCATATTCCCAATTTATTTAAAGGAAAAATATATCAGGGGAATGTGAAAACCGTATGTGTACCAGGATTAAACTGCTATTCCTGTCCTGCTGCCACGGGAGCCTGCCCAATTGGAGCCTTTCAGGCCGTTGTCGGATCATCCGGATTTAAATTTTCATACTACATAACCGGATTTTTTATTTTACTTGGTGTAACACTGGGAAGGTTTATCTGCGGTTTTTTATGTCCCTTCGGATGGTTTCAGGATTTGCTTCATAAAATCCCCGGAAAAAAATGTTCCACAGCCAGACTGAAGCCCCTAAGATACCTGAAATATATCATTCTTATTGTTTTCGTTATACTTCTGCCGATGTTTGTAACGAACTCTATCGGAATGGGGGACCCCTTCTTCTGCAAATATATTTGTCCACAGGGAGTTCTGGAGGGAGCTATCCCGCTTTCCCTGGGAAATGCAGCTATACGGTCCGCACTTGGAAAGCTCTTTTCTTTTAAATGCTTTATTTTAATTACCGTTATTGTGCTAAGTATTCTGTTTTACAGACCCTTCTGTAAATGGATCTGTCCTCTCGGGGCGATCTACTCATTATTTAATAAGGTCAGCCTTCTTAACATTAAGGTTGAGCACAACAAATGTGTCGGATGTGGTCAATGCTCGAAAGCATGCAAAATGGATGTGGATGTGTGCAAGAATCCAGATCATCCGGAATGCATACGATGTGGTGCCTGCATCAAGGCTTGTCCTAAAGATGCGATCCATTATCGGTTTATAAGAAAATAATCTAATTACTATTATTTAAAGGAGAAATCATTCATGAAAACAAACAAAAAAATTCTTACTATTTTTACACTCTGTATCGCATTATTGCTTACAGCCTGCAGCACAACAGATACTGCTGACACGAAAGAAAACAATGCGTCCCTGACGGAATCTGACACAACCTCAGACAGCTCCGACACTGTACTGAACGATTTGTATCAGCAGGAGAACCAGCTTTTTGCAGATCATGAAGAGACATGGAACAAGGTATTTGGCATGATGAGAAAAAGCAATGCTGATCCCAGCGGAAATTATGCTGATTATCTGGCTGATACCGTTGAAGCAAACAAGGACTCCTTTACAGATGACGAGTTGAAAATACTTACGGACGATATTGAGACCATACGAAAAATCGAAGATCAGATTGCAGAAATTGAAAGCAAAAATACAGCATCAGATACTGCCGACCAGAAAAACAATTCCGAAGATGCATCTCCCTTCAAGAATTTTTCCGGTCAGGATTTTGATGGTAATTCTGTCGATGAAAGCCTGTTTTCCGACAATGCCGTAACTGTCGTCAATTTCTGGTTTACCGGCTGCAAACCTTGTGTTGCCGAGTTATCCAAGCTCAATGAATTGAACGATGCCATCAGATCAATGGGCGGCGAAGTTGTAGGCATCAATACCGAAACCTTCGACGGCAATGAAGCTGCCATGAAAGAAGCTGCATCCATCCTTGAAAGTCAGGGTGCCAAATACCGCAATCTTTCCATTGATTCTTCTTCCGAAGCAGGCAAATACGCCTCCGATATTATGGCATTTCCTACAACCATATTAGTCGATAGAAATGGCAATATTGTGGGCGATCCCCTGCTCGGAGGAATTGATAACCAGAACAATTATGATGCTCTGATGAAACAGATTCAGTCTGTAATTGACGCGGACAGCACAAATAAATAACCTTTTATTTATGTCCTTCCACGCAGATCCAGTTTTCCCCATCTCTGGTATGGATCACGGTTTCCGCAAATCCGGCAATCTGAAAGATTTCCCGGAACTCCTCTTCTGTTGGATTGAACAGTTCATATCTCGTAATATTTTTCTTCTGCTGTTCAGTCAGATGTCCATTCTGATAAACATCTGCTACCAACAGGAAGGTACCGCCTTTTTTCAGTACTCTGTGGACTTCCTTCAGATTTGCCTGCGGATCCGGCCAGAAATAGAAGCTTTCTACGGTGATGATCTTATCAAACGTGTCATCTTTAAATGGCAGCTTCTCAACCGATGCCTCCAGCACGGTCAATTTTCCTTCTTTCACGAACGCTTCATTAAGTTTTCCGGTTTCTTCAACAGACACACCAGAATAATCCACGCCAGTCGCATGACCAGTCGTCAACTGCTCCGTCATCCGGTGAAGGGTCATTCCACCGCCGCATCCAATATCCAATATCTGATCGTCACCTTTGATCTTCCAGTGAGCAAGTGCCCATCCGGTAACCTCGTAATGACTGTGGTTCATCCGGTCCAGCATGACTTTTCCTTCTTCCCCCTGGGGTTTTCTTGGATTTCCTTCTCGTGTGATCTCTTCTTCTGTTTTCTTCACTTCTGACATATAGATCTGTCCTTTCCCTCATCGATTTTATTTTAAATTCTGCAGCTTCACTTCTGTAATATGTTCTCCATCACAGGTGGTCACCACCGCTTCTTCTGAAGTATCAAACACCTGAATCTTCCGTTCATCCAACAGTTTCAACGTGTCCACACTGGCCGGATGCTTATTGGAACAACAGATTACCGCAAAGGACGGTTCCACTGCATCCAGAAGTTCTCCCAGATTCGCCTCATAGCGTCCATGGTGCGGCATTTTGATCCAGTCTGCCCTCAGATCCTCGTCGGATGCCAGCAGTTCACTGATCCGTCCCTCTGTAATGTCTCCGGTAAACAAAAATTTCCGGTGACCAAATGTCACCCAGGTGACCAGTGACAGATCATTTTCATCTGCAAATGTATCCGCCTGTTCTGCTGCCTGCACACGGATCTTCATCTCTCCAATGGTCTGTTCCGTAGTTCCGGTCAGTCTCTGAACTCCGTCTCTTCCAGCCAATACTTCCAGAAAAGAATCATACTCCGGTCTGGTCCCTTCATAATCTGGCATGAAAACAGCATTCACTTCCATGTGCTCAAGCACCTTTGCCGCGCCTCCCACATGATCCTTATCAAAGTGAGTAATAACTAACAGATCTACGCTATGGATCCCCTGATTTTTCAGGAAACGAACGATCTTATCCCCGTCATCTTTTTCTCCGGTATCGATCAGTACCGTATGTCCTGCCTGCTTCAGCACCAGAGCATCCGCTTTTCCCACTGACAGAGCCGTGATTGTAAGATTCGGATCTTCTTCACTCTGTCCGGCGTGCTTTGCTGCAAACACAAGAATCAGCAGTGCCAACATCAATGCCAGCACTGCCAGTAAATTTTTCTTTTCCATAATTACTCCGCAAAGATCATCACTTTCGTTACGATCTCATTCTCATCTTCCCACAGAAGGCAGGCAGTTCCTGCTGTCAGATCCTGCAGTTTTACAATATTTCTGGTAAGATACGGTGTCACCTGTGCATCTTTGTCGATTACATAAGTTCTTCCATCAGTTGCCTTCAGTACGATTGCATTTTCCAAATCTGCTGCATCTGCCGGATCTTCTGCTGCCACTGCATACTGCGGTGCTGCTGCATCCTCTGCAATATTTACGATCACCATATCCGGTGTGCACTGCGGCGGCAGTGACATGGTCATGGCATCTCCCAGATAAGCCTCAAAACTTCCACTTTGTACCTCAGGCAGTTCCACCGGAAGTCCGGTCTGTGCATCGATGATTTCTGTATTGGACGGATCAATGGTCAGGATCATCTCTCCTGTGGAAGATACATCCGACTGGTTGTCCACGGTAATGGTCTGCTCAGATGCAGATACATCGGTGATCACACCATAGATGCGATTGGAATTCTGCACTGCCGCATCCCCTGTCTCATCCTCAGAAGGCTGTCCGAACGCTTCATCAATCGGTCCGTCCGGCATGGTTGCTTCCTGTGCATCAGATGCAATATTCTGTTCCTGAGATGTATTATTTTTGCCACATCCTGCTACTGCTGTTGCCGCAAGTGCTGCTGCCAGCATCAGCATAACGATTTTCTTTTTCATATTCTTCTCCTTATCAGTGTTATGCATCCCATTGTATCATAAGTATTTCCTTTCTTGTAGAAAAAAAGCCGGAAATCTTTCTTAAAAGATTCTTAAGCTCTTTCTTTTAAGAAACAAATCTGTTAGAATGGAACAGGGTGATGTTATGACAAAGAAAGAAAAAAAACAAAAACTGAATATGGAAAAAACAACCGGCAGACGACCGGTATCTGATAGAAGGGATGACGCTGTGCACACTAATGCTCGCAGACGGAAGAGAAGTTCTGCCAAGCGCAGAAAAGCTCGTCAACGGCGGATGCTCCTGTTAGGGCTGGCACTTGGACTGTGTGTCTGTATCTTACTGTTCAGTGTCTGGAAATTAGCTTCTATTTTACTTGGCTATCAGTCTGGTGAGAGCGAATATAAAAGTCTTCGCAAATATGTAACCGAGGCACCTGCTGATCCCAAGACCGTGCTTGCCGATGCAGCTTCTTCCGAAGATGAAGAAGGTGATAGTTCCGAGGTGGCTGCTCCTATGACCAGAATTGATCTGGCTTCACTTCAGGGAATCAACAATGATGCAGTAGGCTGGATCGAGATCCCGGATACTTCTGTAAGCTATCCTCTGGTACATACCACTGATAACACCTACTATCTGACTCATACCTTTGACAACAAGACTAACCGGTCTGGAAGCATTTTTGTTGAGGCTTCCAATGCTGCTGATTTTTCAGATCTGCATACTATTATTTATGGACACAACATGAAAAATGGATCTATGTTTGCAGGACTGAAGAACTACAGTGACCAGAGCTACGCAGAGGCTCATCCATACATTTATGTAGATCTGTCCGATGGTTCTCACTGCTATCAGATCTTCTCTGCACATGAAGCAGATGAGACTGATATTACCTATACGATCGGTTATCGGGCAAATGATACTTACGCTTCTTTCCTGGATTCTTTAAAGACTGCTTCTTTATATGATACCGGTGTGGAAGTGACTAAGGATGATTCTGTGATCTCCCTTTCCACCTGTACCAAGAGTGGTGAGAAACGGTTCGTTGTCCACGCGAAAAAACTTTATTAACTCTGAACATCAGAATACCCGCTGGAAAGCTTTCATGATCCGCTTTCCGGCGGGTATTCTTTTTTCCTCTTGATTCCGATATATTCCTTCATTCTTCTACCGTCTTCCTGCAGCTTCAGCGCAATCTGTCGGAGCTTTTCATACTCCTCGCAGATATATGCAATCTGCCGGTCTTTTTCTTCCAGCTGCGCCTGTCTAAGATCCAGCTGGTCCTGAAGTTTTCCAGACAGCAATTCTTCCTCTTCATGTTTTTCCTTCAGCAATATCCACGTCTTCTCCCACTGATACAGCTGTTCCTCCCCTTCTGCTCCCACCAGAAGAAAAGTGTGTCCTCCCTCCTGAAATACTTCCAGTACCGGTCGCTTATCATAAATCCCGGGAAGTTCCAGCGGTTCTCTCATCTCCTCTTCCATCTGCTGTACATAGGCATGCCAATGAGGTTGATCCGGATCTTTTGCCGAATACAGAAGCCAGAGCTCCTGCCCCTTTACCACCAGTCTCAGGCCTCCATACTGCCTTACATGGTATCCGTCGCTCAGCACGATCCTGTCACTCTGTTCATCCGTTCCTGACAGAATAATATGATGCTCCAGTGATTGCCAGGCAAGACGAATATTTTCTTTATAAACCACCCCTGTAAGATCCGAGAGGCATCCCTCCCTCATACGGAATTCTCCACCACGTCGAAGCGGAAGACGAACAGCCAGGATCTGATTTCCTTCTTCATAGACCACCAGCTTCTGGTGCTGTTCCAGTTCGAATAACAGACTCATCCATAACCTCCGCTCTTTTTTCCCATTATATGAAACTCCATAACCAAAAATGAATGGTCCACATACTCTATATAGAGACTTTCTTTCAGAAAGGAGCTTAAACTTATGCCAAAATATTGTGCAAGAGGACAGTCCTGTCACCAGGAAACACCCTGTGTGGATGTCTGTACATCTCCACTTTGCGGAACTCCTGATCTTCTGCCGCTGTATGCGCCTCTGATCTATGATGAGATCGGCATCAACGTCTGCCGTACCATCACCGTGACAAATACTGCATTTGCCACACAGACCACCGCTGAAAAGGCGACCGTACAGGTTCTGGATGTCACCTTCGGCAATTCTACAGTTACCACCATTGCCGGACGCCCCAACTGTACAGAGATCACTCTGCAGAATCTGACGGTTACTCTTCTGATCAGGCTTTATAGCTGCTCCGGACAGCTTCTTGGCTCGTACACAGAGGCTGTGACCTATCTGCCTCCTTCTACAGATGAATCCTATAATGAAGATACCAATCCCAGTTCAGTATCCTTCGATCTGTTTACTCCTTATGGCATCTCCTACACAGATGCCACTGCCACCACGCCTAAGATCACCTATCTTGGTTTTCTCTCCGAAAATAACAATATGGTGCAGGGACTTACAGCTATCGCTTATCCAAAAGTACTGGATCTGAATGTGCCGGGAAGTCAGATCACCGTTGGCCTTACCGTCATCATAAGCTGCGTTTATTTCTCCCAGTATCTGGTTCCTCAGAAGGGGAAAATTCCCGTTCCCAAAGGAAGCCTGGTGCCGGAAGATGACAGCCTGTGTCTTACCTTTGTAAATGGTGATCTCCTGGAGCTTGACATCAAACCCCTGGAACTGGGTCCTCCCTGCAATGAAGAGCTTCTGAAAAATAACTGCAACAGCGGTGGAACTCCCTGCTGTTCTAAAAACAACAAAACCTGATAAAATCCGGCGGAACCTTATGCTTCCGCCGGAAAATTTATCTGTTTATCAGCTGAAATTGGTGCTATAATAGGTTCGCGTATTTTTTCGCCAACACATTTTTACACAGGAGAAGCATCAATTATGGAAAACTTTATCTTCAGTCTCAATGCGACTGCTCCTATCTTTCTGGTCATGATCCTTGGAAATATTCTGATGAAAACCGGATTTCTTTCTGAAGAATTTACAAGAGTATCAGACAAATTTGTATTTAAGGTAGCTTTACCTGCCCTTCTGTTCTATGATATTTCCACTGCAGACATGCGGGAAGTATTTAACCTGAAATTTATTCTGTTCTGCATGATCACTACCATCATCATGTTTCTTGTGATCTGGCTTCTGACCTGGATCTTTATGAAGGACAAGACCATGGTAGGTGCTTTCGTACAGGCTTCCGCCAGAGGAAGCGCGGCCATCCTTGGTATGGCATTCGTGCAGAATATTTACGGAGATTCCGGTATGGCACCACTGATGATCGTGGCCGCTGTTCCTTTTTACAATATTTTTTCTGTTGTGATCCTGACCTTCCATTCCCGTGATCAGATCGGCATGGATAAAAAAGCCCAGATCCGCAGAGCCTGTATCAATGTGGCCAAGAATCCGATCATCCTTGGTATTCTGGCAGGACTGCTGTTTAACGTTCTGCATCTTACCATGCCAACGATTCCGATGAAGGCCATCACCTATATGTCCACCACGGCCACTCCGCTGGCACTTCTGAATGTAGGTGCAAGTTTTCATCTGTCAGATGCAATCCGCAAGTTCCGCCCGGCCATGGTGGCATCCATGATCAAGCTGGTGATTCTTCCGGCTGTGTTCTTCCCGGCCGCTCTGTATTTTGGATTCCGCCAGAGCGAACTGGTAGCGATCCTGATCATGCTGGGATCTCCGACTACCATCTCCAGCTATATCATGGCGAAAAACATGGGGAACGACGAGGTATTGACTTCCAATGCCATTGTATTGTCCACCATGCTGTCCTCCATCACCATGACTGGCTGGATCTACCTGCTGCGCTCCTTTGGGCTGATTTAAATTTTTTTGTTCTGTTCTTTTTCAAGAAAAATATTTTATTTCAAACTGTCTTTTTTGAATCTTTTCATTATTGCGTCTTTCCTTCTTGCCTTTCCCCTCACATACAACTATAATGTGCGCAAAAAGGCAAAGGAAAGAGGTTATACATATGATCGAAGATATTATTTTACGTCATTCTCAAAGAGGTATGGATGTGCTCCGCCCGTACATGCCGAAAGCATTCTGCGAAGAAGCTGTAGAAGCTCTTCTGAATCTTCCTCATGGAGTGATCTTCCTCACCACCGGTTTTTATGTAGCCGGTTATGCCGAGACCGATGGTCCTCTTGGAACGGAAGTACTTGCGCAGGCTTTGAAAAAATTGGGATATCAGCCCGTGATCGTAACAGATGCTTTGTGCAAGGATTATTTTGAGCCTATGGGACTGGAAGTAGAATATGTTCCCTTTGATGCAGACGCCTCTTTCTATCAGGACCTGCTCTTAAAGCGGGATCCGGTCGGTCTGATCTCTATCGAGCGCTGTGGTATCAACAGCAAGAACGATTATGCAAATATGCGTGGAGTCAGCATTCGTGAAAACACTGCTACGATTGATCAGCTCTTCAGTCTGGCTCACAAAAAAGGTCTTCCGACCTGGGGTGTCGGTGACGGTGGAAATGAGATTGGTATGGGTAATCTCAAAGATGTGATTTCCAAGAAGCTTTCTTTGGTTCCCTGTGTAAACAAAGTGGATCATCTGGTTATTGCAACCGTATCCAACTGGGGCGCATTCGGAATGACCGCTTACCTGGAGAAGCTGACAGGCGTTCATGTATTTCCTTCCTACGAGAACATGCACAAGTACCTGGAGCAGACTGTAGCCATCGGAAGTATCGATGGTGTAAACAAAGTCCATGTATGCACTGTGGACGGTTATCCGGCTGAAGTTGAAGAAGAAATTGTAAATGCTCTTCAGGACAGCCTTTCCAATTAAATATTCCTGTGGTAAAATAGACTCCGGAAATAATGACACAAAAGGGGTCTATTTTTATGGAAAAAACTTATACATCCTGCCGGATGGATTATCCGGTATTCTACTATACGCATTATGAAGTTCATGAGACAGCCTCCGATCTTGCGGTAACTTATCATTTTGAGATTCCGGGACTGTCTTCTTTCGCACCTACCTGGTGCTTCCCGAAAAAAGCAGAAGATTGTACTTGCTGGTCAGAAGATCCGACTCTGCTCCGCACCATTTTCTCTCTGGGAATGGTGGAGCTTGTCAGCTACTGGAAGATCGCCTGCCCGCCAAAAGTAGTGGTTCAGGCAGGTATCATCAATGAAACACAGATCTCCTGGTGGAAAAAGCTTTATTATCAGGGACTGGGAGAATTTTTCTACACCAACGGCATTGAAGCTGATCCTGATACCTTTATGGATCTGCTCTGTGAACCGTCTGAAGATACAGCCAGAATCTCAGACGTATTTTCTTTCACAGGTTCTGCTTTGGCGACAGATCCGGCTGCTTCTGACTGCGGCTGCCTGATCCCGGTTGGTGGCGGAAAAGACTCTGCCTGTACCATCGAAATGCTGAAAAAGAGCGGACATCCTCTCTATACTTATATTATCAATCCAAGAGGTGCTACCCTGTCCACGGTCAAAGTCTCCGGACTTTCCGAGGATCACAGCATCCATGTGAAGCGTACACTTGATAAAAATATGCTGGAACTGAACAGACAGGGCTTCTTAAATGGTCATACGCCCTTCTCTGCGCTGGTTGCATTTTCTTCTGTAATCACTGCAAGAATGTACGGCCTTAAATACGTGGCGCTCTCCAACGAGTCCAGTGCCAATGAAAGTACCGTTGCCGGAAGTACGGTCAACCATCAGTACTCCAAGAGCTTTGAATTTGAACAGGATTTCCACACTTATGAACAGGACTGGCTGGAAAGCGGTGTCTATTATTTCAGCATGCTCCGCCCACTGTCTGAATTTCAGATTGCAAAATATTTTGCAGGCGCAACTGCTTATCATGATATTTTCCGCAGCTGCAATGCGGGAAGCAAGCAGGATATCTGGTGCGGACACTGCCCGAAATGCCTGTTCGTGTTCCTGATCCTGTCCCCATTCTTAAGTCACAAGAGACTCACAGAGATCTTCGGTACGGATATGCTGGAAGACGCTTCTATGGAAGACTGCTTTGACAAACTGACCGGCCTTCAGAGCGAGAAGCCTTTTGAATGCGTGGGAAGCCGCCATGAAGTAAATGCAGCGATCTGTCTTACTATTGAACAGATGGAAGCCGCCGGTGAACCGCTGCCGCTTCTTCTGAAACGCTACAAAGAGCTTCCGCTTTATGAAGCGAATTTTGCTCACCGTCATGATTATGACCGCTATTACGATGGCGAACACCTGCTCCCAGAAGAATTTTTAAAGATCCTGACAGAAGAGTGCTATGGAGGTGTTCTGCCTTGTTAAGCCGTTTACACGAACTGATTAAAGCGAAAAACATATTGATCCTGGGATTTGGCCGGGAAGGCCGTTCCACCCTGAACCGCATATTGGAAGTGGGCGATGCCGCGAGCATTACGATCGCCGATGGCAATGAAGCACTGACTCTTCCCGCCGCTATGGAAATCACCACTTTGTCCGGCGAAAAGAAATCTGTCTCCTCAGAAGAAATCAAGCTTCTTACAGGTGCACATTATATGGACTCTTTAGAGAATTATGATGTGGTCTTCAAAAGTCCGGGAGTTGTACTTCCAAAAGCTGCTGATGAATACACCTGTCTGATCACTTCCCAGACCGAAGTGTTTTTTGAAGCTTACCGGGAACAGATCATCGGGATCACCGGTACCAAAGGAAAGAGTACCACCTCTACCCTGCTTTATCATATTTTGCAGGAAAGCGGTATGGACACGGTCCTTGCCGGTAATATCGGTATTCCGTTTTTTGATATTCTGGAACAGATCACGCCTCGCACACGCATTGTGTGTGAGCTGTCCTGCCATCAGCTGGAATATATCCATGTGTCTCCGCACATTGCGATCCTTTTGAATATCCATGAGGAGCATCTGGATCACTACGGAACCATGGAAAAATACGTCCATGCCAAGCAGCAGATCTACCTTCATCAGAAGGAACAGGACCTGCTCTTCTGCGGACTGGATGTACTTCCAGCAAAGGGAACCTGCCCTTCCCACATTCTCACCGTGTCAGACCGGTTCGCTTCCTGTGATGTGACCCTGACCGGCACTCGTATTCGTTTTGAAAGCGGTGATTATCGAATTCCTGCATCTGAGATCCGTCTGCTGGGACATCACAATCATCTGGATATCGCCTTTGATTATGGCGTATGCCATGAACTTGGCGTGGATGATGAATCATTTACAAAAGCTTTAATCAGCTATGAACCGCTGCCTCACCGCCTTCGCCTGATCGGTTCCTTAGATGGCGTCCGTTACTATGATGACTCCATCTCCACCATCTGCGACACAGCGATCCAGGCATTGAAGAGTATCCCGTCCCCAGGATCGATCCTGATCGGAGGCATGGACCGCGGAATCGACTACAGCGAGCTGATTGAATATCTGTCTGTGGATCCGGTTCCTCATATTATCCTGATGGAAGCCACCGGAAAACGGATCTATGAGGAGATCAAGAACAGTTACCCTGCTTTCCATGATCCTGACCGGCTACATCTTGTAGAACATTTAAGCGATGCCGTGGAGCTTGCGAAGAAGGTCACCCCACGGGGAAGCGCCTGCATCCTCTCTCCCGCCGCTGCCAGCTACGGTATCTTCAAGAATTTTGAAGAACGTGGCGATGCGTTCCGGGATCTGGTATTTGAATTATAGAATACAAATTTTTGAATCTCTATCCATAAAAACGGAGCCGGATGATACCTTCATCCGACTCCACTTTTATTCCTATTTTGCAAGATCTACAATGATCTGTGCACATTTTTCGATTCCAAATTCTCCGCTGTCCAGACACAGATGATAGTTCTGGGATGCACCCCATTCCCGATCCGTGTAATACCGATAATTTACCCGACGCTTCTTGTCCTTGTCCATCAGCCGCTTCTCCGGCTTGTCAGCCGTCTCCCCGTAAAGCTTCACGATACGCTCCACCTTTTTGTCTGTGGCTGCATGAATAAATACGTTGAGACAGTCGGTTCTGTCACGAAGAATAAAGTCTGCACAGCGTCCCACGATCACGCAGGGCTCCTTTTCTGCCAGATCCATGATCAGCTTTCTCTGCATCATCCAGATCTTATCCTGCATGGACACGCCCATGGCGTCTCTTCCAAGGAACGAATAAGAAAATACATTGGTTCCCGGTGCATGCTCTCCATACTCTTCGATAAATTTCTTTGAGAATCCTGTCTCCTCTGCGATCTTCTCGATCAGCTCTTTGTCATAGAAGGCGATCCCCAGCTGGTCTGCTACCATTTTTCCTATTGTTCTTCCACCGCTTCCAAACTCACGGCTGATAGTAATAATACGTTTACTCATAGCATCCCCTCCTTCTTTTTGTACCTGAATTTTACCACATTTTGATTTTCTTTGCAAAATGAATTTCCACCACATCTTTCATTTAGTCAACGCTTATGATACAATATTTGGTGTTTTGTTCCGAGAATATATTTCTGCTTTCCCGGAAATCAGCAACCATCAAAAAGGAGAGACAGCTATGAGTAAACGACGTAAAAAGAAAAAATACCCCGCCACCCTGAAGCTATTGTGTACCGTCACAGTCCTGCTTCTCGGTGCTGCCGGTTATACCTTTGGAAATGATGGGATCACTCCCATCAGTGACACTGCATCTCAGTCTGCACAGGGCGTCTATCAGGACGCACAGACCGATCTGTCCGCAAATGCGGGTGATCTGACCGTTCATTTTGTAGACATCGGTCAGGGTGACTGTATGGTCCTCACACAGGATGATCACGCTATGATCATTGATGCCGGTGACAATGACAAAGGAACCCTGGTTCAGTCTTATCTGGAATATCTTGGAATCACTGAACTTGATTATGCGATCCTGACACACCCGGACGCAGACCATATCGGCGGTGCAGATGTAGTCCTCTACAAATTCGACTGTGACAAAGTGCTGATGCCGGAACACAGCTCTGACACCAGAACCTATGAGGATGTGATCCGTGTGATCGATGACAAGCAGATCCCTGTGGAGCATCCTGTTCCCGGCGACACCTACACCTTTGGAAGTGCCTCTTTCACGGTTCTGTCACCGTCTAAGGAATACAAGGACAATAATAACAACTCTATCGTGATCCGCCTGACTTACGGTGACACCACATTTCTGATGACGGGTGACGCTGAAGAAGAAGCCGAAGAGGATATGCTCTCTTCTGGTCTGCCACTGTCTGCAGACGTGTTAAAGCTCGGTCATCACGGAAGTAGTTCTTCCACCAGCGATGACTTTTTATCCGCTGTAGATCCTACCTGGGCAGTCATCAGCTGTGCAGAGGGAAATAAATATGGTCATCCCCATGCAGAGACCATGAACAAGCTCCGTGCAGCAGGAGTCTCTGTCTTCCGGACGGATGAACAAGGTACGATCACTGCCACCACTGACGGTACTACCATTACCTGGAATGCAAGTCCATCAGAGACCTGGCAGACTGGTGAAGGCCGTTCTTCTGAATAAGTACCCATTAGAAATACTTATTTGTATTTTTCTGGAATCTATGTTATATTTCGCTTAGTTATCCGGCGGACACCTGATAACTACTCTGGAGAGTCTCGTTAAAACGAGCGCCGAAGGTGTACAGCGGAATGACATAGTTTCCGCCTATCTCTCAGGCAAAAGGACAGGGCATACATATGCAAATGTTCTACTCTTTGGAGGGCTGATATGAATATCAGCTCTTATTTTATTGCCCAAAATGGGCATGTAAGGTAATTACAAGGAGGAAGAAAATGGAAAACTTATTAACTCTGGTCGATTCGGCCAACAGCGTACTCTGGAACGTGATACTGATCGTACTTCTTTGCGGAACCGGTATCTACTACACAATTCGTTTAAAATTCATTCAGATTCGCAAATTCCCGGAAGGATTAAAACATGTATTCGGTAATCTGAACCTCAACGGCGAAAAAGGCAATAACGGTGAGATGACTCCATTCCAGTCTGTTGCAACTGCCATTGCAGCTCAAGTCGGTACCGGTAATCTGGCTGGTGCTGCCACTGCTTTAGTAGGAGGCGGTCCTGGTGCCATCTTCTGGATGTGGCTCAGTGCTTTTTTCGGAATGGCAACCATCTATGCTGAGGCAACCCTGGCTCAGGAATACAAAACTGTAGAACATGGGGAAGTGACTGGAGGTCCGGTCTACTATATCCATGCTGCATTCAAAGGAACTTTTGGAAAAGTGCTTGGCGTACTCTTCTCTATCTTCATTATCCTTGCACTTGGATTCATGGGAAATATGGTACAGTCCAATTCCATCGGAGCTGCATTTGCAGAAGTATTTGCAGCAAGAAATATCAATATCCCGGCGATTGCCATCGGTCTTGTTCTGGCAGTGCTGACAGGCTTCATCTTCGTAGGCGGTACTACAAGACTGGCTGCTGTTGTTGAGAAGATCGTTCCGATCATGGCTGGTATCTATATTATTGGAAGCCTGGTCGTTATTTTGTTGAATATCAATTCTATTCCAACTGCATTTATGCAGATCATCGTTGGTGCATTTAAGCCAAATGCCGTACTCGGCGGTGCTGCTGGTATTACTGTAAGAGAAGCGATCCGTTACGGTGTTGCCAGAGGACTCTTCTCCAACGAAGCTGGTATGGGTTCTACCCCTCATGCACATGCAAGAGCAACAGCTGCTTCCCCACATGACCAGGGTCTGGCTGCCATGATCAGCGTATTCATTGATACTTTTATCATTCTGAACCTGACTGTATTCTCTATCCTGACCACCGGTGCCATGGCAAGCGGAAAGAGTGGAACAGCCCTGACTCAGTATGCATTTTCCTCTGTACTGGGAAGCTTTGGCGACATTTTCATCGCTGTCTGCCTGTTCTTCTTTGCCTTCTCTACGATCCTTGGCTGGCACTTCTTCGGAGCCATCAATGTGAAGCATCTGTTTGGTCAGAAGGGTACAAAGATCTACTCCATGCTGGTAGTTGTATTTATCATCATCGGTTCTACTCTGAAGGTTGACCTGGTATGGTCTTTAGCAGATTTCTTTAACGGATTGATGGTTATTCCTAATGCACTAGCACTTCTTGCATTAAGCGGAGTGGTTGTAGGAATCAGTAAAAAAGCAAAATAGCATTGATTTTACTGGCTTTTCTATCTATAATAGATAAATAGGGATTTTATATTTTATCGTTAAGGAGATTATAACCATGGAAGAAAAACTGACAATGGACGATTTCAAAGAGGAGCTGGAAGCATCCTACAAAGCTGCTGAAGAATCCGGTACTCAGGATTCTGAGGAACTGGATCCTGTATGGGCAACCCTGCAACAGTACATGGATGACAAAGAAGTTCTGAATGTAAAAATTGGCGGTGTTGTAAATGCCGGCGTGATCGCTTATGTAGATGGTGTTCGCGGATTCATTCCTGCATCCCGTCTGTCTCTGGATCATGTAGACGATCTGAACGAGTGGCTCAACAAAAAGATCCGTGTCCGCGTGATCACTGTTGATCCTGAGAAAAAACGTCTGGTTCTCTCTGCAAGAGAGATTCTTCGTGATGAAGCGCGTGCAGAAGCAAAGCAGAAAGAAAAGGAAGCATTCGACCAGATCAAAGTCGGCGATGTACTGAATGGAAAAGTAGAGAATCTGAAAGATTACGGTGCATTTATTCGTCTGGCAAATGGTCTGTCTGGTCTGGTACACGTATCTCAGATTTCTGATAAACGTGTCACATCACCGGAGAAAGTACTGAAAGTTGGACAGGATGTACAGGTCAAAGTCATTGCTATCAAAGATGGCAAGCTGTCTCTGAGCATGAAAGCTCTTCTTGTAAAAGAGAATGAACCGGCTGAAGACGAGCACTACACCATGCCGAAGTCCGAGAATATTTCTACGAATCTTGGATCTTTGCTGGCTAACTTAAAGCTGTAAGTATTTCAATTACTATTAAAAAGATTAAGGGAGTGTCGCAAAATC